>Ga0172372_10011577_pt1 | contig 11194 bp, 9 predicted proteins | sample LakKiv5m_2_FD_114544 | JGI IMG/M metagenome (GOLD analysis project Ga0172372, IMG submission 114544) | Freshwater microbial communities from Kabuno Bay, South-Kivu, Congo - kab_092012_9.5m | ecosystem: Environmental > Aquatic > Freshwater > Lake | place: Democratic Republic of the Congo... | reverse complement strand
TTGGGAAGAGACTCAATTGAAGGCTCAAGAAAACGCCCAGATGGTTCAGAGCTAAAGTGGAAGCAGATTGGCGTCCTTGGAACAATCGAAGATTCACAGCTTCCATTCTTTATTCAATGGCTAACAGATGAACACCCCTCATCCGATGGCAAAGCTGTCGCCGAGATAGTAAGAATCGAGATTTCTGGCGATGAAAAAACGATAGAAGGATGGTTAGGGTCAAATCCCAAAGGTGCTTTTGAAGATGTGGAAGTTGTTTATAGAGATCCATCAAACTTCGACGGCGAGACCGGAATCATTTCGGTAACCATCGCTACACCTAACGGTGAAGTGGCCTTAGACTAAGTTTGAAGAAAGAAACTTCGCCGCCCTAGCTCAGTCGGTAGAGCGTCGCTCTCGTAAAGCGAAGGTCGCGGGTTCGATTCCCGCGGGCGGCTCCATTGGTGGGCCAATAAACCAGCTGTCATGGTGAACAATGCAACGCTCGAGCATTCTCGTATGCAACATGTGGATGTAATTCGGGATAAAGCGCCTCGAAGTTTTCAAGGTCTCTTGATCTAGAGAGTCTGTTTAACCTGAGAGAATCATTGCTAAACTCCCGCATGGCTTTTTTGTCGGAAAACGAGTTGCGAAAAATTGGCCTTCTCTATATTGGAAAGAGAGTTAGAATCTCCGAAAGAGCGACTTTCCATTCTCCCCACCTCGTCCGCATTGGTGACGATGTTCGAATTGATGACTTTGTGGTGGTGAGTGGCAGAGTGACTTTTGGTAACTACGTCCATATCGGTGTTTTGTGTTCAATTCTTGCTGGAAGCGAAGAAGTGCTCTTTCATGACTTCTCGGGCTTAGCACCAGGTTGCCGAATTTTCTCAGCTTCGGATGACTATTTGGGTTCTGCGCTAACCAATCCCACAGTACCGTTAAAATATCGCAAGCCAATCGTAGGGAAGGTGATATTCGAAAGACACGCAATTGTCGGGTCAAACTCAGTCGTGCTACCTGGAGTTACTCTCAATGAAGGAGCATCTGTTGGGGCACTATCACTAGTGAACCGAGACGTTGATGCTTGGACCATTTCAGCGGGTGTCCCGATAAGGACTATTGCAAAAAGAAAAAGAGATCTTCTTAAACTCGAAAAAACGCTTCACATCGAGTTACATAATCAGATTAACTGACCTCCGTTAACATCAAATAAGCCACCAGAAAGATGCGAGGAGTCCCTATCGAGCAGAAGGCAAACAAACTTCGCAACTTGATCAGACGCTACAAATTGACCTAACGTTGAACGAGCGCAGATATTCTGCTTAATTTTTTCGCTTAAATCCTTTGTCATTCGAGATTTAAGATACCCCGGACGCACAAGATTTACGGTTAGATCAAGGCCCGAGCTATTTCTGCGCTCATGGATTATCTCTTTGTGAATAGACTTAACAAAACCTTCCAATCCACTCTTAGTCGAAGAATATGCGCTAAGTCCTATTGCACCATCTTTCCCTACAATTGAGCCAAGAAAGACTAATCGCCCGAACTGACTTGCAACCATTTTCGGAAACAAGACTGAAGTCACCATAATCGCAGATCCCAAATTAATCGACAGCATTTCATCAACAGCAGGAGCCCTTTGATCAGAGATTTTGTTGCTATAGGCAATTCCTGCCGCATGAACTAGGCCGTCAAATTCGCCTAAAGAATCAACTAAATCCCTCAAGTCCTTAAGTTTACCGCAGTCGATCTTTCGCCATTCAAGATTTACATGTTGCTGCAAACTAGGAATGTCACTGGAGTGATACGTTGCACATACACTATGACCACCTCTTAGCAAATCAACAGTGACTTTCTGACCAATGTCGCCGCTTCCGCCAATTACTAAAATCCGCATGACCTTCCTAACATTATTGAAATCGCCGAAACGCACTCAATCGTACTAACTCATTCGATGATAAGTAGTCTTCATTCAACATATAGAGAGAGTAGTTTGAGTCCATTAACTTTACAAGCCTTGTGGGATTCTAGCTTCGGTATCGCGGAAATTCTCAAGAATAGCCTATTGAACTTTCGGACATAATACTGACATACGATTAGTGGGCGACAGGGTGTGTTTCCTTTATTTTCAGCAATTCAGACTCGTACCCAAAAGTGGCATATGGCTAATCGGATTACAGCAGGAAATGTCGGGCGTCCAAGAGACCATCTGATAAGGTTTCGGAAGAGAGACGAGGAAATCACCTATAAATCAAGTCCTCAAAAAAAGGGGGGGGAGCGTGCAAGGTAAACCGCCAAGATCAGCTACGGTAATGGATCACCTGTTCTTACCTGAAGGACAGGGGTTCGTTCGGCTATTGACCGATGGTCACAGGTTTTGGGTTCATAGGTATGCGGAAAGAGGGAAAATTAACAACTACATTTCGGAGTATGAATACGTTAATGGTGATGGACGGGGTGAGATTCATCCACTCAACGAGGAGTATGGTCGACGGATAATAGGTAGAATCGCGTCCGGTAGTAATTACTCAAGTAGCTTTATTTTTCGAGATTCTAAACTGAAGCAATACACAATTCCTTCAGAGAGATCAGAAGCAGAACATCGATTTACATCTACAGGAATTAAGTTTTGGAGGCAACAAGAAGCCTTAGAAAATTATCGAGTTGGTAATCCGAACACGGTCGTTTCAACACATATATCTCCAGAAGGAGCCTGTAATCTGAAGTGCCCGTACTGTTCTGTAACCTATAGAGATTCATTTTCTAGGTTAGATCTAGATGTGATAAAAGATTATGTAGAAAAACTACAATCTAGAGGGCTAAAGGCAGTAATTTTGACAGGCGGCGGAGAGCCCACAATATACAAGCAATTTAATGAATTGGTAACTTTCTTAAATGGTCAAGGGTTACGAGTGGCGCTTATTACCAATGGAACTCAAACACAAAGAGTGAGCCCAGAAGTTTGGAAGATGTTTGATTGGATAAGAGTAAGCATTAATGTTTTTGAGGGATGGAAATCAAAAATCACTTTACCAACCGAGTTCATTGATCCAATTCGAACTACAGTAGGTTGTTCAATGGTGTTTACAGTAGAACATGAGGCTACAGAGGAAATCGCAAGAAGTAGGCAAGAATTTTTAAAGGGAGTGCAAACCATCGCAGATAAGATCCAAGCAAAATATGTGAGGATGCTGCCGAATTGCCTCTTAGATCAAGAGAATTTGATTTTGGCACATCAAACTTTGGATAACACCTTGATTGAGTTGAGTGATGAGCGTTTCTTTCATCAATTCAAGTTACATGGCGCACCAAAGTCATCTAAGTGCCACCAGTCCTATTTCCGACCCTATTTGAGCGAAGAACCTTTTGAAGGAAACCCAGGAGCGGTTTATCCTTGTGATTCAGTTGTTTTAAATCAGTCTTACCAGTACTTTGCAAAAAAATATCAACTTTGTCACGCGAGTCAAATTCTGGACTATCTCGATCGCAAATTTGAACAAAAGTTTGATGCCAAAGTGGATTGCGAAGGCTGTGTGTTTACCGACAATGTCAATCTAATAGATGATTTTATTACGACTGGAAAGAATCGTTTTGGGGATTTCACAGAAGCGCTACCACACGAGGAATTCATTTGACAAAGATGGAAATTCCTGTTTCCGATGGTAGCTACTATGATCGTGACTACTTTGAAAGTGGGCCTACTTCAGGTAAATCTTTGTATGAGGATTATCACTGGATTCCTGAGCTCACTATTCCCCTGGCGAAACTAATAAAGGAACACATTGATAAGAGATTTGGGCCAGAAATTCTAAATGACAAAGCTATGCTTGATTTTGGGTGCGCAAAAGGCTTTCTTGTGAAAGCTTTTCGCCTAATCGGCGTCAATTGTTACGGTGTAGATATATCGGAGTACGCGATTAGAAGCGCACCTGAGGATTTGGATAGTTTCGTGTCGCATATCAAGTCAGATTTGAATCATCCAAAAGATTGGCCAAGTTTTGATTGGGTAGTTGCGAAAGACGTCTTAGAACACTTTCCATACGATGATATCGACGAGGTTTTAAGTAAATTGCGGGAAAAGGCCGAGAATATTTTTGCAGTCATACCCTTAGGTAATGGTAGTAACTACTATATTGCAGAATACGAAGAGGATAAATCTCATTTTATCCGTCAAGACCTTGAGTGGTGGAAAAATAGATTTCGAGAGAATGGGTTTGACGTAGAAGCAACCTATGATGTAGGGAATTTAAAGGCGAAATGGGCGGAGCATCACCACAAGGGTAATGGGCTCTTTATTTCAAAACCTTAACTTTCTAGCCAAGATATTCTCACCTAGAAAAAGTTGGAAACAGAAAAGCATCCAATTATTTCTACAGATTATTAGATTCGAACCAAGCTGGGCATTCCCTCCAGAATTTCTAATCAAAAAGCAATTACTGAAGCATCTAGCGATTGTCAAACAGGCTACATCAGAAGAGGTGAAACTGGATAACAATCAAGAATTACATTTATTTGAGTACTTTCATAATTCAGAGTCACTGTACAGAATTAGCAGTCCAACAATTGATACATTAACAGGAACGGCCTTTATACAAATTAAAAAGAAAAACTGGCCAGTTCGTTTCTCCACTCCTGACTGGCCATCAGATCTAAGTTTCCATTTATCTCCAAATCCTGGGAAAAATCCACTACGCGGAACATGGATTTGCCTTACGGGGAGAAGCTATACACATTGGTTATTCGAAGACGTTACACGATTTTTGCGGATTCTTGCAAGATTTCCCTCAGTAGGGGTTCTTATAAGCCCGCACGCCCCAAGATACTCATTTGACTTACTAGAGGCACTTCATGTTGAACCAGAGAAAATCTTTGTATCAGAAATTGCCAGTCCAGAGTATTTCATGTATGAATCAATTCAAAATTTGGATGTTATGCCGACTAACACCGAGATTAGAGAATTGGTGTCAAAAATCAAGAAACTTTCACCAATAATACAGCCAAAAAGAACTCTACCTTCAAAGGTCTACATTAGTAGGCGTAAATCATCTAGAAGCTTACCTTGCGAGGCTAATGTTGAGACATTATTGCAGAATCTTGGTTTCGAAATTATCTATGCTGAAGAATTGAATTTTTGGCGACAAATTGAAATATTCTCTAGAGTAGATGTAATTGTTGGTCCACATGGATCGGGACTTACCAACATGATTTGGAAAAATGGGAATGTAAAAATAGTGGAAATTGTAGATGAGACTAGAGAAGACAGTCTTTACTTGCAAATTCTGGCAAAAAAATTGGGCATTGAGGCACATCAAGTGAGCGTAAAGGAATTGCCTACACTGCTTAGAAAAATGGGTTACCTAACATCTAGATGACAGAGGATTACAATTTAGTACTGCTACGAGTCAAATAACTTTGGGTTATCAGATGAAACTTTTCAAGAATAACTTACAAGGAGCTTTCGGAACTCCTAAATCTATTGAGAACTGATTTATGGTGTTCAATAATCTCGATTGTTTTACGACCAAACTCTTGTCGAGCCTGTTGAACTCGACCACTTTCCGGATTAATTGGCAAGATAGCGTTAGATAACAAAGTGTTACTGATTTTTCGAGCAACAAGGGTTGCATCAAATTCATCAACTTGGAATATGGTTAATGCATTGAAAATTGTTAAAGAACCTGCATTTGAGCTTATGACAGGTACGCCTAAGATAAGTGCTTCAGCCACCGCAAGACCAAAGGACTCATCTCTAGAAAAGTGCAGCATTAGGTCATGTTCAAGCATCAACTGATGTATGTCCTCGGAGTTTCCTCTATATTTGACTATAGTCTCTAGACCGCGAGTCCTAATATTTTCTTCTAGCGCTTTGATTTCGTCAGAATTACCAACTCCGAAAATGTGAGTCTCCAAAGAGAATTTTCTACAAAGGATTTGAATGACGTCAAGCAAGAAAGGGTAGTTTTTCTGCCAATCTACACGACCCACTGCAATGACTTTAAGTTTACTCTGAAGAGCATAGTTCTTCTTTTCCTGAATTGGGGGAAACTTTAGGTTATCTAACATGGCTAGATCGATGTAGTGCCTATGAAGCAATATTTTTCTCTGAATACACCCTTCTGCCACTAAAGTATCTGCACACTCCTTTGATGGCACTGCTTGGTAATCGCATAATAAACTGATCATATAGTCAATCAATGAGGCTTTACGATTCAAAAGAAGTTTATGGAGTAAGTTGTGGTGACGAAAGTGTAACCACGAGAAATGTTTTCCTGGCAATGTAAGCGTAATAAGTCTTACCAGTGCGACCAATTTACCGACAGAGTATGTATGTGAACAGACAAACACGGGCGAAGGATATGAAAAAATGGTCCGAGTCAGTCTAACAACCTGGGTCAACAAGCCCTTTGACTCAAGGGAGATGAACCTTAAAGACAACTCCTTACATAATTGACTTAGCCATTTTTCATTTGCGTCCAGAGATATCACGCAAACTTCAAAGATGTCTTTTGATGCTAATAAGAAACTTTCTAATTGTCTATCTTTTTGACTGCTAGGAAGAATAATCAAGCAAATTGGTCTAGACATAAAAATTTCTAAGACAGACTGAAGCTTCGTACAAGGTGTACTATTCTTTCAACCTCACCGTCGGTTAATCTTGGGTGCAAGGGGATACTTAGCGCTTCACGCTCTAGAATAAAGGTGTTCGTGAGGTTAGTTTCAAACGTTTTGAAATGGGGATATCTTGAAAGTGGTTCATATCTCAAAGTTGTATAGACGTCGTTCGCTAGCAAGAATCTTGCTAAATCATTTCTTCGACTTGATCTAATAACGTAAGTAAAAAAAGAGTGCTGCTGATCACTTGCTGCATCTACAGGAGTTATGATTCCTTTCACCCCAGAAAGATTTTCTTGATAAAAATTCCATATCTTTCTTCTTCTCGACTGAAGTAAATCTCTTCTTTCAAGTTGCGCTAATCCAATCGCAGCAGACAAGTTAGTCGGTAGCATCTTTATGAAAGGCTCTACTAGCTCATATTGCCACCATAGCCGACCCTGAGAAGTAGTGGATTCGGCATTTTCGAAACCAGATTTTCTTATTCCACAGTACCTAAGTGCACGAGCCATCTCAAGCAACTTCTCATCCCTTGCCACCAATCCCCCACCTTCGCCCACAGCTAAATTCTTAACTGCGTCAAAACTGAAAATCGAAACATCTCCAGTGCTACCACAGGGCCCTTCAGTAGTTCTTGAATAAACGGCGTGGGCACAATCCTCTATTATTGGAACATCGAATTGCGTGATAGGCACCACATCAACTGGAAGTCCAGCGAAATGTACCACCATTATTGCCGACAAATTATGTTCCGACACACAATCAATTGTTTCTGCCGAAACATTCATTGTATCTAGCTCAACATCAACGAAAATTGGGTTGTGACCGGCGAGCTTAATGGCATTCGCACAAGAAATCCACGTCAGAGCTGGTACTGCTATATTTGAGTTTGGTGGCAAGTCAAGTAGTTTCACAGCTAGATAAAGGGCATTCGAACCAGAGTCGACCATCACCATGTCGCTAAAGCCCAACTGACTAGAGAACTCATTTTCGAATTCTTTAACTAACTCACCAAAACCAATCCACTGGGAATTCAAACACTTTTGTACTTTACTGATTTCTAAATCCCCAAAATCTGAACCAAAAACAGATATCAAAAATACCCCCCATTCAACAATACTTCTTCACTGTACATGAAACATAGGGAATTGTCTGTCAATTCATATGATTTAAGCCCGAGGCTCGTAAAGTATTCAACCAATAATGTGTCCCTTGGAACGTTAATCTGAATTGGTATCCAGAGGATTGACCATAATGACTCCAGTAGGGCCAAAATCTTAACTTTGAAAATTCTGGGATCCAATGAGTTTTGATCACCATTACATTTTCCAGGTAACGTTAGGGATACTATCCCGAACTTCTCCTCTAAATAGACCTGAGCAAAACTCTCGCAACTCGAAGGCACTGAAGGGAAAATAGATTTTCTCTTTGGGACCTTCATCCTTACCGATTGGAGCAAGAAAGCAAGAAAGCGGGCTGGCCCAGTCAGCACAGCGAGTTTACTCGACTTAAATTTGAGGGATGAGATCGACGCACTAGATTTACTAGGTGGTGAGCCTGGGAATATCCCCTCGGGTATAAGTTCAATGTCATACTTACTCATTAAATTACCTAGATTTCTAACTTTGGTAGTTTTTACTTGTGCGAGACTCTTTAGAGATACATTCAATAGAGATGTGAAAAATTCCCTATTTGAAAATTTGCGGTCTAGTGCAAAACCAACTTCTTTACATAACAATAGGAAAGAAGATAGTTGAGAAGAAGGTTTTAACATCTTTTTTCTATAATAATTATGCACTAGCCGATAATCAGACATAAAGTTACTGTTTCGCTTACCAGCAAAACCATTCAATCCATGCTTTCGATATATGGCTGCTACCCCTGTTGGGAACTTCTTAACTTTGCCTTTTTGTACTAACATCAACCAAGTTAACCAATCTTGAGCTACTACGTCGTCAAAAATACTAGGAAAAGACAGATTACTCTTGCGAAACATCGTAGTTGGTAGGCCAATTGGATTCAACATGAGCAGTTTCCAAAGTCGAACCCGCCTTGTAGAAACGACCGAATTGGACTTGGACTCAATATCTGAAAATACATAATCATGATAAACAGCTGATACTTCATTATTATCACGCAAATAAAGAAACTGTTTTTGGATCTTACTTGTACCAATCCAAGAATCATCTGCATCAATTCTCGTATAGAATTGGCCATTGCTGATTTCGACAAGTTCTCGAAATATGCAATTATTCCTCGAATACAAGTTATTTTGTTGAAGTATCGCGCAGGCAAACTTATAGTTCCTTTGGCAGAAACTTTCTATTATCTTTTGACTTTCATCTAATGAAGCATCGTCGTGAATAAGTAACAAGAAACGGCACTCAATGTGTTGCCTCAATACGCTCTTCAAGCAGCTTAAAATGAACTTAGCCTGATTGTAGGAGAACAAGAGTATTACCAAGTCAAACTCTTGATTTAGAAGCTCAGGGTTTACCACCTTTGAACTTTTCAATATCTCAGGAGTCTTACCTACCGTAGTCGGCACCATGTCAATTAGATCAGATGATTTGGCTTCTGGATCTGGCGGGTGAGATGAAGGATTAATTGGGACACTCTGTGTTCTGGGAAACACTGTCTATGATTCTTGGTAGCGATAGGTCCTTTGTCGAAAAGATTAGATTGATTGGATCAATACCAAGGTAATGAAGGACTTCAATTGGGTTTATACCCGAGTCACAATTAGGGCAGAAAGTATTGTTGTAAAGATAATGAACTACCGTTTGCGATTCTTCGACCAGGTACCCATGTAGGACCCCGGGAGGAATAAGAAGTGAAATACGATTATGTTTCGAAATTCGAGTCGCTTGTAGATTCAAAAACGTTGGAGATTCCTCTCTCGCATCAACAAGTATATCCAGAATCTGGCCAGTAACCACCGAAACTCTCTTTGTTGCAGAATGCTTACCTGCTTGATGATGCATTCCCCGAAAAACATTTAATTTCGAAACAGTGCAGAACGCTTCTTCGACTTTGAAGGCCTGAGGGTTGGAATTTTGGAGACTAGTACCAAACGGCTTGAACAACTTTCCTCGCGCATCTTCAAAAGTGAAAGTCTCGTCGAAAACAACTCCGGCAATATCACCTTTTTTGAACATACGATACAGCATACACTAATCTTGTTATACTGAAATTAATCGTAGAGATACTTTGCTCAAGATTAGGTACGAGGAAATCTATGTTTGAGTTTACGGGAAACTTCTAGGGTAAAAGCGAAATAGCACCACAACCCGATAGGTAACTTTAGTTACAGGAATTAATTCTTCAGTGCCTGTAGTCGTTTGTTTCTCAATTTGGGAACCTAAAGTAGAATTACTAGAAGTGATGGTGCGAATTATCTACAATTATGGAATTAAAGGATTACAGTTTCAAGGTCGAGGAATTCTCTTGACTTAATGATTTTGCGACGCGGAATCATTTGGGATTCCTTTGTAATGAATGAGACTCTTACAGATTAGCGTGCACAGTCTTTTGTTTTGCACACTCATAAGGTTGAGGAGTATGTTATTTTGAGCAGTGAAGCATGAAACAAACTTAAGACTTAATTTTTCCAATAACTCATCGTACTAAAGAACCAACATATCAAGATCCTCTAAAAGCATCTCTAACCTCTCAGAATGCGGTCTGCATAATCACAATACAACTTGATCATCACACTTCATGATTGGGAAAATACGTCACTTGGTATTAGGGCGAGTATAGAGATTTTTTTACGCGAATTAAAGAGAGACTTTTACAATACTTTTCTTAAAAACTGCAATGACAAAACGTTCATTTTTCGAGGGGAAGGAGGCCCCTATCATCACAAATCCCACTTTTCCATTTAGCAAAACTACTCGGGATTCAATTGAATCAAAAAAACATAGTCTTCCGGAGCAAACAAAGAAGACACCAGAGGGACTAACCAATGTAGATTCACCGGGGTTCCCGAACAACGAAGGGACAATATCAAAGTCTGCTAGTGAACTATTTAGAGTGATGTATTTTAATGCTTTGTGTTCATGAATTGGTGAGGTTCGAATAGTTAGCCATGAAGCGTACAAAATGCCTCCACGATTTATAAGAGAAGTTTGATAACCGGCAATAATGCTTCCGTTTTCAGGGCCATCGAGAGTTTGATAGCGCCAATCCTCTGGAAAGACAGTTCGGCGCGTAGCTAATCGAACCTCTCCAGAAGTAGCATTTCTACTTGAATCAATCGTTAAGACCGAATCGTAGAGAAGGTAAACACTGTTCTTCTTTGTGGTTGCTGAGAGATGGAAAGCAACATCACCAGTAGTTCTACCTTCAGAATCCTTATCGCCATCAACGATTTCATAAACCCAACCATTAGAAGTTTTTACTGCTCCAAGAAGTATTCCCTGAGACTCATCTCTATAAAAGACCTGAAGGGCCTGAGGCGTCACAGCACATGCATTCGAAACACTGACATCTGAGGCGGTCTTCCGTCTTAGTTCCTCGCGATAATCTTGAACGTCATCACCATTGCCATCGATGGTTTCATGGCTCCACTTTCCAGATTTGAGGTTCGAATGAATGA
>Ga0172372_10011576_pt1 | contig 11195 bp, 10 predicted proteins | sample LakKiv5m_2_FD_114544 | JGI IMG/M metagenome (GOLD analysis project Ga0172372, IMG submission 114544) | Freshwater microbial communities from Kabuno Bay, South-Kivu, Congo - kab_092012_9.5m | ecosystem: Environmental > Aquatic > Freshwater > Lake | place: Democratic Republic of the Congo... | reverse complement strand
GGCGGCGTGCTCGCCGGCTGCGCCGAGCACGCCGCGCCGCCGCCCGTCATTCCGGCCGCGCCGGTCAAGGCCGGACCCGAGATCACCGTCGTCGCCACGCCCATCCCGATGGACGCGGCCGACCCGAGCAAGGTCTCGGCCGAGGGCGGCTTCACCTATGCCGGCGCCCTGGTGCTTACGAGCTCCGACACCACGCGCCTGCACGGCCTGTCGGATCTGCGGATCGGAGCCGGCGACGTGCTGACCGCGATCAGCGACAACGGCGATGTCTTCGAGGCCAAGATCCAGCTGGACGCCGCCGGACGCCTGGCGGGCCTGACCGGCGGCAAGCTGTTCCCGTTGCGCGGGCTCGACGGCCAGCCCTTGCAGGGCAAGCGTGACGCCGACGCCGAAGGCCTGGCGGTCATGCCCAACGGCGACCGTCTGGTCAGCTTCGAGCGCGACCACCGCATCTGGCTGTATCCGGCGCAGGCCGACGGCGGCTGGGGAACGCCGCGCCCCGCCCCCAAGCCTTCCACGATCCTCCCGGATAACGAAGGCATGGAGGCCCTGTCGGCCTATCCGGCGGCGGGGCCCGACGCCTATCTGGTCGGCGGCGAGGAGGGCGAGGTGTGGCTGTGCCGCCTGTCGGCCGACTGCAAGTGGCTGCCGCCGCAGTCGGGACCGGACTTCCACCGGGGCCTGACCGCCTTCGCGCCGTTCCAGGGGACCGCCGTCGCCACTCTGCACCGGGGCTATGACCCGATCCGCGGCTGGCGATCGATCGTCCGCTTCATCTCGGACCCGACCCTGCCGGCCGCGCGCCAACGCACAGCCGCGTCGCTGCACATCGACGGCGCCATGCCGCGCGACAATTTCGAGGGCTTGGCGCTCTCGTCCTCTCCGTCGGGCGCGATCCGGATCTATGTGATCTCCGACGACGGCGCGGTCAGCGCCAAGCAGCGCACCCTGCTGCTGGCCTTCGACTGGACGCCGCCCCCGCCGCCGCCGCCCGCCCCGGCCAAGCCGCCGAAGAAGCCTGTTCGCAAGCGGTAGCGCTTCGCAGCGCACACCTTAACGGAAATTAGCCAAGTCACTGAATTCGTTTCGTTGGCAACGATATGGTACCGCTAACATTTTTTCGACGAATCGGTGTTTTCGCACTTGCAGCGGACTACGTTGTCAGTCATTCCTAGCTTGACGGTCGATGAGGCGAGAACCCACGGGCCGTCAGAGGAACGCGCCGGGAGGCGGTTGAACCCAACCTCCTTTCCGGGACTATCAACATGATCCGTCTGCTCATCATCGCCGTCAGCGCCCTGATGGCCACCACCGCCGCCACCTCGGCCAGCGCCGGCGAAATCACCGTCAAGGTGCGCGGCCGTCCGACCGCCGAGGTCCACGCCGAAATCATCCAGGCCGCCAAGCAGCTGTGCCAGGAAGACCTCGCCGGCAACCCCGCCGCCAGCGACCTGGCCCCCTACTGCGTCCGCGAAATCACCCGCGACGCCGTGGTTCGCACCAACAGCCCTGAGCTGGCCGCTTTCAACAAGGCCCAAGGCCGCTCGGTCTACGCGATGCGCGTCGCCATCCGCTAAGACGATCAAGGACCCGCGAGACGACGTGCTCGCGGGTCCGCTCCACGCTCGAAGACAGGCTTGCGACGGGCCCGACCCAATTTAGGGTGCATCGCAACATTATCGTTGATCACTCAACAGAACGTCGCTATATCGAGCCCGACGGATCCAACGAGCGGAAGACCTCGGCGACCGTCAGAGGAACGCGTCTGGAGGTGGTTGCGCACAACCCCCTTTCGGAACATCGACATGATCCGCTCCATCGTTCTGGCCGCTACGGCCATCGCCCTGGCCGCCGCCGCTCCGGCCTCGGCCGCCGAAATGCGCGTCAAGGTCGCCGGCAAGTCGGCCGCCGAAGTCCGCGCCGAAATCGTCAAGGCGGCCTCGACCGTCTGCTGGCAGGACATCCGCGGCGAAGCCCTCGCCGGCTACATGTACCCGGCCTGCATCCGCGCCTCGGTCAACGACGCCGTCGCGAAGATCAACAACCCGGCCCTGAGCGCCTACAACACGGCCAACCCGGCCGCGGGCGCCGTCGCCTCGCGCTAACGCGCCACAAGCTTAGTACCGCGTACCAGTACAGCGTTCCGAGTACCCCGCGTAACAGTACCAAGCGTCACAAACCCGCCGCGGCCCAAGCCGCGGCGGGTTTTGTTTTCGGGGGGAGAATGTCGGCTCACGACCGATCGAGACTTATCGCGGACTTTGAGGCCTACCGCGCGGCGGAGGCGCCCTCATGCTCGGAAGCGTCCGGATCGCGGCCCTGGCTGCGATCTAGGCGGCGCATGATCGGGGTCACGGTCAACCCGTGGATCACGATCGACAGCAGAATGACCAACGCCACGATGGCCCAGAGCCGCTCGGCCTGCGGGAAGGCCGCATGATTTAAGGCGTAGGCGAGATAGTAGATCGTGCCGACACCGCGGATCCCGAAGAAAGCCAGGGTGAGCTTCTCGCCGCCGGCCGCCTTCAGGCCGACGAGACCGATCACCCCCGCGACGGGGCGGACCACCAGAAGAATGGCGAGCGCCAGACCAACATCCGCCCAGGTCAGCGGCGCCAGCACCCCACTGACCAGCGCGCCGCCGAACAGCAGCAGGAGCGTCATCATGGCCAAGCGCTCGACCTGTTCCGTTACGTCGTGCATCTCGCGCTGGAACTCATGCTCGCGATGGGCGTGGCGTAGCGTGAGGGCGGTGACGAAGACGGCCAAAAACCCGTAGCAGTTGATCAGTTCGGTCAGGCCGTAGGACAGGAATGTCGCGGCGATGGCGATCAGGCCGTCGCCCGTGGCGGCGAGCTTGCTGTCCGAGGGAATGTGGAAGGTCAGCCAGCCGAAGGCCCAGCCCACGAGCCAACCTCCGATCGCGCCCCCGCCGATCTCCCAAAGGACGTTGTGGGTAAGCCATTTCGCCAGCCACGGCTCGCCCGTGGCGGACGCGGCGACGAGCGCGATGGCCAGATGCACGAATGGGAAGGCCAGGCCGTCATTGAGTCCGGCCTCGGCGGTCAATCCAAAACGCACTTCGTCCTCTTCGCCGCTCTTTGGAGGTCCGACCTGGACATCGGCCGCCAGCACCGGATCTGTCGGCGCCAGCGCCGCGCCCAACAGCAGGGCGACAACCCAGGGCAGGCCAGCCAGAACGCCAAGGCCGGCTATCGCCGCGATGCTGAGTGGCATGGTGACGCCGAGCAGCCGCCAGGCGACTTGCCAGCGGCGAATGTGGAACACGCGGTCGATCTTCAGTCCGGCGCCCATCAGGGCGATGATCACCACGAATTCGGTGTAGCGCTCGGTGAAGGCCAGGTGCGCGCCCGGCAAGGGCCGCAGGTGGATGGGCGCGAAGGAAAACAGGGCGGCGCCGAGCGCGATACAGATGATCGGCAAGGAGATGGGCAGCCGGCGCAGCACCAGCGGCAACCAGGCCACGAGGGCGACCATGGCGCCCGCGCCGGTCATGGCCAGAATGTAGGGCGAGGGGCTGAAGTCCAGTACGGATGTCACGCCGCCATCAACGCGCGTCACGGCGCAACGTTCTGGACATGGCGCCGGTCGCCTCTCGTCGTACGGCTAAGGAGCGGCGCTCGTCCTCACCCGCGCAACGAAAAACCCGCCGAGCTTGCGCTCGGCGGGTCTTCGAACTCTACAGCCTTGAAGGGCCGTTCAGCCTTAAGCAGCCTGAGCGGCGGCCTTGGCCTTGGCCTTCACCTGGGCCTTGATCTTCAGGGCGCGCGGCGACAGCTGCTCGTCCTTGGCGCCCAGCAGGAACACGTCCAGGCCGCCCTTGAAGTCCAGGGTGCGCAGGGCCGCGTTGCTGATGCGCAGCTTGAAGCTCTGGCCCAGCGACTCCGACTGGAGCGTGGCGGGCGACAGGGCCGGCAGGAAGCGGCGCTTGGTCTTGATGTTCGAGTGGCTCACATTGTGGCCGACCATCGGACCGATACCGGTAAGTTCGCAACGGCGCGACATGGTGGTTACCTTGGCTTGGGCGAAGCCCCGCTCTCTTGAGAAGAGCCTGGCCCGCTAAGATATGAATTCGGGCACGCGATCCGGACGAGCTGGCCGCGCGAGAGCGGGCGATATAGGCGAAGGCCGCCCCTTGAGTCAAGGCTGGTCTGGCCTTCCTCTTCGCGCCCGCGAAGGAACCCGCGCCCCGCGATCGCCTTCAAGCACGGTTCATCTGGCTCTCTATATATGGAGCCGCATGAAGGAGACCCGTCGTATGCGTTCGACCGCCCTCGCCGCTTCCGTCCTCGCCCTGGCGGCCGCCCTGCCGCTCGCCGCCTCGAGCCAGGCCCGCCCGGCCGCGACCGCTCCCGTGGCGCGCACGATTCTCCCGGGTCATTGGGAGTACGACTATCGAGTCGGGCCGATTCCGGCCGGCAGCGAGAGCAAGTGCCTGAAACCCGCCGACGTCGAGCAGTTCTCGCGCGGGATCTGCACCCGCAAGTACCGCTGCGACTACACGACCAACGTCGTCTCCAACGGCAAGATCAAGCTGAAGGGCACCTGGACCGACAAGAAGGATCGCGTGGCGCCGGTGACCGCCGACGGCTCGTACACGCCCGAGAGCTTCACCCTGAACATCCACATGAAGACCATCAACGGCATTCCGCTGGCCGGCGTGATGACCGCCAAGCGCGTCTCGGCCGAATGCCCGGCCGAACAGGCGGCGAAATAGCCGCCAAGGCAAAGCTTCCGTTTGTGGTTAACGCGAATTGAGATACAATAGATTGTAGGGAACAAACACCGAATCGGCGAACGTCGCTGATTCGGTCATGATTCGTTTCGCCCCTGTTCGGCGAAGGGTTAGCCGGCGTTAAGGGGTGAAAGTCCCTCCTCATATTCGCGCACTACCGCCCCTCTCCCCTTACGGGAGAGGGTGGCCCGCGTAGCGGGTCGGGTGAGGGGTTGAAGACGGTATCCGCCGCGAAGGTCCGCCAGCCGATCACGCCGATAGGGTTATAGACCCCTCATCCGTCGCCTTCGGCGACACCTTCTCCCGCAAGGGGAGAAGGTGACAGCGCCCCGCCTCGCGGCGGGGCCACCGAGAACTCCAGGTCGAACAGTGTCGGCGCCTGGTCGGTCTTGGCCTTCTCCAGCGTCAGCAGCCGAGCCTTGGTCGCCGAACCGCCGGGCGCGGAGAAACCGCCAAGGCCGCCCGACGCCGACAGCACGCGGTGGCAGGGCACGACGATCGGCCAGGGGTTCTCGCCCAGGGCCTTGCCCACGGCCCGCGCGGCGCCCGGCTCGCCCATGGCCTTGGCGACCTCGCCGTAGGTGGAGGTCTCGCCCGGCGCGAAGGCCCGGGCGATCGCATAGACCCGCAGGTTGAAGGCGGACTGGCCGCCCAGGTCCAGCGGCACGTCGGCCAGGTCGTCGCGGCCGCCCGACAGCAGGTCGCGGATACGGTCGATCACGACCTCGACCTCGGGCGGCGGCTCGGACTCGACCGCCTCGGGAAAACGCCGCCGCAGCCGCCCCCAGGCCGCGCCGGGCGTGGCCTCGGGCAATTGCAAGCCGATCAGCCCGCTTGGCCCCCAAGCGAGGCCGCAGCGCCCGATACTGGTGTCGAAAAGGGCGAAACCCTGGGTCGGCATGGGGAAAAAATAGCAGGCCTGTTGCCGCTGGCGAAGAACCGCCCTTACGATTTTAAGAAACTTGCCCCGGAGATCGCCCTTGCGCCGCCTCGCTCTCGCCGCCCTGCTCGCTTTCACGTCGCTTTCGAGCGCGAAAGCCGGGGACCTGCTGATCCACGGCGGCCCGATCCATACCGGCGTCGACGCCGCGCCGACCGCCCAGGCGGTGCTGATCCGCGACGACAGGATCCTGTTCGTCGGCGACTTGGCCGCCGCCAAGGCCAAGGCGGCCAAGGACGTCCGCGACATCGACCTGAAGGGCGCGGCCGCCTATCCCGGCTTCGTCGACGCCCACGCCCACCTGACCGGCATCGGCCTGCGCGAACTGACGCTCAACCTCGACCAGGTGAAGTCGGTCGCCGAGCTGGTCGCCGCCGTGAAGGCCTACGCCGCCGCCCATCCGGAGGGCGCGATCTATGGACGCGGCTGGATCGAGACCCACTGGCCCGAGAAGCGCTTCCCGACCAAGGCCGATCTCGACGCCGCCGCGCCGGGCCGGATCGTGGTGCTGGGCCGCTCGGACGGCCACGCCAGCGTCGCCTCCACCGCCGCCCTGGCCAAGGCCGGGATCACGCCCGCCACGCCCGCCCCCGCCGGCGGGCAGATCCTCAAAGGTCCGGACGGCCAGCCTGACGGCATGCTGATCGACCACGCCCAGAGCCTGGTGGAAGGCGTCATCCCGCCGCCCAGCCTGGCCTTGAAGCGCGAGGCGCTGGAGAAGGCCGGTCAGCTCTATGCCTCGCGCGGCTGGACCGGGCTGGCCAACATGAGCGTGGAGACCGAGGACCACGCCTTGCTCGCCGCCTTGGCCGGAGAAGGGCGCTTCGGCTTGCGGGTGGACAACTACATGGACCCGAGCGCGGCGGGGCTCGTCTTGAGCTTTGGCCCGTTCGAGGACAAGACTGGCCTGATCCGCGTGCGCGGGATCAAGCTCTACATGGACGGCGCCCTGGGCTCGCGCGGCGCGGCCTTGCTCGAGCCCTATAGCGACGCCGAGGGGCTTGGCCTGCAGCTGACCCAACGCGACGAGGGCCTGGCCCTGATGAAGAAGGCCAAGGCGGCCGGCGCCCAGGTCGCCATGCACGCCATCGGCGACCGCGGCAACCGCCTGACCCTGGACTGGTTCGAGGAGGCGCTCAAAGACAAGAATGGGGCCGGCGACACTCAGGCCCGCTGGCGGATCGAGCACGCCCAGATCGTCGCCGACACCGACCTGCCGCGTTTCGCCAAGCTGGGCGTCATCGCCTCGATGCAGCCTAGCCACGCGATCGGCGACCTCTTCTTCGCGCCCGCGCGGCTGGGCCAGGACCGCCTGCACGAGGGCTATCGCTGGAACGACTTCCTGAAGGCCGGCGTGGTGGTCGCGGCGGGCTCCGACGCCCCCGTGGAAGTGGGCGACCCGCGCATCGAATTCTACGCCGCCGTTTACCGTCATTCGCTGGACGGCTTCGCCAACGCCGACTGGCATCTGGAAGAGGCCGTCACCCGCGCGCAGGCGCTCAAGATGCTGACCCTCGCGCCGGCCTACGCGGCCTTCCGCGAAAAGGACCTCGGAACGCTGGAAGCCGGTAAAAAGGCGGACCTGACGGCCTTCGACCAGGACCTGATGACCATCGAGCCCAAGGCGATCCTGACGGCCCAGCCGGTGCTCACCGTGGTGGACGGAAAGGTGGCTTTCGCGCGCTGAACCGCTTCATCCACAGGCATGGAAAAAGGTTCACATCCCAGGGTGGCAATTAAGCATTCCTGGTTACGCGGTGGAAACCAGAGTTTTTCAAAAAAGTGCGGACCGATGTGAGCCAACCCTAGGGTTTAGCAATGGACCTTACCGAAGAAGCGCACGCGCACGCCCGAATCTACAATGAGCTCGTCGACGCGGTCGCCGAAAAGCGACAGGTCGACGCCGCCAAGCTGCGCGCCGACCGTCAATGCAGCACGGGTCAGTGGCTGCACGGACCGCTCCAGCAACGCTGGGCCGGCAACCACACCTATCTGAACTGCGTGGAAGCCCACCGCGAGTTCCACCATGCCGCCTTCGAAGTGGCCGAGCTGATCAACCGCGGCGACTACGCCGAGGCCAACCGCCGTCTGCGCAACGGCAATCGCCTGTCGATGGCGAGTTCGGGCCTGACCACCGCCTTCCGCCGGATCCGTCTGGCGCTGGAGGCGGTCACGGCCTAGGGGCGGCGATCGGAGGGGGCGGCCCACGCTGGCGCTTGCTCCTCCTCGATTCCCGCCCCACTTTCGCTCCATGAGCGACCGTTCGACCGGCCTGGCCCCTTCGAAGCTGACCGCGGTCCTGGGGCCCACCAACACTGGCAAGACGCACCTGGCCGTCGAGCGGATGCTGGGCCACGCCTCGGGCATGATCGGCCTGCCGTTGCGCCTGCTGGCGCGCGAGATCTATGACCGCGTCGTCAAGCTGCGCGGCAAGGCCAGCGTCGCCCTGATCACCGGCGAGGAGAAGATCGTCCCGGCCCGCGCCGCCTATTTCGTCTGCACGGTCGAGGCCATGCCGCTGGCCCGCGAGGTCGAGTTCCTGGCCGTCGACGAGATCCAGCTTTGCGCCGATCCAGAGCGCGGCCACATCTTCACCCACCGCCTGCTGCACGCGCGCGGCAAGTTCGAGACCATGTTCCTGGGCGCGGGGACCATGGCCCCGCTGGTCCGCCGCCTGCTGCCCGACGCCGAGATCGTCAGCCGCGAGCGGTTCTCGAACCTCTCCTACGCCGGCTCCAAGAAGCTGACCCGCCTACCGCGGCGGACGGCGATCGTCGCCTTCTCCACCGACGCCGTCTATGCGATCGCCGAGCTGATCCGCCGTCAGCGCGGCGGCGCGGCCGTGGTCATGGGGTCCCTCTCCCCCCGCACCCGCAACGCCCAGGTGGCCCTCTACCAATCCGGCGAGGTCGACTTCCTGGTCGCCACCGACGCGATCGGCATGGGCTTGAACATGGATGTCGACCACGTCGCCTTCGCGGGCCTGCGCAAGTTCGACGGCAAGCGCACCCGCTGGCTCTATCCGCAGGAGGTGGGCCAGATCGCGGGCCGGGCCGGCCGCTACACCCGCGACGGCACCTTCGGCGTCACCGGCGACTGCGAGGAGATCGACGAGGATCTCGTGGAGGCCGTGGAGAGCCATACCTTCGAGCCCATCATCGCCGCCGAGTGGCGCAACGCCCGCCTCGACTTCGGCTCGCTGCCCGGCCTGCTGCGCTCCCTGGCCGAGACGCCGCAGCGCGGCGGCCTGAAGCTGTCGGACGAGGCGCTGGACGAGCGCACCCTGCGGGCCCTGGCCCAGCAGGAAGACGTGATCAAGCGCTGCAAGGCCGACCGCTCGGCCCTGATCCGCCTGTGGGAGGTCTGCCAGACGCCGGACTTCCGCAAGACCACCGACGACGATCACCAGCGCATGGCGCGCACCCTGTTCGACGACCTGACCACGGGTCGCAAGCGCTTGCCCGAGGACTGGGTCAACAGCCAGTTCAAGGCTCTGGACCGCACCGATGGCGAGATCGACAGCCTGGCCGCGCGCCTGTCGGGCGTGCGCACGCTCAGCTACATCGCCAACCGTCCGGACTGGGTCGCCAATCCGGCCCACTGGCAGGGCCTGACCCGCCAGCTCGAGGACCGGATCAGCGACACCCTGCACGAGAAGCTGATGGCGCGGTTCATCGACCGCCGCACCAGCGTCTTGATGAAGCAGCTGGGCGAGCGCGAGACGCTCTACGCCGGCGTCGGCCAGGATGGCGAGGTGACGGTCGAGGGCCACGTGGTCGGCCACCTGTCGGGCGTGGCCTTCACCCCCGCCAAAGGCGCCTCGCCGTTGGAGGAGAAGGCGTTGCGCAACGCCGCCCAGCGCGCGGTCGGTCCCGAGATCGCCCGCCGCCTGGGCGTCCTGGCCAGCGAGGCCGACGACGCCTTCGCCCTGACGCCCGACGGCATGATCCTGTGGCGCGGCGAGGCGGCCGGCGCGGTCCGCCGCGACCTGCCCCTGCTGTCGCCCCGCGCTCGGCTGCTCGGCGAGCTGGGCCCCGCCGCCGTGCGCGAGCGCGTCGAGCCGCGGCTGGACGCCTTCCTGGCCTCGGAGGTCGATCGGCATCTGGCGCCGCTGCGCAAGCTGGAGCGCGCCCTGGCCGGCGGGGAGCTGAAGGGCCTGCCGCGCGGGATCGCCCACCGGCTGCTGGAAGCCGGCGGCGTCTTGGACAAGCGCCCCGTCGATCCGGAACTGAAGGCGTTGAGCCAGGCCGAGCGGCGCACGCTGAAGAGCCTGGGCGTTCGGATCGGCGCCTTCAGTCTCTATAGCCCCGGCGTGCTGCGGGCCGAGGCCGTGGCCTGCGCGCGGGCCCTGAACCCCGCTGGCTGGCGTGGGGCCCTGACGACGATCGAGAAGCTGCCGTCGCCCGAGCCGTCGGCGCGCGAGCTGTCGGCCAGCGGTCTGCGCGCCGTGGCGGGCTTCACGGTTCCGGTCGAGCAGCTTGAGACCCTCGACGCCCTACTACGCGCCGAGCAACGGCCCGGCGGCGTGGTGCTGACCGATTCGGCGCTGGAGAAACTGGGCTGGACCGCCGCTCAGGCCTCGGCGGTGCTGCGCGCCCTCGACTACACCCCGGCGATCCGCGCCAAGCCGGACCAGCCGATCGTCTGGAAGCGGCGCGGCGCGGCCAAGCTGGAGCAGAAGCCGGTCAAGGCGCGCCCGGACTCGCCGTTCGCGGCCCTGGCCAAGCTGACCGAACCGCCGCCTCCGCCCGCGCGCCGCAAACGCCCGCGCCGCCGCAAGCCGGCCGCGGCCAAGCAGGCCGCGTCGTGAGCGACGCCCCAAACGACGCCGCCAAGGAGGCTGCTCGCGCCGACGTCTGGCTGTGGCGCGCCCGCTTCTTCAAGACCCGCTCCCTGGCCGCCAAGTTCGTCGACGAGGGCCGCATCCGCCTGACCCGCGCGGGCGCCGAGAGCCGGATCGACAAGCCCTCGCGGACGCTGAAACCGGGCGATGTGTTGGTGTTCGGCTTGGCCGGCCGCCTGATCGCGATCCGCGTGCTGGATTGTGGCGAACGAAGAGGCCCGGCAAGCGAGGCGCGCGGGCTGTACGAGGCGGTGGAGGGATAAGTCACTCGCCCCCTCCGGGCCTACGGCCCCTCCTCCCCCGGAGGGGGAAGAAGATCACCTTCCGCCCCCGCTGGGAGCGGACGATCGCGAAGCGATCAGGTGGGGGCTTGCGGAGTCAGCCGCCAAACCCGCTCAAGAACCCCGCCACCTCTCCGGCCGGCATCGGCTTGCCGAAATGGTAGCCCTGGATCTGGTCACAGCCGTAGCGCATCAGGGCGGCCAGCTGATCAGCGTCCTCGACGCCCTCGGCGACCACCTTCATGCCCATGGACGAGCCCAGGGTGATCACGGCTTTCACGATCGCCTCGTCCTCGGCGTTCTGGACGAAGGACTTGTCGATCTTAAGGCGGTCAATCGGGAACTGTCGCAGGTTGGCCAGACTGGCGTAACCGG
>Ga0172372_10011575_pt1 | contig 11196 bp, 10 predicted proteins | sample LakKiv5m_2_FD_114544 | JGI IMG/M metagenome (GOLD analysis project Ga0172372, IMG submission 114544) | Freshwater microbial communities from Kabuno Bay, South-Kivu, Congo - kab_092012_9.5m | ecosystem: Environmental > Aquatic > Freshwater > Lake | place: Democratic Republic of the Congo... | reverse complement strand
GAGCACGATGGCCTTCAACCTGAACGGCTTCAACTTCAACCAGTCGATCCTGGATTCGCAGGGTCGTGTGCTGAACACCTGGGCGGACATCCTCAACCGCGCCGGTCTGGGCATGGAAGTGATGCACGAGCGCAATGCTCACAACTTCCCGCTCGATCTGGCCGCCGCTGAGGCCACCCCTGTGGCCCTGACCGCTCCGGCGATCGGCTGAGCAACAGACTCGATTCTGATTCTCCTTGATCAGGCTCTGATCCAGACTTGATCAGCCCTCAAGCCCTCACTTCGGTGAGGGCTTTTTGTGCGGATGGACATCAGCTCCACAGCCAGAGCTGCCTCGGCGGCGCCTGTGCTGCCAGGGGCCGCTGACGCCCATGGGACGAACCGGTCGCCTCCAGCAAAGGCAAAGAAGGAGGCATTGTTCGGGCGGCCCTGCCGATGCTCTTCCACGGCCAGAGCTGCCTCGGCGGCACAGGTGCCGCCAGGGGGCCGCTGACGCCGTCCATGGGCCCAACCGCTCGCCTTGCAGCAGGGGGCAAAGAAGGAGGCATTTTGTTCGAGCGGCCCTGCCGATGCTCTCGGATCAGGCGCGGCGACGGCCGGCTGGGCTGCGATCTCCCCCAGACCGGGCCTTGGTTCATTGCCCGGGCCGGCTCAGGCGGGCCGCCAGGGCGCGGGCCATGCCATCGCGGCTGGCCAGACCACGAAAACGACCGATCGGCAGGCCGTCGGGCGGCAGGCCCTGGGGCAGGTAGCCCCCCAGCCCCGACTCGACCGCAAACACCGGCACCTGCCGCAATCCCTGCGGGGTGAGCTGGTCCTCGAGCCGATCGAGGCGTGCATCCAGCGGCAGCCAGACCAGATCGGCCCGGCGGCAATCGATCAGGCGCAGCGGTTGCTGCGGGCGCTCCGCCGCCATCACCAGGGCGCTCTGCAGGTCGGCGAGGGTGACCAGCCCCAGCGCCGATCCCGCCTCCGCCACGATCAGGCAATGCCCGTGGCTGGCCAGCAGCCGCCCCAGGGCCTCCACCGCTGGCAGCTCCGCCGGCAGGATCGGCGGCAGCACTGGTTCCAGGGCCTCGCTGATCGCCAGTTCGGCCAGCTGCGAGCGGCGTTTCTCTTCGGGGAGATCCGGGCCGAGCAGGCCGGGATCCTGATAGCCCAGCCAGCGTTCCACCAGCGCAGCGCTCAGCCCGGCGGCCGCCATCAGCGGCAGCACGATGCGGATGTCATGGGTGAGCTCGAACAGCAGCAGCAGGGCCGTCAGCGGTGCCCGGGCGCTGCCCGCCAACACCGCCGCCATCCCCACCATCGCGTAGGCCGGCGGCTCAGCCACCGGCAGATTCAAGCCGCCATCCCCCAGCAACTGGCCATAGCAGCTGCCCAGCACCGCCCCCAGAAACAACGCCGGCGCGAAGCCGCCACCCACGAAGCCGGTGGCATTGCTGACGCTGGTGGCCAGCAGCTTCACCCCCAGCAGGGCCAGCAGGGTCAGCAGAGGGATACCGCCATCGCGACCCAGCAGGGCCTCAATCGTGTCGTAGCCCACCCCCAGCACCTGGGGGAAGGCCAGGGCCATGCCTCCCACCGCGGCACCCCCGAGCACCTGCGAGACCCCCGGGGGCAGGGGGGCGAGCAGCTGCTGCAGGCGGGGATGGCGACCGGCTGCCATCAGGCTGACCAGCGCCCAGGACATCAGGCTGGCCAGCAGCCCCAGGCCCAGGTACAGGGGCAGCTCCAGCAGGGAACGCACCTCGTAGGCCGGCAGTCTCAGGATCGGGTCATCGCCCAGGCACAGCTGGGTGACCAGGGAGGAGGCGATCGCCGCCACCAGCACCGCCCGCAGGCTGGGCCGCCCCTGGATGGCGCTGAAGCTGCCCTCGAAGGCGAAGAACACCCCGGCGATCGGCGCCTTGAACCCCGCCGCCAGGCCCGCCGCCACCCCTGCCGCCACCAATGCCTTCTGCGATTGGGGCGTCAGGCGTCCGCGCAGACCCACCCAGAGGCCGATGTTGGCGCCACTCTCGACGCTGGGCCCCTCGGGACCCAGCGAAGCGCCACTGCCCAGGCTGAGGGAAGCGGCCAGCAGGCGCAGCAGCGGCAGCCGCGGCGCGGCGGCCATGGCACCGCTGGCCATCGCCATCAGGCTCGGCAGGCCGGGACCGATGTTGCCCCCCAACCAGCGCAGCAATCCCACCGCCAGGCCGCCCAGGATCGGTACGACCACCACCGGCCACAGCTCCAGCCAGTCGAAGCTGGCCGGGATCACCTCCAGCGGCGGCGGCAACGGCGGCAGCGGCGGCGAGGGCAGCAGGCCGATGCGGCCCAGACCCAGCTGCACCAGGGCCTTGAGTGGTGTGCCCGCGTCATCCACCAGGGGCGGCAGGTCGATGGGGGTGAGCGCCGGCGGCGGCATCGGACTGGAGGCGCGCCCCACCGTCAGCAACCATTCCACGAACGGGCCGTAGAGAAAGTTGTTGATGAAGCCCAGCAGGAAGTGGAACGCCACCACCGCCAGGCCGGTGAGCATCCCCACCAGGGCCGCCCAGGCCAGCAGGCTCCACTGAAAGGGCAGGCTGCGCGCCTCGCCACTCGGTTCAGGGCGGGAACCGACCGCGCTCGGGCCGGGCGGCGCCGGCTCAGACCTGGGGCCGGACGCTGGCAAAGATCTCCTCCAGAATCTCGCCGGCTCCCTGGGCCCGGAGGGTACGGGCGAGGCTGATGCCGATCGCCTCGGGGTCGGTTTGCGGCCCGCGGGCCTGTTCACGGATCAGGCGCCTGCCATCGAGGCTGGCGACCATGCCGGTGAGCACCAGCTCCGCCGCTTCCCCCTCCCCCTCGTAGCTGGTGTTGACGCCGATCGGCACCTGGCAACCGCCTTCCAGTTCGCGCAGAAACGCCCGCTCCGCCAGGCAGCGACGGGCGGTGGGGGTGTGTTCGAGCACCTTGATCTGCGCCAGCACCGCGCCATCGTCCTGGCGGCATTCGATGCCCAGCGCCCCCTGACCGACGGCATGCAGGGAGATCGCCGGATCGATCAACTCATGGATGCGATCGCCGAGCCCCAGGCGTCCCAGGCCAGCGGCCGCCAGGATCAGGCAGTCGAACTCGCCGGCATCGAGCTTCTCCAGCCGGGTGATCACATTGCCGCGCACATCGCGGAACTGCAGCTGGGGGTAGTGATGGCGCAGCTGGGCCAGCCGTCGCAGCGAGCTGGTGCCCACCACCGCACCCTCCGGCAGGGTGGCCAGCGTCCGGTCGCGATGACGCTCATGCACCACCAGGGCATCGGCCGGATCCTCCCGCTCGGTGATGCAGCCCAGCATCAGGCCAGGGGGCAGGTTGGTCGGCAGATCCTTGAGGCTATGGACGGCGATGTCGGCGCGGTCGACCAGCATCTGCGCCTCCAGCTCCTTGGTGAACAGCCCCTTGTCGCCGATCTTGGCGAGGGCCACATCGAGGATCTTGTCGCCCTGGGTGGCCATCGCCTCGATGCTGATCTCCAGGCCCGGATGGGCCTTGCTCAGCTCATCGCGCACCCAGTGGGTCTGCACCATGGCCAGCTGGCTGCGGCGGGAGGCGATGCGCAGGGTGGAGCCGGTCATCGGAGATTCAGGTCGGCAGCGGAATCTGCCAGGTCACAGCCGTTCAGCCTAGGGATCCACCGTCCTGTCCCTGTCCGGGCCTGTCACCATCGTGACAGTCGGCACGGCCGTCTCCGCGGCAGCGGGCGAGGCCGCCGGGCGGCAGCCGCACGGGTGGGTGGGGCCCCAGCCCGGGCCGCCCTCCCGGGCCGGGGCCTCGGGCCTGGTGGCAACGGCGCTGAAGCGTTGGCGTCAGCCGGGCGGGGTGGCGGTGTCGGCGAACAGATCGAGGGGCAGTGGCCCCCAGGTGTCTTCCCGTGCCGCATCGTCGGGATTGTGGCCTGTGATCAGCAGCCCCCGGCCGAGGCCGGCCTCCCGGCGCAGGCGAAAGCTGCCGCTGCGCTGGTTGCCCTTGAGGAACACCGGTGCCTCCGCGCTGACCTCCGAGGCCTCCAGGCCCGCATCGGTGCCGGCTTCCTCCTGCAGTGGCGCCCAGCCGAGGGCCGCTTCACAGGCGCGCAGGCAGGCGATGGCCTGCTGCCGGTCTGCGGCCATCACCCCCAGCGTGAACCACTGGCAGCGCGCCACCGCCTCCTGCAGCAAGCCGCGCAGCCGTTGGCGCTGGGCCGGATCCAGGCAGGGGGCGCTGCGCAGGCCTCGCAGCGAGGCGAGGCTGATCGGGCTGGCGCCGCTGTCGGTGGCGAGCAAGGTGCAGGGAATCGCTGTCGCCATCCTGCCGCCTCCCGGCTGCGAGCATCGAGCGGCGATACCCGTGGGTGCCCAGGGCTGATTCCAACTCGGCACGGGGGCTGCCGCCAAGTCGCAGGGGGTCAACCCGCTCCTGGCAGCGCCTGGGGTGGCGAAGCCCATTCGTGGCGCTCATGGCCGCGCACGACCGGCACGACCGGCACGACCGGCACTTTGAAGCGGCCCTGCGTGGGGGCCCGGGCGCGGTGCAGGCGTGGCAGGGCCTCCCAGCACCTCCCAGCACCCGGGCGGAGCGGGCCCAGCGGCGTGGGCGAGAACGCAGCACCCGGGGCCGCATGCGAATCAGCACGGCGGCGCGACGACGCTCCAGTCGATCACCTTGTAGTATATTTGCACCAGTTGCGGCAGGTCTGTGGAGATCCGGTCCCCTCGGTTGGTGATGGCGGCACCGCCGGCCCGAGCGCCTGCGGCCCGGGAGAGCGCTGGGGCTGCGGCTGGTCCGGGGCTGCCGGGGGCGGCGCCGGCCCCTGGGTCTGGCCTGGCTACTGGCCCTGACCTGGAGCCGGGGCAGGGGCGCCAGGGCGGGCCGTCGTCGCCGGCCAGCCTCGCCCCCGCCTTGCCGCCAGCCCCCGCCTTGCCGCCAGCCCCCGCCTTGCCGCCGGCCCCGCCCGCTGGTTCCACGGATCTCCGATCGGCCGATGGCGACCGGTCGCTCGGCGCAGCGGCCGCCGCAGCGCTTGCCTCCGGCCCGGCAGTGGGGGCGAAGGCTGCTGCACCGCCGCCCGGCCCGGTTTGTCCAGCAGAGCTGGCTGGCCCGCCCCCCGGTCTCGGCCGGGCGGCGCCGCCCTCCGCATTCGGCCTGCCTCCCCGCCCGGCCGCCCCTGGCTGGGGCGGCGACAGCTCGCTACCGCGGCGGCTGCCGTCGCGGCCCACGATGCCGGCGGGCAGCCATGGTGCGGCCCAGGCCCGGTCCGGCCCATCCGGCCCGGCAGAGAGCTGCCCTGTGCATCCGGGTTCCGCAGGCCAGCCGGCTCGGCTGACCGTGGTGCGCACGAACGGCCTCGCCCCCGATTCATCACCGGCCGACCCCGCCCGTGGGGGCCGGCGCAGTCCGCTGCCGGGCCCGTCGGGGCGGCCCGGGGCACGGGTGGCCACGGCTGGCCGTCCCGCCCGTGCCCCGGCACTGGTGGCGGCCTCGCCGCTGCGGCTGCTGCCCGCGCCCGGTTCTGCCGCGCCGGCTGCCGCACCGACTTTCGCACCGGCTTTCGCGCCGGCTGCCGCGCCGGCCGAGCCGCCGGCGCCACCGCCTCGATCGGGGGGCGGGCGGCGGGAGCAGCGCCTCTGGCGGCTGCTGTGGAGCAGCTGCCCCGGTGTTGGTGTGATGCGGCTCACCCAGCTGCAGCGCGCCTTCCCCGATCTGGCAGCCGCCTGGGCGGCCTCGCCGCAGCAGCTGGTCGAGGCCACCGGCTGGCCTCGCCCCCTGCTGCGCGCGGTGCAGGACCATCAGCAGCGCTGGGGATCGTCGCCCCTGCCGCAACTGGCAGTACGCTTCCGCGGTGGTCGTGGCGTGCTGCTGCACGGGGATGGCCGCTGGCCTGAGGCGCTCCAGTCCCTGGACCGCCCACCTCTGTGGTTGCACTGGAGCGGTCGCGGCAGCCTCTGGCCGCTGTTGGCCCGTCGTCAGGCCATCGCTGTGGTCGGCACCCGCCACCCCTCCGAGCATGGGCTGCGCCTGGCGCGTCAGATCGGGGCCGAGCTGGCGGCCCAGGGCTGGCCGGTGGTGAGCGGGCTGGCCGAAGGCATCGATGCGGCGGCCCATCGGGGTTGCCTGGAACACAACGGCGCACCGGTGGCGGTGCTCGGTAATCCGCTGCAGCGCGTCTACCCCCGCCACCACGAGTCGTTGCAGCGGCAGGTGAACCAGCAGGGTCTGCTGGTGAGCGAAATGGCCGCTGATGCCCGCACCCATCCCGGCCATTTCGCCAGTCGCAACCGGCTGCTGGTGGCCTTTGCCGCCGCCGTGGTTGTCGTCGAGTGCCCCAGCGGCAGCGGCGCGCTCCATTCCGCCGAGCTGGCCTGGAGCCAGGGCCTGCCCCTGTGGTCCGTGCCCGCCGACAGCGACCGTCCCTCGGCCCAGGGCAGCAACCGACTGCTGGTCCGCGGTGCCACCCCGCTGCTGCATCCGGGTGACCTCACCGCCCAGCTCGGGCCGGGGCCTCTATCGTCGCGCGCCCACCGCACGCAGGCGCTGCAGCAACCCGCCCCAGCGGTGCAGGTGTCGGCTCGCGAGGCCGGGCTGCTGGCCGCCGTCGGCCGCGGGGCCGGCCTGGAGGAGCTCGACCAGATCTGGGGCGAGGGCACCCCATCGCTGCTGGCGACACTGCTGCAGCTGGAGCTGGCAGGCCTGCTGGCAGCGGAGCCAGGTCTGCGCTGGCGGCGTCGCTGAGGTTCGATCCACAGCGCCGATGGCCGCGGTCGTCGCCGGTTCCTGTGTATCTGGCTGCACGGGGCCGCGTGGGGACGAGGCCATAAGCTGGCAGTCCGCAGCAAGCTGGGTCCAACATGAGTCGTTATGTGTTCACTTCGGAGTCGGTTACGGAGGGGCATCCCGACAAGATCTGCGATCAGGTGAGCGATGCCGTGCTCGATGCCCTGCTCAGCGAGGACCCCACCAGTCGCGTTGCCTGCGAGACCGTCGTCAACACCGGCCTGTGTCTGATCACAGGCGAGGTCACCACCAAGGCCCGGATCGATTACATCGCCCTGGTGCGTGGTGTGATCGAGCGCATCGGCTACAGCGGCGCCCGGGCCGGTGGCTTCGATGCCCGCAGCTGTGCGGTGCTGGTGGCCCTCGATCAACAATCACCCGATATTGCCCAGGGCGTGGATGAGGCCGATGATCACGAGGGTGATCCCCTCGATCGCATCGGTGCCGGCGATCAGGGGATCATGTTCGGCTATGCCTGCGATGAAACACCGGAGCTGATGCCGTTACCGATCAGCCTCGCCCATCGCTTCGCGCGCCGCCTGGCCCAGGTCCGTCATGATGGCAGCCTCGGCTATCTCCTCCCCGACGGCAAGACCCAGGTGAGTGTGGTCTATGAAGATGAACAGCCGGTGGCGATCGATACGATTCTGATCTCCACCTAGCACACGGCTGAGATCGATAGCGTGAGCGAGGAGAAGGCCTTGCGCGAGCGCATCGCCGCCGATCTGTGGAGCCAGGTGGTGGAGCCTGCCACCGCTGACCTGAGTCTTCGCCCCAGCCGCGAGCAGACCCGTTTTCTGGTCAATCCCACCGGTAAGTTCGTGGTGGGAGGGCCCCAGGGAGATGCCGGCCTCACCGGCCGCAAGATCATTGTCGACACCTACGGCGGCTACGCCCGCCATGGTGGTGGCGCCTTCTCCGGCAAGGATCCCACCAAGGTCGATCGCTCTGCGGCCTATGCCGCCCGTTATGTCGCCAAGGCGCTGGTGGCCGCCGGGCTGGCCCGCCGGGCTGAGGTGCAGTTGAGCTACGCGATCGGCATGGCAAGACCCACCAGCATCCTGGTCGAAACCTTCGGCAGCGGTCGCCTGGCCAACGACGACCTCACCGCCCTGGTGCAGGAGCATTTTGATCTGCGTCCCGGGGCGATCATCGAGACATTCCAGCTGCGTCAGCTGCCGTCGCAACGCAATGGCAGGTTCTACCAGGATGTGGCTGCCTATGGCCATTTCGGTCGCGCCGATCTCGAGCTGCCCTGGGAGAACGTCACCGCGATCGCCGCTACCCTCCGCCAGGCCACGGCCGATCGTGTCATCGCTGGCTCTGGGGCTTGATCTCGGCAGCAGCGGTCTGCGCATCGCCCTGCTCGCCGCCGAGGCCAGCGCCGGCCAGCCGTTGCTGATCGAGACGAGCTGTCCCTATCCACGGCCCTTCGAGGATCCAGAGGGTTGGCGCCAGGGCTTCCGCTCGCTGGTGGCCGGTCTCGATCCCGAGCTGCGCCATCGCATCGGGGCGATCGCGATCGCAGGCACTTCCGGCACCCTGCTCTGTTGTGATGCCGATGGTGGGTTGCTGCCCGCTCCCCTCGGCCTGGCCCTGCCCTATCACCTGGCCTGTCAGGAGCAGCAGCAGGCCTGCCAGCACCTCTGCGGCAGTGCGGTCAGTCCCGCCGCCAGCGCCAGCGGCAGCCTGGCCCGTGCCCTGCGGCTGCTGGAGCGGATTCCGGCCCTGGCTGAGCCGGGCCCGCAGGGGCCCAGCCACCTGCTGCGCCACCAGGCCGACTGGCTGATGGGCTGGCTGCTGGCGGATTGGCGCTGGGGCGAGGAGGGCAACAACCTGCGCCTGGGCTGGGATCTGCAGCGGCGCTGCTGGAGCGGATCGATCGCCCGCCAGCGCTGGTCGGCGGCGCTGCCCCGGATCTGCCCGAGCGGCACTGTGCTGGGCCCGCTCGCCGCCGAGGTGGCCCGGCTGCTGGATCTGCCCGACGACTGCCAGGTGGTGGCCGGCAGCACCGATGCCAATGCCGGGGTGCTGGCTGTCGATCCGGGCGAGGGTGATGGCATCACCGTGCTGGGTACCACCCTGGTGCTCAAGCAGTTCGTGACGGCACCGATCGAGGCGCCCGGTGTGAGCAGCCACCGGGTGGCGGGGCGCTGGCTGCTGGGCGGGGCGTCCCATGCCGGTGCCGGCATCCTGCGCCGCTTCTTCGACGACGACCAGATCCGTGAGCTGAGCCGTCAGATCGATCCGCAACGCCCCACGGGCCTGGATCTGCTGCCCCTACCGCGGCGGGGTGAGCGCTTCCCCGTGGACGATCCCCAGCTCGAGCCCCGCCTGGGGCCACGGCCGACCAGCGATGCCCTGTATCTGCAGGCCCTGCTGGAGGGGCTCACCGCCCTGGAGCAGCAGGGCTGGCGACGGCTGCGGCAGCTCGGGGCGCCGCCATTGCGGCGGGTGATCACCCTGGGCGGCGGGGCCCGCAATCCCCAATGGGCCAGCCTGCGGCGGCGGGCCCTGGGGGTGCCGGTGCTGCTGCGCCCCGGGCTGTCGGCGGCGCTCGGCATGGCGCGCCTGGCCCGGCGCGCCGCAGGCAGGATGGAAGACCCCCGCCCCGCTGGCTGATGAAGGAGCGTCTGAGCTCGATTCTGTCGATGCTGCTGTTCGTGGTGCTGGCCGGTTATGTGGCCTGGAGTGGCCTGCGGCTGGCTCTGCTGTTGTGGCAGCGGTTCGGCGCCGGCTGAGCGCACAATGGCCTCGCCAGCCAAGCCGTTCCCATGGCCGCCGATCCCCTGACCCCTGCCGTGAGCGAGCGGATCTGCCGCCACATGAACGACGACCACGCCGATGCCGTGCTGGCCTATGCGCGCCATTGCGCGGGCATCAGCGATGCCAGCTCGGCGCGCATGCTGGCGGTGCTGCCGGAGCTGATGCGCCTGGAGGTGGATGGTGCCGCGGTGGAGATCCGCTTCGACCACAGGCTCAGCGACAGCGAGGATGCCCACCGCACGCTGGTGGCGATGTTGCGGTCGCTGCCTGGGAAGGCTTGAGGCAGGAAGCGCCTGCCGCCGGCAGCATCCCTGTCTTGTTCCTGAACCTGTGCCGCGGCGGCCTGGCCGCCCTGCCCCTCGACTGGCTGCTGGCGCGGCCCTGTCCGCTGTGCCGCTGCCTGCCGCCGCCGGGGGCGGGCACGCGGGGATTGTGCAGCGCCTGCAGGGGGGAACTCGACCTGCCGGCGGCGGGTCTCAGCGGCAGCTGGCCGCTGCCCTGGTGGAGCAGCGCCCGTTATGAAGGGGCGTTGCGGCAGCGCCTGCTGCGGCAGCGCCACCGCCCCGATGCGGCCGTGATCACGGCCCTGCTGGAGCCGTTGGAGCGGGCCCTGGCCCCGCTCGATCTGGTGGGATCCAGCCCCCGGGCCCTGGTGGTGCCGATTCCGAGCTGGAAGCGGCAGGCCAATCCGCTGCCGGGTCTGATCGCTGAGGGGCTGGTGCGGCGGCTGGGGGTGCGGCGGCGCGATCTGCTCGAGCGCAGCCGCGTGGTGTTGGGGCAGCATCGGCTCGGTCGCCAGCTGCGCCTGGCCAATCAGCGCGATTCGTTCCGCTGCCGCCCTGCCGAGGCCTCGGAGCGGCGGCGGCCGGTGCTGATCGTGGATGACATCCTCACCACCGGCGCCACGGCCCGCAGCGCTGCCCTCTGCCTGGAGACGGCGGGCTGGCCGGTGCTGGGCCTGGCCTGCCTGGCCCGCACCCCGGCCCGGGGCAGAGGGCTGTGATCTAAGATCACAACACCGCCGAACGACGCCCTCCGGCCCCGATCGGCCTCCCTGCCAGGGGTATGAACCAAGGCCTTGGCCGAGGATCTGTGCCTTCTGGTTCTGGGCCATGGACTCAGGTTCATGATTACGGTGGTTGAGGAAGACTCCGGCCCCAGGGCTGGCTGTCTTTGGGATCAGAACATTTCAACATCAGATTTGTTCAGGTTCTGACCAGTGGGCGAGGAAGTGCAAGCTGGTTTTATTGCTGGCCACTTCTGTTACTTTTGCGGGGTTCCTGGTGAACCATCCAGCCGGGATAGCTCAGTCGGTAGAGCAGGCGACTGAAAATCGCCGTGTCCCCAGTTCAAATCTGGGTCCTGGCATAATTTAATTAAAACAAATCCCGCCCATTTCTCCTGCGGGATTTTTTTATGGCCGAGATTTCAGCTCGCCACAGTGCCTGCTCGCCACAGTGATTGAGCGCCAGGGTGACTGAGCGGGGATCCGACTGAGCGGGACGGTGCCGCAGGCCTCCCATCGCTGGGGTCGCCGCGATCGCCGCGGCCGAGCCGCCTGCCGGCGCGATGTTCAGCCAACCCTGCCGTGGGCCGGCCGGGCCGGGGCCGCTTCAAAGTGCCGGTTGCGTTGCGTTGCGTTGCGTTGCGTTG
>Ga0172372_10011572_pt1 | contig 11198 bp, 6 predicted proteins | sample LakKiv5m_2_FD_114544 | JGI IMG/M metagenome (GOLD analysis project Ga0172372, IMG submission 114544) | Freshwater microbial communities from Kabuno Bay, South-Kivu, Congo - kab_092012_9.5m | ecosystem: Environmental > Aquatic > Freshwater > Lake | place: Democratic Republic of the Congo... | reverse complement strand
TGGTGGTCAGTGGCATCGGGGAGCAACCGGCGGTGGTGCACCTCCGGGACTGGAAGTTGAAAGGGTTCACGAGCGGGTGCGTTTGCGTGGCTCCGGCGCTCTCGATGGGTTTCCTGCGGGCAGCCGCGGTGGGCGACTGGGTGGAGGCGGAACGGATCCGGGGCTTGTTCAAGCCGCTGGAGGACCTCCGGAATGCCATCAACCCGGTTCGCGTGCTGCATGAGGCGGTCCGGTTGGCAGGCCTTGCGGATACAGGACCTGTCCTTCCGCTGCTGAGCGGTTTGACGCCGGAGCAGGCGGCCCAGGTGGAAAGGGCGGCCACGGCCCTGCTGTCGCAGGAACGGGCGTGGCGGACGGCGAACGGTTGATAGCGGATGGCGTCTGGCGAAAGGCGAGGTTCAGGAATCCCGGGAGTTGGCTTCGTCTTCGCGGGCGAGGATTTCCGGCGGGAGTTGACCCCGGGTTACGAGATCCTGGAGGTCGCGTCGGATGGAGCGGCGATCGACGCTGAACTCGGTGGCGAGTTGGGAGATGTTGGGGCGGGCCGTGGAACCGCGGAGGCGGTTGAGCAGGGCGTGTTGTCGGGCGAGGCGCTCGGTGAAGAGACGTTCGCGGTCGCCGGCCTCGATGAGTTCGGCGCGTTCGAGGGATCGCAGCGCGGCGACGGCTTCACCCAGCCCACACTCGCGGAGGGCGGTGTCGATGGTCTGCTCCAGGCGGTCGAGGTCGACGGGTTTCTCGATCACATAATGGGCGGCATTGGGACCGGAGAGGGCGCGGAGTTGGTCTGCGATGGCGAGCGTGCCGCTCACCACCACGACGGGGATGTGGGCGGCGAGGGATTTGAGCTTGGGTAGGAAGGCGAGCCCGCTCTCGCCGGCGTCGAGGACGTGGTCGAGGAGGATGAGGTCCGGCAGGTGCTCGGCGAGGGCGGCTACGGCCGCGGTCCCGGTGGTGACCCAGGTCCAGGAGAAGTCGGGAAACGCGTCCTGATAAAGTCGGGCCTGGACGGGGTTGTCTTCGATGAGGAGGACGTGGCCGCGAATGGGTGTGGGCTGCATGTCAGGGGTGGGGTTGGGATACGGTATCGGGCTCGGTCCCGGGTTTCGGGGAAGCTGCGCCGTTGGCAGGATGTGGCCGTTCAACCGGGATGAGGATGCGGAAGGTGGAGCCGAGGCCGACGGAGGTCTCGAGCCGGATTCCGAAGCCTTCTTCCTCCGCGATGCGCCAGACGGTGGCGAGACCGAGGCCGGTGCCGCGTTCCTGTCCGATGGTCTTGGTGGTGAAGAAGGGTTCGAAGATGCGGGGCAACACTTCCGGGGGAATGCCCGGGCCGGTGTCGCTGATGGAGATCTCGGCCCAGGCGGAGTCCCCCGCGGGCGGGAGGAGGCATTCGCCGGGATTGGTGGTGCCGCGGGTGATGAGGGTCAGGGTTCCACGGCCGCCCATGGCTTCGGCGGCGTTCACGAGGAGGTTGAGGAGGACCTGCTCCAGTCGGCCGCGGTTGACGGCAACGCGCGGGCATTCCCCGGTGTGGTCGACCTTCACGGTGAGGCCGGAGAGGAATTGGCGGTGGAGGAGAGTAACGACTTCATCGGTGACCTCCGGGATCCGGGTGAACCTGGACAGGGTCATGGTGTCGCGGGAGTAGCCGAGGATGCTGCGGACGAGGGTGCGGCCCTGTTCCACGGCCTGGCCGATGTGGAGGAGGTGTTCGCGGGGGACGCCCGAGGGGCGGAGGGCGCGCTCCACGAGTTGGCGCGCCATGGAAATGATGGAGAGCAGGTTGTTGAAATCGTGGGCGATGCCGGCGGCCAGGGTGCCCAGGGCCCGCAGTTTCTCGGCGTGGGCGAGGGTTTCGCGGGCGCGTTCCAGTTCGGCGGCGCGGGCCTGGGCGGCGGCGACCGCTTCCTCGTATTGTCGGAGGATGGAGCGATGGATGAGGATGGCGCCGCCGGCGATGCACGCGATGAGGATGGCGCCGGCGGCCACGGTGTATCGCCAGGTCCAATCGGTGGGCGTGAGCAGGGGCAGGGTGGGGTCTGCGGAACTCCACCCCAGTTGCAGGCCTTCGAGACCGGTGCGGAGACGTTCGATGTCCCAGATCTCGAGGGGGCCCGAGCTCTCGGGCATGGAGGATGGAATGCCGTTGATGGCGCAGGCGATGGCAAGGCGGTTGCCGTCCGGGTGCCAGATCAGGGCCACGGGACGGCGGCGACGCTGGGGACTGAGGCGCACGAACTCAACCGGAGTGCCCGAGCGATCGAAGGCGAGGAGCGCCACGCTATCGTTCGTGATGGCGGCGATGAAGTGACCGGTGGCGTTGGTCATGCTCAATCGCGGCGGCGTGAGCGGAATCCCGGCGATGCGGAACGGACGGGAGGAGGGACGGTCGATGGGAATTTCGAGGCAATCGTTGTTGGCAAACAGGCGGATGATCCGGCCATCCCGGCTGAGTGCGATGTTGTCGGCGTTGGCGGACCAGGCGGAGGGAAAGACGGGATTGGCGCAGACCGTGGGTTCATCGGTGCGTCGACCGGGGCGGTCGTGGAAGCGGAAGGCGAGGACGGTGGTGGCCTCGGATCGGAGGTCGACGTCGGAGCGGAGGCGCCGGGCGGATTCGATGAGTTGCAGGATACGGGGTTCCTGGTTCGGGCGAGGCGAGGCGAGGGCGAAGCGGACCTGGGCGACGAGGTTCGAGCGGGTGCCTTCGAGGCGGGTTTGACGGAGTTGGTCGCCAAGGTGGAGGCAGGACGCCGCGAGCATCACGACCAGTGCGGTGAGCAGCCAATAAAGACGGCGCGCCCGCTGGAGGGCGGGGAGCGTCGGGACAAGGCTGTGACTGGCATGCGGCATGGCGAGGACCGTTCGCAGGCTGGTTTGCAGCAAACGGGATCCGGAGCGGATGGGCAAGCTGCGCCCACGGGAGGATGGCTTCGGGGCGGCGATGTCTTCATCGCCACGGGGAAGGAGTCCTTGTGGGCGACGAGGACGTCACCACCCCGATTGGTGAAGTGTGGTTCCTGTGGGGAAGGCACCTTCTCGAACGGACGGAATTTCAAGCCGCACCCGGCGGCGTGGGCGGTGAGGAACCGGTCCGACGCCGGATCCAGGAGCCGAGGTCGTCGAGGAGGATGTAGACGACGGGGGTGACGATCAGCGTCAGGAGGAGGCAGAGGGTTTGTCCACCAATGACCACGATGGCGACGGCGCGACGTTCCTCGGAGCCCGGGCCGGTGCCGATGGCGAGGGGCAACATGCCGGCGACGAGCGCGAGGGTGGTCATCAGGATCGGGCGGAGCCGATCGCGATTCGCATGGATGACGGCCTCCGAGCGAGGCAGGCCGCGTTCCCGCAGGGTGTTCATGTAGTCGATCTGCAGGATGGCGTTCTTCTTCACGACGCCGAAGAGGACCAGCAGGCCGAGGGCGGAGTACAGGTTGAGGGTGTTGTCCGTGGCCCAGAGCGACAGCAGGGCGAATGGCAGCGAGAGCGGCAGGGACAGGAGGATGGTGAACGGGTGGATGAGGCTCTCGTACTGGGCGGCGAGGATCATGTACATGAACACGATCGACAGCGCGAAAGCCCACAGGAACTCGCTGAAGGTGCTTTCGAGTTCCCGGCCGCGTCCGGTCACCTTGTAGGTGTATTCCGCGGGCAGGTTCAGTTCGTCGACGGCCTTGCGGAGGGCTGCGAGGCGATCGGCCTGGGCATAGCCCTTTCCTGGGGCGATTCCGGCACGCAAGGCCACCACGCGTTGGCGGTCGAGGCGATCGATGCGGGATGCGGTCACGCCGGGGATGATCTGGACGACGTTGTCGAGGCGGACGAGGGCGCCGGAGCGGGAGGGGACGAACAGCCGTCCGAGGTCCTCGCCGCGGCTGCGGTCGGCGGATTCGAGGCGGAGTTGGACGTCGTAGTCGTCGTTGACCTGGGTGTCGCGGAAGCGCGAGACGCGCGTGTCACCGCCAACAAGGATGCGGAGGGCGGCGGCGATGTCGGTGGTTTCGACGTCGAGGGCGGCGGCGCGGGCACGGTCGATCTCGACGCGGAGTTCGGGCTTGTCGAGGCGCAGCGAGGTGTCGGCGTCGACGAGGCCGAGTTCAGCGGATCGCGCGCGGAGCTTCTCGGCGTACCCGAGGAGGGTTTCGAGGTCGGGGCCGAGGAGGGAGAAGTCGATCTCGAAACCCGGTCCACCGGCGGAGATGGAACCCTGGCTGCCGCGGAGGGAGAGGCGGACATCCTGGAGGATGGCGAGGCGCTTGCGGATCATCTGCATGACCTCGCGTTGGGAGGCGTTGCCCTCGAATGCCTGCCAGGGCTTGAGGCTGAACAGGCGTGAAACGGAGAACACCCGCTCCGAATGGGGGCGGAGCAGCACATACAGGCGTCCCTGGTTCAACCCGCCCGAGATGCCACCGCCGCCCACGCCGCCGATGACGGTCTGGACCCACGGGATCTGGCGGATCTCGGTTTCGGCGATGCGCATGACCTCGTCCATGGCCGGAAGGCTGGTTCCCTCCCGGGCGGAGATGGAGACCTCGAATTCGCCGTCATCGGTCCCGCCGGGGGTGAATTCCTGCCGGACCACGGAATAGATCGGGACGGACGAAAGGATGATCAACAACGCGCCGGAGGCGACCCAGCCACGGTGGCGTGTCGAAAGGGCGAGCAGTCGCACGTAACCGCGTTCCAGCCACCCGTAGAAGCCGTCGCGCGAACCGTGCCCGGGAATGGCGGCACCCCCACCGCGGGCGAAGAGCCGCGCGCTCATCATCGGGGTGAGGGTGAAGCTGACGAGGAGGCTGACGAGGACGGCCACCGCGGAGGTGAGTCCGAACTGGAAGAGGAAGCGTCCCGCCAACGACGACATGAAGGAAACCGGAACGAAGATGACGACGAGGCTGAAGGTGGTGGCGAGGACGGCGAGCCCGATCTCGGCGGTGGCACCGCGGGCGGCTTCGGCGGCGGAGACCTTCTTTTCCTCGACCCAGCGGAAGATGTTCTCGAGGACGACGATGGCGTCGTCGATGACGATGCCGACCATGAGCACGAGGGCGAGCATGGTCACGCTGTTGAGGGTGAATTTGAGGGCCCACATCATGCCGAAGGTGGCGATGACCGAGGCGGGGATGGCCACGGCGGCGATGACGGTGGCGCGCCAGCTGCGCATGAAGGCGAGCACGACGAGGCTCGCGAGGACGGATCCGAGCACGAGGTGGAGCTTGATCTCACCGAGAGCCTCGCGGATGTAGCGGGACTGGTCGCGGATGACCTCGATCTTCACGTCCGGCGGCAGTTGTGACTGGAGCTCCGGAAGGCGCCGCTTGATGGCGTCGATGACCGCAACGGTATTCGCTGCGGACTGGCGCCGGACCTCCAGCTGGACGCAGGGCTCGCCATTGAGTCGCGCGGTGGTGCGCTGTTCCCGGGTGCCATCCTCGGACCTGCCGACGTCGCGGATCCGGATGGGGCGGCCGTCGCGGGTGGCGATGACGAGATCGTCGAAGGCCCGCGGGTCCATGATCCGGCCGACGGTGCGCAGGGTGCGCTCCTGAAGGGATCCGGTGACGTTGCCGCCGGGGATGGTGGCATTCTGGCGGGCGATGGCACTCCGGACTTCCGTGACGGGAAGCTTGTAGGCCGCGAGGCGGTCGGCATCGACCCAGATGTTGACGGTGCGGGGCAGCCCGCCGAAGACCTCCACTTCACCCACGCCTTCGGCCCGCTCGAGGGCGACCTTCACGACGCGTTCGCCGAGTTCGGTGAGCTCACGGACCGAGCGGTTGCCGGACATGGCAAGCGACATGATCGGCGACGAATCCACGTCGAACTTGGAGACCTGCGGCGGATCGGCATCGGCCGGAAGTTCGCCGAGGGTGGCGGCCACGCGGTTGCGGACATCCTCGGCAGCGGTGTTGGCGTTCCGGTTGAGCTCGAAGGTGAGGATGATGAAGGAACGGCCGAGGCTGGAGATGGAGCGCAGTTCCGTGATGCCCTCGATGGTGTTGAGGTTCTGTTCGAGGGGTTGGCTGATGAGGGATTCCACCTCGACCGGCGACGCGCCGGGAAGGGAGGTGTTGACGTAGATCGTGGGGAGATCCACGGAGGGCGACCGGTCGACGTTGAGGCGGACGTAGCCCGCCGCCCCGGCCACGACCAGTGCCAGGATGAGCATCAGCGCGAAGATCGGTCGGCGGATGCAGACTTCGGCGAGGGTTTGCATCGGGCGTCAGCGGGACGAGGAGGCGTTGGTGGTCGACTGGAGGACGACGGCGCGTCCCTGAACCAGCCCTGCGGGCGCACGGATCACTGTTTCGCCCCCTTTGAGTCCACTGGTGATCTCGATCCATCCGGGGCCGCGGTCCCCGGTGGTGACGCGCCGTTCCACGGCCTTTCCGCCTTCGAACAGGAAGACCTTCTCCACACCGGCGAAGGTCTGGAGGACATCGGCCGGCACGGTCAAGGCGGCTTGTGCGGGATCGACGACGATCTCGCTGCGGACAAATGCACCGGGGCGCAGCGCGCCGTCGGCGGGGACATCCGCCTCCACCACGAGCATGCGGCTGGCTTCGAGCAGCGCGGGGCTCAGGCGTCGGAGGGTCCCGTGATAGATGTTGGTGTCGCCGGTGAGACGGAGCCGGACGGCCTGGCCTGCGGCGACACGGGGAGCATCGCGTTCGGGAATCTCCAGGCGCAGCCGGAGCGGGTCCGCCTGGACCAGGGTGAAGATCGGGGAGCCGAGCTCGATGTGTTGGCCCAGGTTGGCCAACCGTTCCGAGACGACGCCGTCGAAGGGGGCAGTGATGCGGGTGTCCGCGAGTTGTTTGCGGGCGAGTTCGTATTCGGCCCGCCGCTGGCGCAGGACCGCGGCGCGGGTCCGGGCTTCTTCCAGTGCGTCGGCGTGGCGGCTCTGGGCAACGGTGTAGGCCGCATTGGCCGATTCGAGATCGGAGGCGGAGGCGATGCCCTGGCGGTTGAGTTGGCTGATGCGTTCGCGGTCGCCGGTGGCCTGGGCGAGTACGGCCAGTGCCTCCTTCACGAGGCTGGTATCGTCCAGGGAGACCAGGTCGTCGTCGCCGTCGAGGGGTAATCCGAGGCGTGCGCGGGCCTGGCCGAGGAGTGCGTGGGCTTGCTGGACGCGGAGTTCGAAGTCGCGGGGATCGAGTTCGGCGAGGAGTTGGCCGGCCTGGACGCGGGATCCGAGGTCGGCGGGGAGGCTTTGGATGCGGCCGGCGACACGTGCGCTGACGGGGGTTTGTTCCTTGGCGAGGAGGGACCCGGAAATGGTGAGGAAACGTTCGACTGGGCGTTGGGTGGCCTGGGCGAGCGTGACGGGGATCGGGGGTGGCGGGGGTTGGGTGGCGGGTTCGCGACGGGAGCAGGCGCCCGCGAGAGCGAGGAGAGCGGCGGCAAATATACGTACGCGTACCATCGGGAGACGACAGCCTCGCACGGTCCCCGCGGTCTGGGGAAAAGAAAAATCAGGGTCAAGATGCACCCAGCGCCCGGCGGAAGCGGGCCAGGGTACGCTCCCGTCCCAGCACTTCCATCAGGTGGTACAGGCTTGGCCCCACCAGTCGGCCCGTACAGGCAACCCGCGCGGGTTGGGTCAGTGCGCCCGCCTTCACACCTGCTGCGGCAGCGACCGCCTTCAGGCCGGCCTCGAGGGCGACTGCGGTGAACCCGTCGGCCGGCAGGGCTTCATACGCGGCCAGGAGTTTTCCGAGTTGCTCGCGCTGGGGAGTTCCGAGCGCCTTTGCCGCTGCCTCGGGTTCATAGGCAATGGAGTCGTCCGCGGCGAAGTAGAAATCCACGAACGGTGCCAGGTCCTTGAAAAGCCGGCCCTTGTCGCGGGCGGTCTCCAGGGCGGCGGCGACGTAGTCCGGCGGTAAGGCGGACGTGTCGATACCGGCCTTGGCGAGATGTTCGACCCCGAGGCGGACGAAGGCGTCGGGAGCCATCCGCCGCGTATGTTCGAAATGGAGGGCTTCGAGCTTCTTGTCATCGAAGCGGGCGGCGCTGCGGTTGACCCGGTCCAGATCGAAGCGCCGGATGAGTTCGGCCACGGTCAGGAGTTCCTGTCCGTCGCTGGGCGACCAACCGAGGAGGGAGAGGTAATTGACGACGGCGTCGGGGTTGAATCCGTCGTCGATGTAATTGGTGACGATGGCGCCGCGGTCGCGCTTGCTCATCTTGGTCCCATCCGGATTCAGGATGAGCGGCATGTGGGCGTAGCGCGGTGCGGCGACGCCGAAGGCGTTGAAGAGGGCGATGTGCTTCGCGGTGTTGGACAGATGGTCCTCGCCGCGGATGACGTGCGTGATGCCCATCTCGAGGTCGTCGATGACGTTGACGAGGTGGAACACGGGTTGGCCATCGCTGCGGACGATGACCCAGTCGGGATCTTCCTGCTCGCGGTCGGTGAGCTCGCGGCGGACGTCGCCGACGATCATGTCCGGGATCACGACCGCCTCGCGGGTCATCCGGAAGAACACCGCGCCATCGCGGTCGTAGGCCATGCCGCGATCGCGGAGTTCGGCGATGCGACGGTGGTAGAGGTCGTTGCGCTGGGATTGGAAGTAGGGGCCGCGGTCGCCGATCGAAGGGCCCTTGGGATCCGCGGTGGCCGGGCCTTCGTCCCAGTCGAGTCCGAGCCAGCGCATGCCCTGGAGGATGACGTCGATGGCGGCCTGGGAGTTGCGGGCAGTGTCGGTGTCCTCGATGCGCAGGATGAACGCGCCCCCGTGATGGCGGGCGAAGAGCCAGTTGAAGAGCGCCGTGCGGGCTCCTCCGATGTGGAGGTAACCCGTCGGTGATGGCGCGAATCGGACACGAACCGGAGTCGACATGAGGGGCGGAGGTTAGGAGCGGGGCCCGGGGGGGTGAAGTCCGAAAACCGGACCGGTGCTTCCTTGGCGCTTCCTTACTTCCGTTCCACGGACAACTCGATGATCCGACCCGAGGGGGCGAAGGAATCGGTGCTGTTGGTCGCGCGGGAATACTCGGCGATGAACAGTTTGCCGGGGCCCGCGAGGTGCAGGTCGATCGGTCGTCCCAGTGCGGCGAGGACCGTATGGATGTGGGCCTCGTAACGCCCTTGGGCGTTCTTTTGCAGTGTGGCGCGGAGGACGTCGAAGCCGGAGTTCGCCTTGGGACTCTGGATGAAGTTTCCGAAGCGGGTCATGAGGAGCGTGCCGCGGTATCCCTCGGGGAAGCTGTCGTCGAGGAACACGATACCGCCCGGACCCGAGTGGGGATCGAAGGTGTACATGGGGCTTCCGGAGAATCCGCCATCGGGCCCGAGGTTGGCGATCGGGAGGGTGAACTCGACTCCGGGCGGGGGTTCAGGCGAGGCTGGGTAGGCCTTCCGGGTCCAGTCAGCGAGGCGGTATGGGAAGCCATAATGACGGCCACGTTCGATGTGGTTGAGTTCCTCCGGGGCGTCGGCATCGGGGCCATTCTCGGTGGCGAACATTTCGCCGCGGTTGTTCCAGCAGAAGCCATAGGCGTTGCGGATGCCGTGGGCGTAGACTTCCATGCTGGGCGGTTCAACGGCGGGATTGATGCGCCAGATGCAACCAGTGATGGGGGTCTCTCCGCCGCCATACCATTCGCCTCCGGTGGTCGTAAGGCCGCCGTCGGTGCGGCCGCCGTTGCCGGCGTAGAGGAAACCGTCGGGACCGAAGGCGATGTGCTCGACGGCGTGGATGTAGGCGGGGCTGCCCGGATAATTGGTCTGGAACCAGGGCTTGAGCGCCGCCGGTTCACCATTCAGCACGCTGGTGCTGCGGTAGAGGGTGACGATGTTCTGCGGCGGGAGATTGGAACGGTTCTGCTGGTTCGATGCGATGTAGAGGTGGTTCTGGGCGTCGAGGGTCATGCCGAGGACGAACAGCGGGCCGCCGATGTCACCGGGCCGGCGTTCGAGGTAGCTGTTGGCGGAGAAGAGCACGCGCAGGCTGGTGGTGGATGGGTCGAATCGCCAGACGTCTCCGCCCTCGGTCAGGATGTAGAGTGGGCCACCCTTGCCATTGCTGATCATGCGGACCGGCTTGAACGGAAGCCGGACCAGTTCGCGGACGCGGAACCCTTCCGGAGCTGCGGGCAGGGGCGGGTATTGGTTGGCGAGTTGGAGTTTCTCGAAGGTCGGGTAGGCCGTCTTGGCGCGTTGGGTACGGACCTGTTCGGCGGTGACGACGGTGCCAGGATTTCCCCAGCTCCCGAGGACGTAGGTCAGGACAGCGGCCACGTCGGCGTCGTTCAGGATCGCGGGAGGCATGACGCTGGCGTAGCGCCGTCCGTTGACGGTGATCCCGCCCGCCAGTCCCTCGCAGAGGACGCGGATGCTGCGGTCAATGTCGTTGGTGAGGTAATCGGATTTGGCGAGGGGCGGGAAGACGCCGGGGATTCCCTGACCGTTCATCTGATGGCAGGCGAAGCAGTTCTTCAGGTAGATCTCCCGGCCGCGGCGGGCGTCGTCGTTCGGGGTGGACTCGGCCGCGTTCAGCCCGGTGGCCAGGGCAAGTGCGCCCACCAGGAGAGTGAACCAACGGGAGGCGGCGAAGGAGTTGGTTCGGTGGTGGCGTGGAAGGCCGGCCGTGGTGGTCGTGAAGAACGCCAGAAAGTTCATGCAAATCCGTCCCGGTTCCCGCAGTGGGCAGGACGTGGGCGAAAGAGTTCCATGGATTGTCCGGGCTCCAACGAAAATCGTGAATCGATGGCTTGGGTGGCTGACGAGGTGACGAGGCAGTGGTTGGACCCAGCCTCCTGACGTCGACTGCTACCATGGGGTGGGTGGCTGACGAGGTGACGAGGCAGTGGTTGAACCCAGCCTCCTGACGTCGACGGCTCATCGAATGCATTCAGGCCTTTCAATGATGGAACCTTCTGCAAGCGCGCCCACATCGCCCGTCCTCGATCTGTTGCGGCAATTGTACGAGTCGTTGTTGAGCGTGGATGACGGCGCGGTGGCGACCTACATCCCGTAATTGGCCAAGGCGGATCCGAACGGCTTTGGCATCTGCCTCGTGACGGCGAGCGGCACGGTCTACGAGGTGGGTGATTCGCAGCTTCCGTTCACGATCCAGTCGATCTCGAAGCCGTTCGTCTACGGATTGGCACTGGAGGACAACGGTCGCGCACCGGTGCTGGAGAAGGTGGGAGTGGAGCCGACGGGAGACGCGTTCAACTCGATC
>Ga0172372_10011570_pt1 | contig 11199 bp, 12 predicted proteins | sample LakKiv5m_2_FD_114544 | JGI IMG/M metagenome (GOLD analysis project Ga0172372, IMG submission 114544) | Freshwater microbial communities from Kabuno Bay, South-Kivu, Congo - kab_092012_9.5m | ecosystem: Environmental > Aquatic > Freshwater > Lake | place: Democratic Republic of the Congo... | reverse complement strand
TGCTCAGCGAAAGCCGCACGCAAAGCCGCTTCATCATTAAAAGGCAGTACTAGAGTATCAGCCGAAGCGCTGCGCGTCACCCCGGGGCTATCAGGCAAACCTAGAGTGCTAGCGCCTGAGCCAGCAGCGACTAGCATGGCATCTGCGTGACCGTGATAACAACCAGAAAACTTAATCACCACATTGCGCTCGCGCCCGCTAGTCCTATTTACATAAGCACGCGCTAACCTAATAGCAGCCATCACCGCTTCAGTACCGGAGTTGACCATGCGCACCATTTCGATGCTCGGTACTAGCTTAATTACTTCAGCAGCCATCTCGGTCTCGAGCGCCGTTGGCGCACCATAGCTAGTGCCGCTGCGTGCAGCTGTCACCACCGCTGCTTCGATGTCAGCGTCAGCATGCCCAAGTATCATCGGTCCCCAAGAGCCGACATAGTCTATATAGCGGTTATCGTCTTCGTCCCAGATATACGCACCTTGAGCGCGCTTGATGAAGACGGGATCCGCGCCGATAGATTTAAAAGCACGTACAGGCGAATTGACTCCGCCGGGGATTAGCTCTTTAGCCTGCTTAAAAAGCTGCGATGATCTTTGCCGACTTTTGTTGATAGTAGTCATGATCTATCTCCTCGTCATTGCGAGGAGCCCAGCGACGAAGCAATCCATTGCGCTACTAAGCAGCGCTCTTAGCGTAAACGTAATCTACAGCATCCTTGATGGTGGTGATTTTCTCAGCATCTTCATCAGGGATTTCCACACTAAACTCATCTTCGAACGCCATTACTAGTTCTACAGTATCTAGTGAATCAGCACCAAGATCAGTAGTGAAACTTGAAGTTTCATTGATCTCATCTTCGCTTAGGCTTAGTTGCGCCGCTACTACTTTAGTGATTCTTTTTAAAGCGTCTTCTCTACTCATAGTTGTTGTGGTTCCTTCTGTCATTTTAATTACCTCAAAAGGCGCAAAATCGCCTAATCTGGCTATCAAGAATACTACATAAAGAGTCCACCATCAACCTGTATTACTTGACCGGTGATATAGTCTGAATCATCAGAAGCTAGGAACAGTGCGGCTTTGGCTATGCTCTCTACTGAACCGAAGTCGCCTAAGGGTATATTTTCTTTATATTTATTTTGGGTTTCCTCACCTAATTCAGCGGTCATCTCAGTGGCTATAAAGCCCGGGGCTATGCAATTTACCCTAATCCCGCGGCGGCCGTATTCTTTGGCTAGTGATTTAGTGAAACCGATCATACCTGCTTTAGTAGTAGCGTAATTGGTTTGAGCTGGGTTGCCGTGCAGCCCTACTACGCTGCTCATATTAATGATGCTACCGGCACGTTGCTTGGACATAGCTTTAACCGCAGGCTGGCAAATATAGAAGAGACTATTGAGGTTAGTATCTATTACTGATAACCACTCTTCTTCTTTCATTCTTATATATAGATTGTCTTTAGTGATGCCAGCATTGTTCACAAGTACATCTAGTTTGCCGTTTTCTGTTACTACATCTGTGATCAGTTTTTCGATAGCTATCTTGTTAGAAATGTCGCAACCCTTGTAGCTGATTTTGGCGCCATCGATACCAGCGGCGATTTCTTCAGCAGCAGTCGAGCTTTCAGCTCTACCGGTGATTATCACTGTCGCGCCTTCAGCCGCGAAGAGCCTTGCTATGGCTTTGCCGATGCCGCGAGTGCCACCAGTGATTATTGCTACTTTGTCTTTTAGTTTGTTCATGCTTGTGTTTTCGTGTGACTTAATTGCAATTGATGTCATGTAGAAGATTTTAGCAATATTTTGCGCTGCAAGCGGGCAATGGTAATACCCCGGATGCTAAGCGCTCGCAACGCGGTTGGATCGCAGTTGCCGGGCGCCATCGCGAAGCGATGGCCGGCGACCTGTTTTGGCGATGTCTAAGGTGAGAGGCCTTGCGAGCGCGTGCAGAGGGGTATTAACCTTGCCCGCCTTAGATTGTTGAGTAAATGATATTAATCTTTGAGATTGCGAATAACATCAGCAAGTATGCCGTTGATGAATTTCGGTGCTTCATCTGAGCAGTATTTATTAGCTAGTTTTAGTGCTTCAGACACTACTATCTCGCGGGCGATATCGGAGCTGAGCATTTCTGAGACAGCGAGCCTGAGTAGAGTTTTTTCGGTTTTGTGTATGCGCTTTATATCCCAAGACTTAGACAGCTCGGCGATAGTAGTATCTACTTCTTCTAGGTGCTCGACGTAATTCACCAGCAGTTCAGTGCTGAACTCTTCGACGCTTTTATCGTGGTAGTGCCAGTATAATTCTGGTACCTGCAGCGCTTCGCGCACTAGGCTGATAGATTCGTAACACTGATTTAGGTGTGCGATGAACTCGTCTGTCTGTGGCAGTTTAACTGGTTTGGATTCAATGAACTTTTCGTTCTCGGGGTGGCTAATTTGATACTCAAGTAAATAACGCTCTACCTTAATAAACGCGGACTCAGCTTGTTTGAGATTATCGCGGCTAAAATCCGCTAGCGTGCGCAAAGCAGATAGACAGATGGCTTGAAGATCTGTCTTTGCTAGTTTCTTAAGGTTGAGGTTTTCAGTTTTCTGGGGTAACTGGAATAGTGCCAGAAACGCGAGCTCTCTCGCTGCGCTGCGTTTTTCCATTGCAGCATTCATTATATATATTGCAGGTCTATAGTCGGGTGGTAGATATTGTTAATTCTTATTTGCGTGTAGAATGCAGATTAAATATCGTTAATCTATTCTTGAATTATGAAATAAACTTGAAAATCTTCACATTGTTTTGCTATTATCACCAAAGGGGAAAGAAGTCAATTATTTTTTAATAATTGAGCTTCGGGGGATAAGAAAATGAGGGGCCTATCAAAACCAATAGTAGTACTCTACTGTCTTTCACTGTTTTTTCAGTGTGCTGCACAGGCAGAGACGGCAAGTCGAGGGGACGAGCCGCCTCAACTGATTTTAGAGTTTATAGATGACGTTCAGTCGCCGGCAGTTTCTGGCGCTGATCCTCTTGCGCTGCCAGACGATCTTAGTTCGGCGGCTGATGCTAAGCATCAACTTCGTGTTGAAGAGCAGGAGATAGTGCTTGAAGATACTAAGCTTAGTGCTGAAGCTGCTGAGCTAATCAACTCTATAAGTGACAAAAACACTAAGCAAGAGCTTATTAGTAGAGCTTTTGCTGCTAGCAGTCAGAAGCAGCAAGACGCAGCGCAATTAATCGCTGTCGCTAATGCTGCTCTCAGTCTGGGTCTTAAAGATCAAGCACTCTCTGCTTATCGCAAAGCGATAGAGCTTAACCCTAATAGCCTTGATGCTCATCACGCACTAGCAAGTACTACTAGTGATAGCAATGAACGTGCACGTAGTTACCTCAAAAGTGTGAGTAGTGCAGCGCTTACAAGTATTGCTGATACTTGGTTTGAAGCTAGTCAGGCGAATGCCTCTACCATAGCCGCGGCGATGATTCCATATCAGTTCGCTATTCTCAAGGAGCCAGCAAATGCTGAGCTGCGTTATCGTTTTGCTAGGAAGCTTGAGCGTGCTGGGCTTAGCTACTATGCTCTAGCGGCTAAGCGCTACCTCGAGGCGGCTGTGCTTGCTAAGCAGAAATTCTTAGCTGGTGACAAAACTGTAGAGAATATGCTTAGAGACTCAGTTGAGTCATTAATTCGCACTTTAGCTATTCAAGGTGATTTTGATGGCGCTGCCAAATATTGTCATAGTTATATTAGTTTAGGTTATGAGCGTTTTAGTGCTGGCGATTCGGTGCGCGGTATCTTGCGCAAAATGCAAGCACGTCGTAATCCTTTTCGCATTATTGAGGAGAGCAGGGCATGAAGTGTTTGGTTTTATTGCTTGCTTTTTTATTGCCGGCGTCTGCAACTGTGGATATAGATGCTTATATAGCTAAGCTTTATAAGCCGCTTAATTCTAGTTATAAGGCTCTTGAGCTTAGTGATATTGATGATGCTTGGTTAGATGATGTCGAGAAACGCTGCTCGTCCTTGCCGAGCATAGAGGCTGAGTTCCTGATGCTGATTGACAATCAGGGTCATATTACTAATCTCGAGCTTGATGATGCTAAGGCTAGCCCAGACGAGCTTAAAGATTTTATAGCTAAGCTAGCTGCTTTAGAGTTTGCGCCAAGACCAGAGAGTCTAAGAGATTTGCGTTTGCGCTTCGATGCTAAATATCATGTGATTGCGCGTAATGAGCAGCTTGAGCAGCATGAAGATGCTTTGAATGAGCCTTACCTTGTGCACTCACGGCTTGCAGCGCAAAATCGACACGTCGGTGTCGATTTTGCTACATTGCGAGCGCAGCGAAGCAATCCCCGTGGAAGTGCGGGGGTCCTTAGCCAAAATGACGCCATGGGTCAATTGCTTCGATCCTCGGGACTCGCAACGACAGCTAAGGCGGCAGCTATTTTAGTCAGTCCAGAATATTACAGTAACCCTAGGGTCGGCGATCGTATAAGTTTTAGTCATCAAGGCAACATCTATAATGCTCAAGTTCTAGATCTCAGCTCGCGCAGTTTGCTATTAGTCAGTGATGATCTGCGTGATTATTGGATTTTGGATTTTAAGAGTGCTAGTCATAGATTTGATTCGGCGCTAGCTGCAGGAGCCAGTGCTGGACTTGGCTTGGGGCTGGCGACTGATGGCATAGCGAATTTGGGTTTAGCAGCTTTAGCAGCTATGGCTGCTGGCACTAGGGAGCTAAGTCTAGATCGGGGTGAGATTTTTTATTTGCGCCATCTTACTGCGCAAGATTTTTCGCGAAATAACAACAAAGGAGCAACAATATGCAAACTCTAAGTCAAATGATAATACTAACGGCGATGATAGCTTTGCTCGCTATTACTGTTGAGCAAAGCATATCGGCTAATTTGCAGAGCCAGAATACTAAGATGGCTGCGGCTGTAACTAATAAAATTTTTGGCTAGCTTATATAGCTAACTAAATAGGAGAGGAAAAATAGGAGGAAGATACGAATGAAGGAAGTACTAATATATGGAGCGCTAGTAGCAGCAGTGATGGGAGCAGCAATACCCTTAATCACTAATTTTACTAGTAATGCTACTACTCAGGGTGCAGCAATGAATAGTAAGCTTACTGAGAAATCACAAGCTTTACTTGCAGCAATAAACTAGGTTAAATATTATGAGTTATACCAATCATGGTCAGGGAGTGGCTTTTAGCCGCTCGCTCTTGACTGTCACGTCTAAATACCGCCCAGTTCTTCTGGCAGTGCTTATAGTGTTCATAGCACTTGGGACTGTTGCCGCGTCAGCAAGTTATTTGCAGCTCAAATCTAAAGTGCGTGAATTAAGCGCTCTTGAGCCAGTGAAACTACTTGCGGTGTCTAAGGAATTGCAGGTTGGCGATGTGATTACAGATGATGTTCTGGTGCCCATGTTCTTGTTTAGGCATGAATATGATTTGGCGAGAGAGTCGTATGTATTAGAGTCAAGCAGGCATGAGTTAATAGGTAGAGTGGTCAAGGTGCCGTTACTTGCTCGCAGCTTTATTAGGCAAGAGCATTTGGCTGAGCTAGGCTCCCTGCCCGGATTGGTTAATCTTATTGAGCGCGCTCATTCGCTATTAGATGTTAATGTGCCGCAGCAAGGCTTCAATGTCTATATTAGACCTGACGATAAAGTCGATCTTTATGAAGTTAAGAATGATCACAGTGAGCTTATTGCAGCGCAGGTCAAAGTGATACTAGTGGACTCGCAGCCTATGGGTAGAGCGCCGCTGAGAGTAACTATAGACCCGCGCTTAGAGCGTCAGCTTACTCTTGCGGTGCCTGATCAGGCGCTGCAGCGAGCGCTTAAAGCTAAGCAAGCTAGAACCCTGATGGCAACTTATAGGCAGGGTCCCGTGCTGCAAGCTACTAGTGTAGTTCCAGTGAGAGCGCGCACATTTAAAGCAACGGTTAATCCAGTCGTGGCTGAAGCAAGAGAGTTTTTCCAGACGCTGGTGTTTATTAAGGGTGATGATAGAGAGGTTTTGGGGCGATGAAAGAAATACTTTATATAGCAGATATTGGTGATGACGCGGAAATAGATCTTCTTAGAGAAGAACTTGCGCATTATTCTTATAGTTTATCTAATGCTGTTACGCTAGCTAAAGCTTTGGATTTTGTTCGTGGTTACCAGCAAGTGCTTATCAACGCTAGAGACTCTAAGCTTGCTGCGCTTGAACTTGTCAAAAATATTCGTGATGTTTATAAGGGGGCGATTAAGGTTTTTGTTTATTTGCCCAAATCTAGTGCTAGTGAGGGTAGTAAGTTCGGGCATTATGGTGCTGAAGTTGAAGATGAGCTTAGTATCCCCAGAATTATTGATAAGCTACCTGATGCTAGTAAGCGTGATTATAAGGTTGATGAAGAGATCGTTGTCGTGCATTCTATGCAGGGTGGAGCCGGTGCTTCTCTGTTGGCGATATTAATTAGTAATGTTTTGGGTAAATCTGGACACAGTTCACTGTTGATGGATCTTAGTCCAGCAGCGACTTCTATTAGAGATGCGCTGGCGCTTGAAGCTAAGCCGGCGCTGCTTAGTCGCGATCGTAATAAAGAGCAAGACCTAAGCAAAGATTCTGATTGGTTCTCGGGTTATATTTCACGCAGTTGTTTTTTGCCTGAGAGTTTTTATTTGCATTTGTTTGAGTCGGCTGCAGCTAGAGATCTCTTCAGCCTTAGAGCAGCTAAATACTCTGACGCTATAGCTAGTCAGCTTAGTGCCGTTGCCGCGAGAGCAGCTTATTACCAGCATAATCCTGATGAGCTTTGTGCTTCACTAAGAGCTGCCACTAGTAGCCTTGCTTTGCTTAGTCAAGAGCTAAGCGGTGCTGCTTATAGTCTGTTTGATGAAGTGCTTAGACCGGGCTCGCAGCTCGCTAAGTATTTTGTTATAGATATAGGCACTGATATTAGTAATTCGGTTAGCCGTCAATTCCTTAAATTTGCTAAGCATATGGTTGTGTTGCTGCGAGATAGTCCCGGTGCGCAGCTTAAACAGAATAGTGAGTGCTACTTTAAGTATCTCAAGGATACTTATGATCTTAATATTATTCCTGTCTTAGCGCCGGGGCATCATCGTTATCATGATTATCTCAAGTTTAGTGCGGCTGAGTGGCAGTCCCTGCTTGGTTTTGAGCCGTTAATCCTACCGTATCAGCCTGAGGAGATTTCGGCTTTTGTTTTAGATCATGAAGATATAGTTGAAGCAAGTACTCTTAGTAAGTTTACTAGTGCTTTGCTTGGTCGTATGGGGTATAGCGAAGAGCGTAATCGCAAATCGCTAATGGATTTTTTAGTGAGGAATGCCTAGATGTTAATCGCTTCAGAGCAATTGCTTGATTTTAAGGCTACTGCGGTTCAGCATGGTAGGCTCGAGCGGGCATTAGAGTATAGGGCGCAGCTCTATCCAGTTCTTGAAACTATTTTAGATCCGCAGAATAAATCTATCGACGCTCAAAGCCTGCAGCGTGATTTTGAGCGTTTGGGATCTAGTCAGGCTAAGACTGTTTTAGAGCTGTATCGAAGCAAAAGAGCTAAGGCAGAGTTACTTTCTGGATTTATAGATAAACTGTTACTTTTGCCTAGCAAATATGCTTTGAGTTTTGCTCAGCCTCCTTCGCAGCAGGATAAGTTGTGGACTAAAACTCTACTTATATATGATCTTATTTACTATGGTCCAGTCACCATGCTCGCTATAGCCAAGATACTTGCTGCTGAAGAAGACCTGCGTGCTAATCCCATGGCGCAATTACTTATGGATATAGCAGGCAGCTATTCAGTTAATGAGATTAGGGCTAATAAGGCAAGAGATTTGTTTTTTGAAACTGGTTCTAAGATACATAGTTGGCCGGTTCCTTTTCTTAATGATAAGCAGCTTGAACTGATTATCGATCGCATGATTAGTGAATCTAATCTTCTCTATGGTGCAGCGGTTAGCCTCAACGCTTCTCAGCCTATTGCTGATTTTGAGCATCCTTGCGGCTACATTAGAGGAGCTGCTGTTATATCTCCAGCATCTGAGCATCCGTTTCTTACTCTAAGGCTTCACCCAGAGTCGCCTTACACTCTTGATCAGCTGATTAGTTTTGGCATGCTTAGTGAAGAGATCGCAGGCTTCCTTAAAGCTTGCCAGCAGGCTGGCACCACTATAGTGATAGCCGGTACTATGGGTTCAGGCAAAACCACACTACTTAGCGCTCTAGCTGAGCATTGGCCAGAGTCTGGGCGCAAAGCCACTATTGAAGATACTCCTGAGCTTAGACCCAATATTAGTGATCTAGTTAAAATGCGCACTATAGAGTATGATCGCGAGGAGCTGCGCAATATAGATGTAGCGAGGCTTACTAAAGCATGCAAGCGACATAGTGTGCGTTATGTGGTTTTGTCTGAGGCTAGAGATTATTCAGCGTGGGAGATTTTACAGTTATCACAAGCGATATTAGGCTCATTGATGACTTTTCACTATACGCTTAGAGGTTCTAAGCATCTTGTCGATCAAGCGCTTAGTGCTCTAGTTGCGCTATGCAAGCAGCATCCACTTGCGCCTGATGGTGATGACCTTAAGCATCAGATAGCTAGTATGGTGCAGATATTGGTTCTGATAGAACAAGACCCGATTGATAATATTCGCCGCGTGGTGCGTGTCTATCATGTGCAGGGTTTTGATGAGCTTAATGGCGGACATTTTAAGGCTATAGAGCTATTTAGCTATGATCCTAGTACGGCTAAGTTTAGACTTGAAAACAGTTCTAAAGAGTTTGAAGAATATTTGAGATCTAAAGGAGTTAACTATGTTTTTGCTCGGACTTAGTCTTGCGCTTCTGGCTTTAGGAGCGCTATTGCTTCTATTGTATTTTAGCCCAGATCTTAGGCGCCAGCACCCAATTCTTAGAGCTGGAGCTAAGAGTTTGGCTAGTGAGGAGTTGCTTAGAGTAGTTGCACGCATTAAGAATTTTCTTTTGTCACGCAGATTTAGTTTTCTTGATAGTTATCTAGGCGCTAATGCTCTTTTGAGATTGGCTGTACCAGTATTGTTTATTTTTATTCTGGCGATTTTTGTCATTGCACCGATTTTGGTTGGACCTAATTTAGCTTTGTTTCTCGGGCTACTTATAGCAGCAGCTTATATTGCAAGGGTTGCCTTGCAGATGTATTTAGTGTTTAGGGATAAGCTTCTTGCGCAAATAGAAAGAGTTCTATTAAGCATACGTAATAATCTTAGTGCGGGTATGACTCTTGATTATGCGGTGATGAATGTGGCTGCTACCAACAATGAAGAGCCGATAGCTAGTGATCTTCGTGGTTTTATAGTAGTTGCGGAGACTAATTTCCTTGAAAGTTTTCCAGCTTGGCTTGATACTTTAAGGCGTAAGTTTCATTTGCTTTCGTTGGGCAAATCTGCTCAGTTATTGGGTTTGGAGTTGCATTATACTAACAACCAAGAAGATGCTTTTCTTGATGCGGTTAATGCTGTGCATAATTCGCTGAGTACCAATAAAAAACAACGCTCTACCTTGAATATCACTTTATTTACTCTTGATTTTCTGGTTTTAGCTTTTTTTGCGGTGCTGTTCTATGTTATCCCCGGTTTTACCATGGGCTCTGAGCTGAGCTGGTGGCATTCGCTAGAGAGACCATGGGTGGTATTTCAGGCCGCGGCTGTTATTTGGGGTGCTTATTTGATTACTGTGCTTGTTGCTTTGAGGAGGCAGTCTTGATAGCGATACTATTGATATCAATTAGCTTTCTTGCTTTAGTTTTTGTGCTTAATCGTGATTATTTGGCGACTGAACTAGTGCTGAGGCGAATGCCGATGCTTGAAATGAGGCAACTGGTCTCTGAAACCCGTGTAAGCCCATGCCTGCAGATAGGCTTGTGGCTAAAACGCATACTGCCAGAGTCTTTGATAGCTAAGCTTGAGCTTGAGTATTTGTATTTAGGGCGCAAACTAGAAGCTCTATATGAACTTTTGGCTCAAGCTTTATTTGTGTTTTTGGCTTTGTTCTTAGCCTATATTGTTAATCATCAGCTTAATTTTTTGCTGGCATCTCTAGTGTTACCGGTTCTATTGCTGCTTGAGTTGCAGCTTGCTGTTATTGATTACGACAGGCAACTAACAGAAGATACTCCGCATTTGTTTGCTTGCGCTAAGGTGCTATTGATTAACACTGAGACGCCGCTGGTCTCTGCTTTGAGGATTATCGCGACTACTTGGGCTGTGCCTGATTCTGCTACTGTACTCGAGCTAAATAAAATTATTAGCAAAATAGATAAGCATGGCGTGAAAGATGCGCTGAGTGGCTGGCAAGTAAAGTCTGACAAGTTTAGAGATTTTTTGTCGTTTTTAATATCTGTGTCTGAAGGCTCGAGCAAACGCGCTCTAAGACTGGCTCTGGACAAGCTTATTAGTGAAGCGCGTGAAGATGAGAAAGACAAGCTCTCTGAGCGAGCTGATAATCTTCAGCTCTATCTAATGATGCCTGTGGTGGCTATGCTGCTCGTGATTATGTATCCGATGGCGGCAGCGATTAATTATATGATGCAAAACAGTTTATTAGGAGGAAAGGGACTATGAAAAATATTCTAGTCGTATTAATGTTGTGCTTGTTGGTAGTTGGTTCGGTTAGTGCTGAGCCGATTATTAATTTTGCAAATAACGATGCGGTGAAAATCCGTAAGGTCTTTACTGTCGGGCAGGTAGAGATATTGGAGTTCGCTAGCCCAGTGTCGCTTGCGCACTATGGTGCTAATGAAGAGTCGCTTAACTATGTTGAGCTCGATAAGCTTGAACCGGAGAAAGATGGCTATCGTAAGTTTATAGTCAAAGCTAAGAAGCCCGGCTATGGTGAGATGACCTTTAGGTCTGGCTCAGATCTTATTAAAATAGAGATAGTAGTGCAGAATGATTATAAATTGCTTGAAAGCCAGTTAAATGAACTTTTCGGTATTCATGATGCAAGTCAAGATCCTGAGGATAAGTTGCAGGTTATCCCTGCTGCGCATATCGGTAATATATCTAGTGAAGCGAGGGTGGACGCACATATCTATCTTAAGGGATTAGTCGCTAGCCCAAAAGATGCGATGCTTGCTGTAGCATTCGCTGCTAATGCTGTCGGCGATAAAGGTGTAAAAATATTTTCTAACCCCGGCGGACAGTTGAGATC
>Ga0172372_10011563_pt1 | contig 11204 bp, 9 predicted proteins | sample LakKiv5m_2_FD_114544 | JGI IMG/M metagenome (GOLD analysis project Ga0172372, IMG submission 114544) | Freshwater microbial communities from Kabuno Bay, South-Kivu, Congo - kab_092012_9.5m | ecosystem: Environmental > Aquatic > Freshwater > Lake | place: Democratic Republic of the Congo... | reverse complement strand
GTCGATCCGGACATCATGGACTTCGCGCGCACGACGGGGGCCGGGGGCTGGCGCCTGTTCCTCAAGATCCGGCTGCCGCAGGCGCTTCCACACATTTTCACCGGGCTCAAGGTGGGGGCAGCGCTCGCGGCGACTGCCGCTGTGGTGGCCGAGTTCGTGGCCTCGGACAAAGGGCTCGGATACCTGCTGCTGCAATACAACGGGCAACTGGAGACCCCCATGGTCTTTGCAACGGTCGTGTTGCTCTCACTGATCGGCCTCGCGGTCTACTTTGCGGTAGAAGTCGTCGAGCGGATCGCCATCCCCTGGCACAGCTCCCAACAATCGGCCGATTCCACCAGTGCCACGCTTTGACAAAACATTTCTCAACACGGCGTCGCAGAGCGCCACTCACATGACAGGAGACAAACATGAAAGCTGCCATTCGAAGCATTCTTCGCCTCGCGCTTGGTGCAGTGCTGGCCTGCTGCAGCGTCGCTGCAATCGCGCAGGACAAGGTGTCATTGCGGCTCAACTGGTATCTGGGAGGTCTTCATGCCCCGTTCTACTATGGCAAGGAGCGCGGTTTTTACGCGGCAGAGAAAATTGATCTCACCATTAATGAGGGCCGTGGATCTGCCAACACGGTACAGGTGGTTGCCGCGGGTTCTGACACATTTGGCCTGGCCGATTCCTCCAGCATCATTCTCACCGCATCCAAGGGCGCCGATGTCAAATCGGTCATGACCGTGCTCAGTTCAACCGGGTTCTCGGTCATCTCGCTCGCCACTTCCGGAATCCGCACACCCAAAGATCTGGAGGGTAAGCGCCTGGCGGTAAGCCCGGGTGACCCGCTTGGACAGCTGTTCCAGGCGGTAGCGGCAGTGAACAAGATCGACACTTCGAAGGTCTCACTGGTTCAGGTCGATCCGGCCGCCAAGGTGGTCTCGGTGCTTGAGAAGCGTGCCGACGCGCTCCTTGGCGGCGCGGACGACCAGTTCTTTCTGATCAAGCAGCGTGGCATCGAGCCGGCAGCGCTGCGCTTCGCCGATCATGGGGCCAACATCGTTGGCATGGCCATTCTTACCAAAGGCGATCTGATCAAATCGAATCCAGATCTGGTTCGTCGCTTTGTGCGTGCCAGCATTCGCGCATGGGATGAGGCCAGGAAGAACCCCGGGCCTGCGGTGGACGCCGCGCTCAAAGCCAAGCCCGATCTCAACCGTCAATCCACGCTCGAGCAGATGATGGTGGACTTCGAACTGATGGATTCGACCAACGTGAAGGGCCGTACCGGCTGGGGCGCACAAGCGGATTGGGATCAGACGCTCACCCTCCTCAAGCAGTACCGCGGGCTTGAAACCAAGCTGCCCTGGACTGCCTTTCACACCAACGATTTCGTCGGGCAGTGAGTTCGCATCCATCGCCGCCGCCCTCTGGTGGCGGCGCCTCAGCGGTCGCGGCCTATGTTCAGACGCGCTCGCTTGCGAAAAGCTTTTCCCGCGGTGGCAAGCAAACCCACGCCCTGGGACCGCTTGACCTTGATATGGGACGTGGCGAATTCGTGGCGGTGGTCGGTCCGTCCGGCTGCGGAAAGTCCACGCTGCTTCGCCTGATCGCTGGGCTGATCAGCCCTTCATCGGGAACGGTCATGGTGAGCGGTACCGCCGTGAGCGCGCCGCTCACCGATCTTGGCGTCGTGTTCCAAAGCCCGGTGCTTCTCGACTGGCGTACGGTGCTGGACAACGTTCTGGTGCAACTCGAGTTGCGGGGCCTCGATCCCGAGCCTTACCGCGAGCGCGCGCTTTCGCTGCTCTCCCGGGTCGGGCTCGGCGAATTCACCGATAGACGGCCCCGCGAACTCTCAGGCGGAATGCGACAGCGCACCGCCATCGTGCGTGGGCTGATTCACGATCCACCCTTTCTCATGATGGACGAGCCCTTTGGCGCGCTCGACGCGCTCACTCGCGAACAGATGCGACTGGACCTGGAGCGCATCTGGATGGAGACGCGCAAGACCGTGCTCTTCATTACGCACTCCATCGATGAAGCGGTGCTGCTCGCCGACCGGGTCATCGTGATGTCCGCGCGGCCCGGACGCATCGAGCGCGACATCCCCATTCCTTTAGCCCGGCCCAGGGGACTCGCTGCACGACAAAATCCGATCTTTCTTGAAACCACGCGCGAAATCACCGATCTGTTCCTCGCCCGGGGCGTACTGCAGCAAACCAACGTGTAGGAATCAAACCCATGATCCGTTTTCCGATAGTCCTTTCGGCTGGCGCTTTCTCTCCCATCGCCCAGGGTGCGGTGATTGTCGCGCTTGCACTCGCAAGCCCGCTGTCTGGCGCGCAAACCGCGGATTATCCGAACCGCCCCATTCGGGTCATCGTGCCGTACGCCCCCGGCGGTACCGATCATCAGATCCGGGCGCTCGCCCCCACCTTTGCCCGAACGCTGGGGCAATCGCTGGTGGTTGAAAACCGTGAAGGCGGCGGAGCCACCGTGGGCACCGCGCTCGTGAAGCAGGCAAAGCCCGACGGCTATACGCTGCTATACACCGGTACCGGTGCACTCACCGTCGCCCCCAATGTGCGAAAACAGTCTTACGCCCTCGATGACTTCGCGCCCATAGGCAACGTCATCGGAACGCCTTACATCATTGCGGCCGGCCCAGGCGCGCCCTACAAGACCCTGGCCGAATTGATTGCCTGGGCCAGGCAGAACCCTGGGCAGGCCACATTCGGTTCGGCCGGGCAATCCACGGGAACCCATCTCGCCGGCGAGGCCATGGCCGCCGCCGCCGGTATCAAGGTGCTGCATGTGCCTTTTCAGGGCATTGCACCCGCGGTCACCGCTGCGCTGGGAAGCCATGTGCACATGGCCCTCGGTCTGCCTGGCGCAATCATGCCCCAGGTGAATGCGGGCAAGCTTGTACCACTCGCGACCACCGGGCCCCAGAAGCTCTCCCTGTTGAATAACATTCCCACGCTCGCCGATCAGGGCGTTGCCTTTGCCAATCTGAGCAGTTTCGGGCTGCTTGCCCCAAAAGATGTACCGGAGGAGATCCTGCAGAAATTATCCGCAGCCCTCGCCCAGGCGGTTCAGCAGCCTGAGTTTCTCGATGCAGCCCGCAAGGGATTCAACAGCCCGCTTTATCTCGACCGGCAAGCCTTTCGGGCAGCGCTGGTCGAGGAGGACCAACTCTACAAGCGCATGGTGCGCGAGTTGAAGCTTCTCGAAAACTGATCACGCCCGCAACTCAGTCGCGGGTCTGTTCTGGCACAAACCGGCGCCAGTGATCGGGACGAAGCGGCTGCTCGCCGAAGCTCTGCAGTCGGTCTGCGGCCAGGCCGATCCACTCTGTGGCCGATTGAGACTTGTGATGCGCATAGGCGCGAACCGCCTCAACCGCCGCCGTGATCACCTCGAACCCGCCCGTCATCACCGCAGTGCAGAGCTCCACCGCGCTCGCGCCCGCAAGCATCATCCGAACAACATCTTCGCCACTGCGGGCGCCATTGGTACCGATCAACGGATACTCAGGCCCGAGCCGCTTTCGACTGCGCGCGAGCCAATAACAGGTCAGGGGCAAGGCCCAGCCACCGCCGTAGCCGAGATTGGTGCCCAGCGTGGGCGACTGCGACTCGAGATCGGGCAACATGCCCAGCGATCGGCCGATCATGATGACGGATGCCGCGCCACCGTCGCGTGCGGCCTGCGCAAGCGCCGCCACATTTTCGCTCTGCCCGGTCAGCTTGACCCACACCGGAACACTGACCGCCGAGCAGACTGCTGTCACCTGTTCACGTACCCGGTCGGCAGCGCGCTCGGTAACAATGGCCCCACCCGAGGCTTCATCACCGTACGGCGCACCCACGTTGAATTCAATCAGGCGGAGCCCGGCCTGCTCCATTCGTCGGGCAATGGATACCGCCTCGGTGAGGTCTGCAAGAATCAGACTCCCCGCAACAAAGGCCTCTTGAGTTCGCGCCTCGCGGTCGAGTTGTGCGACCCGCTCGATCCAGTCATCGGTTTCAAGGGGCTGCAGTCCCGATCGACAGAGGAGATTCGCACGTGACCAGTCGGCGCCAGGCCATGCCTCCGGCTCCCATTGCGCGTCAAATAGCGCGTAGTCGGTACGAGCGAGCTGCTCGCGCGCAGCCCTGGTCTCGTTGACCGACTTCGCCACCACCACGGCTGCCCCCGCCGTCAGGCCGGCGCGAATGCCCGCCTCGGTCAGCACATGTTCACCCGAAGCGCAGATCACCGGGTTCTTCAGTTCCAGGGAGCCGAGCCTGACCGAGGTTTGCGTCATCTGTGATATCCAAGCAGTCGCCAGCGCCCCAGCCGGCAGGAATCAGAGGATACCCGGCAGATCAACCGGAGAAGGCATGGGCTTTTGTGCCGCCTCATCAGGCGGTAGCGCGTGATTCCAAAGGCGACGCACGAAACTCGCGGACGGCCAGACCCAGGCAGAGAACCGCGCCTGCAATCTTCAGGACCGTGCCCGCCAAGGTTGGCTCAAAAGGATAGAGCAGAAGCGCAGCCGATAGCACCGCAGCGATGCGCGACATCACTGACAACGGCTGCGCAAGCTGTCCCGCAAAAGCGGCCGACCCCATCCATACCCCGGCGCAGGCCGCAACCAGCGACACAGCGACTACCAACGGACCACCTCCCATCAGCAGCCCCGGGCTGAATACGAACACAAACGGAACAGCAAACGCCGGCCAGCCGAGCCGGCACGCAGTCATTGCAACTTTCACCGGACTGGTTTGCGCAATGTGCGCGGCTGCAAACGCCGCCATGGCCACAGGCGGGGTGATCATGGACAGGCAACCGAAGAAAAACACGAACATGTGAGCCGCCAGCGGCGGCACGCCAAGCTGAACCAGCGAGGGCGCGGCAATCACCGCCACCAGCAGGTATACACCGGTGGTCGGCAAACCCATGCCGAGTATGAGGCACATGATCGCCACGGCGATGAGAAGCAGCATGACGTTGCCCTCCCCTAGCTTGGCAAGGGCGAGAGACAGGCTGAGACTCAGGCCGCTGATGTTAAGCAAACCGATGACGGCGCCCGCCACCGCGCAGATCACGATGATATCGACCGCATCACGACCCGTTGCTGTAAGCGCCTCCAGCATGCCAAGCAGGGTGAGGCGCTTGCCGCCGTAGCCCTGCCAGAACGCGAAAGGCAGCATGGCCACCACGCCCAGCAGAACGGCGGGTTCCGCCTGCACATCGGTCGTGCCCATGAGGGCGAACAGCACAACGAACGGGATGAGGAAAAACCATCCTCGTTGAAACACATCGCCGGGCCGCGGAAGCTCGGCAGGGTCAATTCCACCGATTTTTCGTCGCGCCGCCTCGAGATCAACCTGTACAAAAATCGACACATAGAAAAGCAGCGAAGGAATCAACGCGGCGAGCGCAACCTCAACGTATCGAACCTGCAGATTCTCCGCCATGAGAAACGCAGCCGCTCCCATGACAGGAGGCATGATCTGTCCGCCCGTTGACGACACAGCCTCCACCGCGCCAGCAGTCTGCGGCGTATAGCCGGCCTTCTTCATGTTGGGAATGGTAATGATGCCGGTGGACATCACGTTTGCGACCGCGCTCCCAGATATGGTGCCGAACAAGGCCGAAGCAACGACTTCAACCTTACCCGTGCCCCCGCGGTAGCGGCCGAACATGGCAGTGGAGATATCGGTGAAGAACTCCGCCCCGCCGCAATTTTGCAGAATACGGCCAAAAAACATGAACACCAGCACCGTGGTGGCCGCGATCATGAGCGACTGCCCCAGCATGCTGGACGTATCGAGGGCCAGGTAAGGAAGCAGGCGCGCGAGCGACACCTGCTTGGTTGCAAGCATGCCCGGCAGCAGATAGCCAAACAGGGCCCATGCGAAAAAGAAGCCAAAAACAATCGTGAGCACGCTTCCAGCGGAGCGACGGCACGCCTCGAGCGACAGCACGAGAAGAATCGTCGCCAGCACGATCGCCTCGGTTTCGTTACCGATCACATCAGCTTGCAGAACCGGATAACGCACGCACAGCCAAAGGCCCGCGGCAAGCCCCAGCGCTGCCGGCGCAAACCGGGTCAACACAGTACGAGTGGCCGACAGCGGGCCATGTACCGACTGTCCCCCAAACGCAATGAACAGCGAGCCCCCCAACGCCGCAGCGATGAACTGCTCCTGGTAGACAAACCAGTTCAGCCAGGTGGGCGCATCAATCGCCCAGAACAGGCCCGCTAGCGCGAGGACCGAACCCAGTATGGACGAGAACCGGACCATGGCTTCCAATCGGGAATCAAACCGCTGATCACGAGATCAGCAGGAGCGCAAGCAACTCAGCGGGCCAGCCCCAACGCCTTGAGCGCTTCAACCGCTCCCGGGTGATAAGGCACCCCGGTGTTGTCTCCAATCCGTCTGGCATCGAACTCGGCAAACAAGGGGCCCGCTGCTTTCAGGTCAGCCTCGTTGGCATAAAGCGCGCGCACCACCTTCGCAACGGTTTCGTTGCTGACCTTCGCGTTGGCCCAGAGGGCGTAGTCATACACCAGCATGGCCGTGGGCTGATCGACGCCAACCCGCCCAGGCGACGGCTGCACCGTCTCAACGCGGCTGTGCGGCACATGCCGGGTAATGGCCTCGACCGCCTTGGGAGCCGGATCGAACGGAATGAATCGGACCCCGCCCAGCGCAGCATCCCACTCACGCAGCTGTGCCATGCCGATGGTGCCTATGGAGGTGACCGTCTGCTGCTGCTTGAACGCATCAAACATTCGGGGAAAAGCCGGCACCGGAACCTGCCGGGTGTCCTCGAAGCTCATGCCCGCGTTCGCCAGGTAGCCAGTGATCAGTACCTTGCCCAGGGGATTGCCGGTAAATCCTGCCGGCACCGGCTGCCCCTTCAGATCAGCCAGGCTGCGAATGGAACTGTCCTTCTTCACCACCAGGCCGTTGTACCAGGGGACGATTCGAGCAACCATCCGTAGGTCGGGGTTGGGACGCTCAGCAATCACGGTCCCCGCGATGAGGTAGTGGAGCTCGGGCACGTTGGAGATGCCGAACTCGATGTCACCTCGGTTGACGAGCGGCGCGTACTGCGCGGCGCCCGCCATGGGCTGGGTTCGCATCTGCATCCCGCCCTTGTCGGACACCACTTTCGCAAGGCCCGTTGCGAGCTGAAAGGTGGCGCCGGTTTGAGTCGTGCCAAGACCCACCACCTGCGCATGCACAGCTGCCGCTGAAGCCGAGGCAAGCAATGCAATCGCAAGGCGCGCCGACAGGCGAGAAACGGAAATCATCATGCTGCCCTCCGCAGGGTGTTGATCATCGAACTCTTCAAGAGGTAGGCCTTGGCCGCAACCGGATCCTCTGCGGTCCGGCAAAGCTCGTCCTGCTTTCGCTTGCGCGCAGCGGGGTCCCGCTCGGCCAGCATTTCGCGATTACGCGCCGTGGTGGCGTTGATGTGGTCCACCGCGACAGGGCGGCGCTCGGGCTCGTACTCGGCCAGCCGATCGGTGCCACTTCGGTTCAGTTCGATCAGTTTGCCAGCGAGGTTCAGCCCGTCGTGCAGGCCGCCGTTCATGCCCATTCCACCGATAGGATTGTTCAGATGCGCCGCGTCGCCGGCAAGAAACCCTCGCCCCTTGCGATAGGTTTCGGCGACGCGCTGATGCACTCGATACAGGGTCTTGTGACGCGTTTCGTACGGCTCAGCCTTGGCGAACACGCTTTGCAGTCTGCGTTCACCGGACGCCAGAACCTCCTCGTCGCTCTCCTCGTTGGTTGGAAACAGGCAGCGCCAAAGCCCCGGCACCTTGAGCAGAACACACCACTCGTCGGTATCCGCCACGTAGTTCACATAAGACAGGCGGTTCAGATGGTTTTCAAACGGGAAGGGCGTGCTGACCACGAAGAACCGCTCGGGAAACGTGAGACCCGGGAACTCGATACCGAGGGCGCTTCTCACCGAGCTGTACGCACCGTCTGAGCCAATCAGCCAGTCACCGTCGTAAACCGTGCCGTCTTCGGTCTTGACGCGAATCTTCTGCGCATCCTGCTCCACCGATGCCACCTTGGCGCTGAACACCAGCTTGGCATGCGGAAACGCAGCCAGCCTCGAAGCCACCAGTTGCGTAAACCTGAACTGCTCGTATTGCACACGGTACGGGTGGTCGGTCTCCCCCTTCAGAAGGCCCATATCGAACTCGGCGATAGCACCCGTCTGACGATCTCGCACCTGAAAGGTGCGGGCGATGAGGCCGTCACGAAGAATCTCGTCCACCAGACCCAGTTCACCCATCATGTCGAGCGTGGGCGGGTGCCAGGTTGAGGCCCGAAGATCAGTGGCAAGATCGGCAGCGCGCTCGAGTACGGTGACAGCGATTCCCTCGCGCGCAAGCGCCAGAGCCGTAGTCAGGCCAACGGGGCCTGCGCCAGAGATGATGACGTTCATGGTGATGACTGAGTTGATGACCGGGTCGGATGGTACTGGCGGCACCTGTCTCGCGCAACCATAGGCCCTCCTGTGGTTGCAGGTGCCTCGCGCCCCACCCCGGGGCAATTTGCGGCTTCCGGGTCGGCCGCGTTATCGTCCGGGCTCACTTCCCCAAGGAGTCCTCCATGATTCTGCGTCACCCGAAACTTGTCGCTTCGCTTGTTGCCGCAGCCGCTTTCGCCTTCGCGCAGCCATTTGCCATGGCGCAGACCAAGTGGCGCGCCGCAGGCAACTTTGCGGTCGAACACACCTCGTCTGAGGCAATGAAGCTCTTCAAGGAGGAGCTTGAGAAAGCGACTTCAGGGAAGTTCGTCGTTGACCTGTTTCCCGCCATGCAGCTCGGTGGCGCACAGGAAAACGTACAGGGGGTGCGCACCGGCTCCATTCAGATGACATGGGTAGGCATGGCCTTTCTGACCCGCACGGTTCCCGAACTGGAAGCCCTTTCCCTGCCCTTTCAGTTCACTAGCCGCGAGCAGGCCTTTCGCGTAACCGACGGCCCGATTGGTGCCGAGATCGACAAGCGAATCGCAGGCAAAGGCGTCACCCTCCTTGGCTTCATGGAGCTGGGTGCCCGGCATGTCACCAATTCCAAGCGTCCCATCAGGTCGCTGGAGGATTTCAAGGGCCTCAAGATCCGGCTTCAGCCCAACGAAACCCACCTCGCATCGTTTCGAGCACTGGGTGCGAACGCTGTGGCGATGGATGTGAAGGAACTCTACTCGGCCCTGCAGCAGGGGGTGGTCGACGGACAGGAGAACCCGTTCTCCATCATCAACGCCAATCGCTACTTCGAGGTACAGAAGTTCATGTCCAACACCGGACATTTCTTCGACTTCATCGTGGTGATTGCCAACCGCAAGGCGTTCGAGGCTCTGCCCCCCGCCCATCAGAAGGCGGTCCGCGATTCGATGAACGCTGCGGTTCGCTATCAGCGCGAGCGCGCCATGATTCAGGAGACCGACTCGATCGCAGAAATCAAGCGCCGCGGGGTCACCTATGACGAGGTGTCTCCGAAGCTGATCGCCGATATGCGTGCAGCCACAGCGAATATTGTCGACGACGTGAAGAAGCGTGCGGGCGCCGACCTGGTTGCACGCGTGCTCGCCGAAGCCGCCAAGCAGTAAACGGTGCTCGCCTCGTATGACGCGGCGCTCGCGCGGGTCGACCGCGCAGCCCGCTGGCTGATCATTGTCTGCTCCGCGTTAATGATTCTTGTCGTGTCGGTTCAGGTGTTGCTGCGCTACGCGTTCAACACCTCGATTGACTGGTCTGATGAGATTTCAAGGCTGCTGTTCGTCTGGTGCATGTTTCTGGCCATTCCGCTTGGGCTACGCGAAGGCTCTCACGTGGGTATCGAGTTGCTGGTGCAGTTCGTGCCCGCCGCGCCACGGCGACGCCTGTCCCAGCTGTGCTCGCTCGTTGCCATGCTGCTGATGGCGGTGGTGCTCTATTTCACTGTGGTGGTGGCTGTGGAAACCTGGGACGAACTCATGCCCACGCTCCCGGTGAGCACCAACTGGTTCCTCGTTCCAGTGGCCTTATCCGCGCTTCACTGCCTGCTGCATCTGATAGCCCTGCTCTGGCGGGAACCGGTTCGCAGCAGCGTGATCACCCACGAATGAGGGCCTCGCACGAATGAGCACGCTGGTCATGCTGATTTTTGCGGTGGCCGCGCTGGCTGGAATGCCGCTCGCTTTTGCGCTGGGCGTGGCGGCGCTGGCCGGGCTCGCGGTCGCCGACATCGATTACGGGATGCTCCCCACACGGATGATGAACGCGGTGAACTCGTTTCCGCTCATGTCGATCCCGCTTTTCATGGTGGCAGGCGAACTCATGATCAAGGGCGGGATCATGGAGCGCATGATTCTGTTCGCCAACGCGCTGGTGGGTCGTGTGCGCGGGGGGCTCGCGCAGGTTGCCATGCTGGCCGGAGCAATCCTCTCGCTGGTATCGGGCACGGCGGTGTCCGACGCCGCGGCGCTCTCCTCCACCGTAGGTCCGGAACTGAAGAAGCGTTATGGCCTCGGATTTTCGACCGCTGTGATTGCGGCGTCCGCCAACCTCGGGCCCATCATTCCGCCATCGGCCGCCATGATCGTCTATGCCTACATGGCAGGGTCCTCGGTCTCCATTGGCGCGCTATTTGTCGCAGCAGCCATTCCCAGCGTCATCATCACTGCGGTCTTCATGGCCCAGTGCTGGTGGATCGCGAAGCGCCGCAACTACCCGCTCACGGGTGAGCCCTTCACGGTTCGACGACTCGCTCAGGCGACCGGCGCTTCGTGGCTCACACTTGCCCTGCCGATCGGGGTGATAGTCGGCATCATAGGCGGCGCATTCACGGCGACTGAGGGGGCAGCCATTGCAGTGGTGGGCGCCCTGCTGCTCGGTTTTTTTGTGACCCGTGAACTGAAGCTCGCAGATCTCCCGGATATCCTCTACCGCTCGGCGGTCATGTCCGGGGTGGTCGCAGCCATGATTGCCTTTGCATCCACGGTGACCTTTCTGCTCACAGTCGACCTGCTACCGCAGGCCCTTGCAGATTGGCTTCGATCCATTACATCTAGCCCGCTGGTATTTAACCTGCTGGTGGCCGTGCTGCTCCTGGTGGTGGGAATGTTTCTGGAGTCGAACGCGGCCTACATCATGCTGGTGCCCTTGCTGCACCCCATTGCCATGTCGTATGGCATCGACCCCACCCATTT
>Ga0172372_10011558_pt1 | contig 11206 bp, 12 predicted proteins | sample LakKiv5m_2_FD_114544 | JGI IMG/M metagenome (GOLD analysis project Ga0172372, IMG submission 114544) | Freshwater microbial communities from Kabuno Bay, South-Kivu, Congo - kab_092012_9.5m | ecosystem: Environmental > Aquatic > Freshwater > Lake | place: Democratic Republic of the Congo... | reverse complement strand
TGTGGTGCAGCCCGTGTCCGAGTAGAGGTCGACCGTCACGTGACCCGTGGACCAGCCGGTGGACCGCTGGCAGGTCTGCCACTTCGAGCCGCCCAGCCACGTGCTGATCGAGGTCGGCGTCGCCCTGGCCGGACACGGCGGCAAGGACGCCCCCGACGGTGGCTTTCATAAGCCGCAGATTAGCAGTATTTCTGCATCATGGCACGCCGACGGGCGTGGAGTGCGGCTATGCCCGGGTCCGAGTCAGGGACTGGTGGCTGGCGCCGCCTTCGACGGCGACCCCGCGCCGGCCCTGATGGACGACAAGGCACGGGCGCTCAAGGCTGCCCCGCCGCAGCCAATGGATGCGCAGGCTGTGCTCTGCGACACCCAGCACATCGGCTGATTCGGACTGGCCTCGACCCCGCGCCAACGGGTGGCGCAGGCCCAGGGCGGCACACCGTCCATGGGACATGCCCGGCCGCCCATGAAGGTCACCGCCGATCGGCCAGCCCAAGAGCTGGCGCCAGGTCAACGCCCCATGACCTGGACGACTTCCGTCAACACGCGATGCCGCAGCCCGGAGGACGCCAGGTCGATGACCTGGCTGCGGCGGTAGTAGGGGCTCAGGTCCAGGCCGACGCCGACGGCTGCGAGTTCGATGTCGCCGGCGGCCTCGATGTCGCCGGCCACCTGCTGCAGGTGGCGGTCCAGCAGGTGCGGGTCGTTCGCCAGGCCGGTGGCGGCGTCCATCGGGCAGCCGTCGGAGATGACGATCAGCACCTTGCGCCGCTCGGGCCGTGCGCGCAGGCGCCGTGCCGCCCATTGCAGGGCCTCGCCGTCGATGCCTTCACGGAAGGCGTCTTCCTTGAGCATGGCGGCGAGCTCGCGCCGGGCGCGCCGCCACGGCGTCTCGGCGGACTTGAAGACGAGGTGCAACTGTTCGTTGAGTCGCCCCGGGTTGGCAGGCCGCCCGGCACGCTGCCAGTCCTTGGCGGCGCGGCCGCCGTTCCAGGCGCCGGTGGTGAACCCGAGGATCTCGCTGGTGGAGCCGGCCAGCTCCAACGCACGGGCGAACACGTCCACCATGGCCGACACCGCCTGGCGGTGCGTGCGCATGGAGCCCGAGCAATCGATCAGGAAGGTGACGGCCGCATCGGCCACCGGTTCGCGCACGGGCTGACGGAAAAGGCGGCGCTCGGTGGGCGAGGTGATCAGCTGGGCCAGACGGCGGCCGTCGATGAAGCCCTCCTCCTGCGCCTGCACCCAGTCGTCTCGCAACGGGGTGGCCAATCTCACCATCAACTCACGTGCCAGACGCGCCACGTTCACGCCCTGGGCCTGGACGTGACGGTCCAGTTGCTCCCGGAAGTCGTCGAGCTGTGCAGCGCGCACCAGGGTCGAGGCCGACACCTCGCGGTCGTAGGCGGTGGTGAAGACACGGTAGACGCCCTCGGCGTCACGCAGGTCGCGCCGGCCCGTGGCCACCTGCGCGCCGGCATCGTCCTCGACGTCGCCGTCCTCGAACTCCAGCCGCATGCCCATGGCGATGCGGCTGTCGAAGGGCTTGTCGGTGGTGGATTCTTCCGCCGCCAGCGCCGCCGCATCGGCCAGTTGCCCCGCCACCCAGGCGGCCAGCTCGCGCGCCGGGGCGGCAAAGGCGGCCTGGTCATGACGCAGCCGCCGCATGGCCGCCAGCTGATGCCCGATGGCCGGGCCGATGCCGGCGCGCGTGGCCTCCATGAGGTCTTCGGTTTCTTCCAGCACCGGTTCACCCGTCAGGCGGGCACGGGTGATCTGCGCAACAGTGAAAAGCAGCAGCCCGGCGGCGGTTTCGGTGTAGCCGGCATGATGGAAGCCCAGCAGCCAGGCCTCGAAGCGGTGGCGCAGATTGCGGCGCACGCCGGGCCATTCGCCGCCCGTGAGGGCCTCCACGCGGAACTGCTCGAACAGGTCGAACAAGGCTCGTTCGACCGAGTCATCCGGCTGCAGGCTGCGGTGCAGCGCGGCGTCGGAGCGCGCCAGCCGCAGGGCCAGCCCGTCCGCCGCGCCGCGGAACGACGGCAGGTCATCGCTGTCGTGCGAAGGGTGCAGGTGTGCTGCGAAAAGCGGCAAGCGCTGCTGCCCCCGGTGCAGCCGCCCGCCGCGAAAGTGCAGATCGCCCTGCCCCGCCAACGCGCGGACGGACGCCGCGCACAGCTCGTCCAGGCGCTGCTGGCGGCGGATGACAGCAGCTGGCAAGGTCACAGCGAGCGCGTCGCGCGATGGGTCTCGAGCCACTCGCGCAGCGCAGCGTTCATACGCGTCTGCCAGCCTGCGCCCTCTGACCGGAAGGCCGCCAGGATGTCCCTGTCAATCCGGATGGTGGTCGATTCCTTGTCACTTCCCGCAGGCCTTCCACGCTGCCGGCGGTACAACTCGACACCCTGCTGCATCTCCAGGCGGGTCAGTGGCTTGTCCTCCTCGTTGGCCTCGTCCCAGACGAAAGGAGTCGATTCCCGAAGCTTCGCCAGGTCCGTTCGGCTGCGGCCCTGCGCATGAGCCGATCGCACGTCGTCAAGTTCCATCGAAGTCGTTTTCGAGCCAGTCATGGTAGACCTCCCTCTCTACATCACTCGCAGGGCGAAAGCTGATGATCCGCGCGCTGTCGCCACGGGTAAGGTGAACGACCGTCAAAACGGCGAGCACATCGAACACGTAGGCAAACGACTGAACGCGCACTTCACCACGCCGAACCGCCTCGACATCCAATCGGTAAGGGCTCTCCAGCACCATAACGGCGTCCAGAAAGTCCAAGCCGTGCTTCTGGAGGTTGGACTCCCGCTTGACGTCGTCCCATTGAAAGCTCCGGACCATCGATTAAATGTTGTAACAGAAATCAAAGCTCCCGATCAAAACAGCGCTGGAAATACTCTGCCACCAACGGCTGTTCGGCGGCGTCGCACTTGTTGACGAAGGACAGCCGCAGGGCCTGGCCGATGTCACCGAAGATTTCGAGGTTCTCGGCCCAGGTGATGACGGTGCGCGGCGACATCAGCGTGGACAGGTCGCCGGCCTCGAACCCCTTGCGGGTGAGCGCGGCCAGGGCCACCATCTGTTGCACCAGGGCTTGGCCCTGGTCATCGGCAAGTGCCGGCACCCGGGCCGTGACGATGGCGGCTTCCTCCGCCGGGGGCAGGTAGTTGAGGGCGGCGACGATGTTCCAGCGGTCGATCTGGGCGTGGTTCAGCCGCTGGGCGCCGTGGTACAGGCCGTTGAGGTTGCCAAGGCCCACGGTGTTGGCGGTGGCGAACAGGCGGAACGCCGGGTGCGGCTTGAGCACGCGGTTGCGATCCATCAGCGTGAAGCGGCCGTCGCGCTCGAGCAGACGCTGGATGACGAACATCACATCCGGGCGGCCCGCGTCGTACTCGTCGAAGACCAGGGCCACCGGGCGTTGCAGCGCCCAGGGCAGGATGCCCTCCTGGAACTCGGTGACTTGCTGACCTTCGCGCAGCACCACCGCGTCGCGGCCCACCAGGTCCAGGCGGCTGATGTGCCCGTCCAGGTTGACGCGCACGCAAGGCCAGTTCAGGCGCGCGGCAACCTGCTCCACGTGCGAACTCTTGCCCGTGCCGTGCAAACCCTGCACCAGCACGCGGCGGTCGCGCGCGAAGCCGGCCAGCAGAGCCAGCGTCACATCGGGGTTGAAGCGGTAGGCCTCGTCCACGTCGGGCACGTGCTCGGTGCGCTGGCTGAAGGCCGGCACGGTCATCGGGCTGTCGACGCCGAAGACGTCGCGCACGCGGACCTCCCGGTCGGGGCGCAGGGAAATCAAGTCGTTCATGAGGCCTTTCGCTGAGCGGGCGCCGCAGCCCCGGCTTCGATGGAGGTGAGAGCCTGCGCCGCCATCCGAAGGGCGGGAAGCAGGCCACGCAGCTTGGCAGGATTGAGGCGGACGGCAGGGCCCTGGACGGCCACGCACAAGCTGGCGCGGGCGCTGCGTGATGCCGCCGTCACGGGCACGGCCGCGCAGACCAGGCCGGGCAGGAATTCCTCGTCGTCGAAGGCGCAGCCCTCGGCCACCACGCGCTGAAGTTCCACCTGCAGCGCCGCGAGGTCGGTGACGGTGCGCGGTGTGCACGCTTCCAGCGCTTGGGCGCCCAGCAGCCGCTGACGCTGCGCGGCGTCCATCTGCGCCAGGAACACCTTGCCGCTGGCCGAACAGTGCACCGGCACGCGCGAGCCCGGCTGGAGATGAAAGCGCAGCGGCGCGGCCGTCTCCACCCGGTCGAGGTAGACCACTTCGCCGCCGGACAAGGCCGTGATGTTGCAGCTTTCGCCCACCTCGTCGACCAGGCGCCGCAGCACCTGGTGGCGCGCCCCGTGCAGGCTGCTGTTGAGCAGCAGGTTTTCAGCCAGACGGCGCAAGCGTGCGCCGCTGCCCCAGTGCCGGCCATCACCCTCGCGCTGCAGCAAGCCGGCCGCTTCCAGCTGCTGCAGCATGCGGTGCAGCGTCGGTTTGGGCAGCCCGGTGGCCTCCACCAGCCCCTGCAGCGTGTGGCGCTGGTCGTGCTCGGCCACGTGCTCCAGCAGGGAGAACAGACGCAGCACGGGCGTGTCGGCCGTGGCGTCCACCGCCGCCGCAGACCGAGAAGAGACGACTTTCATGACCGTGGATGATAGCCTCATCCCCTGGAAATTCCGATTTTTGGATCTTTTCGTTCCAAAAATCCAGACAAATCGCTATCATGGCGAGCAACCCGACGCTGCGGCGTCGTCATTCGACCGGCGCCATCCGACGGTGCCAACCGTCACCCCATCACAGCCCACGAGGAGATCCGCCATGAACGCCCCGCAACCCATTGCCGCCCGCACCGTACCCGTGGGCCCCACCCGCATGACACCGTCCGAGGCCTTCGTGGAGACCATGGTCGCCCAGGGCGTGGACACCATGTTCGGCATCATGGGCTCGGCCTTCATGGACGCGATGGACATCTTTGCGCCCGCCGGCATCCGCCTCATCCCGGTGGTGCACGAGCAAGGCGCCGGCCACATGGCCGACGGTTACGCCCGCGTGAGCGGGCGCCACGGCGTCATCATCGGCCAGAACGGCCCGGGCATCAGCAACGCCGTGACCGCGATTGCCGCCGCTTACTGGGCGCACAGCCCGGTGGTGGTGATCACACCCGAGACCGGCACCCTGACCCAGGGCCTGGGCGGCTTCCAGGAGGCGGCGCAGCTGCCCATGTTTGCCGAGTTCACCAAGTACCAGGCGCATGTGTCCAACAACAAGCGCATGGCCGAGCTGACCGCCCGTGCCTTTGACCGCGCGCTGCTGGAAATGGGCCCGACGCAGCTCAACATCCCGCGCGACCTGTTCTACGGCGACATCACGGTGGAGATCCCCAAGCCCATCCGCATCGAGCGCGGCGCGGGCGGCGTGGAGAGCCTGAATGCGGCGGCCGATCTGATCGCCAACGCCAAGTTCCCCGTGATGATCTCCGGCGGTGGCGTGGTGATGGGCGACGCCTTCAAGGAAGCCATCGCCCTGGCCGAGCGCATCGGATGCCCGGTGGTCAACAGCTACCAGCACAACGACAGCTTCCCCGCCAGCCACCCACAGTGGTGCGGCCCGCTCGGCTACCAGGGCAGCAAGGCCGGCATGCGGCTGATCTCGCAGGCCGACGTGGTCATTGCACTCGGCACCCGCCTGGGCCCCTTCGGCACGCTGCCGCAGTACGGCATGGACTACTGGCCCAAGGGCGCCAAGCTGGTGCAGATCGACGCCGACGCCAAAATGCTGGGCCTGGTGAAGAAGGTGGATGTGGGCATCTGCGGCGACGCCAAGGCTGCCGCCCTGGCCCTGCTGGAGCGCCTGGCCAACCGCACCTTGGCCTGCGACGCCACGCGCGCCGAGCGCGCCGCCAAGACCGCCGAAGAAAAGGCGGCCTGGGAGAAGGAACTCTCGGAGTGGACGCACGAGAAGGACGCCTACAGCCTGGACATGATCGAAGAGGCCAAGGGCGAGAAGACCCCCACGGGCGGCCAGTGGCTGCACCCCCGGCAGGTGCTGCGCGAGCTGGAAAAGGCCATGCCCGCCCACGTGATGATTTCCACCGACATCGGCAACATCAACTCGGTGGCCCACAGCTACCTGCGCTTCGAGGAGCCACGCAGCTTCTTCGCGCCCATGAGCTTCGGCAACTGCGGCTACGCCCTGCCCACCATCATCGGCGCCAAGGTGGCGCGCCCCGACCGCCCGGCCATCTCCTACGCGGGCGACGGCGCCTGGGGCATGAGCATGAGCGAGATCATGACCGCCGTGCGCCACGACATCCCGGTGACCTCGATCGTCTTCCACAACCGCCAGTGGGGTGCGGAGAAGAAGAACCAGGTGGACTTCTACAACCGCCGCTTCGTGGCGGGCGAACTCGACAACCAGAGCTTCGCCGGCATCGCGCGCGCCATGGGTGCCGAGGGCATCACCGTGGACAAGCTGGAAGACGTGGGCCCGGCGCTCAAGCGCGCCATCGACCTGCAGATGAACCAGCGCAAGACCTGCGTGATCGAGATCATGTGCACCCGCGAGCTGGGGGACCCCTTCCGCCGCGATGCGCTGAGCAAGCCGGTGCGCTTCCTGGACAAGTACCGGGACTACACCTGAGGATTGTCATCCTTGGTGGCTTGCGCGGGGCGGGAGGATGTTGGCTTGCGCGGGGCGAGAGGCGGTGCGCGCTGGCGCTTCGGTGGGTCGGTCGGCCCATCGGGCCGACTGCCCTGCGGTGCTCGGTCCCGCCGACCTGCCGCCGAACTCGCTTCGCTCACTGCGTTCGCTGCGCTCACACACCGGCGGCAAGCATGTTGACGATGCGCGCTTCGCGCGCGGTCGGCAGGCCCTGTGCGCCTCGGCGCCCCACAGGCGCGCCAGCGCGCACCGCCTCCCGCCCTGGGTCATGGCTGACTACCTGAAAAGCAGCCGAACAATCTCAGACGGCCCATTGGATGCCGGCAACTGCGATCAGGTAGCCTCGTCCGGGCCGGCAAACCATGGTCCGCGCCGGCTCGGCAGGCGACTGGGCGCGCCTGTGGAGCGCCGAGGAGCACAGGCCTGGAGTCCCGCGCGCGTCAGCGCGCCCCGTCGACCATCTCGCCGCCGGTGTCTGAGCGCAGCGAACGCAGTGAGCGAAGCGAGTTCGGCGGCGGGGACTGCAGGCCGAGCACCGCAGGGAAGCCGGCCCGCCGGGCCGGCCGCGCCACCGAAGCGACCAGACGCCTGCCGAGTCGGCGCGCGCACGACATCTCGAACGACATCCCGAACGGCACCTTGTAGGGGCTCTCGCGATAGATCGCAAGCACGATCCCCTGCAGATCACACCAAGAACTGAACGTGACCGGCCACCTGCTCACCCTCAACGCCGGCTCGTCGTCGATCAAGTTTGCGTTGTTCAACCCGGCTGCGGGTATGCAAACGCCTGAACAGGCCGGCCAGGTCGACGGCATCGGCACGCGGAACGGCCCAGCAAGCCACGCCGAAGCCTTGCAGCAGGTGATGAGCCGGATCGATGGCACGCGCATCGCCGCCATCGGCCACCGGATCGTGCACGGCGGCACGCTCTTCGACCAGCCCTGCCTGATCGACGAGGTCATCCTGCAAGGGATCGAGAGCCTCAGCACCCTGGCACCCCTGCATCAGCCCCACAACCTGGCCGGCGTGCGCGCGGCACAAGCCGCGTTTCCGGGCGTACCCCAAGTGGCCTGCTTCGACACGGCGTTCCATCGCACCGTGCCCGAGGTGCACCAGCGCTTTGCGCTGCCGGACGAACTGTTCCATCGCGGCATCAGGCGCTACGGTTTCCATGGCTTAAGCTACGGGTCGATCACGGCCCAACTGCGCGAGGCATATCCGGAACTGGCCGCCGGCCGCGTGGTGATCGCCCACCTGGGCAACGGCTGCTCGATGACGGGCGTGCACGACGGCCGCTCGGTCGCCACCACGATGAGTTTTTCCCCGCTGGACGGCCTGACCATGGGCACCCGCTGCGGCAGGCTGGACGCGGCCGTGGTGTTGCACCTCCAGCAGCAGGAGGGCTTCAACGTCGACGAGGTGACAAGGCTGTTGCACAAGGGCTCGGGGCTTCTCGGGCTGTCAGGGCTGTCAAGCGACATGCGGGAGTTGGAGGCGGCTGCCGCCACCGGCCATGAGGGCGCACAGCGCGCGCTGGATCATTTCGTCGAGCAAATCCTGCGCGAACTCGCCGGGCTGGCCGCAGCGCTGCGCGGGCTGGACGCGCTGGTGTTCACAGGCGGCATCGGCGAGAACGCGGCGGCCTTGAGAGCGCGCATCGTCGAAGGTGCGCGATGGCTGGGCCTGCGGCTGGATGCCGATGCCAACCGGCGCGTGCCCGGCGTCATCACCACGGCCGACAGCCCGGTGCAGGCCCTGGTGCTGCGCACCGGCGAGGAAGCCGTGATCGCGGGGCACACCGCACGGCTCGCTGGCCTGGTGGGGACGGCGGTGGTGTCGCGGGCCCTGCAGGACCCGCAGCAGCAGGCATAGCCGGGCGCTTGCGAAAGACCGTCTGACGGCCTGGAGGTCAAGCTCATGAGATCGGGCTGTCCATCCGGGAACCCACGGCGATCACCACGTCGGAGGCGATCTCATGATTCATCACATTTCGCTGGGTGCCTTCGACATCGAACGGGCAGCGCGCTTCTACGACGCTGTGCTGCGACCGCTTGGCTATGTCCGGGTTTGGACCGATCTGAGGCCCGGGGAACAAGGTCAGGCCGTCGGTTATGGGCCCGCGGGTTCCGGTGACAAGTTGGCAATCAAGCAGGTCCCCCAGCCCATCCAGCCGACTCACGGTTTTCACGTGGCCTTTGCGGCGCCCAGCAGGGCGTCGGTTGCTGCATTCCACACGGCAGCACTGGCATCAGGCGGAACGGACAACGGCTCGCCTGGCCTTCGACCTCACTACGGCGCCGACTATTTCGCAGCGTTTGTCGTGGATCCGGAAGGTCATCACTTGGAGGCCGTATGGAAAGCGTCCGATTCGTGAGTTTCGTATCTGGAGCTGTCCTTGTGGCTTCGACATCGATCGCTCCTTATCGGTGCTGAAGCACTCAAGCGGTTGCTCGGCCGCCGCAGGTTCCGCGTAGGCAAGCCACTCGGTGGGCGCTAACTGCAGCCGCCAGCTGATGGCCGTCTCGTTCTGGTTGCAAGTGGCACCGTGCCGTCCTGGAACTCACGTCGATACGCGGCAGGCGGCATGCCCACGCGACGCTGCATCTCCCGCGTGAAGTGCGGCTGGTCAGCATAGCCACAGACGAAACCGATCTCGGCGATCGGCTCGTCGGTGTGCAACAGCCGCCACGCGCCGGCTCGGCAGCGGGCTTCGGCGAGGATCTTGGAATAGCTCAACCCAGCATGGCTCCACTGGCGCTGCAGGGTGCGTGGCGGGATGCCGAGTTCGTCGGCCAAACGCGGCAAGGTGATGGATCGGGTCAAGTCGGCCACGAGGTGGCCGAACGCATCGCGCGCGGCCTGCGGCCATGCGGCATCGGCGGCAGGGCTTTGCGTGGGAGCAGCGCAGGGGCCGGAACCGGCTGGACGTGCAACAGCATGGGCCCAGCGAAACGACCAGGCGGCGGTCGCGCCTTGCCGTACAAGCTCCTGCAGGCCCGCGACGTCGGGCTCGGGGTAAGCCTGAATGTCGCCCCTGACCAAGTCGCCACCCACCGCCACCTGCACGCCTCGCAGGCCGATGGCCTCCAGCAGCGCAGCCAGAACCCCCAACACCACCAGGTCCTCGGCGGGCAGCGGCGCGGGCGCCCCGTTCAGTGCCACATGGCGCACATGCGCCCAGCCATCGCCGGTGCCCAGCACCTCGCACCGGTGCTGGGAGTGGATGTAACGCTCCAGGCGCCGCCAGCGCGCGAAGAGGTCGACGGCGTCACGCGCCAGGGACAGCGCCCGATGCGTGGGGTCGCTCGGGAAACGATGCAAGCCACGGCCCAGCTGCGGCAACACCGCGAAGCCCGCCTGGACGATGGCTCGACCGACCAGGGTCCGCTTGAGATCCAGGTCGACACGGGCGGAGTCGCCCGGCGCGGTCACGTCGCCAGGGTCCAAACCCAGCTCGCGAATGCCCTGCGCGAGCACCCGGACCATGGCGGCGCTGGCGAAGTCGCTCATGACGAAAAAGCCCTCATGGACTCAGGCGCCCGCCTGAAGCGCCTTCATCACCTGAAGTGCATCCAGCGGCAGGCGCTGCACCCGCAGGCCGATGGCATCGCGCACGGCGTTGGCAATGGCGGCGCCGGCGGCGACGATCGCCGTCTCGCCGGCTCCGCTGGGCGGGTCGCCCTCATCCACCAGCACGATGTCCATGGGGGGCACCTCGCCCATGCGCGGGATGGGTGATTCGGCAAAGGACTGGGCCGCCACGCGCGAGGCGTCCAGCGGCAGCCGCTCCACCAGCACCATGCCCAGACCCCACACCAGATTGCCCTCGCACTGCGCGCGCACCTGGTCGGGATTGACGACAAGGCCACAGTCGTGCGCGCACACCATGCGCGTCACCTGCACCCGGCCGGTGGCCGTATCCACCGCCACGTCAGCCACCACCGCGGCGTAGCTCATGCCCTTGTAGATGTCGCAGGCCACGCCGCGGCCGCGGCGCAAGCCGGGCGTCGACTGCAGTGCAGCACCCCAAGCCGCCGTGCTGGCGGCCCGGGCCAGGACGCGCGCCAGGCGCGGGTCTTCGGCGTGGTCTAGGCGAAAACGCACCGGGTCAGCCCCGGCCTTGCGTGCGCACTCATCGATGGCCGACTCGATGGCCGACACGTTAGGCCCTGCTCCCAACCCCCCTCCAGGGGCCGGTGAACACCGGCGTGCGCACCAGGTCGAACTCGGTCCTCTTGGCACTCGCTCGATAAGGCAGGGCCGCGCCGCGGGCCACGCCGTCGTCGCCGATGACGTCGGTGATGCGCTGCAGCCAGGGAGGCAGCACCGCGTTGGTGAACAGGATGTGGCTGCTGGCCAGGCCATGCCACCACTGCGACAGCCGCCCGCCAGCGAGCCGGGCGCGCAGGCGGTGGCTGGACGGCGGACGGTGGAAGGCCTGAGCATAAGAAATTCAAACGACCTCTTCAAGCCCGACAGGCCCTGGGTAAACCCGACACCACCGCATGGTCCGGGCCTTGCGCACCCATCCACAGCCTGAAAAGGCACCTCGAGCCTCGC
>Ga0172372_10011557_pt1 | contig 11206 bp, 7 predicted proteins | sample LakKiv5m_2_FD_114544 | JGI IMG/M metagenome (GOLD analysis project Ga0172372, IMG submission 114544) | Freshwater microbial communities from Kabuno Bay, South-Kivu, Congo - kab_092012_9.5m | ecosystem: Environmental > Aquatic > Freshwater > Lake | place: Democratic Republic of the Congo... | reverse complement strand
CTCGTATTCGGCCTTCAACACGTAAGTGCGCTCCTCCGGCGTGAGCGGCCAGCCGGTCTTCTGCGGCTCGGCGGTGACGTGCGGGTAGTCGAGCGCGTGCGCGGCGGTGATGAGGAACCACAGAGGCACCAAGAACACGGAGGCAAGGAGCAGTTTGATGGGTGTCATGGAGGTTGTGGGCTGGATGGTGTTGGAAACGGAAATCATCACTCGTCGTTCGCTGGGTCTCGGGAGTTCATCCGCTCACGCTTCGAGCCCGCGCAACGGCCCGGTGCTGCTGGCAAACTTGTCCGTCTCGATGCCGAGGCGCTGCAACATGCTAACGAAGAGATTCGCGAGCGGCGTGTTGTTCGTTTGGTCGAAGGCGAGATGCTTCCCGTGCTTGAAGCCGCCGCCGGCGAGGATGACGGGGAGGTTTTGGTTGCTGTGCGAGTTCGCGTTGCCGAGGCAACTGCCATAGAGCACCTGCGTGCGGTCGAGCAGTGAGCCGCCGGTTTCCTTCGTCTCGGCGAGCAGTTGCAGCAGGCGCGCGAAGGCGGTCATCTGCGCTTCCTCGATGTGGCGCAGCTCGGCGATTTTCTCGGGCTCGTTGCCATGGTGCGTGAGGCCGTGCGTTTCGTTCTTCACGCCGGGCACGTGCGGCACGACGGAGAAAGTGCTCAGCGAAAGCGTGACCACGCGCGTGCTGTCGGTCTGCAACGCGAGGCGGATCAGGTCGAACATCAGCGCTGATTTCGCGATGACTTCGTTCGCATCAGCGATGTCCTTCGGCTCGGGAGAATCCACACGGGGCTTCGGACGATTCTCCCACGCGATGCTGCGTTGGAGGCGGCCTTCGAGTTCGCGCACGCTCTGGAAATACTGGTCGAGCCGCGCGCGGTCCTCGGGGGCCACGGATTTCTCGAACCGCACAGCCTTGTCGAGCACGAGGTCGAGCACGCTGCCGCCGGCCTCGATGCGGCGCAGGGTCGCGGCCTTTTCCGCCGGCGTGCCCGCCACGAAGAGACTGCGATACAGCCGCCGCGGACTCGCCTCCGCCGGGATGCCCACGCCCGCCCGCGACACCGCCAGCGAGTCCGCGTAGTGGTCACCGTTCTTCACGGTCAGCGAGAGCGAGGGGAAACGATTCTCCAGCCCGATTTGCTCTGCGGCGAGTTGATCGAGCGACAGCGAATTGCGGAACGTCGGCTGCCCTGGATGCGGCGCGCCGGTGAGGAAACACTGCCCCGCGTGATGATTCCCATCCACGCCCGGATGCGACAACCCGGAGAACACGCTAAACTGCCCGCGATGCGCTGCGAGCAGGTCCAGATACGGACTCGAGGTCTCACCCGCCTTCGGAAAGAAGAACTGCGGCATCATCCCGAGCGGCACATGAATCGCGACGAGCCGTTTCGGCGGCAATTTCTCCGCCGCGCGACCGAGAAACGGCAGCGCGACGCACGCACCGGCGGCGCGGAGGAAATGGCGGCGGTTTATCAGGGAAAGAGGCGTCGTCATCGTGGTCACCGGTGTTGAAGCAGCCGGCTCTCCGCCAGCCCGTGAATGAGGGAACGGATGCCATTCCCTTTTGCGCTCTCGACGATGCGCTGAATCTCGGTGCGATCGGCATAGCTGACTTCCGCACCGGTCGCATAGCGCGAGAGGTGCGCGACGAATGCGCTGGCGAGGCGCGCGGGGTCTTGGCCGAAAAGGTCCGTGAGTTCCGTCACGTCCTTGAACGTGCGCCCGTCGGGCAGCTCGCCGCTCGCGTCCACGGCGGGGCCAAGTTTGTAGTTCACCTTCCACGCGGTGCGGTCCTTCTCGGGCGGCGCGTCACCTTTGCCCGTCGAGCGGTAGCGCGTGCGGTAGCCGCCGATCGGGTCGAAGGCTTCGAGCGCGAAGCCGGCGGGATCGATCTTCGCGTGGCACGCGGCGCAGCTTGCATCGTTGCGATGCTTGTCGAGCTGCTCGCGCACGGTCGTCGCGCCGCGCGTGTCAGGATCAATTGCGCCCACGCTCGGCGGAGGAGGAGGTGCGGGTTCGTTGAGCAGACGGTCCATCACCCATACGCCGCGTTTCACGGGCGTCGTAGTGGTGCCGTTGGCGGTGAGTTTCAAAATCGCCGCCTGACCGAGCAGGCCGCCGCGCGGGCTCCCGGCAGGCAACGTCACCCGGCGCATTTCAACGCCGCTCACGCCGGCAACGCCGTAGTGCTCGGCGAGCCGCTGGTTCAGCATCGCGAAGCCGGGCCGCACAAGCGACGTGATGGGCGCGTCGTTGGCAATGAGTTCGCGCAGAAAGGCGCGCGTCTCCGCGAGCATGCCCTCGTGCAGCAGGAAGCGATACTCGGGATAAAGGTGCGGGTCGGGCGTGGTCTCATTCACCCGCCGCAGATCGAGCCACTGGTCGGCGAAGTCGCTGATGAACCGCTCGCGGCGCGGGTCGGCCAGCAGGCGGTCCACTTCGCGATGCAACACCTCGGGCCGTTGCAGCGAACCATCGCGCGCGGTGGCGAGCAGCGCGTCGTCCGGCGGACCGTTCCACAGCCAGTAAGAAAGGCGCGAGGCGAGCGTGAAGAGTTTCGCGTTCGCCACGGGCACCGGCTCGCTAGTCACATCGGCGGGATGGAAGAGGAACTCCGGCGAGGTGAGCACCGCGACGTAAGCGCGTCGCATCGCGTCCTCGAAACAATCCTTCGCCGCGAGCCGCTTCGTCACAAGCGCGACGTAAGGCGCAACTTCCGCCTCGGTGACGGGACGACGAAACGCTTTCCGCAAAAACGCGGTCAGCAGTTTCTTCGCGTCCGCCTCGGGCCGCGCGGACTGCACGGTTTCCAGCGGCGGCTTTCGCTCATTCGGTGTGAGGTCGAAATGATTGCTCGGCAGGTAGCCGCCGATGCTGCGCACTGCCTCGCGTCGCGGCGGAATCAAACCGGCATCGGCGGTGAACTTCGCGATCGGCAAGTCGCCGAAGAGCCGCTGGTGACTTTCCGGCGGCCAGGTAGGATTCAGCGGCCCCTCGATTTCAAACCAGTCAATCGCCACGCCCGGCCCGACGTATTTCGCCGCGCGCCCGCCGATTTGTCCGACGCGCAGCCCCATCCAGTAGAGCGACACGGGATCGAACACGATGCTCTCGTGCGCATCGAGCCACGCCGTGAACTCGTGCTCCGCCGACTTCAGCGAAGGCGCGGTGAACAGGCTCAGCAAGCGCCCGCCTTCCTGCTGCTTGCCCTCCTCGTGTGCGCGCAGCACCGCGGCCTGATCCGCGCCGGGCTCGACCTTGCCCGCGTTCCACTGGAAGCCCCACGCCGACACGCGCAGCCGGTAGTTGCCCGCGAAAATCGGCGACACATTCATGGCCGCCTCGTAGCCCGCGAGGTTGGGATTCAGCAGCCCGACCGCGCTCTCGCTCTTCGCGATTTGATTCTGCTCGAAGAGCCGCTTGCGCTCCGGCATGTCCGCCTCCGCGTCCTTCGCCGCGATGTAGCCCTTCACGTTTTCGAATCCACCGCGCGGCGGATAAACGGCGTCCGGCTGCTTGTCCTTGAGCAACACGAACTGCCCCTGCGCGAGATTGCCGCCGAACTTGAAAAGCCCCGCCGGATAAATGCGCTTCGCGAAGACCGGTGGCGGCGTGCTGCGCGTGGCAATGGCCGCATCGAGCGCCCGCTCCACGGCCTCGGCGTAGGCCGCGAGATGGGCGGGCGAAACGTCGAGCCCGCTGGCCACCTTGTCATAGCCCCCGACCGTTCCATCCGGCGGCAGCAACGCCTGCACGTCGAGCCGCGGCAACGCGAACAGGTCCATGAGCGTGTTCTCAAACTCCACGCGCGTCATCCGCCGCATCCGCACGCGACCTTCCTGCGCGATGCGCGCCGTGTCCACCGCAGTGAGTTTCGCGTCGATATCCGCGAGCAAAGCGTGCGTCTCGTCCGCCGGCGGACGCGCCGGCTTCTTGGGCGGCATCTCGCCGCTGGCGATGCGGTCATGCACCTTCACCCACGTCGCGAAGTTTGCTCGGTCCTCGGGCTTCAGCGTGAGCGCCGTCAAGTCGAGCCCGCCCTTCTTCGTCTCCGCATCGTGGCAATCGGTGCAATGCCGTCCGAAGAATTCCGCCGGCGCGGCGCCGGCAGCAAATCCACTCGCGAGGATCGCCGCGCATGTGATGAAGAATCCGAGGCGCAACATGGCAGGGTCAGCGTTTCACCACGCGCACCGGAAGATTTGGCTGCTTCCGGAGCGTGAGCTGCACGTTATCGACGAACAATTGCGGCGGCATCGGCACGCGCAAATTTGGACGCGCGCTGATCTGCACCACGGCGAAGTCGGCCTCGCTGGAGACGAGCGATTTCGCGGTCAGTTGCCGCCACGCGTCGCCGTTCCCGCCCAGCGTGGTCACCTCGGCCGACCCGCTGGCGATGGCTGCGGGAATGTTGCCCGGCCACGCCTGATGCACGTTCGCGGCGTCGCCCTTGAAGAGGTAAATCTGGCAGAAGAACGTCACCGACGGCTTCGTGTTCGCCGGGCGCGCATCAAGGATACTCGCCGACAATTCCAGCAGCGAGTCGCCCTCCGCGCCGAAGTTCGCGCGGAGCGGACGCAGATCCACGAGCTGGAAAACGTCGCACGCCAGCGCGCGGCCATCGGTTGCGTTCGCATCGCCCTCCGCCTTCACGAAGCGCAGCATGCGCCGGCCTTCCCGCGCCTTCACGCCGTCCGTGACAACCACTTCCGCCGCATCGCCGCTCCACGCGCCTGTCTGTTTCGGGAAACCCGCGCCGGCCACATCGTTCTCGAAGCCGCCATCCGCCAGCGCAAACAACCGCTCCGCCGTGGCCACCGCCCGTGGCGAAGTCACCGCCCAAGCGACCGTCGCGCAAAACAGCCCGATCGCGATGCCCGCCGCCGCCGCGGTGAGCGGACGCCAGGCGAGCCAGCGGGCGGGAGAAGCCGTTTTGACCAGCTTTGGCCGCACCTTTGACGACAAGCCTGCCTCCACACGCGCATAGGCCAGATAGTCCCGGCGCAACTGCGCATCCACCGCCAGCATGGACTCCAGCCTTCGCGCCTCCTCCAGAGTTGCCTCGCCGCCCAGGTAGCGGCGCACCAATTCCATCTGAGTGTCGCTCGATTTCATGCAAGTTCCTCCTTTTGGTTCAAGGTGAGCTGCACACAGTCCGCCAAGGTCATGCGGATGCGGTGCAGTGATTTGTAGAGCGCCATCGGTGTGCGGCCCGCTGAACGCGCCAGCTCATCCATGCGGACGCCCGGCGCATACGCCGTCTCCACCAGTTCGCGCTGGGCTGAGGGTAGTTTTTGCAAACACTCCTCCAGCGCCCGCTCCTCCTGCTCGCTCGACCGCGCCGCCTCCATGGCCTCGGCCTCCAGCAAAGCCAGCACCTCATCGCCAAACACATGCCGGTCACGCGCCCTGTCGCGGAGAAACGCGAGAGCCTCGAACTTCGCCACGCCAAAGGCCCACGGACGGAAGTCCGCCGAGTCATCAAACTTCCGCCACAGCACCGCCGCCGTCTGCTGCATGACCTCCCGCGCATCCTCCAGCGTGGGCACCAGCGAGCGCACAAATCCACGCAACGCCTCCTCATGCTCCACATAGAGCCTGAGGAAGCGGTCATGTCTGTCGTTCTCCGCAGCGGTCATCACAAGGAACCCTCCACGAAAACGGCCAGTTGCCGAAAAAAGTTTTCAGAGGCTGAAAATGAGCGGCGGAAGGCGCGCTTCCGAAACTAGGCGTTCCTTGCTCACAGCGCTCATTTCTTCACCTCACCATCGCGCTGAAACGCCTGCCAGTCGGCGGCGTAGGCGGCGTTCACGAGCCAAGAGGCGACAGCTTTGTCACCAGTGGAGTTCGCGAAGGGTGCAGTGGTCAGCGTTTGATAGCCGCCCTTCGTGCTGTCCCAGTTTTGCCCGAGATGACCTTGCTCTGTCGTGAGCGCGTTGAGCTTCACGGAACCTTGGCGCGCATCGGCATTCGCAGGGATGCGGGCATTGAAGGTGTGACGCAGGAAACTGAACACGAGCGGCCAGGTTCTCTCGCCAGGGCCGTGGCCGGTCTTGGGCTCGACGGCGATGTTCCAGAGTGCGGCGTGATTTTTTCGGAGCGTGGGCACGACGGCGAGATTCTCCTCGCGCGAGGGGCGGGCGAAGAAGCCGTCGTCTTCGCCGAAGATGACGAGGCCGGGCACTTGCGCGGCGACGGGTTGATAGACTTGGAACGTGGTGCCGGGCCGCATCGAGACCCAGCCCCACACGCGCTCGGGCACATACGAAGGGAACACGGCGGAGAAGCCAGTGCCATTCGAGTGGCCATAGAGAAAGAGCGGCGCATGCTCCAGCTCGGGATGGCCGGACTTCGCGCCGAAGGTCTTGAGCTGGTCGAACAGCAGGCTCCGCGGCCAGAAGCCGCGCTGCATCGGGTTGCCGGTGAACTTGAATAGCGCGAGCCGCATCTCCTTCGCGAGCGCGCGCAGGTCAGCACGGCGAAACAGATTCTCTCCGCTGCCGTGGCCGGAGATGACGACGACGCCGCGCGCTGGGCCGACATCGTCGGGCAGCCACAGCTCGAGGCGCACTTCCTCGCGCTGGCCTTCGCCCTTCTGCTGCACGGCGTCGCGCCAGTGGGCGTCGCTGATTTTCCAGTCCCAGTTGCGCCCGACCGCCTGCTGCGGCGAGGGCGTGCCCCACTTCGCCTCGTCGAGCACGCCGTTCCAGCTCTTCGTGTCCTTCGCCTGCACGTTTGCGCTGACCCAGCCGAGACTGTGGCACTCGGGGAGCTGCTCGAAGGCCGTCCATTCGGTGCCGCCGTTTGCCTTGCGCGGCGCGGTCCATTGCTGGTCGAGCCACGGGGCAACTCTCTCCGCCCACTTCGCGGCATGCGCGCGCAGGCCCTTGCCGCTGAAGTGAACGCCCTGGCCGTTGCGCTCGCGCAGGTCGCCTTTGAGCGCATCACTGTCCGGGCCTGCAAGCGCGATGCCGTCCTTCCACAGCGAAGCTTGCGCGGCGCGAATGTCGTCGCTGCCTTCGTCGCCGGGGACATGGTAGCTGGCCTGCGCGACAAACCACGGCGCGTCCCAGCCAGTCGCACGGCGCGACTCGCCGATGAGCCGCTCCAGATGCTCGCGGTAGAGCTTGCCCGGCAGCGTGCGCGTCGGGTCTTTCTGGTTCGCGTCGCTCTCGCCCTGATGCCAGAGCACGGCGCGAAAGCCGTTCGGGCCGAGCGCCAGCATCCGCGCGACGAACATCTCGAACGCCGCACCCTTGCTGGCCCACCTGCCGTCCGTGAGCTGTTCCACACGGCCGGTCAGCGTCGGCGGGTTGGGAAACGTCGCGCCCTTCGGCAGCCATTCGCGCACGCTCGTCGCGCCGATGCCGCAGGCGACGAAGCCGACGGGCACGCCGAACTGCTTCACCAGCGCGTCGCCCAGCGGCGGCATGAAACTGCCGCCCTTGCCGCCGGCACCGGGCTGCGGATCGTCCGCGAGCTGCCAGTTCGTGCCGTCAAACGCGGCGACGCGACCCGTCTGCGGCGTCTGCTTTTCCTCGCCGTGGTTGGCCGAGTTCGACTGCCCCGCGACGACGAACACCTCGCCCACGCCGACATGCGCGACGCCGCCGGCCGCAAGCACCCGGCCCGCGTGCGACACGCGCGCTTCGAGCCGCCACCAGCCGCCGGCCGGCGCTTCGATCAGACCCGTGACCGCACGACCAGCCACCTTCGCGTTGAGCCGCTGCCAGGCCGCGTCGCCCTTGCCGCCGACCAGCCGCATCTCGACGACCGCGTCGGCCGGCGCATCCGCCGAAAGCTGCCCGGCCAGCCGCACAAAGCCCTTCCCCGGCGACGAGCGCTGCACGACTTGGAAATCACGCGGCGAAGTCAGCACCAGTTCCGCCGCGCCCGCGCTCTGGCACAACCACAGGAAGGCAATTAGACAATGACCGGTCGTCTTCATGGGCGCTTTCAGGGCGGATTCGATGCTTGCAAACACAGTCTCGGGAGCTGCGACGGCTCGTCTTTGGGCGGGAAAACGGATGCGTCGCTCAGGGACTCAGCCGGCCGAACGCGCCGTCGCGGAGGCCTTGCGCGCCGCCGGATATTTGCGGCGGTTCGTAACGGTGGACTTCCTGCCAGCTCTTCCCGCCGTCCGCGCTGCGGAGGATGTTGAAGCGCTGCGGGGCGATGCTGATGAGCGTGCCCTGGTCGCTCGCGATGATTTGGCCGGCGGGCACGGCAGCGGGCAGGTCGCGCCACGTCTGGCCGTCGGCGCTCGCCCGCGACGGCTTGCCTGCGAGCCAAAATTCGCCGCGCACTTCGCTCAACGTCGCGCGCTTCGTGCCCGTCGCGTGCGGGCCGGCCCATGTCTCGCCGGCGTTGCGGCTGGTCCACGCGTGCCCGGCCTCCTTGTCCGTCATCACGAGGAGCCTGCCGTTCGAGACGAGCGTGCCGCGACCGGTGGAGGCTTCGAGGCCTTTCGGGTTCAGCCAACGCCAGATCCTTCCCAGGTCATCGCTGGCGAAGAGGTTGCCGAACTTCGGGCCGTCGCCGCGATTGTCGCCGAGCGCGAGGAAGCGCCCGGTGGCATCGCCGCAATAAACCGGGCCGACGTGGTGCGTGCTCAACTTGTGGCCGCGCCCGTCGTCCTTGAACGCGCCCCACATCGAGAACGAGCTGAACGTCCTCCCCAAGTCCGGTGTGGCCGTGAAGGTCATATAGCCCGCGCCGACGAACGCGCCCTTGCCCGCCGTAATCCCCCATGTGCCGGGCATCTGGCGCGCGTCGCCTTTCGCCTCGGGCAGCTTCGCGTCGCCCTTCGTCAGGTTCCGCCAGCGCACGCCGTCTTCGGAGGCGAGGTAAGTCGTCGGCCCGCCCCAGCCCACGACCACGACGAACACGCCGCCGCCATACGCGACGGATTTGGTCGCCCACGCGCCGTGGTCCGCGCCCGGGTGGCCGAAGAACGCCTGCGTCCACTTCTGCCCGTCGTCCTTGGACACGAGGATGCGCCCGCCGTGCCCGACGACGACGAACGCGGGAACTTTCGGGTTGGGTTTGAAATCGCCGCCGAGCGGAATGGCGAGGCGCATTTGTTCAGCGGCTTCATCCACCGGGGTCGCGGCGCGAGCGGTGAAAGTGCCGAGGAGCAGTGCGGTGAGGAGCAGGTGGTTCACGAGATTCATCGGGGGAACAGCATGGTCATTTCGCGGCGGTCACGGTGAGTTCCCCGCACAAGTCAAAGGCCTTCAGCGCCTGCACGGTGGCGATGTAGGTGATGTAGTGGTAGTTGCCGCGATAGAGCGAGTGCATCCACCAGCGGCCCGTTTCGCGCTGCTCGCGGCGCAACCACGCGAGGCCGCGCTGCACGCGCGGGTCGGAGGTCGGGACGTTGCTCTGGCGCAGCAGCACGACGGCGAACGCGGTCATGTAGGCATCGCTCTCCGGGTTCGCGGCGTCGGGCAGGCCGGTGACAAGTTTGCGGACGGTGTCGCTGATTTCGAAGTGCCAGTCGTTGAGCGCCGAGAAGTCGCGCACGCACCAGCCGCCGTCGGCGTGCTGCTTGTCGGACAATAACGCGAGCGCGGCGGAACGCTCCTTCGCCGAAACGAGTTCCGGCAGGTAGTGCGCGAGCTGGAGTTTCAGCACACGGTCGAAGTCGTTCTTCGGCGCGCCAGTGCGGAGGTAGTCCTTCAGTTTCGCCACGCGGCTTTTCAACGCGTCATCCTTCAAAGCCGCCAGCCAACCCGGCGCGGCAGTGATGGCGCGTGCGGCTTGCAGCGACAGTTCGAAGTCCGTGGTGATGTGCGGAATCTCGACCTCGCCGTGGCTGACGAACGCGCCGTTCGCGGACTGCCGCTCGAACAGGTCGCGTAGCGAGCGCTCGGTCGGTTCGGAGAGTTTGCCGGTGGTGTTCTTGTCCCACTCGGCCAGCCCGAGGCTGCGCCACACGCTGTAGAACGTGCTCGGATAATGCTTGTGGCCGCGCGTCGCGGTCTCCGCCACCGGCTTGATTTCCTTGGGCACGGTTTTGACGAAGTCGTCGAGCACCTCCGTGCTGGCCGGGCCGAACTGCTTCGTCCACGCGGTGCGCTCGGCCAGATAGGTGCCGGTCGTGTGGCAGTTCACGCAGGTTTTCTCGCGCACCCAGGTCAGCGCGCCGTCTTCGAGATACTTCCCGGCGAGCTTGAGCGACGCGGGGCCGAATTGTTTCACGCGCGGCTCGTCCGCCGTGGGGATGGACACGCGGATGTCGCCGGACTGGTATTGGAAGGCGGGCTTGGGTTTGGTCTGCGCGCTGGCGGAGAGGGCGAAGAAGACGGATAGGACGAGGGCGACGGAGCGTGCAGTCGATGAGGACAATGTGCTCATGGCGAATCAACCTTTGGAAATCGTTTCATCGAGGTTCAGCAGCGCCGCCGCCACGGCATACCAAGCGGCGAATTCCTCGGCGGTCACGCCGGCGGGCAATTCGAACTTGCCAATGAATTCTTTCGCAGACTTTGCATCCGTCGCACGCGACGAAGCGAGAAGCTGCGTGAGCGTGGCAACTTCCTCCGCGCGGGGGGCGCGGGCGGTGGCAAGGCGGAAGGCGTGGGCGATGCGTTCGGCGGGCGCGGCGCTGGGTTGCTCCGTCAGCACGCGCTTGGCGAAGGCCATCGCGGCTTCGACATAGACCGGGTCGTTCATGAGCGTGAGCGCTTGCAGCGGGGTGTTCGAGCGCGGGCGCTTCACGCGGCAGGCGAGACGGCTGTTGGCGTCGAAGTTCACGAAGCTCGGATAGGGCGCGCCGCGCTTCCAGATGACGTAGAGGCCGCGCCGATATTTCTCGTCGCCGGGGCTGACCAGGTAGTCGTAGCGCTGGCCGCCAACTTTCACCCACAGGCCGTCGGGCTGATAGGGGTGGATGGGCGCGCCGCCCTGCTTGAGATTGAGCAGCCCGGCGATGGCAAGCGCGTTGTCCCGAATCATCTCGGCATCGAGACGATGCCGCGGGCCGCGGGCGTAGAGGAGGTTCTGGTCGTCACGGGCGAACAGGTCGGGCGTGACGCGCGAGGACTGGCGGTAGGCGGCGCTGGTCACGATGGTCTTGAGGAGCTTCTTCATGCTCCAGCCGTTGTCCATGAACTCGACGGCGAGCCAGTCGAGCAGTTCGGGATGCGTCGGCAACTCGCCCTTGATGCCGAAATCCTCGGGCGTGGTCACGAGGCCG
>Ga0172372_10011554_pt1 | contig 11207 bp, 20 predicted proteins | sample LakKiv5m_2_FD_114544 | JGI IMG/M metagenome (GOLD analysis project Ga0172372, IMG submission 114544) | Freshwater microbial communities from Kabuno Bay, South-Kivu, Congo - kab_092012_9.5m | ecosystem: Environmental > Aquatic > Freshwater > Lake | place: Democratic Republic of the Congo... | reverse complement strand
TTTAACAGCATCTACATCAACTGCGTTGGGTGTTGGTACACTTGAACTTGGTCACGCTACAGATACTACACTTTCAAGATCTTCTGCTGGTGTACTGGCAGTCGAAGGCGTTGTAGTTCCTACAGTTTCTTCGACAAATACTTTAACCAACAAGACTTTAACATCACCAACACTCACTACACCAGTATTAGGCACTCCTTCTTCTGGTACATTAACTAGTTGTACTGGACTTCCACTATCAACTGGTGTAACTGGAACTTTACCTGTTGCTAATGGTGGTACTGGTGTTACTGGTAGCACTGGTACTGGTAGTGTTGTACTTTCTACATCACCATCGTTAACAACTCCTGCATTAGGTACTCCTTCTTCTGGTACTCTTACAAACTGCACATTCCCAACTTTAAACCAAAATACCACAGGCACTTCAGGAGGACTTACTGGAACTCCTAGCATTACTGTTAACGCAGTTGCAGCAACTAGTGCTACTGTTGGTGGCGTAAACGTTACCACAGCAAGCAACACCCAAACACTTACCAATAAAACACTGACAGCGTATGCTGAAACAACTTATTCCTTTGGTAACACTGGAACCGCACCAACATTAGCATTATCAAACGGAAACTTTGTCACTGCAACTTTGACCGGAAATGCTACATTTACATTCAGCATGACAAGTGTTCCATCTGGATCATATTCGTTCACCCTGGTACTGTCTAATGATGGTACTGCGGGTAGATCAATCACCTGGCCTGCTTCGGTCAAGTGGCCAAACGCTACCGTTCCTACCAGAACAACCACAGCAAGCAGAACGGATGTTTATACATTCTTCACCTATGACAGTGGTACAACATGGTGGGGCAACCTTTCACTCTATAATTTCTCATAATAACATCTTATGATTATTCCTGAATTGTCTGAAAGATACATTGATTTCATTGGTTTTTATGAAAATGTGTTCCCACAAGGTTTCTGTCAACATGTAATCAGTGAATTTGATAAAGTTTTTGAAAAAGGACTTTGTGGGACACGAAAAAATAATGAAAATGCAAAAAAACACGTTAAAAGTGATGCATTTTATTTTTTAGATATGGTTTCTCATAATGGTTCGTTTAGTCAATTTCACGAACATAGTGTAAACCATGTTTTACTAAATGGGTTGCAACGTTGTTTCGATGCATATACGAATCAATATGATATTTTGCAAAATTTGATGCTTCGATCATCCGCCATAAAAATGCAAAAAACAAATCCTGGTGAAGGTTATCATATTTGGCATTGTGAACAAGGAAATCCTGACCCAAACAGATGTCTTGTTTGGGCAATCTATTTAAATGATATTGAAGAGGCAGGAGAAACTGAGTTTTTATATCAAAAATTGAGAATTGCTCCTAAAGAAAATTCTGCTGTAATATGGCCAGCAGCATATACTCACACTCACCGTGGTAATGTTGTACATGGAGAAAAATCTAAATATATAGTAACAGGTTGGTTTCATCTAGAGTAAACTTACTAAAAGAACAATGGCAGCGGGAAGATCAATTTATCGCGGCAATATGACAGCCGCGGCATCAGTTACATTCAACTCTCCAGGAACATTTACAACTCCTGCAAGATTATTAAGAGTTGATGTGCAGGGAAGGGGTGGAAATGGAAACTCAGGAAACCCTGGGTCGGGTGGATCTGCAGGTAACGCTGGATCTGGAAATCCTGGAAATAGTGGCATTAGTGGTACTGGCGGGCATGGGGGTGCCCACCACGATAGCCACGGTGGCGAAAATCACGGCTCATTCCACCGTAGCGCACAATTTGACGGCGGCAACCTGGGCAGCGGCGGCAATCACGGCGATGGCCACGGCGGCAACCCCGGATCAGCAAATCCAGGAAATCCTGGTGGTGGAGGATCTCAAGGATCTGCAGGCAATGCTGGAACACCAACAACAGCTTTAGGAATAACATTCCCCGGAGGATCTGCAGGTAACGCTGGATCTGGAAATCCTGGTAATGGAGGAAATCCTGGTGGTGCAGGCTCTGGCGGCGGAGGCGGCCATGCCGGAGGCCACGGGCAGCCTTCTGAAGGCGGCCAGGGTGGCGGCGGTGGTGGGGGCAACCCAGGAGGAAATCCTGGCGATGTGCAGGGTCACCGTGGCCACGGTGGTGGTGGATCTGCCGCTCATGGAGGACATGGTGGCCATGGTGCAGATAGGGGAGATAGTCATTTCTATTCACCTGGAGGCCACCCAGGCGGCGGCGGCGGCGGAGGGGGTGGAGCAAACGCAGGAAATGCCGGCCACGGTGGTGGAAGTGGAAGTGCTGGATCAGGAAACCCGGGTGGAGCTGGAGGATCTTCAAGTCAAAGCACTTCGCCAAATGTTACAACAACACCACAAACATCATATCCCATTAGTGTCGGACAACCTGGCACAGGATTTGTAACTATTAGTTGGGGCTCACAATGAACACCGATTTTAACGTCATACCAATGGTTGTGTTTTTGCAAAAAGACACAAATAATGTAGAAAAATTTTACTTTCACCAATTTGTTGGAATTTGTACAACAATAACAGTTGTGACTGGGGCCGGGATTACTTACGGTGTTAATTATGGATGTGATAGTGAAGGAAGAACGATTGTTGGTTTTAACACTTCTTCTTTGGAACCAATTTATGACGCCACTCTTCCATGTTATATTTCTCATGAAAATATTGGGCCCAATGATGAAAAATTAGTTAAACTAAACAAAGAAGACTTTGATGTGTTAGAATTTGGCACAGAAAATATGCCAGTTAACAATCCAATTATTGGTTGGGCATATAATAATAGTCAAAATAAATTTTTCGATCCCAATTCTCCAGTAGAAGGATATATTTTAAATGAAACTACCCTTGAATGGGAACCAGATTCGGAAAAAACTTATGATTTGCATGGAGATGGAAAATATTACAGATATGACCCAGAAAATAAGATCTGGTTTTTAGTTTGAACATATAAATAATACAAAATAATTTTTTATCGAATAATTATGGTTGCGAAAAACCCCAAATCAAAACTTAGACAAGAAATTGAAACATATAATGAAAAAAGAGAACTTGATGCATTAAGATCAAATGATAATAGAGCTAGAGCAATATCCTGCGGACAAATGACTGGAGGGTTGATTGAAATTATGCTCCGTGCAGACACTACTTTTTTATATTACATCTGCAATCCCGTTGAAGCTGTCGAACTTATGGAACAACTTGCGGCTGCATGTGGTATTGAAATTTTAAAGAGACCTAAGCAAGATTTTACTGCTTGGAGATCTTGGGATCTTGATCAACCAAATGGAGTGCATTGGAAAGGAGCTGCTCCATGGCAAATGTCAGATAAAGATAAAAAACAAATATCTAAACTAAATGAAAAGTATGGAATTCTTCCCGCAAATATAAATTCAGAAGAAAGACCAAAATTAGAAGCAACGACAAGAAGAAAGAAAAAGACTCAAGAACTAGAAGAAACTGAAGAGTGATGATTAATTTTTATGTTTTAGTTGACCCACAGAATAAAATTATCTTAGATAAGGTACAAGAACTTCCAGAAAATTGGAGAAACATTGCCGGTCTCCCAGGATTATCTGATGAAGAAATTCGTGATCTCAAATGGGCTGGTTGGGATAATCTTGGGTGGATAAACATTCGTTCACCTGAAATTTCCGACTATGAATCAAGTCCAGAAAATCTTGAGATGAATAAATTGACTCTCAAAGTTCTTGTAACCGAAAAAGTAAATCAGAAAAAGGAGTCTTTGCTCACTTATAATGATATTTTAATTCCTACAGATTCAGAAACTAGATTAGAACTTCTTATTCTTAAAGAAAGAGCACAGCAGAATCCAGAAAAAACATTTGCACTAAAACTTCGTTTTCGATACTATGAATTTTTTGCACAAGATATGATTAATATCTCAAATTTAATTGAAGATCATAATGAAAGTTGCAATTTGTGGGAAAAGCAAGTATACTCACAAATAGAATCTTGTCAGTCTATTGCGGACTTTCCAAATGTAAACTATGATTTCTGAATATTTTTCATATAATTACAACTTCAATGATATTATCAAAAATGATCCAACAAATAATAGTGGATCAGAATACTGGCATTTAAACATCAAACCAACAGAAAATTGGTGCTGGAACAATAATGTTTTTACTGATAAAGAAATCGAAAGAATTATTGTAATTGGTAAAAGATTAAGTCCCAAAAGAGCCGAAACTGGTGGTCGTGGAGAAGATTGTCTAGATCACAGAAGATCTTTTGTGTCTTGGATCAGTGCCAATTCGGAAACAAATTGGATATTTCAAAGAATTACTGATGTTGTAAAGCAGAACAATCAGCAATTTTGGAATTTTGATTTAGAAAAAATTGAAAGACTTCAGTTTACTCATTACTTAAGTTCAGAAGAAGGAACTTATCATGCACATATTGATCCAACACCCTGGTCATTGCCGCATAATCGTAAATTGAGTATGTCATTACAATTATCCGATCCTAATGATTATGAGGGTGGTGAGTTATTACTACATTTATCCCATAATCCAACTGTTATTTCAAAACAAAAAGGTATGATGGTATTTTTCCCATCACATACTTTGCATGAGGTTACATCAGTAACAAAGGGAGAACGATATTCGTTAGTTGCGTGGATTCATGGGCCAAACTTGAGGTAGATTATGTTTAAAGAAAAAGGATATGAAATTGTTAGAAACTTTTTAGATAAAGAAGATTTCGTTGAATTTGTACAATCGTATTTTTATACACGACTTCGTGCAGGTCAGGCAGTAATTGGTGACATACAGGCACCCAATAGTTTTATTTTTTATGGCGATCCATTGATGGATACTATTTTGGGAAATGCTACTAATTCTTTAAGTAAAATAACAGGATATAAATTACTCCCAGCATACACTTATACTAGACTATATGGTAAGGGTGATGAGTTGACCATTCATAGAGACCGTTCATCATGTGAACTTTCTGCAACATTGGCTCTTGGTATTCCTAATGAAACTCCAATCAATCCAATCTATTTCTCCACAAAAGAAGATCGTAGTGATGCTGTAGAAATTCTTCTTGAACCTGGCGATCTTTGTTTATATCGTGGTTGTGATCTTTATCACTGGAGACCACCATTTGAGCAAGATTGGTACTTACAAGCATTTTTGCACTATGTAAATGCTGACGGAGAACATAAAAATAATATTTACGACGGCAGACCATACCTGGGTATGCCAAAGTAAGAAGTGTCACAGACCCCGCCAGGATCGCCTGAGCGGGGTTTTATAATGGTTCCAGATAACAGGAGTCCATGCGACTGTCTTTAACAGAAAAACTGGTCTTTATCGGTGCATTCGTGAACTTCTTGCATTGGGGTGTTAAACTCACCGAATCAGTTCTGAATTATGCTCTCTCTTGAAACTACTGGTTACAATTACTCCAAGCGTCGTTGTGAGCGCATTGTAGAGTGGTTTGTATCTAAACATCTTCCCAGACACAAACTGGACATTTCCATTCATCATCGCGGTTTGTATCGTGAGGGTGTCTATGGTTGGGTATGGGCCACTGATTGTGACTATCGTCCTCGTGCGTTTGAGATTGAGATGCACAACTTCATGACGGTTGAACACTATACCAAGACGCTTCTACATGAACTCTGGCATGTGTACCAGCACGTACAAGGTGCTCTGAAAGATCGTTATGGTAAGAGACATTGGAGAGGCATTGATTTCTCTGGTGTTGACTATGAAGATCAACCATGGGAACAACAAGCAGTTGAGATGGAAGAAGTTCTCTATGAAGAATATCTGGAGTACTTGACAGAAACTCATAAATCCCTGTAGAATACCTTTGTTGGGTTTGATGAGATGGCTATAAGAACTGTAGAGAGACACAAATATAACGGAGATCAAATCATCAAGACTCGTACATTGAGTTTTGAGCCTTACAGATACTCTGAACATAACATGGCTCTGATGATGGGATTGATTAAACGCAATCTGTCACCAGATCTTTTATCAACAAGGTATCGAACAGAGAATCAAACAAATCCATACTATGGACATTGCTATCACTCTACACAGGCATTGTTCTATCTGATGGATACTGATCGGTTGCAGCCAATGAGTGGTGTTGATTACCGTGATGAGACTCACTGGTGGTTGCAAGATGAAGATAACATTTATGATCTTACTGCGGAGCAGTATCTTTCCGTAGGAAAGCTTCCACCATATCCGATGGGTAAAAAAAGTAAATGGTATGGATGGAAAGGCCGTCCACATCAGAGATCATTGGATCTCATTGTGAGAGTGCTTGGAGATAAGGTGACGGACACTGTGACAATCCCTGAACTGGTCGGGGGCCTTGACGGGTTCTTCTAAATCGGTTATATTGGCCACATGGTTGAGGAACAGGAACTCAGTTCCAACCCAATCATGTCTTTAGTTCGATTTACTAAACAATGTCCGCTCAAACTTACAACATTTCTGCCCAAATTTCTTTGATTTGGGACAAAACTGCACAAACTGTTGCAAATCCTCTTGGTTTGACTGAGGAAATGCTGCAGGAATCTTTGGAAAAGTCTCCTCCTCGTGAATATAAAGGTTCTACTTTTCTTGGTCGCTATCTGATTCCTCGTCAGTTTGTGCGCTATGATCTGAAAGAACAACCCCGTGATAAGAACAACGAGGCAGATCATGTGAACGACCTCGTTAACAACTATGAGGTGTTTGGATATAAAACAGATTGTCCGCCTCCTATTTGTTGCTTTGATGGCGAAGATATGAACCCGACTGCACTCAAAGCACAGTCTGGTTATAATCGCTTCGAAGCTCTGACTCGTGTTGGTCAAGATCTGTACATCTTTGACGTGTACAAATTTGATTCCCTTTATTGGGAAATCGTTGCTCGTAACCAGTCTAATCATCACGCTAATCCTCAACTGCCTCAAAAATCCACTGATTACATCAAAGAAGTGTGTAATGCAGTAGATCGTGGTGTGATTGAGCGTACTGAAGACTCTATCAGCGACTTTGTTGATCTGATTGCTTCTGATCGTTCTGCTAAGACTCGCAAAGCAATCAAAACTGAATGCTTCAACAACTGCCAAGTTTATCCTAACTTCCGCACCTACAACTCTGTGGGACATTCAGAAAACACTCTGAATGGTTTTATCAAGAACAACAACTTTGCCAAACAAGGTGTTGAGAGTCGCACTGATTCTGAGTTGATTTCTCAGGGTTACATCGCATACTGCTGTGGTGCTGGCAACAACAAAGCTACGTGGGGTCGTGCTATGTATCATGCACAGCGCCTTGATATTCCTGTGTATGTCTTTGGTTATGCACAAAAGCGTGTGCCTGATCTGGAAAAGTTCCGTGAAAACTTCATTGATGAGTTCAATGAGATGAAGTCATTTATGATTCAGTTTGCTGCTGATCTGTGTGATACTGATGTATCTACTGTTGATGAGGAAAACTTCCCCATCAAGATTGCTGGATTCCTTGCACAGTATGTGAAGCCTAACCCTCAGGATAAGGGTCGCCCGACTGAAGTTGGTCTGGTTGATATGTATGGAAACTCGATTGAGTTTAATGGCACTCAAGATTGCCTGTCCCTGACTCAACCCTGATCCAGTTCTGAAACCGTCACAGGGGGCCTACAGTGCCCCCTTTTTGATGTATAATGGCCATATTGAAACGCAATTCATGATTACGCTTCGCCCCCATCAGATCCGTGGTCTCGATGCTATGGAAAATCATAGCAAAGGTCAACTGACCATGCCCACTGGCGCTGGTAAAACTCCTACGATGATTTTTGATTGTAAGCGTCTGTTTCAATCAGAAACTGCCAAGATTGTTGTAGTTTGTGCTCCCCGCATCTTGCTGGCAGAGCAGCTGTCTAGCGAATTTCTTGAGCATATTGATAATGCTGAAGTGATGCACGTTCACTCTGGTGAGACTCATCACTTCAACACTACCAAACCTTCTGAGATTGCTGTCAACGTAGGTATCTGTCTCGCTGATAATCGTCACCTGCTGATCTTTACTACCTACAACTCTCTGCAGCGTCTGCAACAGGCAGATATTCCTGTGGATACGATCTACTTTGACGAGGCACATAATAGCGTCAAGCGTAACTTTTTCCCTGCAACTGAGTATTTCTCTGCTGATGCAAAGCGTTGCTATTTCTTTACAGCCACACCCAAACATTCTGCTACCATTTCTAAACCAGGCATGAACATGCCGGAAGTCTATGGTCAGGTAATCTGTCAGGTTCCTGCACCTGAACTGGTGGATCAAGGTTACATATTGCCGCCTAAAGTTGTCATCAAGCAACTTGCAATGGTTAAGGGTAAGCAGGTTATTTTTTCCCGTGACGCTGATAATCTCATCGAAACGATTGATGAGCAAGATGTCAAGAAGATTCTGATTTGTGCTCGCACTACCAAACAAATCATCGGTCTGGTATCAGAATCTGATTTCTGTCAGCAACTATTGCAGCGTGGTTATTCTTGGATGATGATTACATCCAAGACTGGAGCTGTGATCGACGGTCAGAAGGTCAATCGTGAGCAATTCTTTGAGACTCTCAATGCCTGGGGTAAAGATTCCTCTAAGAAGTTTGTAGTGTTGCACCATTCTATCCTGTCTGAGGGTATCAATGTGTCTGGTCTTGAGGCAGTGCTGTTCATGCGAAACATGGACTACATTGGTATCAGTCAGTCCATTGGCCGTGTGATTCGTTTGGGTGACAAATCCAAGACCTTTGGACTGATTTGTGTGCCTGTGTATGATAGCGTAGGTATCAGCACCTCCCGCAAAGTGCAGGCAGTTGTTGATACTATCTTTCACAAAGGTGAACCTGCTATCTCGGTGACAAAGCGATGATGGCAGAAGCAATTACAATTTTATATTTCTGCCTTCGAGGTGCTTATATCTGCGAACGCAGTTATGATTCACCAAAAATAGTGTATCAGAAAGCAAAATCTGAGGATGGTTGCTACAAGGATGGTATCTTCTATCCTCGATGCAAAGACCTAGATAATCCTGATGTATTATACTACCACAACTTATTCAAAGGAGAAAAATGACTCATCAAGTCAAATCAAATTGGTATTATGTGTTCTGGGGAATTATGGCTGTTGCTGTAGTTGGCGGACAGATTTATGTTGGACTTGGTTATCGTGAGATGGCACAAGCAACTAAATCTACAGCGATTGTAGTATCATGTATCACTGGTAAATAACCATGGGAATGTTCGATTATGTGCGCTCCTCATATGATCTGGGCCCACAGTTCACAGATGTAATCTGTCAGACCAAAGACATGGAAGACTATGGTATTGGCGGCACAATGACTGACTACTGGATCGACCCCAGTGGCCAACTGTGGTATTCGGACTATCGGCACACTCACACCTTTGAGTATATCGAAGAGGGCGATGTTCAATACGATTCGGTTAAACATTGGAAAAACTTTCATTGGGTGCCCACAGGGAGGCATGGGTGCTTACGAGCACACAGAATCACGAAATATGTGGAAATATACCCAGAACGATGGAATGGTAAGTGGGAGGATTGGCCAACTTGCCAAATACACTTCCGAGATGGTATACTAATAGACTATAAATGGAATAACTTCGTTGGCAATTATGCTGGCCCACTCTACGCTCCTCATTTTGATTTGGAACAATGAAACTACTTAGGTTAAATCATCGCTACGATTTTGGTCACGATTACTATGCCCAATTCTTGACGATCAAGAACTGGTCACTGCTTCAAGTATCAGTCAGTTGGAATGATTGTCCTGGTTGGCCCTACATTCAAGTCACATCAGGATCTAATGGTCTTCTTGGTGTCTTATTCTGGGTATATAAGTTTGGACTAGATATTGATATTCTTTCCCGCACTTGGAGATGGGATCATACAAAAGAACTAGATGAAAACGAGGTAAAAGAAAATGTTCAGCACCCCGATCCATGGAACTGCAAATAAGAGGCTCACACTGAATTGGTGGGAGTATTGGATTGGTCATTGTTGGATGTCTGGTTGGCAATCTATTCATGGAGCCTTCCGTATCTGGCGCGATCTCATGACCGACAATTATAAGGATTATGCCTTGTTGGAAGAAGATGATCCATTCACCGAGTGTTATGAATGGTTCTGGGTTTCTCTTGGTGAAGATGAAGTTTATGAAAAAGAGTTTTTAGAATATCTGATGAAACTTGCGGATGATGTCGAAACTGGTAAAGAAAAAGTTGTTCCTCTTGATGAAGATTTCTTTGATAGAATGAAAGACCTGCTAAAAGATGTGGAACTGGAAGAATATACTGATGAACAAATTGATCAATGGATTGAAGAGGACACTTGAAGAACTGTCTACTCTGTTCCATTCTGCTCCATTTTGTCGTATAATGGCCACATAAGAAACAAACCAATGACTTACAAGGCAACTCTCAAAGTTCAATTTGATTCTGAGTGGACTTCTACTCATTACAGCAGCGGTTTTGATGATACTGTGCTCCCTGAAGAGCATTATACTTTTCAGGTTCCTGCTGAAGACCTTAATGTTCATCAACTGTTTCGCTTCTTTGAAACTGTTGCTCGTGCAATGGGACATGATGAAGTCAACATCATGAAAGGTGCTTGTGGTGTTGCATTTGGTGAGGATAAAAGTGTAGAAAAAATGCGTAAGGTTGCTGATGAGTTTGACTTGACTTTGGGTGAAGACCTAAAAAAGAAGTTTGACGATATGCAACAAGCAGAAGAAGAGTGGGCACGACTAAAAAAAGGCCCTATGGGAACTGTCCTGACTGATGAGGAACCACAATGCGAAGAGTCACTGTAAAACCGAAAAGCAGCAAGGCTAAGAACCGCCTCTGCAATACAATGGACAACAATCCTATCTGTATTGTTGAGCAAGATAAAGGTGATGGTATGCTGTTCTTAGCATCTGAAAACCAGAAATACTTTTTCTGGGTCAATGTAAGCAACGATTGTCATTGGGAATGTGATTGGGAGGTGCTATGACTGAAACGACACTACTATGGAAAAATATCTTCACCGACATCTCACATGATAATGGTTGCTATGAACTGGCTGAACTCAATCTCCATCAACTCGCATCACACTTGGAGGAACTCTACATACTAAATGCTGAATTGCGTGATAGAATAGAG
>Ga0172372_10011552_pt1 | contig 11208 bp, 9 predicted proteins | sample LakKiv5m_2_FD_114544 | JGI IMG/M metagenome (GOLD analysis project Ga0172372, IMG submission 114544) | Freshwater microbial communities from Kabuno Bay, South-Kivu, Congo - kab_092012_9.5m | ecosystem: Environmental > Aquatic > Freshwater > Lake | place: Democratic Republic of the Congo... | reverse complement strand
GAGGCGGCAGATTTCTGCGTCTTCAACGTCGGCGGCGTCGGTACCCTCGAGGAGGTCGGAATCGAGCTCTGCAACCTCAAGCTGGGGATCCGCCCGCGGGTGCCTTACGTCTTCTTCAACGCCGAGTTCTGGGAGGATTTGCGCCGCCAGCTGCGCGTGATGATCAAGCAGGGCCGCGCGCCCGCATGGATGACCGATTACATCCTCTTCACCGACGATCCCGACGAGGTTGTGGCCTTTTACCGCCGCAAACTGCAGGTCCTCTGACGCCGCGCCAAATTGGGGGTTGCGCCGCCCCGACCCCGGCCCATGGTGCGCGTCGGCCAGGTGCCATGCATGGGCAGGCGCGTGAACTCCGCCAGGACCGGAAGGTAGCAACGGTGACGACGTTCTCCCAGTGCCGTGGAGTGCCTGGCCACTTTTTTTGCCCGCCGCCGGCGCCCGGGGCCGCGCGCGACGATTTCGACTCGCGCCGCCCCGCCCGGCCCGCTCAACCTCCCCGCGCTTGTCCTCCGCCTACCAGGTCATCGCCCGCAAGTGGCGCCCCCGCACGTTCGCCGACGTCGTCGGCCAGGACCACGTGGTGCGCACGCTCCGGAACGCCATTGCCCGCCAGCGGATCGCCCACGCCTACCTGTTCGTGGGACCGCGCGGCACCGGCAAGACCTCCACCGCCCGCATCTTTGCCAAGGCCCTCAACTGCACCGGCGGCCCCAATGCCGACTTCGACCCGGCCGATCCCGCCTGCATCGCCATCGCCGAGGGCTCCCACCTCGATGTGATCGAGATCGACGGCGCTTCGAACAACGGCGTCGACCAGGTCCGCGACCTCCGGGAGACCGTCCGCTACGCGCCCGCCCAGGGCCGGTTCAAGGTCTACATCATCGACGAGGTCCATATGCTCTCGGCGGCCGCGTTCAACGCGCTGCTGAAGACCCTGGAGGAGCCGCCGGCCCACGTGAAGTTCATCTTCGCGACCACCGACCCGCAGAAGGTCCTCCCGACGATCGTCTCGCGCTGCCAGCGCTTCGACCTCAAGCCGATCCCCGAGGAGCTCATCGTCACCCGCCTCCAGCTGATCTCCGCCGCCGAGGGCATCCAGGCCGATCCCGCCGCGCTGGCGTGCATCGCCCGGCTCGCCGACGGCGGGATGCGCGACGCGCAGTCGATCCTCGACCAGATGATCTCGTTCTGCGGGACCACGGTGACCGAGCCCGACGTGCTCGAGGTCTACGGCCTCGTCTCCGCCGCGCAGGTCGCGGAGCTCGCCGGGGCCGTGGCCGCCGGGGACCAGCGGCGCCTCGTCGCCCTGGTTGATGCCTGCGACGCCGCGGGCCGCGACCTGGTGCGGCTGCTCACCGACCTGCAGGCCGTGTTCCGGGCGGCGCTGCTGGACGCGATCGCGCGCGGTGGCCGCAGCGACGCGCTCGGCGGCATCGCCCTCACGACCGAGCAGTTGACCCGGCTCCTCGACGCGCTGCGCGAGGGGGAGGGCGGGGTGAAGCTCGGGCTGGCCGAGAAGATCAATTTCGAGGTCACGCTCCTCCGCGCGGTCGAGGCGAGCCGCGCCCGCGCGATCGACAGCCTGCTCAAGGAGCTGACCGCCCTGGCCGAGGAGGCCCCGGCGGCCGACGAAAAAAAAAAGGCCTGATTGACCGGCTGGAGGCCCGCCTGGCCGCCGCTGCCGCCGCGCGCGCGCAGCCGCCGGCGCTGTCCGTCGCCCCACCGGAAACCCCCGCCGCCGCTGCCGCTCTGCCCGCCGTTTCGCTTCCGCCCGCGACGGAGCCCGCGCCCGTTGAACCGGCGGTTCCCGTCGAGGCCGCGCCGCCCGGCGAGCCCGATGCCGGCTGGCCGGACGAGTCGGCGGAGGCGCAGTTCCTCGCTGAGGCCCGCGAGCGCGGCGAGGCGGTGTCGGCCACGCCACCGCCGGCCGCGGAACCCGAGGCCGCGGAAACGGAGCCGGCCGGCCCCGCGCCTGAGCTCGACGACCTGGTCGCGCGCCTGCCCCCCGCGGTGCGGGAAACCCTGGACGAGCTGTTCCGCGCGCGGTTCGTGCGCGTCACCCGGCTGTCCCGGAAGTCTCTGACGGCGGCCAAGGGTTGAGCCTCGGCCGTCGGACTGACGGCCCGCCTCAGACGGCGTGCAGGGCGCGCTTGTCCACGGCGAGCGCGGCCTCCTTGACCGCCTCGCTCAGCGTCGGATGGGCGTGGATGGTGCGGGCGAGATCCTCGGCGCTGCCGCCGTACTCGAGGTGCGTGACGACCTCGCTGATCAGTTCCCCGGCGTTGGGGCCGAGGATCTGGGCGCCGAGCAGGCGGTCGGTGGTGGCGTCCGCGATGAGTTTCACGAAGCCCTCGGCGGAACCGGCGGCCAGGGCCCGGCCGTTCGCGGCGAAGTTGAAGCGGCCGATGCGCACCGCGCGGCCGGCGGCCTGGGCGGCCTCCTCGCCGAGCCCCACCGAGGCGACCTCCGGATGGGTGTAGATGATGGCGGGCACGAGGTCCCAGTTCACGTGGCCGGCGCGCCCGGCGATCCACTCCGCCACGGCCACGCCGTCCTCCTCGGCCTTGTGCGCGAGCATCGGCCCGGCCACGACATCACCGATCGCCCAGACGCCCGGCGCGCTGGTGCGCAGGTGGCCGTCCACCCGGATGCGCCGCCGCTCGTCGAGCTCGACGCCCGCCTGCTCGAGACCAAGCCCGTCGGTGTAGGGCCGCCGGCCCACGGCGACCAGCACCCGGTCCGCGGGGAATTCGAGCGTCTGGCCGCCGCGCTCGGCGGTGAGCACCGCGGGGGAGCCGGGGCGTAGGCCGGTCACCTTGGCGCCGGCCTCGATCCGCAGGCCCTGCTTCTGCAGCATCCGGGTGAAAGCGCGCCCGACGTCCTCGTCGAACGAGGCGGCGATCCGCGGGAGCGATTCCACCACCGTGACCTCGCTACCGAGCCGGGCCCAGACCGAGCCGAGCTCGAGGCCGATCGCGCCGCCGCCCACGACGACCAGCTTGCCGGGGACCTCGGGCAGGGCGATCGCGTGGTCGCTGGAGATGACCGTCCGGCCGTCGAAGCGCAGGAAGGGCAGCTCCACGGGCGCGGAGCCCGTCGCGATCACCACGTGCGCGGCCTCGAGCGCCTGCGTGGCGCCGTCCGCACCGGTGACCGAGAGGGCCTTGGGACCGGTGAAGGAGGCGTGGCCCGTGATCACCGTGACGCCCCGGGCCTTGGCGAGCTGGGCGACGCCGCCGACGAGGCGGGAGACGATCTCGTCCTTGCGCCGCAGCAGGGCGGGCAGGTCGAGGCTCACCGCGCCGAGGCGGATGCCGTGCGCCGCGGCGTCGTGCCGGGCCCACGCGAAGTGCTCGCTCGAATGGAGGAGTGCCTTGGACGGGATGCAGCCGACGTTGAGGCACGTCCCGCCGAGGGCGGGGCGTTTCTCCACCAGGGCGACCTTGAGGCCGAGCTGGGCCGCGCGGAACGCGCAGACGTAGCCGCCGGGGCCGGCGCCGATCACGATCAGGTCGAAGCGGGTCATCGCGGGGGGGCGGATCAGAGTCCGATCAGGACGCGGGCGGGATCTTCGATCGCCTGCTTCACCTTGACCAGGAAGGTCACCGCCTCGCGGCCGTCGATCAGGCGGTGGTCGTAGCTCAGCGCGAGGTACATCATCGGGCGGATGACGACCTGCCCGTTGACCGCGACGGGCCGCTCGTTGATGGCGTGGAGCCCGAGGATGGCGCTCTGGGGCGGGTTGATGATGGGCGTCGAGAGCATCGAGCCGAAGACGCCGCCGTTGGTGATCGTGAACACGCCGCCCTCGAGGTCCGCGAGCGTGATGCGGCCCTCGCGCGCGCGCTTGGCTGCGTCGGCGATCCCTTTCTCCACCTCCGCGAGGCCGAGCTGGTCGCAGCCGCGGATCACCGGCACCATCAGCCCGCGGTCGGTGGAGACCGCGACGCCGACGTCGTAATAGTGGTTCTCCACCAGCGTCTCGCCGTCGAGCTGGGCGTTCACCGCGGGCACCTCGCGCAGGGCGTGGACGACGGCCTTGGTGAAGAAGGACATAAACCCGAGCTTGAGGCCGTGGCGCTTGACGAACTCGTCCTGGTAACGCGCGCGCAGCGCCATCACGGCGGACATATCGACCTCGTTGAACGTGGTCAGCATCGCGGCCTGGTGCTGGGCGGCGACGAGGCGCTGCGCGAGCCGGGCGCGCAGCGGGGAGAGCTTGCGGCGCGTCTGCCGGGCGGCCGGGGCGGCGGGCGTCGCGGGCGCAGCCGGCACGGGGGCCGGCGCGGCGGAGGCCGCGGGGGAAGCGGCCGCGGCGGCGAGCAGGTCTCCCTTGGTGACGCGGCCAGCCTTGCCGGTGCCGCTGACCTTCGCGGGGTCGAGGCCGGTTTCCGCGGCCACGCGCCGGACGGCTGGCGAGACCGGCGCGGGTGCCGCGGCGGCGGGCGCGGCGGGGGCCGGGGCGGGAGCGGGGGCGGTGGCGCCGACCTCGATCGTGGCGACGACCTGGCCGATGCGGACCTCATCGCCGGCCTTGACCGCGAGGCGGATCACCCCGGCCGCCTCGGCCGTGGCTTCCGAGGTGATCTTGTCGGTCTCCAGTTCGAACAGCGGCTGGTCCCGGCGCACGGTGGCGCCATCCGCGACGTGCCACTTGGCGAGGACGCCGGAGGTGATGGACTCGCCCATGGGCGGGATCTTGACGGGTACGGTGGTCATCGGGGGGGGAGGGCTCAGGTCGTGAAGGCCTGCTTGAGGAAGGCGGCGAGTTCGAGGCGGTGCAGCGCGAGAGTACCGACGGCGGGGGAGGCGGAGGCGTCCCGGCCGGCGTAGAGCGGCTTGCGGCCGAAGATCGCCTCCAGTTGGGGGGCGATCCAGGTCCACGCGCCCATATTTTCGGATTCCTCCTGGGCCCAGACCAGCCGGGCGGAGCCGTACTTGCGGGCGATGGCCTCGAGTTGTTGCCGGTGGAGCGGGTAGAGCTGCTCGAGGCGCACCAGCGCGGTGTCGCCGTGGCCGTGCTTGTTTCGGTGCTCCGCGAGGTCGTAGTAGACCTTGCCCGAGCAGAGGATGAGGCGTTTGACCCCGGCGGGGGCGCCCGGGTGGAGCGGGTCGTCGAGAATCTCCTGGAAGGCCCCGGTGGACAACTCCTCGAGCCGGGAGGTGGCGGCCGGATGGCGGAGGAGGGACTTCGGCGACATTACGATCAGGGGCTTCTTCACGTCGCGCTTCACTTGGCGGCGCAGGGCGTGGAAGAAGTTTGCGGGGCTGGTGATGTTCGCGACCTGGATATTGTCCTCGGCGCAGAGCTGGAGGAAGCGTTCGAGGCGGGCGGAGGAGTGTTCGGGGCCCTGGCCCTCGTAGCCGTGCGGGAGCAGGAGCACGATGCCGCTGGTGCGGTGCCATTTCGATTCGCCCGCGGCGAGGAACTGGTCGATCACGACCTGGGCGCCGTTGGCGAAGTCGCCGAACTGGGCCTCCCAAATGCATAGCAGGGCGGGGAAATCGAGGGAATAGCCGTAGTCGAAGGCGAGCACGGCCGCCTCGGAGAGAAGGCTGTTGTAGACGCAGAACCGCGCCTGGTCGGGGGCGAGCTGATGGAGCGGCGTGTGGGTTGCGTTCGTCTCCATGTCATGGAGCACGGCGTGCCGGTGGCTGAAGGTGCCGCGCTCGCAGTCCTGCCCGCTGAGGCGGACGGGGATGCCCTCGAGCACGAGCGTGCCGAAGGCGAGCGCCTCGGCGAAGCCCCAGTCGATCGGGCCGCCGTCGCGGCAGGCGGCCCCGCGCGCATCGAGGAAGCGGCGGATCTTGGGGTTGGGGCGAAAGCCCTCCGGCAGCTTCGTTAGCCCGGTCGCGGCGCGCGCGAGGAGTTCGGGCGCGGCGCCCGTGGGCACGGGCGTGAAATGGAATTCCGGTTGGAATACGGCGGTCGAGCCGACGAAACGCCGGGCCTCGGCGGCGGCGGCGCGGCGGGCGGACTTCGCGGTCTCGCTCGCCTTGGCCTTCTCCAGGTGCTTCTCGAGCGCTTCGGAATACTCCGTGCGGATCGCCTCGGACTGGGCCTCGGTGACGACGCCCGCCGCGGCGAGCTGACGCGTGAGCACGGCGGAGATCGGGGGGTGGCTGGCGATGCGCCGGTAGAGGAGGGGCTGGGTGAAGGCGGGCTCGTCGGTCTCGTTGTGCCCGTGCTTCCGGTAGCACACCATATCGATGACGGCGTCGCGCTGGAACTTCACCCGGAACTCGAGCGCGAGCCGGGCGGCGTGGCAGACCGCCTCGGGGTCATCCCCGTTCACGTGGAAGATCGGCGCCTCGATCATCTTCGCGACGTCCGTGCAGTAGAGGGTGGAGCGGGAGTCTCGCGGCTCGGTGGTGAAGCCAATCTGGTTGTTGATCACCAGGTGCACGGTGCCGCCGGTGCGGTAGCCGGGCAGCTGAGAGAAGTTGAGCGTCTCAGCCACGATGCCCTGGCCGGCGAAGGCCGCGTCGCCGTGGATCAGCAGGGCGAGCACGCGCCAGCGCTCCTCGGTGGCGCCGCGCATCCGCTGGCGGGCGCGGGTTTTGCCCTCGACCACCGGGTTCACGATCTCGAGGTGGGAGGGGTTGGCGGCCAGGCGGACCTCGAGTTTGCCGCCGGAGGCGGTCTCGAGCACCGCCTCGTAGCCGAGGTGGTACTTCACGTCGCCGTCGCCGCCCACCGTCTCGGGGATGTAGTTCTCGGAGAACTGCTCGAAGAGCACGTCGAAGCTCTTCCGCATCACGCTGGTCAGGATGTTCAACCGACCGCGGTGGGCCATTCCCATCACCACCTCCTCGACACCGAGCCGCGGGCAGGCCTCGAAGAGCGCGTCGACGGCCGCGACCAACGTCTCGCCGCCCTCCAGCGAGAAGCGTTTCTGGCCGACGTACTTCGTGTGTAGGAAGCGCTCGAAGAGCTCCGCCTTATGGACGCGGCGGAGGATGCGGATCCGTTCCGCGGGCGCGAAGTCCGGCTGGTTGCGCGTCTGCTCCATCCGAGTCTCCAGCCACTGCCGAGCCTCGACGTCCTGGAGGTGGGTGTACTCGACCCCGATCCGACCGCAGTAGGTGGCGCGCAGGTTCTGCAGGATGTCCCGGAGCTTCATCTGCCCGCCGCCGAGATAAGTCCCGAGGTCGAAACTGGCGTCGAGGTCCGCCTCGCCGAGGTCGAAGCGCGCGAGCGCCAGCTCCGGGTAGGCGGGCGGCGGGTCGGCCAGCGGATCCAGGTGCACCTCCCGGTGCCCCAGCGTGCGGTAGGCGTTGATCAGTTGGTGGACGCGGGACTGCTTCAGGCTGTCGAGGATGGGGGCGTTGGCGCGGGCGGGTTCCCCGGAGGCGGCGAGGGCGGCGAGCGCGTTGGCCGAGGGCAGGCCATTCGCGCCGAGGCTGAAACCCTGGAAGAAGGCCCGCCACGTCGGGTCGACCTGATCCGGCTCCGAGAGCCAGGTGGCGTAGAGCGACTCGATCAGCGCGGCATTGGCGTTGAGCGGCAGGGAAGGGCGTTGCATGCGAGGGAGAGGGAGATTCCGCGGCAGGTCGGAGCGAGAACGCTCTGGGGACCAACGGGAAAAAAGGGCGGCGACCCAACCACAACCCGGGCGGCGGCTCAAGCGGTCGCCGGACTTTCAGGGGGATTGCAATCGCGCTTAACATCCGTAGCAGGCGGATAAGCTTTTTCCTGTTCCCCGCCCATGCCCGACCAGCTTAAGGATCACCTAACCCGATTGATGGCAGCGATTAAGGACGGGGATGGCCCCGGCATTAACGCGGCGATGGGCGCGGTCGAGGCCGTGCTCGAAGCCAACCGGGCGGGGCTCCACCCGCAACTGGTGCACTTCTTGGAGCAACGGAGCTACGCCAAGGCATTGCTCTTCCTCGGGGGCGCCGAGGACATCCCGGTCGGGCGTTGCGGCGGGCGCGCGGGGAGGGAAGAGCGGTGAACCAGGGCAAGGTCCCCACGGACGGCGGGAGCGGGCTCGCGCAAAATCCTTTCGCGAAGCTGAGCGCCAGTGGACTCCCCACGGGGCCTCAACCGCCGCCCGCGGCGCCCAAAATCGAGGCCGCGCCGGCCCGGAGCCGCGGGCGCGTCGACGTCCGCCGGGAGACCGGCGGCCGGGCGGGCAAGACGGTGACGGTGGCGGACGGCTTCGTCGGCATCGGGTTGCCCGAAAAGGAACAGTTGGCGAAGCGGATCCGGGCCGCGTGCGGCACCGGGGGTACGGTCAAGGAGGGGCGGATCGAGATCCAAGGCGACCACCGGGAAACGGTGGCCAAGGTCCTGACGGACGCCGGCTTCCGCCCGGTGATGGCCGGGGGTTGAAAAACTTTCCTGGCGCGCGCTTGGGCGGCGAACTTTGGCTCAGGCGGCGAGTCCGGCGGAAAGGGCGAGGGCGCCGCGCGCGCGATTCAGGATGTAGAGGTGGTATCCGGGAGCGCCGTTGGCGAGCAGCCCGCGGATTTGATGCAGCGCCCAGTCGATCCCGACCATTTCCACGACGTCCGGATTATCCGCCGCAACCTCGAGGCGCGCGGTCAATTGTGCTGGGAGCGTGGAGCCGCAAAGCTGGGTGAAGCGCTGGATCTGCTTCAGCGAAAGAACCGGCATTATGCCGGGCACGATGGGGACGGTGATGCCCTCGGCGCGGCAGCGTTCCACGAAGCGGTAGTAGACCGCGTTGTCGAAGAACAGCTGCGTGGTGATGAAGTCCGCGCCGGCGTCCACCTTGCGCTTGAGGTGCGTGAGGTCGGCCTCGAGGGAGGGCGCCTCCGGGTGTTTCTCGGGGTAGCCAGCCACGCCCAGGCAGAAGTCCGGCTGGCGGCGTTTCAGGAGGGCGACCAGCTCCGCGGCGTGCCGGAAGCCGTCGGGCAGCACCGGAAACGAGGTCGCGCCCTTCGGCGGATCACCCCGCAGGGTCATAATATTGCGGAACCCTTGCGCGTGGATCTGATCAGCCAACGTCTCCAGTTCGCCCCGGGTGTGCCCGACGCAGGTCAGATGCGGCATCACCGTGAACCCGAACTCACCCTTGAGCAGCGCGCTTACCTGCGCCGTCCGATCCCGGGTGGTGCCGCCCGCGCCGTAGGTGACCGAAACGAAATCCGGCCCCATCCGACGCAACGCCTCCGCCGTGCCGCGCAGGGCCGCAACCCCGGCGTCGTCCTGCGGCGGGAAGAACTCCAGCGAGCGCAGGGGACGGCCGCGGGCGAAAAGTTCGGCAATCGGTCGATCGGGGGTCATAAAGCTGATGCATCAACGCATACGGAATTGTTGATGCGTGTAAAGGCCGGGCTGGCGGGTAGTTTTACCGCCCCGGGACCCCGACCCGCGTTTTGTCCGGCCCGGCGATGGGCGCGGGCGGCCGCTGGGGAGGGGCGGAAACGAAGCGGCCCGGCGAGGAGCCGGGCCGCGGGATTCACGGTTTTTTCGGGGCCTCGGCCGGCGGGGCGGGCGCCGGCGCCGGGGCGGGTGGCGGGATCGGCTCAAACAGTTCCTCCGCCTTCTGGGGCAGGCTGGTGAACGAATACTCCGCGATCTGGAACGCGCGCTTCTGCATCAGGGCGTTGATCGGCTGGCTGCCCTCGCTGTGCGTGATGTGGGCGAAAACCGGTCCGGCGGGGATGGTCTCGAATTCCGGCGCCAGCGGCTTGTCGTCCTGCTTGGGCGCCCCGGCCTTGGCCTCGTCCCTCTTCGCCAGATCCGCCACGCTGCCTAGGGCGGCGGGGCCGCTCTTGCCGTCCGCGCCCGGGGTGGGCGCCTTGAGCTTCTTCTCCTCGGGCTTTCGGCCGAGGGCGAGGGTCACGGTCTTGTTGTCGAACGTCGTGACCTTGAAGGTGCGCTGGTTGGCCTTCGCCGCCGTCGCGTTGGCGTCATCGGTCGCCGTCGACTCGGTGAAGCGCACGGTGGCGAGCGTGCTGAGCAGCGAGCCGATCTTGTCGGCCTTCACGCGCTGCCCCTCCGGGGTGCGGTCGGCCGTCCAGGTGTCCTCCTTCTTGGCCCGCGAGAGGACGAGGGGGCCGCCCTCGGCGAACGGGATCTCCACGCGCGCGAGGTCGTCCAGCTTGAGGCTGATCAGCTCCGGGTTGGCCCAGTTGCGCGCCTCACCGTCGATCCAGGCGTTCAGGCTGGCGAGGTAGGCCTTGTTCTCCTCGCCGAAGCGGACGAAGCGGCCGCCGCCGGTCTCGGGATTCTTCCCGAGGGTGACGGAGAAGGTGGCTTTGCCGTCCGCACCGAGCAGTTCGATCTTCGTGTCCTTGAACTCGAGGCGGGCGATCCGCTCGGGGTTCGAGGTCACGAGCCGCTGCAGCTTGGCCTCGGTGAGGTTGCCGACGAAGCCGGAGAGCTTGCTGAAGTCGGCGGCCAGATCGTGGTAACTCGGCACCTGCCAGGTGCCGTCTGCCTGCCGGGCCAGCTCGACGATCTTGCCGGCGTCGGAGAGGCGCACGCGGGCCGCCTGCTCGATCAGGTTCGCGGCGACGAGGGGCTGCTGGAGACGGGCGTCCGCCGCCGGGGGCGGGGCGGGCCGGTTCAGGAGGTAGGCGCCGCCGGAGAGCGCGGCGAGGACGAGGACGGCAACGACGAGGGACTTGAGTTTCATCGCAGTGGGTGCGTTTGGGCGGCGGCTTACTTCTTCCGGTTACGGTAGAACCAGATCCCGAAGCCGCCGATGAGGAGGGGCGTCCCGAGCAGGTTCAGCACGAGCAGGCGGTTCTCGAGGCGGTCGATGTCCTCGCGCAGGGCCCGCCGGATCTCCCGGCGTTCACCGCGGATCTTCGCCTGCTGCTTCTGGAAGTCCTCGATGGCCTTGGCCATATCGGGCGTGGCGACGAGGCGGTTGCCCTCGCCCTTCTTGCCCTGGAGCTCGGTCAACTTCGTCTGCACCTGCTGCAGCCGGCCGTCGAGCTCGGTGAGCTTCGACTGGTACTGCTGCTGCGCGGCGGCCTCCATCTTCCGCACCACGGTGAAGGGGCGGATCGATGAACCCTTGCCGCGGATGGAGATCAGGTCCGGGGAACCGCCGAGCAACTCCACGGTGTTCGCCGCGAGGGCGAGGTTGTCGTTGAGGGGTTGGGCGGCGGTCTGCCCGAAGAAGTTGAACTTGCGGACGCTGTAGTCGTCGAAGAGCCAGTCCGTGTCCGCGATGACGAACAGGGTGGACGTGGTCTTGGACTCCTTCAGTCTCTCGCCGG
>Ga0172372_10011551_pt1 | contig 11208 bp, 11 predicted proteins | sample LakKiv5m_2_FD_114544 | JGI IMG/M metagenome (GOLD analysis project Ga0172372, IMG submission 114544) | Freshwater microbial communities from Kabuno Bay, South-Kivu, Congo - kab_092012_9.5m | ecosystem: Environmental > Aquatic > Freshwater > Lake | place: Democratic Republic of the Congo... | reverse complement strand
ATGATGGGACGCATTATTATACCCCGCTGAATACGCGCGAATATAAAACCCGACCCGACTTTATTCGAAAGGCACAACATCCGATGCCTGGGATGGTGGTTGTCGGAGAGGTAGTGAGCCGTGACCAAGGGTGGGTTGAAGGCGCAATTGAAAGCGTTGATGCGGTGGTTACGAGAGATTGGTTGTATTTGTGATTCATATGTTACATTTTCTTTAATTCATCAACTAAATCATGAGCTAAGACGTATACGATATAACAACCAACTGTAATCAACGGAAGGTATTCGATCATTATGCGTATTATATATAATACACGATAAAATTGAATTGATAATAATAAAAAATTGAAATGTAAATTATTAATGTGAAGTAAATTACATTGACAACATTTATACGAATACAAATGTCCATGAGAACATTCTTTACTCGACCTAACAGTGCGGTATCGTCGATTGATGGTTCTGTGCTTGCTACACAAGAACCAGAGGAAAAGGGTAAGTATCCGTTGCCAATCGGGAAAGCGGGATGCTTGGATGGATCATTATTTGCGCTTACTGGAGTTCAAAGAAGTCTTTATAAAGAAGAGATAGAAGATTTGATTAAGAAATATGGAGGGAGGGTGTCTTGTGTGGTCAGCTCAAAGACGACGTATCTTCTCCTTGGAAAATCTGGAGGTATACTCAAAATTCAAGAGGCTTATAAGCACGGGACAAAAATCATCGACGAGAAGGGATTGTTTGACATGATTTCCAATTCTAGTGAAGACGACAAAGATGATTTGCCTTTAATAAGCCGTCGTATACAATTCAAAATCAAAAGCAAAGGTGATCAAGCAGAGAGTGATGATACAAAACATGTATTTTCCGACAAAAAGCAAATTAAGCAGTGGGTGATTGAACATCACGAAATGTCCGATATATACTCAGAGGAGCAGATTATTAAAGAATCCGAAAAAATTAAAGATCGAAATAAAGAAAAGCGGACGCGTATCGAATCGGAAATAGCCGCACTAAAGACCATACTGTCCCAACTTCCAGTATACGAATAAATAAATGATTGTATATGTGAATCTATTTTTTCTTCTACACACCCGCCACCACACGCTCCAATTCGGAAATCCGGATATGCGGTAACTCGGTATGTGCTTCCCAGAAATACTTACAATATGACCACTTGAAATCGAGTTTATCACAATAATAATGTGAGTAATAACGCTTCAACTTTTCTGCCAACAACGAAGGCAACAGTCCATGGGACGCCATCGGAAGGACATAACACAACTGGACAAGGTCGCGAACTGGATTTTTCACAACTGTAGTAGCATCGGGAAATAAAGCTGTATCCAAATGCGGCATATAACGCATTAAATCAACCAGAAGTGGTGCGTAAGGATATTTATAGGTCCATCGCCAATCAACGCAACCGGTCGAATAATATCGCATGGTCCATTCCAATCCTTCGATATAATTAACGCAAATCATCTGAAGTCGTTCGATACTTCCGGATCCACCACCACTACTACTACCGCCACGCCTTTTACCGCCTTCACGTTCTCTAGCATAAATATCGATTCCAAACAACGCATCATAATAACGAAACTCCCAATTCTCTCGAAAGGGGTCGATATATTTCTCTGCCGCACGCTCTTGAAGAGGGATCGTCATGAATTCGTTCAAAGAATGACAGCGTTCGATATTTCCAACCATTTGGACGACGCGATTACACGCTATTTTCGTAAGTTCGCGAATATCGACGACGACGGCATCAACAACTGGTGGCTGTTTCGTAGTAACTTCATCGTTATCCTTTCCGGATTTATTCTTATTATTATTATTAGTCCAAGCACCGCTACCGCCACCGCCACCGCCACCGTATTTCATCTTGCTTTGCCGGTCACGCGTTTTATGTTCATTCATAAACCGATTATGTTCGGTCTCTGCGAGTAATCCGATAAATGTTCGCATATTCTTCCATATGATTGTGGGGCGACCAGAAACTCTCGAAACCAAGAGTCCGTCTTTATGATTTTTCAACATGTTCGCGTAGGTCTGAAGTAGCACGGTCATTCCGTTGGTTCTCAAATTCAAAGAAGGAAAGTGCGGCATAAAATCGTTCCCAAGCATAAACGCCATGACGATATAATCATCGATTGCTGATATGACCGATGGTGTTATTTTTGATACAGCCACAACACCAGTGCTGGTGGTCGCGGCAGGCTTCGTCGTCGTATCGGATATATACGGGGTCTTCATGCCTGCTGTCGGAGTCGCCGTCGCCACATCGGCCGCATCCGCCGCATCCGCCGCAATACCGTTATGTTTCGTTTCTTCGCGCATAACCGCCTCTAATGAACACGCAAATTCGGGAATGTCAATATAATACTGTTCGTTACTTGAAAGTGTGCTATCCAACGATTGAATAAATTCTGGCGTATCGCGATACAAATAGATATTCTGAGAGATGTGTAGATGGTTCAAACAGAGCATAATCAAATCAGCATCTAATCCATATATTAAGGTCGTTGTATCTCGGTGATACTCCGCATTTTCGCGAATATATTCGAAGATTTTATGCTCACCTTCCCCCGCAACATCGCTTCCGAAGTAGATATATGCGACGCGATTACCGTTCTCACGTGCTTTTACTTTACAATAGTCATTCATGCGAATATTTAGTTTTGTCATAAAAGCAGTTCCCGGCGTGATCGACGATGTATTCCATGGTTTATGACTGCTAGCCGCAACAGAGGTGGTGGAGTCACGGGCGAATGGGTCAAGCAAAGCATTTTTTCGAGTAATCGTATCTTCCACAACTGAAGTAAACCACGACTTATACCTGCGTTCGCGTTGTTGATTCAGTTTAGCAACAGGCGCGACTCCGTCAAACGCAATCATGATTTTATTCGATGGACGAAACAACGCGAAATACTCGTCGATTTTGTTACAAACAGTGGTGATAATGAGCGCCTCGTATTCGTCGTTGGATATACCACGGTTCGACCCCACCACGCGAACCGCGTCATAGATAAGACCATTCGTGTCCATGTATAGATTATGAATTCGCGGCAAGCCTGCCAGTCGTTTAATGATTGATTTGTGTCGTTTTACAATATTTGAAAAGTAACTTGGAATGCCCATTTTATACGCAGATACGCAGATACGCAGATACTATATTATAACGCGTCATCTTTCTATATCAATTGTATTCATATTAAAATACTATGATTATATAACGATAATAAAATGACACTACAACTTACATTTTCAAATATTGTTCAAATATTCAGTATATTCGCCCCCTTATTTTTAGGGACGTTTCTTGTTCTCGTTTCGATATTCAACCAGAACATTAAGGGGTTGATATATCTAGGTGGTGTTCTTATTGCGTCGGTCATAAATTATATGGTAAGTATGGTTATCGGAAGCGAGCCACTCGACAACGAAGGCCCCATTTGTAATTTAGTTGAGTTTCCTCTTATACCCAATCGTTACAACGTTCCTAATTACAATAGCATGTTTATTTGTTTTACGCTGATGTATTTATTATTGCCAATGTTGTCGAATAACCAAATCAATTTCTGGATGGTCGGTGCCATCGTGAGTATATTCGCGGTTGATGCGTATGTGAAACTCCAATATTTTTGCACGGTGCCACGCGGTATCACCATCGGCGGTATTGTCGGTTTATCTCTCGGCGCGATCTGGTATTTCTTACTGAAATTCAATAAGTTCGAGAGCCTGCTGTTCTTCAACGACCTCACGAGTAATAATGTAGTGTGTAAGCGTCCGCAAAACCAGACGTTCAAGTGTTCTGTGTATAAGAATGGACAGGTGATACAGGACTTATAATTCACGGGTGAAATTTAGTGTAATTTCGCACCATCCACCCCGAAAAATCAGACAGCAGTATTTGTTTTTGAAATCCATTGACGAACATTTTCAGGTTGCCTCCATTCGATCGCTCGCCGTAAATCCGGAAAAAGTACTGAACGATATCCCCCGTTTTTGCCAGCGCGTATTTCTTATTGGCTTCTTCATATGTGAATTTCGCTTTTTGCTTTCGCACATTTACCGCATTATGAAAATCCACGAGGAAATAATGGAGTTGTTCTTTTGTTGTTATCGCGGAGAGAATCCGCGCATGTTGTTTCATATAATCGGTCGCATGTTGCGTGCATTCAGGACACGGTAGATTGGCACAGATACGTTGTATATACTGGATTAGGTCGTTTTTTATTTCAGCGAAATTTTCGGGAAAAGCCTTATATGCCAACGTATGAAATAAATACCACACACATGGACCCCAAACGCTTTTTGAAACCATCACTTTGCCTTTGCCCCTTTTCTTTTTTATACTACGAATACGACTACGACCAGGACTAGGATTGATATGAAATATATGAATATAAAAAAATCACGATGTTATATTCATAAACGATTACGACCGCGCATAATAAGTCCGACCATGAATGTTATTTACGAAATTGAAGGCGATATTGATTTTTTCAAAGAGTTGAAAGGTATAACAGCCAACAAAACCGGGGCGTCGGCATCGGCATCGGCGTCGGCATCAGCCGTAGTTCTTGAAATTGAAGATAAGCCTGTCGAGAGATGTTTAATCACGGATGAAATTCTACGAAAGGACCATATTACATTAAAATGCGGCCACAAATTTAACTATGTGCCTCTTTTCAAAGAAGTCGTCTTCCAAAAATGCTCGATGTTGCCTAAAAATGTATCCTCCAAGTTGATTACTACGTATGTAAAAAATACACCGGATTCAAGTGTATCATCGAATGTTAGCACCGTCTTGTATAATAGCTCATATAATTTGGAGACGACGAAAATATCTTATAACGAAATAAAGTGCGCTTATTGTCGCGCGATTACACCGAATATACTTCCGTATTATCCATATCCAGATGTAAGTAAAATCAAGTATGTAAATAGTCCAGTTGAGTTGGCGCTTCCTGCGGTGTCATGCGAGTATAATGCGAAGAATGCGACGGCCGCGACTGCGACTACGACTACGACTACGACAACATGTCGTATGAATTGTATTTATAATGAAAAATATGATATGATGTTATGTAACAAACACTTCAATAAACTAGAAACCGACGCCGCAGCCGCAGCCGCACTCCCAGCCGCATCCACCGTCAAAAAGCCAACACGTCGCGGGAAGGCCACGACCACCGCGACCGATACCGAAAATGTCATTATTTCACACCATAATCCAGCGACAACAACATGTTCATTCGTATTATTATCAGGGCCACGGAAAGGCTGTCCATGCGGAAAACCGATGTGGATTCCGAAAAACGGTTCTTGTTATATCGAGTCGAACCTACCACTTTGTAAAGTTCATTATGAGAAACATAGTAAATAATATAAAAATTAATGTTTATTATAATAAATACACATGTCTATTTACATACCGATAAATATACCAAAGTATAATATTTATGATATTTTACACAATGATAGGGGTAATATTGTTATTATTATAGCCAGTGAAACACCACCAGTTATGATTAAAATGAAGCTTGGTGATAAGTTAATACCGTTTGATATAGAGTGTTGCCCGCATAATCATACACATGTATATACTTTGAATAGTGAAATAATGTATGATTCGAATGAAATATATAAATTCATGATAAATGATGAAGAAATAAATACAAAAATAAGTAAATATCCTAGTTTTGAAAATGAAATAATCATGTCAACCATCGTTAAAAGTGAAGACAAATATATTTTACAATGGATTCAATACCATATTCACTTGGGAATACAGAGGTTTATTATTTATGATAATTCACATGATAATACATTACCTAAGTTGTTGGAAAAATATATAAATGAACGCATCGTGATATTACTCGAATGGCGATATGCTTATATGTTGAAAATTAGTGGTATAAGCGGACAAACAACACAGCAAAATCATTCAATATACGCATTTAACAAATGTGATTATATCGGTCTATTTGATATTGACGAATATATTAACATTCAAGAACCTTATTGTAATATACGTGTGTTTTTGGATGATTTTGTCAAATTGAACAATGTAAATATAAATATGATTGGAGGATTTCAGTTTTTGAATAAATTTTTTTATAACCCAGAACATCAACCCGATGATAATAATAATTTTTTGAAAATTTATACATGTGATAATATTACGATGTCGGGACACGAGAAAATATTTGTAATACCAAGAAATGTTAAAACATTTTCGGTTCATATGATAACCAAGGGACTACCAATTGTAAAAATAAACCATAATATTGCGTATTTCAATCATTACATTTTTTTAAATAAAAAAAATAGAGGATTTAATAAAACAACCATTTCTGACAATAGTATTTGTAGATTGACTAATTTGTTTTCTATAATATAAAAAAATGAATCTCTGTCTCTATTTCTACATCTTCATAAAAACATTATTCGCACGGGAATTACCGGGCACAGGTTGAAGCCGGCAAAGTGAAGCAACGGGGGGTGCCGAGTTCTTCAATTTGGCGCGACGAACCGCGATGGAAGAAGCACCCACACCGGAACCCGCGGTATAGGAAGCATTCTTGTTATTGTTATGGACATCAGCCATGAGAGTTTGACGAACACGTTTGAGCATCCGCGGTGAGTGGTGATAGCGAACGTAGTATATAATACTCTACGAGAATAAAATAGAGTATTATTGTAGAAAGACGCATATTGAGCACATGAATTTCATAAAGCGTTATCTGCCGGACACATTATCACGGAGAGACCGAACCCGACAACGCAAAGAACTCACGAAATCACGTAGATTGTATAAACAGGGGAAGTATTATACACGGAAGGCGATGCGGTCATTCAAATCGAAACCGTCTAAACATCTCGAGAGAGCATCAACGTTGTATCATGTCGATAAAATACGTCCGTCGAGAGAATTGTCCCGAGCAACCGGGTGTTCGCTTAAAGGATTAAGGCAAATCGTGAAGAAGGGCGAAGGCGCATATTACTCATCCGGGTCTCGACCGAATCAAACCCCGCAATCATGGGGAAATGCTCGTCTTGCGAGTGCCATTACGGGCGGGAATGCGTCACTCGTTGATTTTCATATTTTGGATAAAGAATGCGACCATCGAAAACCGGCGTTTCGTTTAGCACAAAAGCCGCGAAAATAAGTAGACATTTTTTTATAGTTTATAGATATAATCTAACAACAAGATGTCACAGCCACAGCCACAGCAACAGCAACAGCAACAGCAACAATATCCTCTTCCAGTTCAACCACCGTCACAGTCACCGCCCGTATGTTTGGATTTGGTTCCTGCTAGCCAACCACAAAAAGAAGAACTATCAAATTCCGGTTCAGGTGGTCCAAGTATAACCAAAGACCAACTGAAGGATTATTTGCGTCAGTGGGTTCGTGTTGAAAACGAGATAAGCACGCTCTCCGCGGAAATAAAAAAACGCAAACTAATTCATCAACAGTTGTCAAAGTCGCTTTTAGATGTTATGCGCAATAATGAGATTGACTGTTTCGATATCGCAAATGGTCGTATCGTGTATTCAAAGACAAAGATTCGCGCGCCCCTTAATAACGGCCAGATAAAGTCGGCGTTATCAACCTATTATAAGGATGATGTCGAAAAGGCAGCTAGTCTCACCGAATTTTTACTTGCTTCTCGTGTCGAAAAAACCCGCGAATCGATTAAAATGAAGATTCCAAAAATCAAATAAACATATATGTTATAAGTATTCTTATATACGTTATAACATGTTTTACATAAATGGTGGCGCGAGAGGTAAGAAAAAGATGTTGCGAGAGATTTTTACGGTGGCAGCGGAAGCGGCAGGAGCTGACGACGAAATGGACGAATCATCGCGAACGGAACGCCCACGGTCGAAGTCCCGGTCACGCTCACGTTCGCGCTCACGTTCGCGTCTGACACATCAATCCGACACCGACACCGACACAGATAATGACTCGCATGACTCGCATGACTCGCATGACTCCAACGACCAACAACAAAACCATGATTATATTGTAACATTAGGAACAACCGTAAAAGAAGGCGCAACGCATCACCAGTATCAGTTCGTGGATAATGAACTTGAATACGACATCGAAGAATTCGCAGAAAAACACCCCGAAGTAAAAGACTTCGAACTCATTATATACCGCATCAACACACTATCCATCCTTCCGTTCCTTGAATTTTTATTTTATTACGAAAATTCGGTTTCATTTTGTAAATTACCCTATTACAAACACTCTCCGAAAAAACACATACGAAAAGAATGCGATGCGTTAATGAATCGTCTATTTAGTAGCAAATTTCGGTTTAAGGGTTATATTCATGACGAGCTTACTGGTAAATGTGTTATTTTTTATGAAAAATATTTCCGCAACGAACACATTATTCCGCAACATCTCGAACTTACAAAGTCGCACAATTGGTATTGGTTGTGCTCATCTGAAATCATGAATCACCAAAAATATATGACACTACCGATTGATGAAGAGGCGATACAATTTTTTATGGCGTATCCTTTGGCGGGAGTATTACAGCGTATTGAGACTTCTTCGAGGTCGGTCCTTCAAAATATCGAAGTTCCTTCTATATTATACTACGGTTCAACCCTTTGTTATGCGGAAAATACCTCGATATATGGATTGAAGCGCGAACCCATCATCGCCCGGTTTGGGCCATTTTATTATTTTACGACACTTCAACATTCATATTACTGGGCGTGTTATCACAATACGAGTAAAGGAGCAAATCAGGCGAAACAAGCCAAAAATGCGCAAGGAGGCATATCAAGATACGCGGTTTTTACTGGTCATATGAAGACTGTTTTTCAAGATGATGACTATGATGTCAGTATCGTAAAAAAATATACAGAACGGAAAAACATCTTCGAAACGCAAATCAACCAATACCGACAAACACAAGAGCCGTATCGTCGCGGGGCATATGAGAGTATATATAGCTATGATTATACTTGGCCAGAGACGTATGACACAATATACAACGGATTTTATTCCGCGAAAGAAACGATACGACCGGTTTGGTGTGTATGCGATTATCAACATTTTCAGTTGTTATCCTACTATGAAGTCATTACAAATGATATTCCATCGTCATACGACCCCAAATTTACGGAGTATAAGATTCGATAATCGATAATCGATAAATAAACATCCGATGTAGTATATAGGAAGCAAACAAACAATCACAAACAACCCGCACAATCACAAACAAACCACAATCAACGAGAATGGGATTATTCGATAATAAGTTTTACAATTTCATCATGCTGTTTTTCGTGAGCGGTATTATTGTTCAAATCATGAACTTTTTTGATGTCGAATTCGTGTTTTATATCAGTTATTTGTTATGGTTTATCGCAATCGGCATATTTGTAATTATTCTTCCACGAGGTCAATCGTCGGTTATTTAGAAAAGATTATAATGTCCTTAGTAGATATATAGAGATTATTGGTTGTTATAGTATATATGGCTACCGATACCGCAGCGAAAGACAGCGCAAAGAATGAGTCTTATACTCCAAAACCCGTAACATACAATACAAACCTTGAAAGACTACTTAAAGAGAATTCGGAAGAATGTGAGTCGTTGTCGATACTTCATCGTATGTCGTATGAGAAATACAATACACGGTCGAATTACATCAACATTCCCGTGATTATATTGAGTAGCGCGATTGGGTTTATTACAGGTATTGATTTACAGTATGACCAGATGAACATTATACTTGGTGTTGGAAGTGTGTTTGTCGGTATTATCAAATCGGTGGATACATACTTTCAGTTGGCAAAACGCGCCGAATCGCACCGTATTTGTTCGCTCCAGTTTTCTCAGATTTCGAAAAAGATGCAGGTGGAACTCACACTACATCGAAACCAACGTATGACGGCCGAAAATATGATGAATATTATTAAAACTGATATTAAGAATATGCAAGATATTGCGCCGCTGATTGATGACGACATTATTAGTATCTATAACGCGAAGTATCGCAAATACAAGCGAGTTAAGAAGCCCAATTTTGTGAATGGACTGACAGATGTGGTTGTGAATTCCAACAATAATGAATATGAATACGAGTATTCGAGTCGGCATGGAAGTGTGGAAGGCAGTCCGGCAAATACTCAAGTTCAGCAAATGACCATTCCGTCACACGACCCGGAATATGACCAACAGATGCAAGCACAGACACAGGAATTACAACACGCTTCGATTTCGAATTTGAATTTGAATAATGAACGTGCGATGAATCGTGGTGGAATCGAAGATGATGGTGAGAGTGTGGATCCGATTCAACCAACAATCATTTCAACTGCCAACGCCAACGCCAACATCAACGCCAACGCCAACGCCAACGCCAACAACACCTCATCTGTTAAATCAGGTTCGACGTCGCTACGTAAAGCGCCTGAATTGACCGCACCGTCACAGATTCCAGTTCAGATTCAACAACCGAATCCGTTGGAGTTATTACAGTTACTTAGTCAGCTACAGCAACAAGGTATTGGAACTGGTTTAGCTAGCAACTATGTAATGCCTCCGTCCCAGCCTCCGATGTCATCGGCGTCTTCACAATCACGATCACAGGCACCTCACGCGGTTGCTCAAACGAATGACTTTATCGTTCCGGTTGATGTAGATGTAGGTGTAGGTGTAGGTGTAGAAGTCCCGTCGGTATCACCTTCTGGTGGTAGTGTTCGAAGTAATTCATCACTTCCTCTTGGGTCGATACAGACTGATAATAGTGGGAATCAAATCGTAAATACATAAATAAATTGATTCATCATGTTAATTATTTGATAGATATACAGAGTTTGTTGTATATCTATATTCATTCATTCATTATGGACATCAATGAAAAAACAGTCAGCATGACCGCCGTTATCCCTGCTGCTCCTCGAACAAACACACGAAAAAAACCGAGTTCAAAACAGGATGATACCGAAAAAATAACAGAAAAGATGGAAGGAGGTATAATCGTTCGAAGGTATAAAGGTAAAAAGGTTGATGTCGAAATGACGCCAGCGTAAAAAAAGGTAAAAAAAGGAGAAAAAAAGAGAGAAAGAGAGAGAAGAAGGAAGAAAGAGTAGAAAGAGAAAAAATTGAAAAGGAATGAGAAGGAAAGGAGGAAGAGGAAGAACAAAAGAGATGGAAAGTGTGTT
>Ga0172372_10011548_pt1 | contig 11210 bp, 11 predicted proteins | sample LakKiv5m_2_FD_114544 | JGI IMG/M metagenome (GOLD analysis project Ga0172372, IMG submission 114544) | Freshwater microbial communities from Kabuno Bay, South-Kivu, Congo - kab_092012_9.5m | ecosystem: Environmental > Aquatic > Freshwater > Lake | place: Democratic Republic of the Congo... | reverse complement strand
GGGTGGGGGAGAGGCGGCCCTCATCGGTGACGAAGGGGTCGGGCGCGGGCAGGCCGGGCACGGCCTCATAGGCCTTGCGCAGCCAGTGGAGGCGCAGCGTCCCGGTCCCGGTCGCGTGCAGCGTCCATCCGCAGCCCGGCGGCAGATAGGCGTATCCCCCCGGCCCCAGATCATGCGGCACCCCCCCGATCACCAGCCGCCCCGATCCGGCGACGACAAAGAGCACGCCCTCGGCCTCGGGGGCGGGTTCGGGCCGTTCGGACCCTCCGCCCGACGCGATCTCCATGAGGTAATGCGAGAAGGTCTCGGCGAAGCCGGTGAGGGGGCGTGCCAGCACCCAGACCCGCGTCCCCTCCCAGAAGGGCAGGAAGCTTGTCACGATGTCGCGCATGACGCCGCGGGGGATGACGGCATAGGCCTCGGTGAAGACCGCGCGGCCGGTCAGCAGCTCGGTCTGGTCGGGCAGGCCCCCGGGGGGTGCGGCGTAGGTCGGGCTCATGGCATCCTGTCGGAAGGGTAAGGTGCCCATCTTCGCCAAAAGCGGCCGCCCGGCAAGGGCGGTCGGGCGGGCTCAGGCCGCGAACTGCTGATCGTAGAGGGCGCGGAACGCCCCCTTGCGCGCGAGCAGATCGCTGAGCGAGCCCATCTCGACGATGCGGCCGCCGTCGATGTAGCAGATCCGGTCGGCCCTGAGCACGGTCGAGAGGCGGTGCGCGACGACGATCGTCGTGACCCCTTCGGTCACGCGCAAGAGCGCGTCGCGCACCAGCGCCTCGGAATGGCTGTCGAGCGCGCTCGTCGCCTCGTCGAGCAGCAGGATGGGCGCGCGGCGCAGCACCGCGCGCGCGATGGCGAGGCGCTGGCGCTGCCCGCCCGACAGCGCAAGGCCGTTCTCGCCGATCGGGGTGTCGTAGCCCTTAGGCATGCCGAGGATGAATTCGTCGGCATTGGCGATGCGCGCGGCCTCGCGCACCTCGACGTCGGTGGCATCGGGGCGCACGAGGCGCAGGTTCTCCATCACCGAGGCCGCGAAGAGGAAGGTATCCTGCCCGACATAGGCCATCTTGCGCCGGAGCGAGGCGAAGGAGGCCTCCCGCAGGTCGATCCCGTCGATCGCGACCCGCCCCGCGTCGGGGTCGTAGAGCCGCAGCACGAGGTTCAGCAGCGTTGATTTCCCGCCGCCCGACGGCCCGACAAGCGCGGTGGTGGTGCCGGCCGGAAAGTCGATGGTCAGATCGCGGAACACCTCGCGCGCGCCGGGATAGCTGAAGGATACCCCCTCGAGCGACACGGCCGACGGCCCCTCGGGCAGATCGACGGGACGGGCGGCCTCGGTCAGCGTCGCGGGCTGATCGAGCAGCGAATACATCATCCGCACCCCATACATCCCCGCCTCGATGGAAACCCGCATCCGCGACAGCCGCTTGGCCGGTTCATAGGCCATGAGGAAGGCGGTGACGAAGGACATGAGCTGCCCGGGCGTCCCGACCGCCTGACCGAAGAGGTTGACCGCGCTCAGCACCACGATGGCCGCGATGGCTAGCCCCGTGATCGTGTCCATCAGCGGCGTCGTCATGGCTTCGAGCCGCACGAGCTTGTTGGCGCGCTGCTCGACCCCGCGCACCGCATCGTCCATCCGCGCCGTCATCAGATGCTCGAGCGCGAAGGCCTTCACGACGCGCGCGCCCGTGGCGGTTTCCTGCACGACCTTGATGATCTCGGCCAGCCCCGCCATCTCCTGCGCCATCACCGAATGGACGCGCCGCACGATCCGCTGCACCCCGAAGATCGCGGCCGGCCCGACGATGAGGCTGACGAGCGACAGCACGGGCTGCTGGTAGAACATCACCGCGACAAGGCCCAGAAGCGTCAGCAGATCGCGCACGAACCCCGTCACGATCGTGTCGATGACCCCGCGCGCCATCTGCGCGCTCTGGGTCACGCGCAGGAGCACATCCGAGGTGTGGGTCGCGTTGAAGAAGGCGACATCCTGCGTGACGATTCGGTTGTAGAGCTGCATCTGCTTTTGCGCGACGATCCGGTTGCCCGCCTTCGCCATCAGGACGTTCTGGGCATAGGACGCGATTCCCTTGACGAAGAAGATCCCCGCCACCGCCGCCGCGACCCAGTAGACCGCGGTGCGGTTCTGGGCATCCGTCATCGAATCGACGATCGCGCCCATCACCCAGGCCGTCAGCGCCGTCGCCCCCGCGACGACGACCATCGCCGCGACGGCCGCCAGATACTTGCCGCGATGCTCGGGCAGGCTCTCGGTCAGCAGCCGCCAGAGCAGGCTGTCGGACAGCACGCCGCGCAGGCTGCGGTGGGGTTCGGATGCGGGGGACTCGGTCATGCGCGGGGCGGACAATGCAAGAAGATCATGGCGCGCACCTAGCACCTGCCGGCCGGCGCGTCGACCGGATTTCGCGCCTCAGGCAGGCTGGGCGGCGTAGCCCGCTGCCGCGAGCGCCGCGAGGACGGCCGGCGCCCCGATCCGCCCCTCGACCTCGACCGTCCGCGCGCCGAGGTCGCACGAGACCCTGGCCGAGGCATCCTCGGCACGAATCGCGCGCTCGATCGTCGCCACGCAGTGGCCGCAGGACATGTCAGGAACACGCAGTTTCATGGGGCGAAGATGCACCGCGACCGCGCGCCTGTCCAGAGCCGTCCGGGAAAAGAAGACGGCCGACGCAGACGCGCCGGCCGCAGGTGCTCCGCCGGAGGGCGGAGGAAAGCACATGTTCGTTATCACGAACCGGCCCGCCTGCCGCGTGGCAGGACGTCGCATCGCCGCGCGGGTCGGAGGGACGGGACGCCAAGGCTTGCATGCGACCGCCGGGGGATGCTATCGAACTCCCCGCGCGGGTATGGTGAAATGGTATCATGAGAGCCTTCCAAGCTCCAGGTGCGGGTTCGATTCCCGCTACCCGCTCCAGCCCTGCCGCGACAGGCTACCAGCGCAGCCCCAGCCGCAGCGCGTCGTGGATCGCGGCGTGGATGTTGCGCGCGGCGACCGCGTCGCCGATGCGGTAGAGGCCGAACCGCCCCGCGGGGTTGCGCGCGGGGAGCACCTCGCCCGCCCCCGAGATCAGCGCGCGGTGGTCGACCTCGCCCAGATTGCGCGAGAGGGGCTTCAGCGCGTGATAGAGCCCGTCGTTCGGCGCGGTCGCGTGTTCGAGCACGACCTGATCGACCAGACGGCTCTCGGACCATCCCGGCGCGTAATCCGAGGCAAGATGCGCGCGCAGGCGGTTGCCCTCGCGCGTGATGGCGCGCAGGCGGGTGTTGATGGTGATGCGCGTCCCCGTCTCGTGAAAGGCGCGCATGTAGGGAACGTGGTTGAGGCCGCCCATCTCGGGGGCAAAGAACCGCTCGGGGCTCAGGAGTTCGACGCGCGCCCCGGCGCGGGCGGCGACCTCGGCCGCGCTCATCCCCTGATGGCCGCCGCTGTCGTCGTAGACGAGCACCTCGGCGCCCGGGCGCGCATCGCCCGACAGGATGTCCCATGAACTGACGCCGAGGGCCGCGCCCTCGTCCAGCTCGGGCGATTGCGGCAGGCCGCCCGTCGCGATCACGACCATGTCGGGGGCCAGCGCCAGCACGTCCGCGGCCTCGGCCCAGATGTCGTGGCGGATCGTGACGCCGAGGCGCGCGAGTTCCTCCTGCCGCCAGGCGATGATGCCCGCCATCTCGCGCCGGCGCGGATTGGCGATGAGGAGGTTCACCTGCCCGCCCGTCTTCGGCGCGGCCTCGAGCAGCGTGACCGCGTGCCCCCGTTCGGCCGCGACCCGTGCGGCCTCGAGCCCCCCCGGCCCCCCGCCCACCACCACGACGCGGACGGGGGCGGCGCTTGGCGGGATGTCGTGCGGCAGCGTCGCCTCGCGCCCGGTCGCGGCGTTGTGGATGCAGAGCGCCTCGCCCCCTTCATAGATGCGATCGAGGCAGTAGGTCGCGCCGACGCAGGGGCGGATGCGCGCCTCCTGCCCGGCCGCGACCTTGCGCGCGATATGGGGGTCGGCGATATGCGCCCGCGTCATTCCCACCATGTCGAGCTTGCCCGAGGCGACCGCGTGGCGCGCGGTCGCGACATCGGGGATGCGCGCGGCGTGAAAGACGGGAAAGCCCGTCGCGGCGCGGACATCGCCCGCGAAATCGAGGTGGGGGGCGCTGCGCATGCCCTGGATCGGGATCACGCCCGCAAGGGCCGCATCGGTATCGATATGCCCGCGGATGAGGTTGAGGAAATCGATCTTGCCGGTCGCGACGAGGCGCTGCGCGATCTCGACCCCCTCGGCGCGCGTCAGGCCACGGTCCCAGTCCTCGTCGGCGACCATGCGGATGCCCACGATGAAGTCGGACCCGACGGCCGCGCGCACGGCGTCGATCACGGCATGGGCAAAGCGCAGGCGGTTCTCGAGGCTGCCGCCCCACTCATCGGTGCGCCGGTTGGTCGCGGGCGACCAGAAACTGTCCATGAGGTGCCCGTAGGCCTCGAACTCGATCCCGTCGAGGCCCGCGGCCTTCATCCGCTGGGCGGCCGCGGCATAATCGGCGATGATGCGCGCGATGTCCCAATCCTCGGCCTCCTTGGGAAAGGCGCGGTGGGCGGGTTCGCGCACCGGGCTCGGCGCGAGGACGGGCAGCCAGTCGGCCTTGTTCCAGCCCGTCCGCCGCCCGAGATGGGTGAGCTGGATCATCACCGCCGCGCCCGCCTCGTGGCAGTCGTCGGCCAGCCGGCGCAGCCAGGGCACGATCTCGTCGCGATAGGCGTGCAGGTTGCCGAAGGCGGCCGGGCTGTCGGGCGAGACGATGGCCGAGCCCGCCGTCATGGTCAGCGCGATGCCGCCCCGCGCCTTCTCGAGGTGATAGAGGCGGTAGCGGTCCTTGGGCAGGCCGTCCTCGGAATAGGCGGGTTCGTGCGCGGTCGACAGGAAGCGGTTGCGCAGCCGCAGGTGGCGCAGATGGAAGGGTTGCAGCAGGGGATCGGTCGTCATGATGCCACCTCAGATCGGCTCGATGTCGCCCATGGCGCGCGCGGCCTCGAACCCGGCCACCATGCGCGCGAGGTTCCCGGCCGCGATCGCAGCGCGCAGATCGGCCATCAGGCGCTGGTAATAGGCGAGGTTGTGCCAGGTCAGCAGCATCGAGGCGATGATCTCGCCCGCCCGCACGACATGGTGGAGATAGGCGCGCGAATAGCCCCGGCAGGCCGGGCAGTCGCAGCCTTCCTCGAGCGGGCGGGGATCGTCGGCGTGGCGGGCGTTGCGCAGATTGACGGGCCCCCGCGCCGTGAAGGCCTGCCCCGTCCGGCCCGAGCGCGAGGGCAGCACGCAATCCATCATGTCGACCCCGCGCACCACCGCGCCCACGATGTCATCGGGCTTGCCCACCCCCATCAGATAGCGCGGCCGGTCCCCGGGCAGCATCCCCGGCGCGTAGTCGAGGACCGAGAACATCGCCGCCTGCCCCTCGCCCACCGCAAGCCCGCCGATGGCGTAGCCGTCAAAGCCGATCGCGCGGAGCGCCTCGGCGCTCTCGCCGCGCAACTCGGGCGAAAGCCCGCCCTGCTGGATCCCGAACAGCGCATGCCCCGGCCGGTCGCCGAAGGCATCGCGCGACCGCTGCGCCCAGCGCATCGAGAGGCGCATCGAGCGCGCGATCTCGGCCTCCTCGGCCGGGAGTGCGGGGCACTCGTCAAACGCCATCACGATATCCGAGCCGAGCAGGCGCTGGATCTCCATGCTGCGCTCGGGCGTGAGGTGGTGGGTAGAGCCGTCGATGTGCGACTTGAAGCGCACCCCCTCCTCGCCGAGCTTGCGCAGACCGGCAAGGCTCATCACCTGAAAGCCGCCCGAGTCGGTCAGGATCGGGCGATCCCAGTTCATGAAGCGGTGCAGCCCGCCCAGCGCCGCCACCCGCTCGGCCCCCGGCCGCAGCATCAGGTGATAGGTGTTGCCGAGCAGGATGTCGGCGCCCGTCGCGCGCACGCTCTCGGGCAGCATGGCCTTGACCGTCGCGGCGGTGCCCACCGGCATGAAGGCGGGCGTGCGCACCTGTCCGCGCGGCGTCTCGATCAGCCCCGTCCGCGCGCGCCCGTCCGTCGCCGTCACCGCAAAGGAAAATCCAGCCATGCCGCCCCCCTGCCCCCAGATGTGCGCCAAATCGCGACCGGGGGCAATCGGGCAGGGGCGGGGGGTCTGGACGGGCGGCGGGGAATTCCTTATATAAACGCTCAAGAACTCCGACGCGAGGAACCGCCCATGGCCGCCGGCGAGCCGATCATCCGGCCTTCGAGCACCGACCACCCGCTCTATGAGCAGGTGGTGGCGGCCTGCCGCACGGTCTACGACCCCGAGATCCCGGTCAACATCTTCGACCTCGGCCTCGTCTACACGATCGAGATCGACGCCGAGAACGCGGTCGCCATCACCATGACGCTGACGGCGCCCGGCTGCCCCGTCGCGGGCGAGATGCCGGGCTGGGTCGCGGATGCGGTCGAGCCCCTGCCGGGCGTCAAGCAGGTCAATGTCGAGATGACCTTCGATCCGCCCTGGGGGATGGACATGATGTCGGAGGAAGCGAAACTCGAGATGGGGTTTCTCTGAGATGTTCGGCATCCCCGGCAAGGCGGCCGTCACCCTCACCCCCGCCGCGGTGCGTCGGGTGCGCCAGATCATGGAGACGGGCGGTTCGGCCGGGCTGCGCGTGGGCGTCAAGAAGGGCGGCTGCGCGGGAATGGAATACACGCGCGAACACGCCGCCGAAGTGGGCGCGCATGATGCCGTGGTCGAGCAGGACGGCGCGCGGGTCATGATCGCGCCGATGGCGCAGATGTTCCTGATCGGCACCGAGATCGACTTCGAGACGACGCTCCTCGATTCCGGCTTCCGCTTTCGTAACCCCAATGTCGCCGAAAGCTGCGGCTGCGGGGAATCGATCCGCTTTCACGACGCGGCCGAGGCGGCGCAGGGCTAGACCTCGGCCCGCCAGCGCCGCGAGAGGGTGATGTCGGCGATCGCGACGCGCCCCCCGCGGATCGGATCCATCAGGATGTCGATCCACCCCTCGCGCAGCAGCGCCTCATCGAAGGGCAGGTGCCACAGATCATGCTCGGCGGCGCGGTGGGCGCCCTCGGGCTTGAGGGTGCGGAGCATCCGCGACACGTTCAGCCCGCAGCGCAGGTTGATGCGCGCGCGCAGGTTCGGCACCGCGCCCGAGGCGCGCAGCACAAGCCGCAGCACATGCCGCGACGAGAGCCCCGCCATCATCTCGTCGGGCAGCCCCAGCGCGAGCGAGACGTAACTTCCGCCGAAGTCGCCGACGGTGAACCCGATCCCGCCCGCGACCGGCCAGATCCGGAGCGCCTCGGGCGCGCCGTCGTGAAAGACGCGCGCCCCCTGCCCTGCCGGCGCGCCCGGTTCCACCGGCCCCTCAGCGGGCTCCATTTTCTGAACACGCCAGAAACGGTCGTGCCCCGGGGGGTGCAGGTCGGGCGTGCTGGTCTGATCGGCGGAATGGAGATCTGATGTCATGGGCTGAATGGCTCGGATGAAAATTTCGCGCAAGGCTAGCAGTGACCCGGCATTCCGCCAAGCGGCGACGCGGCCGCCGGCCGCCCTAGCGCGGGTTGGCCGCGCCGAGGGCCGCGAGGAAGGCGCGCAGCCGGGGCTCGAGTTCCGCCGGATCGCTCCCGGCCGGCGCGAGGGCCGAAAGCGCGACCGCCCGCCCCCCGAGCACGACGAAGGCGCGCCGATACTCGGGCGCGACGGCTCTGCCGGCAAAGGGCGCGTCGTCGGCAAGATGAACAAGAAGCGCGGAACCCTCGGCGCGCGCCTCGATGATCGACACGCTCGCAGCCCGACCGCTGCGCGATAGGGCGGCGCGCCCGGCCTCACCCGTGATCGCCCCGAGCGAGAGCGCGGGGGCCGAGGGCGGCACGCCATCCGCCGGGACGGGGGCGACGGTCGCGGCGAGCAGGACGCTCCCCTCGCGCTTGCGCCCCTCGAGGACGGCGCATTCGGCGAGCAGGACGGTGCCCGATTGCTGCCCGATCCGGCTCGAGGCGGGATCGATACAGAAACCGGGCGGCGCGGCGACGACGAAGGGCGCCCCGGGGGGGGCGCCGATCTCGACCCGGGCGGGATAGGCCCCGCCCATGCAGCCCGCGAGGGCCGCACAGGCGAGGGCCGCGCAGGCGAGAATTGCCGCGCGCCCTGCCCTATTGGTCCATGTAGACATGCGTCTCGGCGCGTGCGCCCGGATGGGTCACCGCCCCCCAGCGCGCCCCGCCGCAGAGGCGGGCGAACTTCCACACCGCGCCCGTGGCGTAATCGGTCTTGCGCGGGCCCGCCCAGGCGGCCTTGCGCACGGCCATCTCGGCATCGCTCACGGCCACCGACAGCTCGCCCGTCAGCGCGTTGATGGTGATGACGTCGCCATTGCGCAGAAGTGCGATCGGCCCGCCATGCGCGGCCTCGGGCCCGACATGGCCCACGCAGAAGCCCCGCGTCGCCCCCGAAAACCGCCCGTCGGTGATGAGCGCGACCTTCTTGCCCGCCCCCTGCCCCGAGAGCGCGGCGGTCGTGGCCAGCATCTCGCGCATGCCGGGCCCGCCCGCCGGGCCTTCGTTGCGGATGACGATGACCTCGCCGGGCTGATAGGCGCGCGCCTTGACGGCGGCAAAGGCCTCCTCCTCGCATTCGAAGACGCGGGCGGGGCCGGTGAAGACCTGCTCGGCCTCGGACATGCCGGCCACCTTCACGATCGCCCCGTCGGGCGCGAGATTGCCCTTGAGGCCGACAACCCCGCCCGTCTTCGACATCGGCGTCGCGACGGGGTGGATCACCTTGCCGTCGGGCTCGCCGCGGATCGTCTCGAGCTCCTCGCCGATGCTGCGCCCCGAGGCGGTGATGCAATCGAGATGCATGAGCCCCGCCTTGGCCAGTTCCTTCATCACCACCGGCACGCCGCCCACCTCGTAGAGGTCCTTGGCGACATATTCCCCGCCCGGACGCAGGTTCACGAAATAGGGCGTGTCGCGCATGATGTCGGCGACGTCGAAGAGGTCGAAGTCGATCCCGGCCTCGTTGGCGATGGCGGGCAGGTGGAGAGCGGCATTGGTGCTGCCGCCCGTGCAGGCGACGACGCGCGCCGCATTCTCGAGCGACTTGCGCGTGACGATGTCGCGCGCGCGGATGTTCTTCTCGATCAGCGTCATCACCGCCACACCCGAGGCCTCGCAGAACTGGTCGCGGCTCTCATAGGGCGCGGGCGCGCCCGAGGAGTTCAGGAGCGCAAGGCCGATCGCCTCCGAGACGCAGGCCATGGTGTTGGCGGTATACTGCGCGCCGCAGGCCCCGGACGATGGGCAGGCCACGCGCTCCATGATCGCAAGCTCGGCGTCCGAGAGGTTCCCGGCCTGATGGCGGCCCACGGCCTCGAACATGTCCTGCACGGTGATGTCGCGGCCCTGATAGCGGCCCGGCAGGATCGAGCCGCCGTAGATGAACACCGACGGCACGTTGAGGCGCACCATCGCCATCATCATCCCCGGCAGCGACTTGTCGCAGCCCGCGAGCCCCACGAGCGCATCATAGCAATGCCCCCGCATCGTCAGCTCGACCGTGTCGGCGATCGCATCCCGCGACGCGAGCGACGAGCGCATCCCCTCATGCCCCATCGCGACGCCGTCGGTGACGGTGATGGTGGTGAACTCGCGCGGGGTGCCGCCGCCCTTCTTGACGCCGTGCTTGACGACCTGCGCCTGACGGTTGAGCGCGATGTTGCAGGGCGCGGCCTCGTTCCAGCAGGTCGCGACGCCGACCCAGGGCTGGTGGATCTCGTCCTCGGTGATCCCCATCGCGTAGAAATAGCTCCGATGCGGCGCCCGGGCGGGGCCCTCGGTCACATGGCGCGACGGCAGGCGCGACTTGTCGAAACGCTGGCTCATGGTTCTGTCATCCTCCCCCGGGTTCCCTGATCGGTCCGAGCGATAGACGCAGGGGCGGGCTTCGGCAAGGGCCTGCCGCCGCCCGTCAGCCGCCGTCGGTGCTCGGGCGCGCGGATGGGGCCTGAGTGCGGCGCGCGGGATCGGGAAAGGCGAAGCCCTGATCGATCCGCTCGAGCTCGGCCAGCACCCGCTCAAGCTCCATCGCGCCCGGCTCCACCGCTAGGATCCGGCGCATCAGGTTCTCGACTGCCTGCTGGCGCTTCTTGTAGTGCCCATAGACCGCATAGCCCAGGGCCGCGAGCGCCGTGACCGAGGTCTGCACCGCCGCCGAGGCGAGCGCGCGCGCACCCGTGGAATATCCCTCGGCCAGCACCGCGGCCGCGGGCCAGAGCGCGATCACCACGGCGCAGAGAAGCGCCCAGAAAAACGCGATCTTGTTCAGGATCGCGAAGCTGCGCGCCTTGATGTAGAGGTCGGCGATCATCAGCATCTGCCGCCGCGCGGCAGGGTCCTCGGCCTTGCCGAGCGTCTCGGCGGCGAAGTCGAACATGAGCCGCGCCGAGGTCCGGTTGGGATCGATCCGTGCCGACATGGAACTGGCCCCCGCCGCAGGGCACCGGCAATCCCCGGCGCTCGGTGATGAAACGCGGGCAGGCTAACGCCCGGCGGGCCCTTGGGGAAGGGGGATCAGTCGCGGCCGAAGCGGCGCCGCGCCTCGACCTCGATCGCGAGGCGCAGCTCGAGTTCGGCAAGGCGTGCCTGCGCGGCGCGGCGTGCCGCGGGGTCGGCCTCGGCGGCGAGGATGCGCGCGGCCTCGGCCACCTCCTTGCGCAGCGCGATCTCGCGCGGGAGCGCGCCCGCCTCGGCCATGATGCGAAAGCCGATCGCCTCGGCGCTGCCGTCCTGCCCCTCGCCCAGCGGCTTGCCCGCCCCCTTGAGGTCGCGGAACTGCCCCTCGGCCTCGGCCTTGCGGATCTGGTGTTCGGCGAGTGTCGAGAGTTTCATGCCCACCCCTCACGCTTCGATAATGGGCCCGCAGGCAACGGCTGCCAAGGGGCTGGCGGCAAAGTTTCGGCCCGGACGGTGTCATGCGTCATCTTGACCAGCGCACCGAAATGAGTGACGAGGGGAAAGATCTCCCCTCGGGCGTGATCAGTCATTTTCATCGCGAGTCATTTCCGGATTACTGCATGACCTCATTTCATTTCGATGTCACCGGCCTCGTGGCCTATCTGCGCCGCAACGACCGTTACTCGGGCAT
>Ga0172372_10011547_pt1 | contig 11210 bp, 18 predicted proteins | sample LakKiv5m_2_FD_114544 | JGI IMG/M metagenome (GOLD analysis project Ga0172372, IMG submission 114544) | Freshwater microbial communities from Kabuno Bay, South-Kivu, Congo - kab_092012_9.5m | ecosystem: Environmental > Aquatic > Freshwater > Lake | place: Democratic Republic of the Congo... | reverse complement strand
TAAGAGGCGGTTAAAAAGTTCTTCGGTAAGGAACCATCAAAAGGAGTGAACCCTGATGAAGTTGTAGCACTTGGTGCAGCAATTCAAGGAGGGGTACTCGCAGGTGACGTGAAGGATGTATTGTTACTTGATGTTACACCACTTTCACTTGGTATTGAAACCATGGGAGGAGTGTTTACAAAACTAATCGAGGCAAATACAACAATCCCAACCAAAAAGTCACAAGTTTTCTCAACCGCAGTTGATAATCAACCAACAGTAGAAATTCATGTTCTACAAGGTGAACGAGCCATGGCACAGGACAACCGTACCATTGGTAGATTCCATTTGGATGGTCTTCCAGCGGCAATGAGAGGAGTTCCACAAATCGAAGTAACATTTGACATTGATGCAAATGGTATCATTAATGTATCGGCAAAAGATAAAGCGACCGATAAAGAACAATCGATTCGAATTGAAAGTTCTACAGGACTTTCTAAGGAAGAAATTGAGCAAATGAAGCGTGACGCTGAAATGAACGCCGAGGCAGATGCTAAAGCTCGTGAAAATGCTGATACATTGAACCAAGGAGATTCAATGGCTTTCCAAGCTGAAAAAACTTTGACAGACTTGGATGAAAAAATGACTGAGGAACAAAAAACTCAGTTGTCCGAAGCTTTATCTGAATTGAAAACCGCTTTGTCTGAAAAAGAAGTTGAGAAGGTTAGAGATGCTACTGCAAAAGTTGCAATTACCTCTCAAACAATTACACAGGCAATTTACAGTCAAACGGCTGAAGGTGATGGAAGTCAAACTGCCGATGAAGAAGTTTCAGACGTAGATTTTGAGGAAGTTGAACCAAAATAATTGTTAAAAATGTTAAAATCCCCACTTCGGTGGGGATTTTTGTTTATATTTGTACAATGATTCCTTTTTTGATACATTGTTTAATTTTTACTTTTTCAAGAAGATTTGGAATGTATTATTTAGAGGATGAAAAATATGTATCTTTGAAGGAAGAATGGAAACATCTATTTAAAATATTTTTGTGGAGTATTCCATTGATGTTAGTAACCAATTTAATAATTAATTTTTTATTATCATGAGTAAATTAACAAGAAAGTACGAAGACGACGACACAATCTCAATTTGGACTTATGACACCGATAAGTTCAAGAATGGTCCAATTTCAGTTGAAATTATTGACAAGAAACCTGAACCTGTCAAAAGAAAGAAAAAATAAAACCCCCACTTTCGTGAGGGCTTTCACAGGCTTTCGTGCTGTATCCATCGGAACGGTTGGTAGGGTTAAAAACCAACTTACCCACCTAATTACCATCGTTTAGACGTATGAAGTACTCGGTATTAATACCCGATAACAACCTTTTCAATTAGGACTTTATTCTGATTCTTCATCTTTTTTCTTTCTACCTCTCCTGTCGGTGAACTTATCAAAACTGGCAAGTCCCAAACAACCGAAAGCTAATAAAGCAACTGAATCTACCAAATATTCAGCCGGTGCAACACCTACATCAGAGAAACTATTGTGATACATAGTCAAACATAAAGCAACCGCACAACACATACCAACAATTCTTTTTGATGAAGGGTTTCCTTTTTCATCGTTAAAAATTCCCCTCAACCAAAATAACACTTCACCAAATAGAGCAACAAGTTTTTTCATTTTTCAAGTTTTAAGTTTTAGTTTATTTTCTACCTTGACCTTTGTAAGCTTTCGGTTTTTCTTCTTTTGGTCCGTACTTTCTTTTAGACTTTCCTTTTTTTCGGGTACCAAAAGTTTCTTTTGAACCTACTGCTCCACCTGATTTTGCCATAATTTAAAAAATTTAGATAATTTATTTTATTATAAATATTTCGGGCAACAAAAAAGGGGACAGTAGCGAACTTCCCCTTTTCCTGTTATGTAACATAACGGTCCTAAGACTCCTCTTACGAGGTTTACTTTTCTTTAAGTAATACTAAACATCTTTTCAAATATTCTTTTGCTCTCGGAGACGGAGTAAATTCATCATCCTTGGTTTGTAAAGTAAGTACACGTTCTATATCTTTTACAAGTTCAGTTCCGTGTTCATTTTCCTTGTAAAGTTCGATTACTTTATCCATAGCTTTATGACAATCACCAGATGTTTCATCGTAGTAGTTTTTGTTTCTGAATTTGTTTAAATGATTCATCATCTCATAAGATAAATGAGCACCACCATCGGTAATATCCTTGAATAATCTTAAATTATTTAAAATACCCAACGTATCAACCATTGAGTTAACTCCTCTCTTTCTCTTTGATACACCAGGTGTGTACAAATCAAAATCTTCAGCATCACCAAAAATCTCATCAAGCGAAACGGTGCTATCTGTCATACAACGTGGTTTAGATTCTGTTTTTTCATTAGAACCCATACCCATTTCTTCCATAAGGTGTTGTCTAATTATTTTTCTGAGTTCGGTCTCGTTAATTGAAATTTTCTTCATGACAATTTTATTTATAAATATTCTTTATATACAAATTATTCTTTGATGATAATATTTATATTAAAAGTATTTTAGACTAAAAGTCATAAAAAGTAAATTACAAAACATGGAAGATGGAGATAGTAAAATCAACCTGGAGGAAGATTTTTGCAGGAAATCTATCCATAAAATTTTTGATGTTAGGAATGTTCTTCAACCCTTTCGGTTTCGATTTGGTTCAATACCAACTTATTTCACTAACAGGAAGTTTGTGGAACGCAAATTTGATTTTGTATTTTATTTCGGCCTTTTGCTTTGGTCTATCTTTTTTGTTTCAAAGATATTCGTCTAAATGAGTCAGTTAATTTCAGAAATCAAAAGAATTAATCAAATATTAGGTAATTGTGAATTAAACATAATTACCGAAAGTGAATCTGTTAACCGTTCAAAATATTATATTGACAGGATTATCAATTTATTAAAGTTTAATAAGATGTATACCAAAACCAACGAAAAGGTTTTGAGTGGAATTATAGAACACTCTAAAGACCAAATAATTGATTTTAGTTTACTCGAGAGAGGTGTAATAAAAGTTCTGAAATTAAAGGGTAGTAAAAGTAAAAATTTAAATGATTTCTTTAAACGTTTAACAAAATCATTAGAGGAAAGACAAAAAAATATATATACGGACCAACCTGAGGTTGATGATATGCCAAGTTTGGAACCGCAAGAGCCGTCCATATTACCTAAAAAAGTATTCAGAGAAGAATTATATTATCTACAAATTGAATTATTAAAATTACAAGAATGGTTAAAATCTACCGGAAAAACCGTAATAATTGCTTTTGAGGGTAGAGATTCCGCAGGTAAAGGGTCTACAATTAAGAAGTTTGTGGAATATATGAACCCACGATATTACAATATTATTGCATTAGGTGTACCAACACCTGATGAAAGAAAACAATGGTGGGATAGGTATAGAAACCAAATACAACCAGGTAAAATCAATATGTTTGATAGGAGTTGGTATAATAGAGGTTTAATAGAACCGGTTATGGGTTACGGAAGTCCTGAGGAATATGAGGATTTCATGGAAAATGTTGCTAATTTTGAGGAGGATTTGGTTAAAAACGGGGACTATCTATTTAAATTATGGTTTTCTATCGATAAGGACACTCAGGCTAAAAGATTTGAAATGAGACAAAAATCTCCCTTAAAATATTGGAAATATTCCCCGAATGATGCTCATATGCAAGATTTATGGGACAGATTCACCGAATATAAGGATAGGTTATTTGATAAAACATCAACATTAAATCATCCTTGGGTTATTTTGGACGCGAATGATAAAAGAATATCGGGATTAAACGCGATAAGATATGTTTTACAAAATATTCCATATGAGGGTAAAAACGAAAATTTATTAAGTAAGAATTTCCCTGAGGCTCTTACTATTCTGAGACCTCAGTAGTTTCATTTGAAACAGAGTTAGGAATAACGAGTTGTACCCAAATATCAAAAACCAAATAATACAGTAACCAATTTAAATTTTGTAATGGATATTCATTTGGGTTAACCGAATTTAATATCAATCCCCCCACGAATTTGAAACATATATAAATTCTTATACCAATTAGTATTAAAGTAAGGAAATTTTTCATGATTTAGTCGTTTGATACAAATATATGAATATTTATTAATAAAGTTTTAAATATGTCTAAAATTATAAGATTAACAGAGTCCGATTTGAAAAAAATCATTGAAATGGTTTCTGAGCAAATGAAACAATCGGTAAACGAATCTATTGAGTCACAATCAAGAATTATTTATGAAGACGAATACGGTAGTGTTGAGGAAACAGATTTCGTGGTTAACGATTTATTAAGTGAAGCCGAATACAAAGGTAGGAAAGTACAACTTGGTAAAATCATGCAAGGTGATATCAAGAAATTCAAAGTATATGTCAAAAACGATAAGGGTAATGTTGTAAAAGTTAATTTTGGATTCGGTGGTAAGTCGGCCAAAGGTAAAAGAATGCCGATAAAGAAAAACAATCCGGCGAGACGCAAATCTTTTAGAGCAAGACACAACTGTGACAATCCTGGACCAAGATGGAAAGCCAGATATTGGGCATGTCGTACTTGGTGATTACTTATCGTATCGTTTACGGGCGTTTTCTGTAATGAAAACATACTCAGATTCTTTGAATGATTCCAAATTCCTTGAATTGGTGTAGGACATAGCCGACCTCAAATAATCTTTAAAGTTTTCGGTCCACCCTGTCAAAGTATATTCCACTTTATTCATTCTATGTACACCCTCAGATGTTTTAATCTTACCTCTACCCCACTTTTTTTGAACCGCTTTAGTACTCATACCTCTGAATTGTTTGTAAAAGTACTTTCTCATAAATGGGTACTTCTCCCAAATTTTAGTTGCTCGTTCTTTAGATAATTTAAACTTGCCAAACAACAATGTATCTGAGCAAGACTCCAAAGTTTTATTCAATATACCTCCTAACATTACGTAGTCGGCTCCAAGGGCGAGTGCTTTAATAATGTCATCGTAGTTTTTAAAACCGCCATCGGCAACAATCTTTGTATTATATCCCCACTGTTTTTTGATTTCATAACATTCTTTAATGAGTGATGCTATTGGATAATGAACACCAGTATTAGCCGATGTCAAACAACCACTACCTCCACCAATACCAACACGAATATATTTAACACCAATCTCGGCAAATTTTTCGTACGTCTTTGGGTTTGCAATGTTACCAATCATCAACTCACCGTAAGGATAAAGTTCCATAAATTTTTTTGATAAGTCATATAGTTTTTCCATATGTCCGTTGGCAATATCGACTAATATTTTTGGTAATATGTAACATTTTGTATTAATCAATGTCTCAAAATCATCTAAAGATACTGATTGAAATCCTTGGTAAAAAGAAGTTACTCCTCGTGGATAACAAATTGAGTAACCTTCGTGTTTGAATATTCCACAATTAGGTAAATCGATTACAGTATCCATTGGTGACACCATAAGTGGTAAATTACCTTCGTCAGTATAAATGTCTATCTCACTACGAGATGAAATAGATGAAATAGTTTCGGGAACTAAAGTAATATCTTTAAAATCAAACTTTCTATCCATATTATTTGTTTAACACTAAAATATAAGTTAAAAATTATTATTCGTCAAAGAGTATTTATTAATATGTTAAGTGAAAAATCAATTAAAAAAATTAACCATTCCATTGAGGATAGTGTATTCAATTACACGGGTGATATTATAAGCGCTGTGGAATGTGACGTTGATTTTAAAATAGAATTTTTAGGTTATAGAAACATGATACGAGTAGGAGAATCGTATCCATATATGAGGGTTAAAATTATCTTTTTAAAGTTTAAAGATGATGTCTCAAAATTAATTTTTGGTAGATTACAAGAAGTTGGGAAAGATAAAACCTCAGAATTCGTAAAAAAAAATTACCGTTTGAGGATGGGAATACAAAATTATGTGTCTTCGGTACTACAATTTTTAGACTCAGAAGATGGTCAAAATGTAGTTATCGACGATATTGAAATCCGTCATAAATTTGACGGTGATAATCCAATATCTGAACAAAAGGTTCCTGATTTGGCGGTTAGAACTGTGGTTAGAGATATAGTTAGTATTTTGAAATCAGGGAAAACTGATGAGATTATGTTACCGTATGATTTGAATGGCCATGAAAGTTACCAAATAATGAATTTTCCTGACTTTGATGTTTTTTTGGACATAAGACAAGTCGATTTTGAGGAAATCCCGTCAGGTGCTGACTATTCAATTTCATCTAGTTATGTTTCTGAGGGGCAACAACTACAAATTATGATTTTGTATGTTCCCGACAGATTAAAAAAATCTTTATCGTCTATTATTGGTAATTTGAATGATGATGTGGCTCACGAATTACAGCATATGAGACAAGATGTAGAGGGTAGATTGGATTTGGGAACTTATAGAGGCTCCAAAGTGGGTTATTTCTTACAACCAGACGAACTCGAGGCTCAGTATAAAGGTTTTAAAAGAAAATCAAAAATTACAGGTATTCCGATGACGGAGTTGATTGATGATTGGTTTATTTATAATGGAGATAGATTTAAATTGACAAGTAAGGATGTCAAAACTATCAAATCCGCTATACTAAAATACCCGAAAACTTTAAATTAAGACGAAAATCTTTTTAAGATTTGACTTATTGAGTTTCTCAATCCTATTGACGACACTGTTAACAATCCTGAGGCCATTAGTCTATCTGTAATTTCTTTAACGGTTGTATTATCGATTTCACCACTAGTTGCGTATTGGGCCAAATAGAATAATATTGGAGCTAAGAATGCGTAACTCATCAAATTGGTCACCTTGTGTAAATGTAGATTTAAACTACCAAAAAAAGACAAAAATGCGTTTTTAAATTCTTCACTTTTTAAAAGTGCGGCTTTAAAGGGCTCCTCTAAACCTTTTTCTTTTATAATTTCAATTACTTTTTTTATCTTAGATTTGTTATCTTGAAAAAATATGGCAATAACACCTGTTAAAATTATACTTAGTTCCGTATCAGATAAACCAGAATAATTACCACGAATGAACCTTGAAAGCGGTTCGATTAAACCACCAATAGTTGCTCCCCAAGATATTAAAATATTAAAGTGACCACCAAATTCCTTGGATGTTTCCTCAATAATATTTTTAACAGTTTCGTAATTTGTTTTTAGGATACCAATCAATTCATCCGTAATTGATTCGGTTACCAAAACTTTTTTTTGACTTTCGTTTATTACTACAGTTAATTTCATACAATAATAAATAGTTCAAATATATTTATTGTTAAAGTGATAATATGATAAATCCTAAATTAAAGGTCGGAGATAGAGTTCAAATAATCCATATGGAAGATGAATGGGGTGAGGTTCCTCCAGGTACGTTAGGAACTGTTACTCTAGTTTCAAATATATTCGACGAAGATATCTATGGAGTTCAGTGGGATAATGGAAAGACCTTGAACATACTTTCGACTACAGATGTTTGGGACACCGAAGAAAATAGAAAACAATTCAAAAGAAAAAATATTTCAGAACAGGATGAGGTTGAAAGACACAAAAATTTGGTAAAAAATATGGATGTTTTTACAAATTTTAAAATGAAATTTTTATTTGAGTATTTGAAAAAACTTAGAGAATGTAGTGTTGTAAATATGTTCTCGGCGGCTCCTTTCCTTTACATGGGGAAAGACAGAATGCAACACTTTTTCAAATTCAATGAGACTGAAAATGAAATGTGTGAGGAGGTTTTGGATATGGCGGACTTAGCTCAGTCTGAAATGGTTTCAGGTGTAATTAAAACTTTAGAGCAACAAGGAAGGGAAGAAAGTTTAGAGTCCATCAATAGATTCCTCCAAAGGTATTCCCAAAAAGTTTTAGAAAATTATATTAACTTACACTAGATTAAAAACCCATTCCCCCTTTATTGGAACTGGAGTCACGTCTAAGTCTAAAAATACAGGATTTAAATCGGATGCGTATAATCCAAGAATATTATATTCGTAAAATTCTTCCGCCTCACTTTCAGTCATCCCATCTCTAACCATTAGTATGTTCAAAATTTTAGATTTAGAATATAGAATTTTTCGACCTGAAAAATCCTCAACAATACCAATTATCGCATTGTCTAATCCGGTAAGTAATACCGCACCTTCCGCATATTCGTGAATATCAATCGTCATTTTTTTATATAATCATTAAATTCTATTGCAGTGTTATCCTTGTCACTAATCACTAGCTGATTGTTTCCCAATAGCGATTCAACAGTTTCTCTAACCTCAGGTATACTCATCCAATGAACCGAAACTTCGTGTTCCTTAGAATAAATTTCATCAACAAAATAACTAACAATCGTTCCGGATTCCAAAGTCAAAAACCCGTGAGCGTAATTCTTAGGTACAAACAATCCTTCACCTTGACCTAACTCATATATTTCAACTTTACCTAAGTCTTCACCATTTAAACAAACAATGACATCAATAATTTTACCTTGAATCACTGAAACATATTTGGATTGTCTACGAGGACCAACTTGAAAGTGAAGTCCTCTCCATGTGAACGGGTTATCATTAATACTTAGATTTGATTGAATCCAATTGTCTTCAAGTTTTACTGGTATGAATGAACCTCGATTATCCTTGAAAACGGGAAAGTTAAATTTTTTTGGAGTTTTCATGTTTAAAATATAAAAAATAATTTCCGTTCAATCAATATATTTATTTAGAAAAACAAAACTATGAATTCATATTTTTTCAAGATGAGCCAAGCGGAGAAAAATAATATTCTCGACCAACATAAAACAATTTATGATGGGTTTGCGACTCAATATGGTCAACACAATGAACAACCTTTATATGTACAAGACTTTGCCAATGATAAAAATGGTATTACAGTAAGTAATAAAGGTAATGTTAAGACATATACAAATATGAAAATCAATGAAGATGTTTATACCGGTTCAGCAGTTGAACCTGAGGAAACATTCGAGGACGAAGAATTTATGGTTAGTGTTGGAGAACAACTTGATATGATTGGTGATGGTCCTGAGGATTTGACTCATGGAACATTTGAAGATGGTGAAGATGAAATGTTAGTAGGACCTGAAGGGGAAACCGAAATATTTGTTGATAGTGATGACGAAAACTTTGACGATATTGACATAACCTCAATGTTTGGTGAACAAATCGAGGAAGAAAAAGTTGAACCCTTACAAGAACAAATTAATAAAACTCTTGATATGTTCAAGAGATTCAAGAATTTCTAAATTTATGGAAATTAAAGATTTAGTTTCATTTTATGTGAACGAATCTTCTCATACATTGGATGTTACGTTCAGATTAGATTCAGATAGAGACGATGAAGTAAGAACCGACCAAATTGGTTTTGATGAAATTAAAGGTTTTGGATATAATTTTTTGGACGACAAAATAGACGTATACAAGACACTTTTTGAGGACGAGTCATTCGACGATGAGGAAGAATTCGACTCAGATATTTTTGAGGATATATTTTCAGACTCAGAAATTGACGAGCAAGAAATAATATCATTTTTAAATGAATATTACTTAATTTATAGTTCAAGATTACCCGAATCGGAAATATATTAAGGGCCAATTCTTGTTAAATGTAACGTCATTGACGATTGTTCCCAAATGTGGGGAAAAATCCATTGTCCCGTTGTTCTAAATGTTAGACTCTCAGCTGAGTCATCCACAACCTTCAAAATTAATTTCCTGTCCATTAAATTAATGTCAATATAACCTAAGTCATATTGATTATACGCAGGTACCAAACTATAGAAAAATTGTTCGGACCACTCAGTTTGACCAGCTTGATTAACATACGGAGCAAATGAGACAACACTATAATCGAAGTGCCATTTTGTTTGGCCAACCTCAATATAATTCAAAGGAAATGTATCATTCTCATTAATGAAAACATCACCTGGTAAGTAAATTGTGTCATTACCTGAATTAGGGCCTTCAGTTATATTAACAACAATTTTATCAATAATGTATTCACCACTTAAACTAACAAGTGTCGGTTCCTCATACTTTACACAAGACATGAAGACCGTAGACATAATAAAAAGGTAAAAAATGTTTTTCATGACGGTAATATTTCACAAATATACGAAATTTTTGTTTTCCAAAATATTTATTTTATATGAAAAATGACATTGATTCAATCATTTCTCTAATGAAGTCATTCACACCTTCATCAGATAAGGATGAAATGGGAGAACAAGACGCGGCACCTGCAGCTGGAAGTGGAGGAGGTGGTGGTGCAAAACCCGCCTATCCTACGGTTACTAAATGGGAAACCGGTGTTGCAAGGACAGGACCGGCAAATCAAATTGGACTTACAAAATGGAGTGATATCGTTAAACTAACTAGGGGTAAAGCAAATACTTTACTGTGAATTTATTGGAACTAAGATATATTTATAAAAAAACTTAATCATGGATAATAAAAGAAAAATTGGGGAAGAGGAATTAAAAAGAGCTCTTCTCATGATGAAATACGACAACAAAAAAACTCTAACAGAGAATGTTCAAGAAGTTGAGGGGGCCCAAAGAATAGACGAGGTCGCGTGGTTCGCACCCGCAGCTTGGGGTCTTGGAAAATGGTTATTGGCAACCGCAGTTGCGTCTGGAGCAGTAGCTGGAGTATCTAGTTGGATTGATTCAGTAACTGGAGGCGGAGATTCTTTTGATAAAACAAAAATATTCTTCCAAGGATGTTCTACAATGTTACAAAAAATGAAACCAACTAATAGTAAACAGGAAATTAAATCGGCGGCCGATGTAATTTGGACAAATTCAGCAGGACAATCTTGGTATCAAGGATTTGGTTCATCAAATGAGGAATCAATAAAAAAAGCCTTGGATTCAATGAATACGGTTGCTGATTTATGTGCATTAAGTGCTGAATTCTATAACACATATAGTAGAGATTTTTTCGAAGTTTTAGATTCTGAAATAGATGGTGATGATTTTACAACTTATGTATGGGCACCAATAAGTAGAAAGGCGGAACAAGCTCAGGAAGATTTGGAGCAAGCTGAATCTCAACAAGATGGTACAACCACTGACACGTCTACTGATACTACTGACACGTCTACTGACACCACAGTAACCCCTTCACCTTCATTAGGTAAGTACAAAGTGTGTGAGGG
>Ga0172372_10011545_pt1 | contig 11212 bp, 9 predicted proteins | sample LakKiv5m_2_FD_114544 | JGI IMG/M metagenome (GOLD analysis project Ga0172372, IMG submission 114544) | Freshwater microbial communities from Kabuno Bay, South-Kivu, Congo - kab_092012_9.5m | ecosystem: Environmental > Aquatic > Freshwater > Lake | place: Democratic Republic of the Congo... | reverse complement strand
GGGACGCTGATGGAACTCGTGCGCGGCGTCCACAACCTCGCGGCGCGCCATCAGGGCGGCATCGTCGCGATCGGCAGCTTCGACGGACTGCATCTCGGTCACCGCGCGCTGATCGACGCGACCCGTGCGCGTGCGGCAGCCGCGCCGCCGACGGCTGCGCGGCCCGCCGCGGGCTGCCCGGCGGTGATGCTCACCTTCGAGCCGTTGCCGCGGGAGTTCCTGACGCCCGCCGAGCCGCCGGCGCGGCTCACCAACCTCCGCGAGCGCGTCCGGCTGCTCGAGGGCAGCGGTCTAGACGCCCTCGTGCTGCTGCGATTCGACGCCCGGCTGCGCGGCATGGACGGCGATGCGTTCGTGCGCTTGCTCACCGAGCGTCTGCAGGCGAGGGGTGTCGTGGTGGGGCATGACTTCCACTTCGGGCGCGGCGGTGCGGCCAACGCCAACTTCCTGCGCGAGGCCGGCGCGAAGCTCGGTTTCGAGGTCGAGGTGATCGCGCCCGTGGCGGCGGATGCCGCCCGAGTCAGCAGCTCCGGCATCCGGGCGGCGCTGGCCGCGCGCGATCTCACCGGTGCGGCCCGGCTGCTCGGTCGTCCGTACTCCATGCGTGGCCGGGTGGTCGCGGGGCAGCAGCTCGGTCGCACATGGGGCTTCCCGACCGCTAACATCCGCATGCGGCGGCGGCGCGTACCGCTCTCCGGCATCTTCGCGGTGAGGGTGCGCGGCATCGAGGACGGGCCGGGCGCGCGCGCTTACGGCGGTGTCGCGAGCCTCGGCACGCGGCCCACGGTGGGCGGGGTCGAACCGCTCCTGGAGGTCTTCGTGTTCGACTACGCGGGCGACCTCTACGGTCGTGAACTCGAGGTGGAGTTCCTGGCGCACCTGCGCGAGGAGCTGCATTTCGAGAGCGTGGAGCTGCTCATCGTGCAGATGCGCGCGGACGCCGAGGCGGCGCGCACGCTGTTGCAGGACATCGGTTGAAGGTCATCTTTCGAAGGACATGAAGTGAAGGACTACAAGCACACCATCAACCTGCCGCAGACCGGCTTCGCCATGAAGGCCGATCTCGCGCAGCGCGAGCCCGCCGCGCTCGCCCGTTGGCAGGCCGAAGATACCTACGGTCGCCTCCGCGAGGTCGCGAAGGGTCGACCGCGGTTCGTGCTGCACGACGGTCCGCCGTACGCCAACGGCGCCATCCACATCGGTCACGCGCTCAACAAGATCCTCAAGGACATCATCGTCAAGTCGCGCTCGCTCGAGGGGTACGACGCGCCCTACATCCCGGGCTGGGACTGCCACGGCCTGCCGATCGAGCACGCGGTCGAGAAGAAGCACGGGCGGCCCGGGCAGAAGCTCGACGCCAACGCGTTCCGCGCGGCCTGTCGCGCGTTCGCGGCCGAGCAGGTCGAGCAGCAGCGCCGCGATTTCAAGCGGCTCGGCGTGCTGGGCGACTGGGACCGTCCGTATCTCACGATGGCGCCCGCCTACGAGGCCGAGCAGCTGCGTGCCTTCGGTCGCATCGTCGCCAACGGTCATCTCTACAAGGGCGCCAAGCCCGTGCATTGGTGTCTCGACTGCCGCTCGGCGCTCGCCGAGGCCGAGGTCGAATACGAGGACAAGACCTCGACCGCGGTCGATGTCGCCTTCGCCGTGGTCGATGTCGCCGACTTCGCACTGCGCATCGGGCTCGGCAAGGGCGCGGGCGCGGCTGCCGCCGCCGCGATGGCTGCCACCGCGCCGCCGTCGCTCGTCATCTGGACCACGACGCCCTGGACGCTGCCTGCCAACGAGGCGGTCGCACTCGGCGGCGAGATCGAGTACGCGCTCGTCACGCTGCCGGCGACGGGCGATCCGGCCGCAGGGGGTACGCACGAGCGCTCGGTGGTGCTCGCCGCCGAACTCGTCGCCGACTGCGCGCAGCGTTACGGGGTCGCGCCGGAGGCCGTGCAGACGGTCACGCGCTTCAAGGGCGCAGCCCTCGAAGGCCTCGCACTGCAGCACCCGTTCCTGCCGAAGCAGGTGCCGGTGATCCTCGGCGAGCATGTCACGCTCGAGTCCGGCACCGGCGCCGTGCACACCGCGCCCGCGCACGGTCAGGAGGACTTCGTGGTGGCGCAGCGCTACGCGCTGCCGGTCGTGAATCCGGTCGGTGGCGACGGCCGCTTCCTCGCCGGTACGCCGCATGTCGAGGGCCTCAAGGTCGACGACGGCGGCGCGCGGCTCATCGAACTCATGTCGGGCAACGGCACGCTGCTCGCGCATGCGCCGTACCGCCATTCCTATCCGCATTGCTGGCGCCACAAGACGCCGGTGATCTTCCGCGCCACGCCGCAGTGGTTCATCAGCATGGAGCAGGCGGGGTTGCGCGCCGGCGCGCTGCGCGACATCCCGGGCGTCGAGTGGATCCCGGGCTGGGGCGAACAGCGCATCCACGGCATGATCGCCAACCGTCCCGACTGGTGCATCTCGCGCCAGCGCATCTGGGGCGTGCCGATCCCGCTCTTCGTGCACAAGGTCACGGGCGCACTGCATCCGCGCACCCAGGAGCTCATCGAAGCCGCGGCCGCGCGCGTGGAGCAGGGCGGCATCGAGGCCTGGTTCGCGCTCGATCCGGCGGAACTGCTCGGCCCCGAGGCCGCCGACTACGACAAGGTGAACGACGTGATGGATGTCTGGGCCGACTCGGGCCTCTCGTTCCATTGCGTCGGCACGGCGCGGCCCGAGGTCGCGGCGCCGGTCGATCTCTATCTCGAAGGGTCCGATCAGCACCGGGGCTGGTTCCATTCGTCGCTGCTGATGTCAGAGGCCCTGGAGGCCCGCGCGCCGTACAAGGCCGTGCTCACGCACGGTTTCACGGTCGACGACAAGGGCCGCAAGATGTCGAAATCCTTGGGCAACGTCATCGATCCGCAGAAGGTCACGGCGACGCTCGGCGCCGATGTGCTGCGGCTGTGGGTGTCCTCGACCGACTACGCCAACGAGATCGCGGTCTCGGACGAGATCCTCAAGCGCATGGCGGACTCCTACCGCCGCATCCGCAACACCGTGCGCTTCCTGCTCGGCAACCTCTCCGGCTTCGACCCGGTGGCCGATGCCGTCGCGCCCGCCGACATGGTGGCGCTCGACCGTTGGGCGCTGGCGCGCGCCGCGGCGCTGCAGGAGGAGATCCGCGCGGCCTACCGGACCTTCGACTTCCATCTCGTCTACCAGAAGGTCCACAACTTCTGCGTCGCCGACCTGGGCGGTCTCTGGCTCGATGTCACCAAGGACCGGCTCTACACGACGCAAGCGAAATCTTTGCCGCGCCGCTCGGCGCAGACCGCGCAGTGGCATGTGGTCGAGGCGATGGTGCGCTGGCTCGCGCCCATCCTGTCGTTCACGGCGGAGGAGATCTGGTCCTTCCTGCCGGGCAAGCGCGAAGCCTCGGTGTTCCACGCGCTGTGGCACGGCTTCCCGGCGATCCCGGCCGACGGCATCGACTGGGATGCGCTGATCGCGCTGCGTGCGCAGGTGGCGGGCGAGCTCGAGCGGCTGCGTGCGGCGGGCGAGATCGGCTCGCCGCTCGAGGCGCGGGTGGTGGTCGAGTGTCCGCCCGAGCGTCTCGCGCAGCTCGATGCGCTGGGCGATGAGATCCGGTTCTTCCTCATCACCTCCGAGGCGCGCGTCGAGGCGGTGCCGGACGCGACCGCGGTCACGCTGCGCGTCACGCCGACCACCGCCCTGAAATGCGTGCGTTGCTGGCACCGGCTGGAGGATGTCGGTACGCATGCCGAGCATCCCGAGCTCTGCGGGCGTTGCGTCACCAATGTCGACGGACCGGGCGAGACCAGGCGGTTCGCATGAGCGACACCCCGAAGCTCCCGGCAGCGCTCGAGAGCGGCTGGCGCTGGTTGCCGCTGTCGGCGCTGCTCATCGTCGCCGATCAGGTGAGCAAGGGCTGGATCGAGGCCCGTTACCTGCTCGGCGAGTCGACCCCGGTGCTACCGGTGCTCGACATCGTCCGGTTGCACAACCCCGGTGCGGCGTTCTCGTTCCTCGCGGGCGCGGGCGGCTGGCAACGCTGGTTCCTGAGCGCGCTCGCCGTGGCGGTGAGCGTCGGCATCCTCTGGTGGCTGCGGCAGATGCACGCCGGCCGCGAGCGGCTGCTCGCCGTCTCGTTCGCGCTGATCCTCGCCGGCGCGCTCGGCAACGTCATCGACCGCATCGAGCACGGCTATGTGGTCGATTTCATCCATGCGCACTGGGGCGGGGCGTACTTCCCGGCCTTCAACATCGCCGACATGGCGATCTCGGTGGGCGCGGGGCTGATGCTGCTCGATGCCTTTCTCGATTGGCGACGAGGTCGTGCAGCGGCGGGCGGCGACGGTCAGGCTGCGCCATGAAGCTGCTGCTGGCCAACCCGCGCGGATTCTGCGCCGGTGTCGACCGCGCCATCGATATCGTCGAACGCGCCATCGAACTCTACGGTGCGCCGATCTTCGTGCGCCATGAGGTGGTCCACAACCGCCATGTCGTCGAGCGTCTGCGCGCGATGGGCGCGGTGTTCGTGCAGGAACTCGATGAAGTGCCTGACGGCGCGACGGTCATCTTCTCGGCGCACGGCGTCTCGAAGGCGGTCGAGGACGAGGCCAAGCGCCGCGACCTCGAGGTGTTCGACGCCACCTGTCCGCTCGTCACCAAGGTCCACATGGAGGTGCGTCGCTACGCGCGCGAGGGCCGCGATGTGGTGCTGATCGGTCATGACGGACATCCGGAGGTCGAGGGTACGCTGGGTCGCTTCGACAGCGCGTTCGGTGGCCGCATCCGGCTCGTCGAGTCGGTCGTCGATGCCGAGCGGCTCGAGGTGCCGGACCCGGCGCGGCTCGCGTTCGTCACCCAGACCACGCTCTCGGTGGACGACACCGCCGAGATCGTCGCGACGCTGCAGCGCCGCTTCCCCGGCCTCGCCACGCCGCGCAAGGAAGACATCTGCTACGCCACCCAGAACCGTCAGGATGCGGTCAAAGACCTGCTGCGCGAGGCCGACCTCTTGCTCGTGGTCGGCTCGGTGACGAGTTCGAATTCCAACCGCTTGGTCGAGCTCGGCGTACGCGCCGGGATCCCGTCTTTCCTCATCGACGGGGCAGGGGACCTGCGCCGCGAGTGGCTCGAGGGCCGGCAGTGCGTCGGTCTCACGGCCGGTGCCTCGGCCCCCGAGGTGCTGGTGCAGGGGGTCATCGACCAGCTCTGCGCGTGGGGCGTGGAGCGCCCGCAGGAACTCGAGGGGCGGCGCGAGCAGGTGGTGTTCGCGCTGCCGCGGGAACTCCGGGTGGCCCGCGCGGGTCAGTAGCGGGAGTCCGTCGCCCTCCTGGTTGCCCTATAATTCCTCCATGGTCGTGCCCGCCTCACTCAAGCCCGCTGCCGAGCGCCTTCGCGCCTGCGGCATCCAGCCGACCGCGCAGCGCCTGCGCATCGCCGCGCTGCTGATCGGGGCCCCGCAGCACCTGACGGCCGACCAGCTGCTCGCCCGGCTGCGGCAGGGCGGCGCCCGGATCTCCAAGGCCACGGTCTACAACACCCTCAACCTCTTCGCCGCTCGGGGCGTGGTGCGCCAGTTGGCGGTGGACGGCGACCGGGCCTGGTTCGATTCCAACACCGAGCCGCACTACCACTTCCAGGACCTCGAATCCGGGGCCCTGACCGATCTGCCGACCACCGCCGTGCGCTTCGAACAGCTGCCGCCCCCGCCCCCGGGGACGGAATATGCCGGCATCGAACTTTTCATCCGGCTGCGACGCGTTTAAGATTCGCAGCCCTGCCGGGCCCGGATAGCTCAGTTGGTAGAGCGGCGCATTCGTAATGCGTAGGTCGTAGGTTCGAATCCTATTCCGGGCACCATCTCCCCATTTCTCCCTGTTCTGCCCAGTTCCATCGCTCGTCTTCTCCAGCAACCTATCAATATGATAGGTTATGACGGTAGACAGAGGCAGCGTCTCGGCCTGGCGGCTCACCTCGCGGATCGCGCGGGAGCGTGTGCGCCGGATCGCGACCGATTCAGGGCGTCTCATCTGGACCGATCACATGCAGCAACGCATGGTCGAGCGGGGCATCTCGACCTTGGATGTGTTGCGGATCCTTCGGGACGGCGAGGTGGAAGACGCACCTGTCGGCGCACGCAAGCCGGGTGATTGGCGGGTCAAGCTGGTGCGCCGTCTCGACTCCGGACGCGTGGCCGGAGTGGTCACGGTGATCGCCTCCCGCGACACCCTGATTCTTGTGACGGCGGAATGGGAGGACGGTCGATGAGGCAACCCGACCCGAAGCACAGCGCGGCGCAACGCGCGCTGTTCCACTACGCGTTCTGTGGACTTGGCGAGGTGTACCTCGCCGGTGGCATCGAGCGTGTCCACACCGACTACGGTCCGAGCGTCGCGATCCAAGACCTCGACCGCCTGCATCGCGCGATCGGTGAGCACATCGCTCGCTCACGCAGCATGGGGCTCATCGGTGCGGAGGTGCGCTTCCTGCGGCAGGCGATGGGCTGCACGCAGCTGGAACTGGCCCAGCTGCTCGGGACCACCGATCAAGCCGTCGCCCGGTGGGAGAAGGGCAAAACGGCGATCCCGGGTCCTGCCGACCTTTTGTTGCGCGCGGTCCTCCTGCAGCATGTGGGCAAGCCGGTCGATCTGCGGCGGCTCGGGGCCTCGCTGCGGCTCGCCCGCGGCAAGCCCAAGGCGAAAGTGGTGTTCGTGCACACGGGCCGCGGCTGGCGGGTAAAGGCGGCTTGAGGAGGTCTGGACAATGAATGCACATGCGCATCGATCGTTTTGGGCGGCGCTGGTCGCCGTCACGCTGTCGGCTTGCGGACCCTCCGGCCAGCAGGCCGCGGCCCCGGTGCATACGCATCCGCCACCGCTGAAGCCCGGTCAGGTGTTGGATCCAGAGAGTCTCTACGCCAAGCGTTGGCCCGGTCGTTCCGCGTTGTTCCGATTGAACGAGGAGTTGGGGTTCGCGGTACCTCCGGGTCATCAGCCATTCTGGTACGACGGTGCGATCGACATCGTGTATCCGCCGGCAAAATGGGCGCAGATTCCGGTGGTCGATTCATTGACCTTCCGGTTTTTCATGCCGGATTTTCGCGGGTATACGCCCGATAACTACCTTCGTGAATTCGACGAAGACATCGTCAAGATCAGTATGACGTGGGTCGGGTTGGGGCAAGAGCGGCCCGGTGAGCCGGGCGGATACCCCCCAAACCAGTGGGCACGAGTGTTGAACGGGCGGGACATCGCACCCATGGAGCAGCATCTTTTGACCTGCATCCCCTCTTCCGATGCCGATTCTCCCAAGCCGGGAGAAGACTACTTCTGCGTCGGTCCGCCCGGCGATGGTAGATTCCCGCAAGTCTCCATGAGCGTTCCTACGCCTCCCTTTCCGGAATGGATGGTTTATCCACTCATGAAGGCTCACTATTTCACGCCCTATCACGGCGGCGTTGAAGTGTTCTGGACAGCGCATGTCAAACACGCCGCGAACTGGCGGATCATCGATCAGCAGGTTTGGAAGTTCTTCGAGCAATGGAAGATCGAGCGGCCGAAGGATGGGCATGTGGCATCGGTAGCGCGACCGGCCGGCGCTGCCGAGGTGGCGCGTACGCGCCCTGAAGTGCTGGAGCGCTGATGATGTCCCGGGTGGTTGCGGTGTTGTTGACCGTCGCCCTGGCGTCGGCAGTGGGCGGAGGCTGGATCTACGTCGGAACAGGGCGCGGCAGTTCGGATGCGGATGCCGTTGGGCGCGCACAGCCGCTCCGTTCCGATGCGCGTTGGACGGACCATCGCCGTCAGGAATGGGAGCGAGCGCTTCCCGCATCGCATGAACCCTTGTCGGGTTTCGATGATCCTTGTTTCACCGTCCGGGTGAAGTCGCAGCAGGGTCTGTACGGCTACCCCGCGGATCTCTTTCCCGGGATGGTGCCCGAGTCCGTCATCGGTGATGACGGCGCGGACTCTCCGTCGCTCTTCCGCGGACTTCGCGAAGTCGTCTGTCGCGAGAGGCCTCATCTTCAGTTTCTTCGATCGAGCTTCGACTGGGCAGCGCAGGGGTCGCTGGCCTCTTCGCATCGGGTCGATGTTCTTTGCTCGGTGATCGAGCCGCCTCCGATGGCGACGGACAGTGCCTACGGCATGCTTCGCGAAATGACCTGCAACCCGCCGCCGCGGCCTGGGGTGCAAGCACTGTCCCTGTCCTTCACCTGCGAGGGTAGGCTCATCGGTCTGCAAGAGGGTGATGCGGAGAACGGATACCTGTCCGATCTCGTCCGGTTGATGCTGTTCATGGAACAGCGTCATCGCGCATCTGCGACCGCCCTACGCGATCAGTGCGGCGAGTTGGATGGCTTGACCGGGCACTTCAGGTCCAACGCAGTCGTCGCTGGTCTGTAGCGCCGTCGGATCGGTTCAGGCAGGGGCATCAAAAAAACGGCGGCGCCGAGGCGCCGCCGTCCGTTGAACCGACCTTGGAGGTCACCGCGCCCTCGAGGGCGCGGCGAGGACTCAGAAGCGGTCCTGCTCCATCACCTTGTTCCAGGCCTTGACGAAGTCGCCCGTGAACTTCGCGTTGCCGTCGTTGGCGGCGTAGACCTCGGCGATGGCGCGCAGCTCGGAGTGCGAGCCGAAGATGAGGTCCACCGGGGTGGCGGTCCACTTCGCGGCGCCGCTCTTGCGGTCGCGGCCCTCGTAGAGGCCCTCGGTCGCAGACTTCTGCCAGCTGGTCGACATGTCGAGCAGGTTGACGAAGAAGTCGTTGCTGAGGACACCCGGGCGCGAGGTCAACACGCCATGGCGGCTGCCGCCCTGGTTGGCGCCGAGCGCGCGCATGCCGCCCACCAGCACCGTCATCTCAGGGACGCTGAGACGCAGCAGGTTGGCGCGGTCGACCAGCATCTCGGCCGGCGACAGGCGGCTCGCCGTCGAGTAGTAGTTGCGGAAGCCGTCGGCCGTCGGCTCCATGGGCACGAAGGAGGCGACATCGGTCTGCGCCTGCGACGCGTCCATGCGACCCGGACGGAACGGCACGGTGATGTTCTGACCACCCTGACGGGCCGCCTGCTCGATGCCGGCCGCGCCGCCGAGCACGATCAGGTCGGCGAGCGAGACCTTCTTGCCCGAGCGCTGCGCCCGGTTGAAGTCCTGTTGGATCGCCTCGAGCTTCGCCAACACCTTGGCGAGCTCGGCCGGGTCGTTGGCCGCCCAGTCCTTCTGCGGGGCCAGACGCACGCGAGCGCCGTTCGCACCACCGCGCATGTCAGTGCCGCGGAAGCTGGACGCCGAGGCCCAGGCCGTGCGCACGAGCTCGGCGGTGCCGAGACCCGAACCTTGGATGCGGGTCTTCAGCTGCGCGATGTCGGCAGCGTCGATCAGCGCATGGTCCACGGCCGGGATCGGGTCCTGCCAAGCCAGCACCTCCGTCGGCGCCATCGAGCCGAGGTAACGCGTGCGAGGGCCCAAGTCACGGTGCGTGAGCTTGAACCAGGCGCGCGCGAAGGCATCGGCGTACTGGTCGGGGTTGGCGCGGAAGCGTTCGGAGATCTTGCGGTACTCCGGATCCATCTTCATCGACAGGTCGGTGGTGAACATGATCGGCGGATGGCGCTTGGTCGGATCATGCGCATCCGGGACGAGGTTCCACGCGCCCTTGTCGGTCGGCACCCACTGGATCGCACCGGCGGGGCTCTTCGACTGCTCCCACTCGAAGGTGAAGAGGTTGTCGAGATACTGCGTCGTCCAGGCGATCGGGTTCGCCGACCACGCGCCCTCGAGGCCGCTGGTGATGGTGTCGGCGCCCTTGCCGGTGCCGCACTTGTTCTTCCAGCCGAAGCCCTGCTCTTCGAGGCCGGCTGCGGCGGGCTCGGCGCCCACGCAGTTCTCGGGCTTGCGTGCGCCATGCGCCTTACCGAAGGTGTGGCCGCCCGCGATCAGCGCCACGGTCTCTTCGTCGTTCATCGCCATGCGACCGAAGGTGTCGCGGATGTCGGCCGCGGCGGCGATCGGGTCCGGGTTGCCGTTCGGGCCTTCCGGGTTCACATAGATGAGGCCCATCTGCACGGCAGCGAGCGGCTTGGCGAGCTTGCGATCGCCGGTGTAGCGCTCATCGGCGCCGAACTTGCGCTCGGGGCCCCAGTAGACGAGGTCCGCTTCCCAATCGTCCTCACGGCCGCCGGCGAAGCCGAAGGTCTTGAAGCCCATCGACTCGAGCGCGACATTGCCCGTGAGCACCATCAGGTCGGCCCAGGACAGGGCACGGCCGTACTTCTGCTTGACCGGCCACAGCAGGCGGCGGGCCTTGTCGAGGTTCACGTTGTCGGGCCAGCTGTTGAGCGGCTCGAAGCGCAGCTGACCACCGTCGGAACCGCCGCGGCCATCGCCCAAGCGGTAGGTGCCGGCGCTGTGCCAGGCCATACGGATGAAGAACGGACCGTAGTGGCCGTAGTCGGCCGGCCACCAGTCCTGCGAGTTGCGCATCAGCGCCTCGATGTCCTTCTTGACGGCCGCGAGGTCGAGCTTCTGGAACTCGGCGGCGTAGTTGAACTCCGACCCCATGGGGTTGGATGCCGGGGCGTGCTGGCGCAACGGCGCAAGGTCGAGGCGCTCGGGCCACCAGAACTGGTTGGAGGTGCCCATGCCGGCGGCGGTGGCCGTGCTGGGGGTGGCTGCTGCGGCGACCAAGGTCGCTGTCGCGAGCAGTGCGGTGAGGGATCTGCGCATCATCGGAGTGCTCCCAAATAATGATGACGAAGCGCGAACCTTAACCTCTTTGGACCCGGTCTAAATAATAGAAAATACCTATGCGCGCGATAGATGAAACCTATCGTGCCGCGATTGCTGGCTGGCAACGCAGGCTTCGTCGCGCGCGCTCGGCGCTCGCGAGATCCGCTCCATCGTCGGTGACCAGCAGCCGCATGAGCAGCAGGACCTTGGCGCTCGGCGCCTCGACGATGGTGGCGCCCGGGGGCGTCCTGATCGTGTAGGGTTCCGTCCCCGGCGCGACGACGAGCAACTCGAGCTGCGAAGGGTCGGCGACTTTGCGGTCGTTCACCACGAAGAAATTGTCGGAGTTCGCGCCGTAGAGCGCGACCGACCAATAGCGCGGGTGCGCGACCTCGGCGCTGACGCGCAGCGGCTGCTCGGAGAGGTCGGCGGCGCAGGTGGCGTAGAGCAGGTCGGGGCTCGGCATCACG
>Ga0172372_10011544_pt1 | contig 11212 bp, 10 predicted proteins | sample LakKiv5m_2_FD_114544 | JGI IMG/M metagenome (GOLD analysis project Ga0172372, IMG submission 114544) | Freshwater microbial communities from Kabuno Bay, South-Kivu, Congo - kab_092012_9.5m | ecosystem: Environmental > Aquatic > Freshwater > Lake | place: Democratic Republic of the Congo... | reverse complement strand
TTCAATCCAACTTCAGACCTGATTCCATTGAGGTTTCAAAATGGCAGGTGGGTCAGCGCCAGTTAAAGTTTTTTATTTTTTTAATAATTGACCTAAACCCAGCGTTTTTATTGTAAATTTCTGTTCAAAGGGGTTGAAATAAAGCGTAATAAAGGTAAAGCCAGGCCCTAAAAAAATCTTCATCAAATAAGCCATTTTAATGCTTAGAAATTCATGCTTTTACTTTTGATAAAATTGGTTCATAATGTGCCGTCTTTTAAATTCAAGGTTAATTTTAAAAGATGGTTTTTATTCAAAGCTTTAAAAATCAAAAAAGATTTCCAAAAAATGAGGAATGATAATTCACATTTAAAAACAAACTAAGGAGGGAACATGGGTAAAGTACTAATAATTGGTTGTGGTGCGGCAGGTTCTGTTGTGGCCAAGAAATGTTTACAGTTACCTATGTTTTCTCATGTTCATGTGGCCAGTAGAACATTGTCTAAATGTCAAACACTAAAGGCCGATACCCAAGATAAAATTTCTATTTCTCAATTAGATGCTGACGATACAGATCAGGTTTATCGTACTATTCAAGAAGTCAAGCCTGATGTGGTGATCAATATGGCCTTGCCCTATCAAGATTTGTCCATCATGAAAGCCTGTTTAAAAGCCAAAGTACACTATGTTGACACGGCCAATTACGAGCCAAAAGACGAAGCAAAATTTTGTTATAAATGGCAATGGGACATGCATGATGAGTTCAAAAATGCAGGCATTTTGGCCTTGCTAGGCTCAGGGTTTGATCCTGGTGTCACGAATGTGTTTTGTGCTTATGCAAAAAAGCATTATTTTGATGAAATTCACGAAGTAGACATTATTGATTGCAATGCCGGAGATCATGGCAAAGCCTTTGCCACCAATTTCAATCCTGAAATTAATATCAGAGAAATTACCCAAAGAGGAAAATATTTTGAAAATGGGCAATGGATAGAAATAGACCCCTTATCGGTATCAAAAGACATTGATTTCCCTGAAGTGGGTTTAAAGCGTGCTTATTTAATTTACCATGAAGAATTGGAATCTTTGGTAAAACACCTGCCTCATTTAAAGCGCATCCAATTTTGGATGACATTTTCACAAGCCTATATCACCCATTTGGATGTCTTACAAAATGTAGGGCTAACCCGAATAGACCCCATCGTTTTTAAAGGCCAGGAGATTATTCCTCTTGAGTTTTTAAAAGCCTTATTGCCAGAACCCAGCTCTTTGGCTGAAAACTACACAGGAAAAACCAGTATAGGGTGTTTGATATCCGGATTGTCCAAGGGTCAAAAAAAAGAAGTTTTAATTTACAATGTGTGCGACCATCAAGAAAGTTACAAAGATGTCCAAGCCCAGGCCGTGTCTTATACAACAGGGGTTCCGGCCATGATTGGTGCCAAAATGATTTTAGAAAAAAAATGGACAGGTTCAGGGGTATTCAACATAGAAGAATTTGATCCAGACCCCTTTATGGAAGATTTAATGAGGTACGGCTTGCCTTATAAGGTTCAGCAAAGATGACGGCGCCTGCCATGCAATATGCGCCCTTAAAACAGGTCGCCATCGCAGATTTCCCGTTAACGGAGATCAAAACCCCAGCCTATGTCTTAGATGAACACCAATTAAAAAGAAATTTAGAACGATTAAAATATGTACAACAGCACGCAGGCTGTAAGATTATTATGGCCATTAAAGCGTTTTCCAGTTTTTCTGTGTTTCCCTTAATTCGCCAATATTTACCAGGATGTACCACCAGTTCTTTACATGAAGCAAGATTGGCCAGGGAGGAATTTGGTAAAGAAGTCCATATTTATTCTCCCGGTTTTAAAAATGAAGAATTTGATGACATTTTAGATGTGGTGGACCATATTGTGTTTAACTCACATTCTCAATTGCGTTCTTTTCTTCCTAAAATAAAGCAAAAATCAAAAAACATTAAAGTAGGGTTACGGTTAAACCCTGAACATTCTGAGGTCTCTTTGTCTTTATATAACCCTTGTTCGAAATACTCCAGATTTGGGGTCACGTCTTTAGAACTGGATGAATCTGATTTAGACATGGTGGACACTGTGTTGATTCACACGCTGTGTGGCCAATATGTCGAAAATTTAGAGCGTGTTATTCAAGCTGTGGAAGAAAAATTTGGTCATGTCTTACACAAAGTGTCTTGTGTCAATTTTGGTGGGGGACATTTAATTACAAGGCCTGATTACAACATAGACAAACTATGTCAACTGATTCAGCAATTTAAAAGCAAGTATAATGTGGATGTTATTTTAGAGCCTGGAGAGGCTGTGGTGGTCAATGTGGGGTATTTGGTGGCGTCCGTATTGGACATCATGCACAATGAAATGGATGTTGCCATTATTGATACCTCTGCGACAGCGCACATGCCCGATGTTTTAGAAATGCCTTACCGTCCCAATATTGCAGGGGCAGAAAAACCTGGTATTTTGCCTTACACCTATAAATTGGGAAGTAACACTTGTTTGTCTGGGGATGTGATAGGGGATTACTCTTTTGACCAACCTTTACAAGTGGGCGACAAATTGGTTTTTACAGATATGGCACAATACACCATTGTTAAAAATACAACCTTTAATGGGGTTCAATTGCCTTCCATTGCCGTGTGGCGTTTGCATAATGAATTGGACCTTGTACGGCAATTTTCTTATTCAGATTTTAGAGACCGTTTGTCTTAATTTTTTTATCAAGGGGATTTTTTTGATAAAGGAGTCATGCCATGTTAGACAACGCACAAAGCTTTTCCCAAAATTTTGAAGCGCTTGTTCAGTTAAGAGACACACACCGTTTTTGGGATAACGGTTTATTAAAAGCCTGTCAGTCCGCTTTACTCACAAAAGAAGATTTTAAGTATATTTTTGGACAGTATCGTTTATATTCAAGGTTTTTTACCAGGTTTATTACAGCCGTCATGACAAATTCTGAAAACGATTTACACAGGGCTATTTTATCAGAAAATTTATGGGAAGAAGGCGGAAAACAGGATCCTGAAAACCGTCATTCTGAAATTTTCAATCGCTTTTTAAGAGATGTTTTAGGGGTATCTGAAAATACGGATTTCAAACCTTATACGGTTCAATTTTGTGAAGAGTATTTAAAGGCCTGCAAGGAAAATGATGCTTTATATGGGGCCGCGTTTTTATCTTTGGGAACAGAAGGGATCGTGGCAAGGCTATACAAAATTTTTGTAAACGCATTTCTTGAATTGGGAATTCCTGAAAAAGACCTACATTTTTTTCATCTTCATATTGATTGTGATGACGATCATGCCTTAAGCCTTGAGAAAATTTTAAAGTCATTTGGCCACAGGTCAGATTGGTTTTATACCTCATCAAAAGCACTGGATCATGCCTTGTCATTACGAGATCGGTTTTTTACAGCGTTACTAGAAGACACATTACTGCAACGGGTTTCTGTGGTGTATCACAGCATTAAAACGCCTGTGTCGTTATTCAATAGAACAGACTCTTTATGGGTTCAGAAAACCCAGTTAAACCCTTTATATTCAAATGAAGACCCTTCTGAAAACATCTCGTTTTCTGTAAGTAGATTTCCTTTTCCTTCCCAGGTTTTAGACCCTCGTCTTATAGAAATTCCAGCTGGAAAATGTAATGAAAAACACCGTCATGCGCATGAGACCTTTTTTTATATTTTATCTGGCCAAGGGGAGGTTTTAGTGGAAGAAAAGGTGATCAAAGTGTCTGCTGGAGAGGGTGTTTTTGTTCCCAGATGGGCTGATCACCAAACAAAAAATACAGGCCCGTCTCCTTTGGTTTTTTTAGGTGTGACAGATTTTAATTTAACAAAAAAATTTCCTGGGAATACTGAGCATGGAGCAAGGAAGAAAAAAAACGCGCCGCTTCGTTAAAAGATCAAATGGTATATAAAGAATTTTTTTGATAAGAAATAGAAAGTAGATTTTTTAAACTATTTTTTTAAGCTGATCATCAGGAATCGAAACATCATGCTGATGCCGCTTCTTTAGGAAAATGATTTTAAAAAACCATAATCTTGATTTAAACCTAAACAATATCTTTATTAAATAAACTCTACTTTAAACCCGTTGATATCCTAAAAATCTAAAAAAATATGTACTCCCACAACTCAACCCTCATTTGACAAAGAGGGTAGTTCATCAAAAAGAATAAAAATTGTTTTCGTGATGATAATCAATTAAAAAATGATATCGGGTTTTCTTCTCAACCTATTCAAAAAAAGTCTTTTTAAAAAATTTGAATTAAAAAAACTGATGAAAAATATTCGTTTACAGTTTAAACCTAAGATGAAAATGTTTTTAAAAAATCATAGGGGTATAAAGAAGAATGTTGGTCGCTCCAGTTAATGCCCAGTGCATAATTGCCTACAGGATTCATACTCAGCGGGTAAATGTCACTTGAAATACTATTCGCATCTAGTAAAGGTTTTCCTGTAAATTCTTCCTGACATTTTGCACATCGACAAGACAGCCTTAACGTTTTACAAGGAATATAAAATCCATCTTGGTTTTCATATTTGATTAAAATCCCTAAAGATTTGTCATAACTGATATTGGGCAATTCATAAGCCCCAAATTTAATCTTACTAACTTCTCTTGCCACTGTTTCTGCCAATTGAAGATAAATGCGGCTCACCTCATCTTCAGGGTATCTGATGACATAAGGAACCCCATTGTCACAAGAGTGGCTAATATTGGGTAAAATAGGAAATGAAAAAGTATGGTTAAATCCAAATTCTTTTTTTAATCTTTGAATAGCGCCATCTCCAAAAATGGCATGCTTGGTTTGGCAAGAACCACACAAGTAGTAACTCATGTTTTCAACAACAGCAATGGCAGGTACTTTTAATGTTTGAAATAGTTCAATGCCTTTAACAACATCAATAAAACTAATATATTGAGGAGTGGTCACGATAACAGCCGCAGTCATTGGAATCAGTTGTCCCAATGTCAATTGAATATCCCCTGTTCCTGGGGGCATGTCGATAATCAAGTAATCCAATTCACCCCAATTTGTGCCTGTTAATAATTGGTTAATGACCTGACTGACCATAGGTCCACGCATCATGGCAGCAGAAGAAGACTCGTCTTCATGTTGCACAAAACCAAAAGACATTAATTTAACAGGCCCTGCATTAAAAGGTTTCAGCAACTCGCCATCTAAATACAAATGAGGATCTTGAATGTCTACCATGGTCGGCAAACTGGGGCCATAAATGTCTGCATCAAAAATACCCACAGTGGCACCAAGTTTACTTAAAGAATAAGCCAAATTAACCGCAACAGTCGATTTTCCAACCCCACCTTTGCAACTGGATACCCCGATAATATTGGCCACTTTAGACAAGCCTTTTTGAGCAAAAGAAGCTTGTGGTTTGCTAGAAGAGGACAACCCTATGTGAATCTCCCTAACCCAAGACAATTTTCTGACCGCTGCATGCGCTTGCTTTTTAAACTCTTCCTTAACAGGACAAGCAGGTGTTGTCAGTTCAATGGTAAAAGAAACATCAGAATCATTAGAAATTTCAAGATTTTTAATGAATCCCAGAGACACAATGTCTTTGTGTAAATCTGGATCTTGAATAACAGATAAAGCGGCCAATATGTCGTTTTGTTTTGTCATAACCGTGAAATAATGGCTTTTGTAAACTCAGAGGTTGTAACAGAAGGGCTGTTATTCACTGCCAAGTCAGGTGTGACAATGCCCTCTAAAATGGTTTTTTCTAAAGCAGATTCAATACATGTTTTAACCTCATGCCATCCTAAAAAATCAAAGAGCATCACCCCAGATAATAAAAGGGCCGAAGGATTGGCTTTGTTTTGTCCTGCAATACTTGGGGCTGTCCCATGAGTGGCTTCAAAAATGGCGTATCCGGTTTCATAATTAATGTTGGCGCCTGGAGAAATGCCAATCCCTCCCACTTGGGCTGCCAGGGCATCTGAAATATAGTCCCCATTCAAATTTAAGGTGGCAATCACGTGATAATCTTCTGGCCTTAACAAGGCGTTTTGAAAAAAGGCATCACAAATACAATCATTAATCCATACTTTTCCATTTAATTGGGCCTCATGCTTTGCCAAATTTGCAAGCTCTACCCCTTGTTCTGATTTTATTTTATTAAAGGCTTTTTCTGTAAACACCTTCTCTTTGAAAACAGATTCTGCGTACGCATAGCCCCAATCTCTAAATCCCCCTTCTGTAAATTTCATAATATTGCCCTTGTGCACCAAAGTAACGCTTTTTTGATGGTTGCTTAAGGCATAATGAATAGCGGCATGAACCAAGCGTTCAGACCCTTGTTTAGAAACAGGTTTAATACCAAAAGAAGTGGTTTCTGGAAAAGGAAAGGGCAGGGTTTGATATTTCGTTTGTAAAAAAGAAAGTAATTCTTTTGCAGCAGTATCTTGATAAGGCCATTCAATACCCGCATAAATGTCTTCCGTATTTTCTCTAAAGACAACCATCTTTACTTTTTCAGGATGATGAACAGGAGAACTGACGTTTCGATACCATTTCACAGGCCTGACACAGGCATATAGATCAAAGGTCTGACGCAAAGTCACATTGATAGATCGAATACCGCCACCAACAGGGGTAGTTAAAGGACCTTTAATGGCCAATTTATGTTCCTTAATTGCACCCAAAGTTTCATCTGGTAAATAAGTGCCTTTTTGTTCAAATGCAGCTTGTCCAGCCAAACAATGTAACCAGTTAATTTTTTGTTTATCTTGGTAAACTTTTAATAAAGCCGCATTAAAAATGCTTTGAGCGGATTGCCAAATTTCAGGACCCACACCATCCCCAGGAATCACAGGAACCGTTATTGTTGTCATGGCCACACACCTTTCATATAAAAATGATGATTTTTTAAAATTGAACTAAGCAGTAAGTGACGCCTTAAGCTGAATTTTCATCAATTCTAAATAGTCTTTTTTTGTTAAATTTACAATGGGTTCATTTGAAGCAGCATACCCATAATGGGCAGAAGGTTGCTTGTATACAAAAGCCCACACTTTATCACCATAACTAAGATGCCACCATTCATTGCCATAAATTGCAAATCCTGATTCCGCTGCAGCCTGAAACAACATCACTCTATTGTTTTGTTTTTCAACACTTAAATGTGAAGCAAAAGCTTGTTGTTCTTCATTTTTTCCAAAAATAACATCAAATTGTCCAATATCTAATAATTGACGTGTTCTTGTGTCGTACAGATGAATATCAATGGCAGCACCTGTGGAATGTGTCGGTATATTGTCAATAAAAGGAGAGACATGCGTTGTTGTGATGTTATAAGTCATTTCAAGAAGATGATCTAATGTTTCTTCATTCAATGTGGATAAAGTACGTTGTGTGTTTGCAAGTTCTTGATGAAAGATTTCAATAAATTTTTGATCAAAATATTCTTTTTGTTTTGACAAAGGGCGATATCCTTCGAAATAAGCAATCCCAATATGACCAGGAAGACGGGTCAACATCTTCAATAATCTTTCAAAAACACCCAGCCTTACCTTGGAATTCCCCTCATAAGATTTTTCAGCATATTTTTGATCAAAACTTGATAACGCTTTAAATCGATTAAGAAGGTTCTCCAAATCAGAATCTGAGATACTTAGGCGTTGAAGAAAAGAAACATTGTCTTGTGTCGATAATCCAATTAATGGATTAGAAGAGGCCAAATCAACCAATGGGTCTTTGTTTTCTATAATTTCCTTTGCTGTGACAGGTTGAGCAACAACTGAACAGTAAAGAACAGCGTTTTGAACAATATCAGAAACAGATACCGCAAACTGAGAGGATGTATTAAATGAAAAAGATGATATTGAAATTGATTTAAAAGTCATTGAAAAACTCCCTTAAGTTTTAGAAATAGATTTAAAAAGGATAAGCATTAAAAAAGATTAATTAATTAATTTTTTTATAATTAAAAAAATAGGTGTTTTAGAAAAGTTTTTAAACTAAATTTAGTAAAAAAACATATAAAATATTTTATAATTTTTGACAATGACTTTAATAATTGACTATTATCTGAAAAACATGGTTTCTTTATTCTAAACTTGGTTTAGAACTTAAAAAAACGTCAAAGTAATAGACCAAAATTATTTTAATATTATTAAAACTAAAATAATTTAATAATTAACTTTCAACTTATTTTTCAAATAAGAGTTAATTTTTAGAGATGTATTTAAGGAGAGTAAGATGTTAGAAAAATTACGCCGGTTTCCTATCATGGCCATGATCATTACAGGAAATTTAAGTTTATTAATGTATGCATTTAATTATTTCAAATTGGGTAATATCGATCCAAATTTTCTTTTAGTCTCTCATTGGTTATTTATTGCGTCTACAGTTTTTTACGCATTCAAGAAAAAATCTTTAACCACATGGATTTTTGTTAGCATGTTTATAGGAATTGCCATCGGGCATGACAATCCTGTTTTTGCTGTAGAGTTAAGATTACTTAGTTATATCTTCTTAAAATTAATTAAAACTGTCGTAGCGCCACTCATTATTTCAACATTGATTGTAGGTATTGCAGGTCATGCCGATTTGAAACAAATAGGAAGAATGGGATTAAAATCTTTGGTTTATTTTGAAGTGGTTACAACGATTGCGTTGTTTATTGGATTAGCCGCCATTAACATTAGTAAAGCAGGGGTGGGAATTAATCTACCCCCAGTGGATTCACATTCAACCTCTATTACAGCCCCACCAAAACAAACTTTTTCAGATGTTGTTTTACATATTTTTCCTGAAAATATTGCAAAATCTGTTGCAGAAGGACAAATGCTTCAAATTGTTGTCTTCGCTATTTTATTTGCAATGGGAATGGCACTAATTGCTGATAAACATAAAAAACCTTTGGTTGATTTTTTTGAAAGTGTTGCAGAAACCATGTTTAAATTTACGAATATTATCATGTATTACGCCCCAATAGGGGTGGGTGCCGCAATGGCTTACACAGTGGGGCATATGGGAATAGGCATTTTATTAAATCTGTTTCAATTATTAATTACATTGTATGTAGCACTTATTGTGTTCATTTTAGCGGTACTTCTGCCCATTATGATTATATTCAAAGTGCCTATTCGCCGATTTATACAATCTGTAAGTGAGCCTATGTCTATTGCTTTTGCCACAACCAGTTCAGAATCTGCTTTACCCATTGCCATGGAAAACATGGAAGCCCTTGGCGTTCCAAGAAAAATCGTGGCCTTCGTCATGCCGACAGGGTATAGCTTCAATTTAGACGGAACCACTTTATATCTATCCTTGGCTTCTGTTTTTGTAGCACAAGCAGCAGGTATTCATTTAAGTTTAATGCAACAATTAATCATTGGGTTAACCCTAATGTTAACCAGTAAAGGCATTGCAGGAATTCCAAGAGCCTCTTTAGTCATTTTATTAGGAACCGCAGTTTCTTTTAATTTACCCACAGCCCCTATTTTTATTATTTTAGGCATTGATGAATTAATGGACATGGCCAGAACAGCAGTCAATGTATTAGGAAACTGTCTTGCAACAGTGGTGGTCGCAAAGTGGGAGGGAGAATTTGTTTTAACGCCTGAATTAGAAGAAGCAAAGGCTTAATGAAACGTATTCAAATTGAAGATCCTGTTATTTTACTTTGTCAATTATTAAAAATCATTTTTCCAAATATGTCTGGGGGGGAAGCCAAATTAAAGATTCAAAGTGGTAACATCCAAGTGAATGGTGAAATCACAAAAGCCAAAAAATTAAAAATAAGAGAAAATTCAAAAATACTCATTGATGGCGTTGTTTATCAAGTTGTGCACAAGACTGAATAAATTCTCATTTTCAAAAAATGTCAGATCAAAAATTAAATTTCTATAAATCTTTAGGTTACCCCATTCCTGGCCAAAAATTGATTAAAACACCTTCTCAAATTGAAGGAATGCGTAAAAGTGGAAAATTAACAACCCAAATCCTTTTTGAATTAAATGAATTCATCAAACCTGGTATTTCAACAAATCAGATTGATGATTTTGTATTTCAAAAAACAAAAAAAGCAGGAGCCGTACCCGCCCCTTTAGGATACAGAGGATTTCCAAAATCAACTTGTGTGTCTGTAAACGACGTCATTTGTCATGGCATTCCTTCAGAACGACTTTTAGAAGAGGGAGACATTGTAAACGTGGATGTGACGTGTATTTTAAATGGTTTTTATGCAGATGCTTGCTGCATGTACTTGGTAGGACAAGTGTCTGAAGAAGCAAAAAAACTGGTAGATGTGACCAAACAATGTTTGATCGCAGGGATCAATGCCGTAAAGCCTTTTCAGCCTTTAAACGTGATTGGAAATGCCATACAAAAAATCGCGGATGAGCATTCATACAGTGTTGTTGAGGATTTTGGAGGACATGGGGTAGGGGTTGCATTTCATGAAGACCCATTTATTCATCATTATCAACGACCAGAAAAACAAATGATTATGGTGCCAGGCATGACGTTCACCATAGAACCCATGATTAACCAAGGAAGAAAAGAATGCAAAATTTTAAAAGACAATTGGACGGCTGTTACAAAAGATGGGAAATTATCCGCACAATGGGAACATACCATTTTGGTCACAGACTTTGGATCAGAAATATTAACCCAATAAAAAGGAGAGTTTAATATGCCTTATGAATTTTATAAGCTGCTACATTTTATATGTTTATTTTCAATGATTTCTTCGTTAACCATCATGTCTGTATCTGATCAAAGCAAAAAAGCAAACATCACATATGGTATTGCTTCATCAATACTATTCATTGCAGGTGTGGGATTATTACATAAATCAGGCATTTCAATAACAACACCTTGGGTTTTAGGCAAAATAAGCATTTGGGCCATTCTTTCCATTCTGGCTCCGATTGTTGCAAAAAGATTTTCATCATTTAAGAAATATGCTTTTTATATCTTCTTTTTTCTCATTATCGTGGCATCTTATTTGGCCATCTTTAAATAAAAATCCATGCGTAAAAATTTAATGGTTCTGTTTCTAGTGGTTGCAACAGAACTTATAGGATTTGGATTAATTATTCCCGTATTACCCCTCCTTGCAAAACAATTTGAAACCAATGGCATCATGATTGGAATTTTAATGTCCTCCTATTCATTTGCCCAATTTATTTCTTCCCCTATTTTAGGCAGTTTGTCTGATT
>Ga0172372_10011543_pt1 | contig 11213 bp, 10 predicted proteins | sample LakKiv5m_2_FD_114544 | JGI IMG/M metagenome (GOLD analysis project Ga0172372, IMG submission 114544) | Freshwater microbial communities from Kabuno Bay, South-Kivu, Congo - kab_092012_9.5m | ecosystem: Environmental > Aquatic > Freshwater > Lake | place: Democratic Republic of the Congo... | reverse complement strand
ACGAGAGCGTTAAGACGAGGGGTGGAGGCACGGCTATACGTGAGTACATAAGTTCCGGAAGGAGAGACAAGGTGGACATGGTCGCAGGAGAGGAGCACGTAGCGGATCAGCGATTCCTTCGGGAGGTACATCACCGTGTAAAGAATAATCTCCAGGTGGTTTGCAGTCTCCTACGCCTTGAAGGGCGGAGGCTAGTCGACCGGGAGACTCTAGCGGTATTTAAGCGTAGTGAGGAACGGATACAGAGCATGGCGCTAGTCTACGACACGTTGTACCGCAGTGATGGGCACGATCTAGTTCCCCTGCATGAGTATCTTCAAGAGATGATGCGCCAGTTGGTCTATAGTGTGTGTGATAGATCAGGTCGCCCGAACCTCTCATTCCAGTTGGCCCCGATATTTGTATCGAGTCGGATGGCGACAAATCTAGGGCTGCTCGTGAACGAGATAGTTTCGAATCATCTCCGCGGGAGCTCACGGGGCGCTACTAATGTGCTGGCCTTGTGTTTGGAGCGTGACTCTGGGCGGGTGGAGATCGAGCTGCGTGAAGATGGTGCCGAGGAGATATCTCGTGCGGCAGAGGGGGATATGGAGCAACAGATCCTGCAGGCGCTCGTCAAGCAGGTGCAGGGCAAACTAACATCGAGTAACAGCGGAGGAGTCTCAACGAGACTTTCGGTGCCTGCGGCAGTACTAGAGGCAGATCCGCACGGATAGGCCGTTTCGATAGGGCATCGCAGTTCTCCCGCTGTCTACTTAGAAACGTTGGAAGTTTCAAAAAGGATAAAAATGTGCGGGCAGATGAAGTTTAACTTAATGAATTCGGCAGCTTCCGCACATTTTTGGCCTCTTAAAGATAGAGAGGACTGCGACGCCCTGCCGTTTCGATAGGGGCCGGCCCACAACAGCGCGTAGGCTGCTACACTATTGTACCCTCCTGACCAGTAACCCCAACACCTCCCAGTGATGAGTCATCGGAAACATATCAAACGGCCAAAGCCCCACTAGTTCGTAATCAGCAGAGAGAGAACGCACGTCGCGACCAAAGGTCTCTGGATTGCAACTTGAGTAGATAATCCGTTCGGGCAGCGCCCTTGAAAGGTATGCGCAGGTCGCCTCGGAGAGACCACGCCGCGGAGGATTGACCGTAACTATGTCCGGCGCGAGGTCGGAGCGCATCTGCAGGTAGCGATCGACATCTGCTGCGATAAATTCCAAGTGCGAAAGCCCCTGATCGCGGGCGCTCAACTGCGCGCATTTAATCGCTTGCGGAGAGAGCTCGATGCCGAGCACTCTTTGACAGTGCGGCGCAGCGCTCAGTGAGAAGCCCCCGACGCCGCAAAATAGATCAAGTAAAAGCTTGGGCTTTGCCTCTTTGGCGAGCGTTGCTGCGGTCTGGTAGAGCTGCTGGGCGATCGACGGAGTCACCTGCATAAACGATTGGGAGGAGAAGTACAGAGAGAGCGGACCAAGCTGCTCTCGAATGAGGCGGTTTTCAGTGAGCGGGACTTCATCGGGCCCCTCAAGGATTGCTGCTGGAAGGGGTTGGATGTTGCAGCTCACCACGGTGACCCACGGAAAGAGCTTTTGCAGCGTCTGCACCTCTTCTTGAATAGTGGGAATCAGAACGGGGCTTCGCAGGACAAAGCGAACGATACCTGAGCGATTATCGTGAGTGGTGATAATTATGACATGCTTGAGCTCTCCGATGCGGGCTTCGATGTCGTACGGGATCAGTTTGCGAGCGGATATCACACCACGGAGGTGGCGCAAGAGTTCGCGGATAGGTGTAGGTGAGAGGCTGCAATCGACTAGCTCGTGGGTGCTTCTATCCTGTCGTGTGATGCCTATGATTGGTGAATGAACAGATCCACCGACACTCATCTTGACCTTGTGGCGGCTCTGCCAGGGGTGGCTTACGGTGACAGCGTCGTGAATCCGTAGCGGATAAACATCGGCGTTACGTAAAGTTGAATGAAGGTGCTCGATCTTTGTCTTGAGCCGGGAGCCAGAAGTTATTCCCAAGAGAGAGCACGATTGGCAGGTGCCAGCGCGGTAGTAGTCGCACTCCGCGTCCTCGTAGGTTACATCTTTTTCTTCAGAAGGGGTTTTCACGGCGAGCTATCACGGTGGGGTGTTTATAAAGAGATCGGGGGCGTTACAAGAGGCTCGCGTTTCTCGATGGTCTCCCTGTTATCTCTGTTCTCTGCGTAGAATCTTAACAGCGTTACTTCGCAATGCCTGGTGGAGAGTAACAGCAACGGCCAGTCTATGTCACCAATGCCGTTAGTATGCACAGGGATGATCGTTGTGTGGCAGGGGTTTGTGTGTAAAACTTTCCAGCTATGATTCGATGTTTCTTAGGTACTTCTTCGGCGTTTTTTTTCGTGTTTGCTCTCGTAGCGAGTTCCGTGAGCATCACCGTCAGTGTACAGGACGTAGGGGCGCAGGAGGTAGGCGGACGCCAAGGAAGGGTTCCTGTAGTGGCGAAGCGGCTCGATCCCTTCTCGTGTATCACCTCTGCCCCGTCTCTATCGCAGAGCGACGGTCGGGTCATCCTTGAAAAAGTACAAGTTCACTATTCGGCGATCGAATCGATGCAGGGTTCCTTTCGCCAGGATTCGTATGTTGCGGCGCTTGACGAGGGCGAGGCGAGCTCTGGGGCGATGGTATTCGCCAAACCCGGTAAGATGCGGTGGAGTTATAAGACTCCGCGGGAACAGGAGGTGGTTATTCGCGACGGTGAGTTGTGGATGTATCAGCCCGACAAGGGACAGGTGATGATCGATAGCGTGGGGGCTGTTTTGCTCTCGGCCTTGCCAGTGTCGTTCATGATGGGTATTGGAAACGTAACCAAAGATTTTGACTTAGTATCGGCATGCCGAGCTCAAGGTGGGGTAGCACTCAACCTGGTACCGCACAAGGCGGCCGGGCAAAGTGGCAAGGAGGAGGCCTTGGAGGGGTTCGTTCTGCTGGTGGACCAGCAAAAAAATGTCCCTCAGGGCGCAAAAATTAGCTCTGTCGGGGGTAATGTAACGGCAATTGTCTTTGAAAATCTGCAACTTAACGTGCCTGGGGTGAATTCTAACCGATTTGTTTTAGAGTACCCAAAAGGTGTAGATATACTAGATAGACGTACGGCACCCGCGTCGTAGGTTCGTAAAGTAGTTACGCCATGAATTCACGCCTATCAATACTACCAACAGAGGGTGACAAGCCCGCAAGCAGTTGCTCCTCGGTGGCGGTAAACATCGCTGAGCCGAAGAATCTTGAGTCCGGTCGCTCGTTTGCCGGACGAGCCGCTATCGTTACGCTTGGATGTGCCAAGAATCAGGTCGACTCAGAGGTTATGATCGGGGTGCTGCGTAACACTGGGTTTGAGATAGTGAGCGATCTGGCTCATGCCGATGTCGCTGTGGTCAACACGTGCGGATTTCTTGAAAGCGCGGTGAAGGAGAGCGTCGACTGCGTTCTTGAGCTATCTGAACTTAAGAAGTCAGGCAGCCTCCGTCGATTATTAGTCGCTGGCTGCATGGTTGAGCGGTACAAGGGTGATATCCGCAAGGCTCTGCCTGAGGTCGATTCCTTTATCTCGCTCGATGGAGTTTTGAGTGTGGGTCAAGCTGCGCTCGGCGCAGACGAGACATTGCGCGATATTTTGCACGAGGGATCGCGGCCTTATTTTCTTTATGACGAGACGATGCCAAGACACTTGGCGTCACAACGTCACATGGCGTACGTAAAGGTATCTGAAGGGTGTAATCGCCCGTGTGCTTTTTGTATTATCCCACAGATTCGCGGCGCGATGAGGAGTCGCTCGATTGAGTCGCTCGTTCGCGAGGTTCAGGCGCTAGGAGCGCAGGGGGTGCGAGAGATGAACCTTGTGGCGCAGGACCTTACGGCATTTGGATCTGATGCTACAGGCGGGCGGTTAGTTGATTTGCTTCGCGCGATCGATGCCACACATGCGGCCGCATGGGTTAGGCTTCTGTATGCGTACCCAGTTGGTGTTGACGATGAGTTGCTGCGAGCGATCGTAGACCTGCCATCGATCTGTAATTACCTCGACGTGCCTCTTCAGCATGCAAGTGAGCGGGTTCTCAAGAACATGAAACGGCCGATCGGGCGTTTTGGATCTCGTCGCTTTGTTGAGTATGTGCGTGCGACTGCCCCAGAGATAAAGCTCCGTACAACTTTTATTGTGGGCTTTCCGGGCGAGACAGAGGAAGATATTCGTGATCTTGAATCATTCGTCCAAGATGGGCACTTTGAGAGTGTTGGTGTGTTCACATACTCGCCAGAGCAGGGCACCGATGCGTATTCACTAAAAGACCAGGTTTCGGAGAAGGAGAAACGTGCTCGGCGCGACCGGATTATGCTTGCCCAGCAGAAGGTGCGAGTTCAGCGCAACCAGGAATATATCGGTAGTGAGCTCGAGGTGCTGATTGAGGGCCCACATGATGAGACGGAGCTACTGCTGGCGGCGAGATCGCGCTTTCAAGCTCCGGAGGTGGATGGTAGTATTTTAATCAATGACGTAGTCGAGGGGTTGGGAGAGATTTCAGCCGGTCACCTTGGCCGCGTCGCGATAACGGAAGTATCAGGATACGATTTGGTGGGGACCCTAATAGCATGAGCAAGCCACGGATTGGAATTTTCATCATCGCGTACAATGCAGTCAACCATCTGAATAAGACTATCGCTCGTATTCCTAAGGATGTGTACGACGAGGTGAAGGAGATATTCGTCATAGACGATTGCAGCTCAGATAATGGTTACTACGCCGCTCTGGGATACAAAGCGCAGCATGGCATCGATAAGCTCACGATTCATCGCAATGAGAAGAATCAGGGGTATGGTGGTAATCAAAAGGTGGGGTATCAGTACGCGATCGACCGCGGTCTTGACATCGTGGCCATGGTACACGGAGATGGCCAGTACGCGCCTGAAGCCCTACCTATTCTCCTAGAGCCTCTTGTGACAGGTCAAGCAGATATGGTGTTTGGCTCTCGGATGTCGAAGCGCTTTGAAGCCCTTAAAGGTGGTATGCCGCTCTACAAGTTTTTTGGTAACCGGATACTGACCTGGTGCCAAAACCGGCTCACGGGGCTTAATCTGACAGAGTTTCACTCTGGATACAGGCTCTACTCGACCCACGCTTTGCAAAAGATACCTTTTCAGTCGTTCACCAACACGTGGCACTTTGACACGCAGATCATCCTGGCGTTGGCGGAGAGGAACATGCGCATAGTTGAGCGCCCAATCCCAACCTACTACGGGGATGAGATCTGCCACGTAAACGGCATTCCGTACGCCTTTAACGTGCTTATGACCTCGTATCAGTTCTATAAGAACCGGAAGCGTAAGACCCTTTCATATCCGGGGGTGATGGACGTGCCCCGGATTATCCTCGGATAGCCTGACGGACAGAAAATAGACCCCTGCCGACAAGCCGCGCGCAGCCTGTTAAAAAACCCCTAGTAGGGGGGCTGAATCTTTGTTTCCCACAGGATAAAAATTGAGTATGTTTGGGGAGAATGACACGCATCGGCAATTATTCGTGAAATGGGGAGGTTCCCCCAGTTTTTGAGTTTCTATGGCAGCACAAAAAAATCCTCAAATCGTAACTCTTAATGAGCTTGGACAGTCAGTATGGTATGACAATTTATCCCGTGATGTTTTGCGCTCGGGCGAGCTGCGCTCGTTGATCGAACAGGGAGTGTCAGGGCTAACCAGCAATCCGACGATCTTTAAGCAGGCTATTGCGGATACCACCAACTACGATGACGCGATGCGGTCAGGTCCGTTAAAGGACCTGAGCACGGAAGATCTCTGCGAAGAGTTGATGATCGCAGATGTAGCCGCTGCGGCTGACCTGTTAAAGCCGATATATGATGCCACCGCAGGCGGTGATGGGTTTGCGAGCATCGAAGTTTCGCCGTACTTGGCTGCTGATGGTGCTCGAACTGTGGAGGCGGCGCTTCGATTATGGAAGAGGCTTAGCCGCCCAAATGTGATGATAAAGATCCCGGCAACGCCAGAGTGCATACCAGCGATTAAGTCCGTTCTAGAGGAAGGGATTAACGTGAATGTCACTCTGATATTTTCAACGCAGGTGTATCAGCAGGTAGCTGATGCGTATATCGCGGCCCTTGAGGCGCGAGTAGCCAAGAAGCAGGACGTTCGTGGAGTGGCATCGGTTGCTAGCTTCTTCGTGTCGCGAGTTGATGCGTTGGTCGAGAAGAAGTTTGATGGTTTATTGAGCAGTGGCAAGAGCACAGAGGCTGATAAGGGTAAGTTTTTTGGCAAAGTGGGCATAGCTAATTCCAAGCTCGCTTATCAGGCTTTTGAGGCGACATTTAGCTCGGCACGATTTAAAAAACTGCAGGAGGCTGGAGCTCGCGTTCAGCGGCCACTCTGGGCCAGCACGGGGACTAAGAATCCGGTGTTTAAGCCAGTCATGTACGTTGAGGAGCTTGCCGGACGTGACACCGTCAACACGATGCCCCCGGCCACTGTAAAGGCGCTTATCGCTGGAGCAACAATTCGCCCCGCACTCCATTCGGGACTTAAGGAGGCGAAAGACTTACTGGGTTGGATAGAATCAATCGGTATCTCCATGAAAGCCGTTCTTGAAGAGCTGCAGACAGCGGGCGTCAAGAGCTTCTCTGACTCATATCGAGACTTGCTTGCATCGATTGAAGAGAAACGCAAAAAGGTTTCGTAGGTTAGTAGGATTTGCACATGGCCACGTACGACGACACTAAGATGACGAAGCCGCCAGCGACTCTGCTGGTAATTTTTGGAGCAAGCGGTGATTTGACATCCCGCAAGTTGATCCCAGCTCTCTGTAATCTGGCTGAAGACGATTACCTGCCGGAGAATTTTATCGTGATCGGCTCATCGCGCTCTAAGTTAAGCGACGATGATTTTCGTGCGAAAGTATACGAGGGGATTAAGAAGTTTTCGCGGCGCCCGATCAGTCCCGCAGTCTGGGAGCGATTCGCAAAGAACCTCCACTACCAACCGTGTAACGGAGAGGTATTATCCGAGTTCGAGGTCCTTAAAGCGCGTATGGAGGAGCTGTGTGCCGCAGCGGACCAGCGCTTTAATTATGTGTATTATCTTGCGATGGCACCGCAGTTTTTTGGGCCGATTGCGTCTAATTTGAAAACGGTTGGGCTGATAGAAGACATCGCTAACCAGGCGCGCCGCACTTCAGTAGTTGTTGAAAAGCCATTCGGTCACGATACTCACTCTGCACGTGAATTGAACGCGGTGCTGCGCAAGAGTCTCGCCGAGGAGCAGATCTATCGTATTGATCACTATCTCGGGAAAGAGACCGTTCAAAACATCCTCGTGTTTCGTTTTGCTAACGGTATTTTTGAGCCGCTCTGGAACCGCAAGTATATCGACCACATTCAAATTTCGGTGTGTGAGGATATCGGCATTGGGAATAGGGCGGCATATTTTGATCAGAACGGAATCGTACGTGATATCATCCAGAATCATGTGCTTCAGATGCTCTCGCTGCTCTGTATTGAGCCGCCGATATCACTGAGCGATGCGAACGGTATCCGAGACGAAAAGGCTAAGGTGCTGCGGTCAATAAGGCGCATGTCGCCCGATGAGGTAAGGCGCAATACCGTGCGAGCACAATATGTAGAGGGGTACATTAAGGGCGAAAAGGTTCCGGGGTACCTAAATGAGAGCGGGGTTGCTCCGGGCTCAAAGACAGACACCTATGTGGCCCTCAAGCTTGAGATCGACAACTGGCGGTGGAGCGGGGTACCGATCTACATCCGCGCGGGTAAGCGCCTTGCGAAGCGAGTCACAGAGATTAAGGTGTTCTTCAACAAGGCTCCCGACTCGCTTTTTAAGGGGCGGCAGAGAGGTGATCTTGAGCACAACGTCCTCTCGATTCAGGTACAACCAAAGGAGGGTATGTCCCTCCGTATTAGTTCAAAGCAACCAGGGCCACGTTTCCGTGTGCGTCCTGTCGAGATGGATTTCACCTACGATAGCTCATTCGGAGTGGCATCACCTGAGGCGTATGAGCGTCTGCTCCTTGACGTTATGAAGGGGGATCCAACCCTCTTCACGCGTAACGACGAGATCGAAGAGTCTTGGGAATTGCTCGCTCCGATCTTTGAGGTCTGGGAGGGGGCAACACCTCCGCCGCTCTGCACCTACGAGGCTGGCACATGGGGTCCGGCAGCGGCCGAGCAGCTGTTGCAACGAAGTGGGCACAAATGGAGTGGACTCTAACAGGATGCGGAGTGCTTAAGTTAGCTATATCCGAGGATAGTGAGAAGTTTAGGGCCGAGTTCCGGAAATGGCTCGCTCTTAATCCACCACCACAGACCACCGATACATCACTGAGTACATTTGAGCGCGTTGGTAAGCAGTGGCAGAAGACGCTCGCTCAATCGAATTGGTTAGGCACTCATTGGCCCAAGGAATACGGGGGGCGAGGACTGTCGCTCGTTGAGGAGGCGATCGTCCAAGAGGAGCTAGTGCGCGTATCAGCGCCGCAGGTTCTAGGACTCTTCGGGATAACCATGGTCGGTCCGGTGCTTATCACTCACGGGAGTGACGAGCAGAAACGCCGATTTCTTAGCTCTATCTTGAGTGGTGATGAGGTGTGGTGTCAGGGGTTCTCCGAGCCCGGGGCTGGTAGCGATCTTGCGGCGGTGAAAGCGCGAGCGGTGCCGGTTGAGGGTGGATACAGCCTGACTGGACAGAAAATCTGGACGAGCTTTGCACACTGCGCTGATTGGTGTTTTGTTCTGTGCCGTACCTCGGATGCTCCCAAGAAGCATGAAGGTCTCTCGTACGTACTGGTGCCCTTAACGGCACCCGGAGTAACCGTGCGGCCCCTTAAACAGATAAGCGGTGATAGTGAATTTAACGAGGTGTTCTTTGAGAACGTTTTTGTCCCGCGTGAAAACCTCGTTGGGCAGGAAGGGCAGGGTTGGAAGATAGCGATATCAACCCTTATGTTTGAGCGAGTTGTGCTCACCTTTTCGCGGCAGCTCCAATCTGAGGTGGCTTTGCGTGAGCTGATCTCTACCTACAGCAGCTCAATGAGCTCTGCTGAACGGATTGAACTCGCTCGCTGTGTGGTTGATGCCTGTGCAACACGCGCGCTCGCATATCAGCATCTTATTTCGTATGCCGATAAGAAGACGGCGCCAGGGCCTGAGGGTTCTCTCGATAAGCTACTGTGGAGCCAATCGTTTCAGAGGTTGTGCTCGTTTGCTACTGACCTTCTGGGGCCTCTAGCGGCCCTTGGAGAGAATGATTCAACGATAGGGCCTACGGTGCATAGGTATCTCTATTCGCGAGGCCGTACAATCGCTGCGGGCACCTCTGAGATTCAATGCTCGATCATCGCTGAGCGTATCCTCGGCTTGCCACGGGGGTAGGCGTAATGGTTGGTGCACTGGAAGAGGGGAAGGGTCCCCGGCGCGAGCCAGCGATACCGATGTGGATTCTCGCCATAATTTTAGTTGTGATTGGTGTGCTTCTGGCGCGACTGGTAAAGGCTGCGCTTGAACCAGCGCTGCGGCCTGAGGTAGTGCAGTTTGAGCTTCATCTAGTATGATTCCGTGTTTCGATGGGCTCGCTATTGTTAGCCGCTTCGTGCTGTAGAAGCCACTTTTTGCGCCACAGACACCCTGCGTAGCCAGTGAGTGCCCCTGAAGAGCCTATAATCCTAAATTCGGCAGTTGCGGGCGCGAAAACGGCGCATCTGGCTAAAATCACTTTGTCTTTTGAATTTTCGATGCTCACCCTGACGGTGCCAGGGTTGCGCCTCCGAAAAGTTCAAAATCCTTTGTGCTTTTAACCATCTGCGCCATTTTCGTTCTCCTTAACTGCCGAATTTAGGATAATTCGGTGGCACGGTGTGATGATAGCAATCGGATTGAGGCTGTTTGCACGCCCTACGGCACGCGCTGCTTTTGGTAATCCGATCTGTTTTGCAATCACTCCGTAGCTGGCCGTTTTACCAAAGGGCACTGAGCGAAACGCCGCCCACACCCGTTCTTCAAACTCTGTGCCTCGTTGTTCTAGGCGAAGCGTTCTAAGGCCACTTTCGTCCCCGGCAAAATAGCTCCCCAGAGCATCTCGAATAGGCGCCGGAATTTGCGATTTCTTTTGTGTCGCTTGAGGAAATCGCTTTTTTAGAAGGGTCTGAAAACGGCTTTCACAGTCGAAATAGTCGAGCGCGGCTAGGCGCGTCTCAAGGGTCGCGAGTCGGAGCACGCCAACCGGACTAGGAAGCGTATGGAGTAGTAGGCGCATATGGGCGATACTAGGGTATTTGGGGGGTTGAAAGGAATAGGTTCTTGCGAACATGCTTTTTTCACCTGTGCTCGTTTGGTGTTTTAGAGCATCGTCGCGTCCTTGGTTGTGGTAGGCTTCAATCGAGATGGATCACTGTCTATACTCTTACCTGGCGTGACTTGAGGGTATTATGCGTTGCTTGGCTGCAAGTGGTGTGTGTCGAAAAATGGCGTTGTCAAAGATAACGCGAATGATCCTCCTGTCAGCCGTGATGGGTCTCTCAAATGCGTGCGGCATCACCGACATCCTTCGAGCTGGTCCTGCTCCTGATGCTGGCTTTATTAAAAGTAAGGGAGAGGCCGGCCCGTGGAAGGAGAGGGCCCCAGTTCATAAGATCTGGTTTAAAGACAAAGAGAAGTTTTATCGCGAGCGCGATAAGTACAAGAAGATCTGCTTTCGCTCCGTGACCACCGATTTTCTCATCAAGCGTGGTTGGTGGGATAACCTCAATACTGCCGACAAGGACGATTACCAAAAAGAGGTTGAAGAGATGGCTCTTTACGTGAAGAGCGCATTTGAGACCGCTTTCCGCGATGACCCCAAGAAGCGATTCGCTGTCGTTGATACGCCGGACAAGGAGACGATCGTATACTCGTTTGCGATAACCGAATTAGTTGCAACAAAAGCGCATATTAACGCCGCTGGGACCGCCCTTGGTATTTTTGTTCCAGGGGGCGGGATAGTCAAAGCAACAGCGAAGGGCAGCATCGCTATCGAAGCTAACGTGTACGATGGTGGCACCAACGAACTCCTCGTTGCTTGGGCCGATCGAGAGCAGGATCGTAGCTCTCTATTTAGCTTTCTAGACTTTTCGTGGTACTCGCACGCGCGGGATACGGTCGACAATTGGGCCGAGCAACTTGT
>Ga0172372_10011542_pt1 | contig 11213 bp, 8 predicted proteins | sample LakKiv5m_2_FD_114544 | JGI IMG/M metagenome (GOLD analysis project Ga0172372, IMG submission 114544) | Freshwater microbial communities from Kabuno Bay, South-Kivu, Congo - kab_092012_9.5m | ecosystem: Environmental > Aquatic > Freshwater > Lake | place: Democratic Republic of the Congo... | reverse complement strand
TCGCGCGCGGCGCGGGCAGCGTTGATGCCGGCCAGCAGACCTTGCGCAGCGGCCTCTTCGTACCCCGTGGTGCCATTGATCTGGCCGGCGAAGAACAGGCCGCGGATGGATTTGGTCTCGAGGCTCGGCTGCAAGCCGCGCGGATCGAAGTAGTCGTACTCGATGGCGTAGCCGGGCCGCGTGATCACTGCATTCTCAAGGCCGGCGATACTGCGCACCGCCGCCACCTGCACTTCGAACGGCAGGCTGGTCGAGATGCCGTTGGGGTAGACCTCGTGGGTGCTCAGACCCTCCGGCTCAAGGAAGATCTGGTGCGAATCGCGATCGGCAAAACGCGTGATCTTGTCCTCGATCGACGGGCAATAGCGCGGCCCGACGCCCTCGATCACGCCGGTGAACATCGGCGAGCGGTCCAACCCGCCGCGGATGATGTCGTGCGTCGCGCTATTGGTGTGGGTGATCCAGCACGGCACCTGCGCCGGGTGCATGGCCGCCGAACCCATGTAAGAAAAGACCGGGGCCGGCGTGTCGCCGGGCTGCGGCTCAAGCCGCGAATAGTCGATGCTGCGGCCATCGATGCGCGGCGGCGTGCCGGTCTTGAGCCGCCCGACTGGCAGCGCGAGTTCGCGCAGGCGCTCGGACAGGGTGATGGAGGCCGGGTCGCCGGCGCGACCGGCGCGGTGGTTCTGCAGGCCGATGTGCACCAGCCCGCCGAGGAAGGTGCCGGCGGTCAAAACCACTGTCCTGGCATGGAACCGAACGCCGGACTGCGTCACCACGCCGGCGACGCGGTCACCGTCGAGGATGAGGTCGTCGACCGGCTGCTGGAAGATCTGCAGATGCGGCTGGTTCTCGAGCGTCGAGCGGATGGCCGCGCGATAGAGCGCGCGGTCGGCCTGGGCGCGGGTGGCGCGCACCGCGGGGCCCTTGCTGCCGTTGAGGGTGCGCCACTGGATGCCGGCGGCGTCGGCGGCCAGCGCCATCGCCCCGCCGAGCGCGTCGACCTCCTTGACCAGATGACCCTTGCCGATGCCACCGATTGACGGGTTGCAACTCATCTGGCCGAGCGTCTCGATACTGTGGGTGACCAGCAGCGTGCGGCGTCCCATGCGCGCAGCAGCGAGCGCAGCCTCGGTGCCGGCATGGCCGCCACCCACCACGATGACCTCGAACGGTGCGTCAAAAAGCATGGAAATTCCGCGGGTTAACTCTGCTGCGCTGCAGCGCGGATTCTAACCCACGAACCGATTTCTAACGAAGGCTTGCATTGCCGCCATCAGATATCGGACGAGGTGGGCAACGTCAAAGACACGCCTAAAAACCCCCTCAGTCGGCGAGCATGAGCTCTTCGAGCGCTTGGGCAGGGGTCAAGATGCGCAGCTCACCGAGGGGGTCGAGACACAACAGATCCGCATCACCTGTCACCAGACGCGTGACGTTCTCCGTCAGGGCCAGAGCGATGAATTTGTTGTCATCGGGGTCTCGGCACCAGGTTCCGGTGAGGGCCTCGGTCTCGCACCAACGCGCACAAGACGCCATGTCTTGAAGCAAGCTCTGCCGCTCCTCCAGCGTGAGGTAAGGGTCGAACTTTGGACGGGACAGCCGTGTTTCCAACTCGCCAAATGTTGGGGCTGAAAACACCAGCTCGCCCTCGCGGAGCAGACGCCTCACAAGCTGAGCAGGTGCACCCCGTGGCGAAAGAATGGCGCTGATGATGACGTTTGTATCGACAATCGCCCGCCGGTAGCACGGCGGTAGACGCCCCTCAGCTTTCATCGGCCAGCAGGTGGGCCAACTTCTCCTCGCTCAAGCCGCTGGCTTCAGCACGTGCACCGACGACGTCCATCGAGCCGATCAAACGGTCAGCAAAGAACCGGCGCATCGCCTCGTAATCGTCTGCGCCAATCATCACCCCGACCAGCCGATCATGGCGCGTGACGCGTACGGGCTGGCGCTGCGCCTTGTCGAGCAGTTGGCCAAAGTGGGTCTTGGCTTCGTTTGCGCTCATCGTGATCATCGCTGTGTCCTCATCGGGGGCTGATATTGGGAATGATAGGCCGGGCTCACGTTTCGTTCAATTCGAACGATTCGACCGAACTGTACTTCGCCAGCTCACCCTTGCCATCGCCCTTTTCCTTGCATTTGTGGATTCGCGCTCCAGATTTACGAGGATGACCCCGCCGAAAGGCTTTACTTCGTTCGCAAGAGCCTTCCTGACGAGCTTATTTGCCGATGCAGAACTGGCCAAAGATGAGGCCGAGCAGGTCATCCGCGACCACCCGCCCGGTGATGCTGCCGAGGCTCTCGGCAGCCAGGCGCAACTCCTCCGCCAGCAACTCGGCTTGTGCAGCACTGGCCCGAGCGGTCGCAAGGTGGCTGGCGGCATGTTCCAGCGCGGCGACATGGCGATCACGGGCGATCACGGGCGAGGCATCTGCGCGCCAGCCGATGCGCTGCAGGATCGCAGTGCGGAGGGTGTCGAGCCCCTTGCCAGTCGCTGCGGAGACCTCGCAATCGATGCGGGCGCTGACGGCCTCGGAAAGGACCAGGGCGCCGGATTTGGCTGAGGCTTGCGCGTCACCGTCAGCGGCTTTAGCAGGAGCACCGAGAACCGGGCCAATGCCCAGGTCCGCCTTGCTCCGCACCACCAGACTCTGCAGGTCCGGCGGCAGCGCCGCCATCAGCGCCACGTCTTCGTCCGCCACCCCGCGCTCGTCGACCAGCCAGAGCAGCAGATCGGCGCTGGCGGCAACGGACCGCGCCCGTTCGATGCCGATGCGCTCCACAGTGTCCTCGGTCTCGCGCAGGCCAGCGGTGTCGGTCACCTCGACCGGTACGCCGCTAAGCTGTAGGTGCGCGCGCAGGACATCGCGCGTGGTGCCCGGGAGGTCGCTGGTGATCGCTACCTCCTCGCCGGCCAAAGCATTCAGTAGCGTCGACTTGCCTACATTCGGCCGGCCGACGATGACCACCCGATAACCATCTCGCAGCCGCACACCGCGCCGTGCGGCTGCGAGCGCCTCGTCCAGGCGGTTCGCCACAGCAGCAAGCCGCGGCAACACGTCGAGCCGCTGCAGCCAGTCGATGTCGGATTCTTCGGGGAAGTCGAGGCTGGCTTCGACCAGCGCGCGCACGGCAGTGAATTCGTCGGCCAGCGCGTCGACTGTGTCCGCGAACTCGCCGCCCAGCGAGCGGCGCGCGGCATCGAGCGCGGCCTGCGAGTCGGCAGCAACCAGGTCGGCCACCGCCTCGGCCTGGTCCAGGCTCAGCTTGCCGTTTAGGAAGGCGCGCTCGGTGAACTCGCCGGGACCTGCCGGCGCGGCGCCGAGTTCGACGCAACGTCGCACCAGCGCGGCGAGGATCAGCGGATTGCCGTGCGCCTGCAGCTCAAGGGTGTCTTCACCGGTGTAAGAGGCTGGTGCAGCGAACCAGATGGCGACACCGCGATCGATCACGCCGCCAGCGGCATCACGAAAAGCCGCAAAAATCGCCTCGCGCGGCTGCGGGACCTTGCCTAGCGCGCCCCGCGCCACCTGATGAGCCAGCGGTCCCGACACCCTCACCACGCCGACACCCGCGTGGCCGGGCGCGGTCGCCACGGCGACGATGGTTCGCGTCGGGGAATGGCGGTCTGGTGTCATCGACCGCGATCCAGGTCAGCGACGGGTGGTGGCCTTTTCGCGCTCGATCACCGTGTTGATGCGCCACTGCTGGGCGATCGAGAGCACGTTGTTGACCAGCCAGTAGAGCACCAAGCCGGAGGCGAAAAAGAAGAAGAACACCGAGAAGGCGATCGGCATGATCTGCATGACCTTGGCCTGGATCGGGTCCGGCGGCGGCGGGTTAAGCCGCGTTTGCACGATCATCGAGATGCCCATCAGCACGGGCAGGACGTAGAACGGATCCGGTGCCGACAGGTCGGCGATCCAACCGTAGAACGGCGCATGGCGCAATTCGACCGAGGCGATGAGCGCGTAATACAGCGCAATGAACACCGGGATCTGCAGCAGGATCGGCAAGCAACCGCCGAGCGGGTTGATCTTCTCGGTCTGGTAGAGCTTCATCAACTCGACCTGCATGCGCTGCTTGTCGTTGCCGTAGCGCTCCTTGAGTTGCTGCATCTTTGGCGCGACCACACGCATCTTGGCCATCGACCGGTAGCTCGCCGCGGACAGCGGGTAGAACAGCGCCTTGACGATGAGCGTGAGGATGATGATGGCGAGGCCCCAGTTGCCCACCAGATCATTGAGGAAGCTCAAGAACACAAACAGCGGCTTGGCGATGATGGTGAGCCAGCCGTAGTCGGTGGTCAGGTCGAGACCCGGTGCGAGTTCCTCCAACCGGTCCTGCTCCTGCGGCCCCGCATAAAAGCGCATGGCTAGAGAGCTGGTATCGCCCGGCGCGATCTCAGCAGCAACGGTCTTGATGCCGACACGGTAGATGCCGTCGGGTAGCGCATCGATGTAGTTCTCGCGGGCCAAGCCTTCGGTGGGCAGCCAGGCGGTGAGGAAGTAATGCTGAATGAGTGCGACCCAGCCATCCATGGCTTGACGCACGTAATCAGCCTTCCCCTTGCGTACCGACTCAAAATCGATCTTGCGGTACTTGTCGGCGGCGTCGTAGACCACCGGGCCGGTGTAGGTGCTCTGCAGGCTGGATTCGCCGGCCGGCGCATCGCCATGGCGGAGCACCTGAAAATAGGCCGACGTACCGACCGGTTGCGCGCCGGTATTGTGCGCGTCGATGGCGACGTCGACCACGTACCGACCGCGGCGGAAGGTGTAGGTCCGCGTCGCTTCGACATCGCCTGACACCGCGGTAAGTCGGACCTCGAGCGTGTCTTTGCCCTCTTCCATGCGGTATGCATCGGCATCGGCACTGAACAGGGTGCGATGGTTGGGCAGGCCGGCCCCGGTCAGGCCCGACTGGACCACATAAGGTTTGTCGCCATCCTCGAGCAGAACCAGCGGGTCGGCGCTTTCGCCGGCTGCGCGGTGCTGCAGCAACTCAAGATGGCGGATGTCGCCACCGTTCTCGTCGATCTCCGCGCGGAACACATCGGTTTCGACCTGGATCCGGCGACCTTTGGCCAACTGTGCGGTTGCCGCAGGTGTGATCTGTACAACCTTGGGCGCGGTGGGCACCGTTTCGGCGGTCCCCGGTACTGCAACCGTCGGCGTTGTACCGGCTGGCACGTTGGCCGTTTGGTAGCGGTCCCACAGCATGACCAACGCAAAAGAGAGGATCAGAAACAGCAGAAGACGCTTGGTGTCCATATCGCAGCCGGCTTAGGTGGGTCAGGGAACGGGATCGATTCCGCCCGGATTGTACGGGTGACAGCGGCACAACCGTCGCGTGGTGAGCCACGAACCACGCACCACGCCATGGCGGTGCAGCGCCTCGATGGCGTATTCGGAACACGTGGGAAGGAACCGGCAGCGCGGCCCGATCAGCGGCCGGATGAACCACTGGTAGATCCGCACCAAAAATATCAGCAATGTCTTGATCACGAACGGATCTTTATGCCAAGACGCGGCGCCAGTGCTCGCCGAGCTCAATGCGGGCTGCGGGCGCATCGCTCCGCTCAAGCATGCGCCGCAGTCGGATCACACAATCGAACGGGACATCTGATGGCATCTCGCGACGGAACGATTCCCGGACCATGCGCTTGATCCAGTTGCGTCGTGCGGCCGAACGGCAAATGCGCTTGGGAACCACCAATCCGAGCCGGCTTGAGGTCTTGCCGCCCAAAGCAGCATCCGCGTGAGTTGCCGATGGCAGGCAGAGGATGTCAAAGAACGAACCTCTTAATCGAGGTCGCGTCGCGAGCGCCGCGCGGAACACCGCGGAATCGGCGATGCGCCGGTAGCGCCTAAATCCGGCCGATGGCGCCACGCTTGATAGCACCTCGTTTGACGGCACCCCGGCTGACAGCACCTCAGCTGTGGGCCGAGCCGGAGGCGCCGTTACGTCTTTAGACGCCGAGGCGGGCGCGACCCTTGGCACGACGGGCGCGGATGACGGCTGCGCCGCCGCGGCTGCGCATGCGAACGAGGAAGCCGTGGGTGCGCTTGCGCTTGACGACGGAGGGTTGGAATGTGCGCTTCATGAGATCTGCTCCGCGAGAACGGTGTCTGCTTGACTGAACCCTCGATTATTTGGTGCCGGTACGTTCTTGTCAATGTCTTCGCGCATGGCTCAACATCTCAGATAGCGCTTGAAGGCGCTGCCTGGTTCGCAGATGATTCGGGTGATGGACGATTACTGGACCGACTGCCTGGGGCGGCTGCGTGAACTTCTGCCCAAGGTGCAGTTCGAGCGCTGGATCGCGCCCCTGGAATTGGTCGAAGCCGGAAACCTTGGTGTACACATTCGCGCGCCCAATCGCATGGTGGTGAACTGGGTCCGCGAGCGCGCGATGCACATCTTTGGACCGTTGGCCGAGGAGCATTTTGCGCCTGGCGTGCAGGTGGAGATCTCGGCGCGGGAAAACTCAGAGCAACCAGCCCAATCAGCGCAACAGGCCCAAGGCGTAGTCGCGCCATCGACGACCCGCAACAGCTCGGCCGAACACGCCGTCGACCCGATCGTTGTGGTGCCCAGCGGAACTGACCGACGTCGACTGTCGCAGCGCTCCAGATCTGCCGGCATCAACCCGGTGTTCACCTTCGATAATTTTGTGGTTGGCAAAGCCAACCAGATGGCCCGTGCTGCGGCGCTGCAAGTTGCCGCCAACCCCGGCAGCGATTACAACCCGTTGTTCGTATATGGGTGCACGGGTCTCGGCAAGACCCACCTGATGCAGGCTGTAGGCAACGCACTACTCAACCGCGACCCAGAAGCGAGAGTGCGCTACGTGCACGCCAACGAGTACATCGGCGACGTGGTCAAGGCTTACCAGAACCGCTCCTTTGACGAGTTCAAGTCGTACTACCGCTCACTCGACCTGTTGCTGATCGATGACATCCACTTTTTCAGTGGCAAGGAAAAGACGCAGGAGGAGTTCTTCTATGCGTTCAATTATCTGATCGACGAACAGAAGCAGGTGATCATCACCAGCGACACGTTGCCCAAAGAGATCAACGGTCTTGAGGAGCGGCTGGTGTCGCGCTTTGGCTATGGGCTCACTGTGGCGATCGAGCCACCCGAGCTGGAGATGCGCGTGGCCATCCTGCTCGCCAAGACCAAGGCGGAGAAGATCGATCTTGGTCAGGACGTCGCCTTCTTTATCGCGCGGCACATCCGCTCCAACGTGCGCGAGCTGGAAGGCGCACTCAGGCGGGTCTTCGCCTACAACAAATTCTCGGGGCGTCCGCTGGACATCGAATCGGCCAAGGATGCGCTGCGCGATGTACTCGCCTCTTTTAACCGCGAACCGCCGATCGAGCAGATCCGCAAGGTCGTTGCCGAGTATTACGGCATCCGCGAATCGGAATTGTCGGGCAGCCGCAAGACCAAGACGGTCGTGGTGCCGCGCCAGATGGCGATGAGCCTATGCCGTGAGCTCACACAAAAGTCGCTGCCGGAGATCGGCGAAGGTTTTGGTGGTCGCGACCACACCACGGTGTTGCATGCTTGCCGGCGCATCGATGCGCTGCGGCGCGAGGACCCGACGATGGGGCAAGCGTTCGACACGCTCGTGCGTATCCTGCGGAATTGAAGTAATGGCTGCTGGTCGAGCGGGCTTCGGTGGAACAAGCTGTGGATAGACCGCTTGTGGGACTGTGGACCATGCTGGCAAAACCACCCGAGAGCCAGGTCCCGCACGCGATCAGCCAGATGTTCACAGCAGCCATCCACAGGCGTCTCGGTCAGCGTAAAATGTTGGACTTTATGGGGTTTTGGCAGTTGTCCCCAGGGCTTGTCCTCTTCATCGTCTTCAGTCTTTCATCATATAAACCATGTTAGTGATGCAATGCTCGCGTGACACTCTGCTCAAGCCGCTCGCTGCCGTGATCGGTATCGTCGAGCGACGCAACACGCTTCCTATCCTCTCCAACGTCCTATTGCAATGCGGCAATGGTGCGTTGAGTTGCCTCGCCACCGACCTCGAACTCGAGGTGACTGCGCGTACGTCGATAGAAAGCGCTGGGGCGGTGACTCTGACCACCTCGGCGCGCAAGCTCTACGACATCGTCCGGTCCTTGCCAGACAACGCAGACATCTCGCTCGACTTGCAAGACAGTCGCTTGTTGCTCCGTTCGGGCCGCAGCCGCTTCACGCTGCAAACCTTGGACGCCACCACCTTTCCGCGGATGCCAGAGTTGTCGGATGCATCGGTGGAACTGCGGATGCCGCAGGGGGCATTGCGCGATCTGTTGCGGCTGACTCAATACGCCATGGCGCAGCAGGACATCCGCTATTACCTCAACGGTCTTTTGCTCGACCAGTCCGGCGACGTGGTGCGTCTGGTCGCCACCGACGGTCATCGGCTCGCTTACTGTGAGGGCCGCGCCGAAGGTGCGCTCGAGGGTTCGCTCAGCAGCACCATCCTGCCGCGCAAACTGGTGCAGGAGCTCTCGCGCTTGCTCTCCGATGGTGATGAACCGGTGACCTTGCAGATCGGCCCACAGCAAGTGCGCGCCAGCTTTGGCGATATCCGCATCGCCAGCAAAGTGATCGACGGCAAGTTCCCCGATTACAACCGTGTCATCCCGCAGGAGCAGCCGCGCAATGTGGATGTGAGTCGCTCGCTATTCCTCGATGCGCTGCGCCGCGCCGAGATTCTCTCCAACGACAAGTTCCGCAGCGTGCGGCTACTGCTTGAGCAGGGCAGGCTTGGTGTGAGCTGTACCAACAGTGAGCAGGAAGAGGCCGCCGAGGAGCTTGAGGTGGACTACCAGGGCGAGGCGCTCGATATTGGTTTCAACGTGCAATACCTGCTCGAGGCCTTGTCGACGCTCGCCAGCGAAACGGTGACGCTGAACCTGAAAGACCAGAATTCCAGTTGCCTGCTGACCGACCGGGACAACCCGGGTTACCGCTACGTCGTGATGCCGATGCGGCTCTGACGACAGAAAGACACCCACACATGAGCAATACCTACGACGAGTCCAGCATCCAGCAGCTCGAGGGCTTGGAGGCTGTCCGCAAGCGCCCGGGCATGTACATCGGCGACACCTCGGACGGCACTGGTTTGCACCACATGGTCTTCGAAGTGGTCGACAACGCTATCGACGAGGCCCTAGCGGGTTTCTGCGACAACATCGTCATCACCATCCACACCGACAACAGCATCAGCGTGATTGACAACGGCCGGGGTATCCCGACCGGTGTGAAGATGGATGACAAGCACGAGCCCAAGCGCTCGGCGGCCGAGATCGTGATGTGTGTGTTGCACGCCGGCGGCAAATTCAACCAGAACAGCTACAAGGTCTCGGGCGGCCTGCATGGCGTCGGCGTGAGTTGCGTCAATGCGCTGTCGGACTGGCTGCGGCTGACCATCCGTCGCGATGGCAAGAAGCATTTCATGGAGTTCCATCGCGGCCACGCGGCGAACCGCGTCATCGAGACCGTCGATGGCGTCGAAGTCAGCCCGATGCAGGTGGTCGGCAGTTCAAGCGGTAACGGCACCGAGGTGCACTTTCTTGCGGATGCCAGCATCTTTGGCATTGTCGAGTTCCACTACGAGATCCTCGCCAAGCGCCTGCGCGAACTCTCCTTCCTCAACAACGGCGTGCGCATCAAGTTGCTCGACCAGCGCACGGCCCGCGAGGAGGATTTCGCGTTCAGTGGAGGCGTCAAGGGCTTTGTCGACTACATCAACCGCAGCAAGACGGTGTTGCACCCCAACGTCTTCCACTCGCAAGGCGAGTTGACGCTGGAAACCGGCGCGACCATCTCTGCCGAGGTGGCGATGCAGTGGAACGACAGCTACGCCGAACAGGTGCTGTGCTTCACCAACAACATCCCGCAGGCTGATGGTGGCACCCACCTCACCGGCCTGCGCGCGGCGATGACGCGTGTCATCAACAAGTACATCGAAGAACACGAGATCGCCAAGAAGGCCAAGGTCGACATCACCGGCGACGACATGCGCGAAGGCCTGGCGTGCGTGCTCTCGGTGAAGATGCCCGACCCCAAGTTCGCCTCGCAGACCAAGATGAAGCTGGTCTCGTCCGAGGCGCGCCCGGCGGTCGAGGAGGTGGTCGCGGCCAAGCTCTCCGAATACCTGCAGGAGCGGCCAGCCGACGCCAAGGTCATCACCGGCAAGATCGTCGAGGCCGCGCGTGCCCGCGAGGCCGCCCGCAAAGCGCGCGAGATGACGCGCCGCAAGGGCGTGATGGACGGTCTGGGCCTGCCCGGCAAACTCGCTGACTGCCAGGAACGCGACCCGGCCCTGTGCGAGCTCTACCTGGTCGAGGGCGACTCGGCAGGCGGCTCGGCCAAGCAGGGCCGCGACCGCAAGTTCCAGGCCATTCTGCCGCTCAAGGGCAAGATCCTGAACGTGGAGAAGGCGCGCTTTGACAAGCTGGTGTCGTCGCAGGAGATCGCGACTTTGATCACCGCGCTGGGCACGGGTATCGGCAAAGACGACTACAACGCTGACAAGCTGCGCTACCACCGCATCATCCTGATGACCGACGCGGACGTGGACGGCTCGCACATCCGCACGCTGTTGCTAACGTTCTTTTACCGGCAAATGCCGGAGTTGGTCGAGCGTGGCCACATCTACATCGCGCAGCCGCCGCTCTACAAGCTCAAGGCCGGCAAGGACGAGCGCTATCTCAAAGATGAGCATGAGCTCAAGCAGCATTTGCTGCGGCTGTCGCTCAAGGATGCGGCGTTCACGCCGGCCGAGGGCGCTGCGGCGATCGCCGGCGACGCGCTGGCTGAACTCGCCAACCGCTACCTGCTGGCCGAGGCGGTGATCGAACGCACCTGCCATTACATCGACACCGAGGCGCTGCTGGCCATCCTGCGTGGTGTCGAGCTTGACCTGTCGGACGAGGCGGCAGCGGCAGCGAGCGCAAAGGCACTGGCCGTGGCGGTCGCCGGCGAGTTGGCGGTCGAGACAGGCTTCGACGCCACCACCGAGCGCTGGGTGTTGCGCCTCGAGCGTCGCCTGCACGGCAACCTGCGCCGTTCCCTGATCGACGCGGATTTTGTCGCCAGCGGCGATTACGCGCTGCTCGCCGATCTGGCGCGGACGCTGTCCGGCTTGGTGGGCGCTGGCGCTGCGGTGAGCCGCTGTGAGGCGAACGCGCCGGTCG
>Ga0172372_10011540_pt1 | contig 11214 bp, 10 predicted proteins | sample LakKiv5m_2_FD_114544 | JGI IMG/M metagenome (GOLD analysis project Ga0172372, IMG submission 114544) | Freshwater microbial communities from Kabuno Bay, South-Kivu, Congo - kab_092012_9.5m | ecosystem: Environmental > Aquatic > Freshwater > Lake | place: Democratic Republic of the Congo... | reverse complement strand
TAATTTCCTGCATTAAAATCTAATTCGTGCACTCCAATAAGATATCCACCCATCACACCAATTAAGTCAGCAATAATCACAAGCAGCGGCAACATTACAGCACCAGCAAGAAGCCGGGGAAAAATCAGATACTTAAAAGGATTGGCAGAAAGCGTAATCAACGCATCAATTTGCTCAGTAACACGCATGGTACCAATTTCGGCCGCCATGGATGCACCAATACGCCCAGCAACCATTAGCCCTGCTAGCACTGGGCCCAATTCACGAGTAATTGACAGCACAACAACAGTTGCAACTGCCCCTTCTGCAGAAAATCTTGAAAATCCGGTATAGCTTTGCAAAGCCAGCACCATACCTGTAAAAATCGCCGTCAAGCCAACCACCGGCAATGAATAGTACCCAATTTGAATAAATTGATTCAAAATTTGCCCCCAGTAATAAGGTGGCTGGATACCATGTCGAACAGAATTGTAAAAAAATATACTAATTCTTCCGGTTAAACCTATGAAATTTAGGAACAGTCTTCCGACCACTGCAAGGGGATTCATACATAATCTTTATGCGTAATTTGTAAAAGTATAACCGAAGACTGTATCAAAACCCAAGTACCTTTGCTAAGGTATGAAAAAATTACTATTTGATGACCAATCATGAAAACCATTACCGTTCAATCACTAGCTATTTCCAATACCAACCCTTTCGTTTTAATAGCGGGACCATGTGTTCTTGAAAGTCGTGATCATGCAATGATGATGGCTGAAAATCTAACAACCCTATGCAATACGTTGAACATTCCTCTTATTTATAAAACGTCATTCGACAAGGCAAATCGTACTAGCATTACAGGCGCTAGAGGACTTGGACTTGAAGCAAGTTTGAAAATTTTTGAAGAAATTCGAAGCACTTTTAATGTGCCTTTGACTACAGATGTGCATTCACCAGAACAATGCGCTGTTGTCGCTAATAGCGTTGACGTCCTTCAAATTCCTGCATTTTTATGCCGGCAAACAGATTTGTTACAAGCAGCTGCGAAAACAGGAAAAGTCGTCAATATTAAAAAAGGGCAATTTTTAGCTCCATGGGATATGCAAAACGTTGTAAAGAAAATGGAATCGTTTGGTAATTCGAATGTCATGCTATGCGAACGCGGTGCCAGCTTTGGCTACAACACATTAGTAAGCGACATGCGAAGTCTTAGCATTATGGCGCAAACTGGCTATCCGGTAATTTTTGATGCTACACACTCTGTGCAACAACCAGGCGGGCAAGGTGCATCTACAGGTGGAAAACGTGAGTTTGCCCCCATACTGGCGCGTGCTGCTATTGCTGTTGGCGTTGCTGGTGTATTTTTAGAAACCCACCAAGATCCAGACAATGCACCAAGTGATGGGCCAAATATGATCCGCCTTTCAGATATGAAACAAGTCTTAACTGAACTGAAAGCTTTCGATAAAATAGCAAAAGAAAATCCGCGCTTTATTGATTAAATTTGCACTTTCTTAACGCATTTACTATATAAAAGTCATCATAGGTATTTGAACTCAGAGATTGACATGAACGTCACATCGTTAAGTTTTTTATTGCTACTGACTGTTTTGCCATTGAATTGTGCCGCGATTGGCTTAACAGAAGCAGAACTTGAAAATCTATTTGCATATACTAGTACAGGAATGACGTTTGAAAACGCGCTACAAATTGTACTTTCAGAACAGACAGAAAATATGAGAGCCCAACCAGCAAGCACTGCTATTTCTGCACAAGAAGAAATAGATCCAGAAACTGCTGCGCTCATAGCAAGGTTAGAAGCAGAGAATCATCCTCCGATACAGGCTTATATCCCTGATTCTATTTTTGACCAAGTGCAAAGGTGCCCTGACATTGCTACGCACAGAACAACGCTTGAACCTCTTATCACTTTTTTAAGGGGAATTCGTCAAGATAGCAACGTGCATAGCATTGACACCCATGTTGCCGCAAACATCGCAAAATTACCTGTTATAGGAAACGCTTTTGGTGTGGATAATCCAAATCTAGGTATTGCGGCAATACAAGCATACCTCAATCCATTCACGACTACTTATGCTGGCTATGAAGGGCGTGCAGTTTCTAGCGCCCAATTACAAGGATATATTGCAACCACATTAAATACTGCAGCGCAAGATCCAATAACGCTTGGCCTATATTCACGCATTACAAGCATCCTTCAACGATTACAGAATGAGATCGCAGAAGAAGAATTCAACGCACATACCAAGCATCTATTTGATGCAATTGCTGAAAATTTCCTAACTCAAGGTGGCTGCTTTCAAGGCGTAAGAAACCGAGCTTATATACGCTATATAAGCATTCTTAATATTTTAATGAAAGAATAACCCCCTATTAAGTTACAGGCGCTCTCTGCTCTGAAAAACGAGGCAGCTCTACGATATCTGTCCAATAAATCATTGCCTTGAAAAGCTGATTTTTGAATTCTTTATACGTAAATGATTTTCTAATAAATCCGCTAGCCTGTAAACTATACGCAGCAGTCCTATCGTCAACACTTATGCTACTACTAAGTACCACAACCGGTATTTCATTTAACTGAGTTCGCCGCTTAAGCTCTCTTAAAACATCTAAACCACGAACTGAAGGAAGGTTTAGGTCTAAAAATATAAGATCAGGTTTTGGCAAAGTTTGCGCCGTACCATGGCTGATATCATTGAAAAAATTTAAAGCGGTTTGCCCGTCGTTAATGGTGTATATATGCAATTTCTTTGGAAAATCAGCAAGCGCTTTGCGCAGCAGAAACTCGTCTCCTGCGTTATCTTCAATAAGCAAAACTTTATACACGTCCTTTTCTTGCTCATTTTGGTTTTCAAGTTCTTCGAAAAAAGAATCTAAATCAACGTGAAAAATTTTCGACAGATGATATAGCATCGTTGCAGAAATTTTATTGGCGCCTTTTTCATATCGCTGTAACTGCTGAATTGAAACGTTTAAATCTGCCGCTAGTGTTTTTAATGGCCAGTTCATCTTTTTACGAAAAAGAGCAACTTTTCTGCCCAGCAATACATCTTTTTGATCAACTAACATAATACCCCATATTCTTTCTTTAAGTATGTTTCAGAAAGTGAATTTTCTTGAGAACACTTTTTGATTTCATAAATCGGCAACGTGAACGTTACAACAGTTCCTCTTTTTTTATTCGAACTAAGAGAAATTTTTCCTTTGTAAGCGGAAACAATTTTTTTACAAATCATCAAACCAAGCCCCGCTCCTTCTGATACTGACGAATGAAAAGGTAGGAAAAGATTATTTTTTCGAATATGCGAAGGGCAGTAACCAGAATTATGCAAAGAAAATTTATAAAAATTGTTATCTTCCTTCACAACAAACAAAGTCACAACGCAGTTGTCATCGGTGCTGTACTTTACTGCATTTGCCAATAAATTTTGAAAAAGCTGCAACATACACGTTCGGTTAGCGTGCAAAAAAATATCATCTGAAAATTGTAAATTAAGCTGGTACTTTTTTGTCTTCAAAATATTTTCGTGCACTTCGTCAAGCAGGTTCTTTAGGGAAATTTTTTCAGGCTCAACCGTTAGATCTCCTTCCCTACAATAAAGAATCATCCCTTCGCTTAAATTTTTGATGTACCCAAAACTTTTTTGCAAAGCACTAAAAATATATTCTATCGAATCTTCATTAGCAGCAACTCTTCTATATTTCTCTTGCAGAATCTCAAAAAAATTATAAATTTGCCGCAATGGCTGCATCAGATCATGTGACAAAACAATATTAAAACTTTCAAGTATTTCATTGTTTTGTTGAAGCTTTTTATGTGAGCAAAGCAACTCCTGATAAGTTGTAACATCTTCAAAACACACAATAAGGTCAACTACCTCCGAATCTTTATCAAGCAAGGGAAAAATTTCCCATTTTAACCAGTAACACCCACCACCTTTTTTTATTTCATGCTTTATTGGTTGAGAATGCCAAGCTTTGCCCTTCAAAGCATATTTAAGCGCAGCTTTTAGTGATTTGGGGCACGGACTAAAAATATCACTAATTTTCTTTTCTAAAACTTCAGCAGAAGAAAAATTTTTCTTTTTCTTACAACAATAACGCTTTAACCAAAGAAGGGCAGCCGGACTACAATTTGTAATATTAAAATTTGTATCAAGGCAAAGCATAGCCAAGGGAACATGATTAACTAATGACGAAAGGTGTTCTTTAAAAAGATGATTATCGCAACGTTGAGTATTTTCATTACTCTGCTTAATCAGAGGGGGCACATATGAGGGCTCAATTATATTTGTTTTTCTGGCTACAAGTTGTATCATCGCACTCCTCTTTAACAGGGTATTTTCGACATTCTTGTCACGCTTTCATAGGTACACCTTTTTGATTAAATTGTCGTCTTAAAATTGCATCATTTTAATTCTTTGTTGTCATGATTTCAGTTATATTTATGCATAATTTTTTCAATATAAAGCTTTATAAAACATCAGCTGAAAGTACGGTGGTTTCTGCACTACCAAACCCCAAACACAGATCATCTTTTTTGGCCATTCCAACAACTTTCATTGAATCATTATCTTGTAAAAAAACTCGTTCTTCCCCTGAATTTAGATGTATAGGATTTGCCCCACCCCAAGTTAATTCAATCAAGCTTCCGTAGCTGTCTGGCGTTGGGCCACTAATTGTACCGGTACCCAGAATATCGCCCGGTTGTAAATTACAACCATTGACCGTGTGATGTGCAACTTGCTGCGCAATATCCCAATACATGTATTTGTAATTCGTGTGCGATATCTCTTGATACGCACTCATATTTGGCGTTTTGATCTGAAGATGCAAATCAATATTAAAATTGGTATTCTTTCTTGAAAGATATGGCAAAGGTTTAGGCAACTGCTCTGGACCCTGAACACTAAATGGTTGCAAAGCTTCCATGGTAACTACCCATGGAGAAATAGTTGTCCCAAAATTTTTACCCAAAAATGGACCTAACGGCACGTATTCCCAACGCTGAATATCTCGCGCGCTCCAATCTAACAGCATAACCACACCAAACACATGATCAGCAGCAGCACTAATAGAAATAGGATTCCCTAGCTCATTTCCTGTGCCAATAATAAATCCAAGCTCAACTTCTGTATCAAACTGACGAGTCGGCGCACAAATAGGATCACTCTCCCCAATTTTTAGCTGCCCACAAGGACGCTTAATTTTTGTACCACTCACAACTATTGCACTTGCACGTCCATCATAACCAACAGGAATATGACGCCAATTTGGCAGAAGCGGGTTAACAGGATCACGAAACATTTTGCCAAGATTCGTTGCATGTTCCAGTGATGAATAAAAATCAGTATAGCCTCCCACGTGCACAGGCATTTTCATCACGACTTGGCTTTGAGGAATTAAAATTTCTGCTTGCAACGCTGCATTATCACGAAGATCAGCGGTATCCTCATTTAACAAATGAATCAAAAACTGACGCACCGCACTCCAACAAGTTTTACTTGTATTCATAAAAGCATTCAGCGTTGATTGATTAAAAACCTTTTTGCCTTCCAAGGCATCAACTTTTAACAATCCTTTTTCTTCAAGCAATGTAAGATTAAGAACAAAATCACCTATAGCCACACCAATTGATGTTTTATCGTGATACTCGAACACACCATAGGGCAAATTATATAAAGGAAATGGATGACCTAATGGAATTTCAATAAATGATTTTTGCATAAGAAACAACTTTTAAAATATAGGCATACCGTAGCTTAATCAGGGCTTTTGGTAAACTGTTTGCCAAGTTTTTCTTTATCTTGCAAAAGGCTTCTCTTTATCTTCATAACAATAATTAGCCCACTCTAAATGATTTTTCTACATCTGATAAAATTCACAGGCGGAGCAAGTAAGCTTTTAACTAGTTGTATTATTAGTTTTAACTATTAACCGACCACCTATTTCTATTCTTGCAAGTGTTTGGAATGGCAATGGTAAATTTAGTGAGTCATGGCCAAAAAAATCAGCAGCAAATAATGGGATTCCCCTTTGAGTCAATTCTTCATTGAGAAGCCTTTTTGCAATACCTATATCTGCTGCATCACCAGAAATTTTACCCCAAATAACAGCTCTTGCCTGATCAAAAAGTGAAGATTCTAGTATTTGCACTAAAGCTTCATTGATTTTTCTTCCTGGCTCTAAAATATCTTCAACAAAAAGAATTTTCCCACTTATATTTAGCTGTCTTGGAGTACCCATCGCGCGCTGAATAAGCGATAAATTTCCCCCGACGATACTACTATCTTCAATAGAGATGGTTCTGGCAGCTTCATTTTCACAACTGAGGTTGTAGGTTATTTCCAAAGTTAGCCCACTCAGTATGTCAAAATATGGCTCAATATTTGTTTGCGCATTCACAGTGCGATCATTCTCTCTACAAAAGCTTGCAACAATGCCATGCAAGCTAGGCCACGCTATACTATTGGCCCAAAGATGAACTGCTGTAAAATCACTAAATCCAATCAGTAATTTAGGCGGCATAGTCCGAAATTCATCAAAAAGTCTTGGATTTTTAAATATACCACTTGCGCCATTACCGCCACGCAAACTCCAGATAATCTTGGCAGGTGAACGCAAAGCATCTATAAAAAAGTCTCTTCTATTCTCTAGGGTATCTGAACGCCCAAAATCTCCAGAAGCAGATTCATCATAATATACAACGGGAATATACCCTCTCTCAGCTATCAAGCTTTTTATTTTGGTGATTGCCGCAGCTGAAGGTTTTCCACTCGGTGCAACAAGCGCTATCTCATCTCCCACATTCAAAGTTTGCCAAGAAGCAGCTTTTCCTTCAAAACCAGCTAAAAACAATAAAATTAAAAAACTGACAAATTTCATAAAGGGCTTATCCTCATACGATGCATTTACATTAGCTAGCGAGGCTAAACGCTTTTTTCAAGAAAAAACTATCCTGCTTCTACCATTTTTTGCCAAGCGCCTTCATCAATAATTTCAACACCTAACTCTTTGGCCGCTTTAAGTTTTTGCCCCGCGTCTTTTCCAGCCACCACAAATGTCGTATGCGCAGAAACAGCACTGCCTACTTTTGCCCCAAGTTTTTCTGCCTGAGCTTTAGCCTCACTGCGGCTTATATGCTCTAGACCACCTGTAAACACTACTATTTTTCCACTTAAAGGCAGATCACTGCCAATTTCATAAGGCAACACATTTATATGTGTTAATAGGCTCTCAACCATTTGTAAATTATGCTTTTGTTGAAAAAAGTCCACAACATCACGAGCGATTCCATGGCCAATCCCTTCAATATGCATAAGCTCTTGGTAGGCGGCCGAATTATTTTGGTGCGCTTGCAAAAGCGTTTCAAGAAATTTCTCAAAAACCACAAAATGTTTAGCCAATAGCTTCGCCGTTGTTTGCCCAATTTGCGGTATTCCAAGGGCAAAAATAAGCTTATCAAGCGGCAGCGTTCGAACTTTATGAATAGCATCCCACAAATTTTGTGCAGACTGTTTGCCCCAACCTTCCCAAGTTTCCAATGGTTCGCTATGGGCTTTACTTCTCTCTTCAAGAGTAAAAATATCAACCGGAGTCGTAATAAGATTTAGCGCATAAAACCTAGCAACATGTTTTTCACCCAACCCATCAATATTTAAAGCATCACGACTAACAAAGTGAATAAGGCGCTGAATAGCCTGGTCTTCACATTCAAAACCATTAAGGCACCGTTTAGCAACCTGTCCCGGAGTTTGGTGTAAAAGCGAACCACAGCAAGGGCATTTTTCTGTAAAATGATAAACTTTTGAATTACTTGACCTTTTGCTAGTAACCACCCGTACAACTTGTGGAATAACATCTCCAGCTCGTTGAATAATAACACTATCTTGAATGCGAACATCTTTGCGCCGAATTTCTTCTTCGTTATGCAGTGTCGCACGACTCACCGTCACGCCACCCACAATGACAGGCTTCAAAACAGCAACAGGCGTTATAACGCCTGTGCGCCCTACTTGCAAGATAATATCCTCAACCTCTGTTTCTACTTGTTCTGCTGCAAACTTAAAGGCAATAGAATGACGCGGTGATCTGCCTACAGATCCTAACCTTTCTTGTAAGCGCAAATCATTAACTTTAAATACTAACCCATCAATCTCGTAATCCAAGGTTTCTCTGGTTTCTTGCATGGTTTGATAGTATTGCAACATCTCATCTGGTGTTTTACACAATTTATGATATGGGTTAACAACAAACCCCCATGTCTGCAGATTTTGCAAAAGTTCTTCCTGTGTCTCAGCGGCATTACCCTCAAGTGTCTGAGCGTAATAGGCAAAAAAATGGACAGGCCGCGCTGCCGTAATTGTTGAATCTAGCTGACGTAGTGAGCCCGCTGCCGCATTGCGTGGGTTTGCAAATATTTGTTCATTTTGCTGTGTTCGCTGTGCGTTTAATGCTTGGAAATCAGCAATTTTCATATAAACCTCACCGCGCACTTCAAGGTTTTTCGGCACATTATCTCCCAGAAGCCTTAAAGGTAAATCACGCACAGTGCGCAAATTTGCTGTAATATTCTCACCTTCTTGGCCATCACCACGCGTAGCGCCCAGTACAAATTGGCCATCTTGATAATGCAAGCTTGCTGACAAACCATCAATTTTAGGTTCAGCTAACATTGCTATTTCAATATCTTCAGGCATCTTTAAAAAACGCCTGAATTTTTTGCCAAAATCACGGAATTCTTTTTCATTAAAAACATTATCAAGTGAAAGCAATGGCTTGCGATGCTTAACCTTATCAAACTGCGGCGACACTGGTGAGCCAATGCGATGACTTGGGCTATCAAGTCGTCTTAAGTCGGGAAATTGCGCTTCCAATTCTAGATTTTGGCGCCTCAGAGCATCATACTGTTCATCAGTAATTTCAGGGTTAGCAAGGCTGAAATACTGATAATCATGATAAGCAATAATTTTTGCTAAACGTTCTAATTCTTTTGCTGCTTGGGCGCGATCCACAGAGCTCAATCTCTATTTTATAACTTCAGGCATGATACGATGACCACAATGAAGGGGCAAGCCTTAACCATAAATTGCGCGCGTTCACTTTCATAAAACAGGCAATAATAAAAAAGCGCCACCTACTGTTTTGAGTATTTATCAAAACAATAGGTGGCTTGCTAGTGTTGCCCCACAATTACAAACTTCCCTCATGTAACTTTGGGTCACAGCTTCTCAAAAATTACTGAGCAGTAACAGGAACCTTCCAATCATGTCCGCCTATGTTAATTTTATGCGCTTTTACTGTTCCAGCAAAATAAGAAGCTTTAACTTCAGCTATAGTTGAACCACCGAAATTAGTAGCTACTTTAATAGTTTGCGCGCTTAGAATTTGACCAGCACTATCATAGGTATTAACACCACCGGGTGCAGAAAGAAGATTTACATCCCCCACAAATGAATTGTTTGCATTCGGAAGCCTTGATGCACTAACAAAGCTTATAGCCTGATCAACTACGGAACTAGAAACACCACCTGTATTATTGCGCATGCTACCACTAATTTTAACATCTCCAGCACCAGCAAGGGTTAAGTGGCCAGTTCCATGCACTATGTTGATATCCATTGTTGAAGATGAATCATCATCACCCGCTAAACTTGTTAACGTTCCAGGTGCATTTACATACAATGTTGGAAGAGTGAAATCTACAACAGCTTCCAAATGACCACCCGTCATATATATAGCGCCTCCAAAAGAATTTGCATCTGATGCCTTCACAGTACCTGAACTCAATTCAACATCACTTGATGCGCTACCACTGAACTCACATTTTCCAGTACCTGCGAATTTAACTTTTCCGCTCACATGACCTGCCATTACTGCACCGTCTGCAAAATCAACTTCTAGTGTTGAAGCATAACTTGAATTAAATGTTGAAACTGCTGCTAATGCAAGCAATGACAAGGTAATTTTTTGAATACACTGCATGATAAATTTCCTTTTTAAAAAATAACACAATAATCATTAACAGTTATCATTTTACTTTAATACTGTTTAACAAATAGTTAATTTTAAAGAATATAATAATTTAAAAAAGATGTTTTATTTATTCATTGAGTAATTAATAATTTTTGTAATCGATATTTCTTGCCCTAAGAAAATACCGCACTTGAAGAAGTACGCAGCAACTATTAAAAAAATTTCAGATATGTTAGAAGAAGATTCTCCAGAAGACTCATTTGATGAATCTGGCTAGAATAAGCTCCATCGGTTTTTACATAATGCCTATCACTTTTCGTCCCGGCGAAAGCCAAGATCTGGTGGGTAGTATCAATAACTTTAGTCTAGGCGCCAATCTTCCGTGTGTAATTCCTTAACTCTTGCAAATTCCCGAGTATTTGACGTTACAAGAATAAGATTTTTTTCCAAGGCTGTTGCCGCAATCAAAAAATCATACGCGCCAATTGGCGATCCTATTCTAATTAATTCATAGCGAATTTCTGCGGCACAGTTTGCTATTTGTTGATCAAATGGATGAATATCAATGCATTCAAATAGTGGATTTAAAATACTGTCAAACTTATGACGAGTAGTTGGTATGCGCTTCAACCCGTATTCAATTTCCATTAAAGTAATTGCGCTTATAGAAATTAAAGATGGCGAATACGATTTGAGTTTCCCAAGGGTATTAGAATGGCCTTTTACAAAATCGCTGATAGCGCATGTGTCTAGCAAAAACATTAAAATAAGTCTTGATCAAGATTTGAGGAAAGCTCTTCGCGCAAAGACTCAAAGCTTGGAATTTTCGTTTCGATTCCTGAAAAAGCTAGAATTTCTTGCGGCCACTGATTTTTAGCATTTTCCTTTAGATACAAATCAAGTGCTTCACGAACTAAAGTATTGCGAGTCTTCCCCTTTTCTTGTGCAAGAGAAGAGAGTTTCGCGCTAAGAATATCGTTAACATAGACTGTAAAATGCATAAGCTCTATGCTTTTTATAAAATTATAGTACAATATAACACATTTTATTTTAAAAAGAAAGTTTCTTACACCATATTCAAAGCGTGACGAACTTCCTTTATGTTCGCTGCCGCAATACTATTTGCGGCTTCAGCTCCTTTTTGAAGATAATCCAAAAGCGCTGCTTCATCAGCCAACAATTCAATCATTACATTCCTAATTGGCGCTAGGTGATTAATCGTAGCTTCTGTTA
>Ga0172372_10011537_pt1 | contig 11216 bp, 8 predicted proteins | sample LakKiv5m_2_FD_114544 | JGI IMG/M metagenome (GOLD analysis project Ga0172372, IMG submission 114544) | Freshwater microbial communities from Kabuno Bay, South-Kivu, Congo - kab_092012_9.5m | ecosystem: Environmental > Aquatic > Freshwater > Lake | place: Democratic Republic of the Congo... | reverse complement strand
GCTGGCCTGATACAGCAGGTGGGATTGCTGCAAGGGCTGCAGGCCATCAAAGCCCCCTTTCGACTTTCATTGACCCCCTATGTGTCCACGTTTGTGGAAGTGCGCAGCGATCCCGCTACCGGGGTGCGACAGACCTTCGCGGACGTGGCCGGCGGGATGGACCTCAAGTACGGCATCAACGATGCGTTCACGCTGGACATGACGCTGATTCCCGATTTCAACCAGGTGCGTTTTGACAACGAGGTCCTGAACCTGAGTCCGTTTGAGGTTTTCTTCAATGAAAACAGAGCTTTTTTTACGGAAGGGACGGAGTTGTTCAACAAGCAGGGGTTATTCTACTCGCGCCGGATTGGCGGACGACCGCTGGGTTATTTTTCGGTGTACGACCAGATCGGAGAAGGCGAAGAGTTGCTGAGCAACCCGCGGGAAAGCCGCCTCTACAATGCCACCAAGGTAAGCGGCCGCACGGATGGCGGACTCGGCATCGGCGTGTTTAATGCCATCACCGCAGAAACCCAAGCCGTGATTCGCGGCGCAGATGGCACAGAGCGCTCGCTGACGACAAACCCGCTGACCAATTACAATGTTCTGGTGCTGGACCAGAACCTGAACCGGGCGAATTCTTTTGTTACGTTTACGCATACGAGCGTCTGGCGCGCGGGAGCCTGGGAAGACGCGAACGTCAGCGGATTGCTGTTCCGGATGCGGGACAAGAAAGACCGCTACCAGATGCAAATGAACGCGGCGCTCAGCCAGGAATACCTGCCCGACACCACAGCAGGGCTCGGACATACGGCCGGTGTTGAATTTGCCAAAGTGAGTGGGCAGTTCAATTTTAACGTGGGCTATTACGAAGAGAGCAATTCCTACAATCCCAATGATCTCGGCTTTTTGAGCGCCAACAACGAGCGGAGCTGGTACCTGAACACAAATTACAACATCTACAAACCGTTCTGGCGCTTCAACCAACTCTACCACTACCTGGGTATAAACTACCTGCGGCTTTACGAGCCCAATGCCTTTTTTAACCTGGGATTCTACTCGGAGGCCACCCAGATCTGGAAGAGTTTCTTTGCTTCGGGCGTCTGGATGAATGCCGAACCTATTGTGACCTATGATTGGTTCGAGCCGCGCGTACCCAGGCGTTCGTTGGAGTATCCGGTCAACTACCATTGGGGAAGTTGGATCTCCAGCGACTACCGCAAGAAACTGGCTATTGATGTACGCGCCAATTACCGCTGGTTCGATGCCGACAACCGGGAAAACATCACCTACTTTGTTTCTCCCCGCTGGCGCGTTAACGACAAGGTGCTGTTGATCGTTTCTTACGGCAACTACTTCTCACGCGATGACCTGGGCTGGGTCAACCAGGTGGACGACGAAATCATTCTGGGGCGCCGCGATGTGAAAACGGCCGAAACCGGACTGGAAGCCAACTACATTTTTACCAACCGGATGTTCCTCACGTTGCGGGTGCGACACTACTGGTCCAAAGCAAACTATTCGGAATACTACGCCCTCGGGCTGGATGGGCGCCGCCAGGAAACGGAATACGACGGGATAGATCCGGAAACCGGAGGCTCAGCCCACAACGTCAACTTCAATGCCTTTACGGTGGACGCTGCGTTTACCTGGCGCTTTGCTCCGGGCTCCGACCTCTTTCTGGTGTGGAAGGAAGGCATCTTTGACAGCGGCAACGAGTTGGAACGCAATTACTTCAGCAACCTGGAGCGCACCTTTCGCTCGGCGCAGAGCAATAACTTTTCACTGCGGGTGGTCTATTTCGTGGACTATGTTCAGTGGAAAAAGTGGATGCGCAAGGAGCAGGCAGCCGATGATGCCCAGGCGTTCAGCTACCAGCATCCCGCCATGCTTACTCGGGGTGCTCGACGGAACGGGACTGACGCGTTCTGGCATGATGGACCGAGCGGTCGTCGTTAGTTTTCTTCAGGGCACGTTCTTCAATCAGGTAAGCCATCAGCAGGCCGGCACCACCCATGAGAAAAATCATGGCCGGAAAAGCTACGTCTTCGCGGAAGCCTGAATTGTAAAGCGCCTCTGCCGTCAGAATACCGAGCCCAACGCCAACAGCAAGCAAGCCCAGCCGCAGCGTCATGCTGATGCGATCATGCGGTTTAACAAAAATGGAAGCGTCCTGTCCTTGTTCAATGAGCGCCATGCGCTCCCGGTTTCGGGTGTTGAAAAAGAGGTATGCAATGAACGAAACAGAACCGAAGACGCTGAACAGGGCAAAGAGGGGAATCATGTCGTGGCCCATGGGGAAGGTAAGTTAAGGGTGAGCAATGTGCTTTCGAAAACTTGGACTCCTGGGCAGGGAAACAGGTTACCAAAAGCCTGAAAAAAATTAGCAGCACCCTTTTGTACCTTTTTGCCTGAACTGCGCTTTGAGCGGTAACCTGTTGAACGGGGACGGCGTCCAAGTTCGCAACCATGGATCAGGACCAGGCCGACATCCAAAAAATTCTGGCCGGTGATGCACGCGGCTACCGGTCGCTGCTGCAGCGCCATCGCAGCCGCGTGTTTACGGTAGCCAAAAAGGTGGTTGGCGACCCTGCGTTGGCAGAAGAAGTGGCCCAGGATGTCTTTATCAAGGCCTTCAAAAGCCTGGAGGAGTTTCGGGGCGACGCCCGATTCAGCACCTGGCTCTACCGGATAGCCTGGACGACAGCCATCAGCGCGCTCCGTCGGGAAAAGCGACACCGCGGTCATGAAGACGTGTCGCTGCGCGAAGACCTCGACGACCATTCCCCCGCTTTTCCGGATGGCTTTAGCCAGGTGGCCAGGACCGAGCAAAAGCAGCTGATTGACCGCGCCCTGCAGGGCATGAAGCCGGAGGAGCGTTTTGCGCTGACGCTTTTTTACCTGGAAGAGCGTTCTCTGAATGAAATTGCCGAAATTACCGGTGAAGAAGTCGGGACCATTAAAGTGCGGTTGTTTCGGGCCAGACAGCGCATGGCCAGCCGATTGCAATTGGATCTTCAAAATGAATGGGCCACATGGCGATGAACAAGCTTACCCCCGAAGAAGTCTGGACCTGGATTGACCAGGGAACGGCAGAAATTGAGCTCAAGCGCATGCTGAAGGACCCGGACACCCGACCGGAAGAATTGGCCATGGTGCGCGATCTTCTGGCCCTGGACCAGCATTTGGCTTCCGCGCTGCTGGAAGAGCCTTCGGCTGGCTTTGACAAAGCTGTGCTTTCGGTTAATCCGGACTGGGTGCCAAAGCTGAGCCCCCCACCCCCCCTGCTGCCGCCCGGCATCCAAAAACTGTTCCTGGGTTTGCTGGCCTTCGGGCTGGGAGGCGGACTGCTGTTGAGCCTGTTCGGATCCAATGCCGGGAGCGGCAGCAGCCCCGATTCCTGGTCGTTGCTCAGCCGTCTCCCGGTGCGTATGCCGGAGTCCGGCTTTTGGCCGCTGGACCTCTTCTCCCAACCCATACCCGGTTTCTCCGAATCCTGGATGATGGTCGCCGCATTGACCTTGCCAGCGCTTCTTTTCTTTTGGGCCCTGGATCGGGGCCTTCGGAGTCTGTGGCAACGGGGTTGAAGCTGCCCTGCGGCCGCCGGACCTGCCGCGCCCCGTTGCAGGCTTAAGGCGGGCCAAGGCAAGCCAATCAGGGGCCGTCAGGGCATTCAGGGTCCATCATCAGGCCAATCAGGGGCAAGGAGGGGCATTCCGGGGCAGTCAGGGCATTCAGGGGCACAAAAAAACCGGCCCCGAAGGGCCGGCCTAAACCAACAAAACATGACAATGAGGTTTGCAAAGGCGGGTGGATGCGTACGCACGCCGAATACCTGATGGGTACTTCTGCAAGCCCCTTACAGGTTCGGGGGCAGAATCACTTTGTCGATGACATGCACCACGCCATTGCTGGCTTCCACATCAGCCTTGATGACACGGGCGTCATTAATCATCACACCCTTGTCGTTGACTTTGATGGAAATGGTTGAGCCTTCTACCGTGGCAGGCTTCATGCCGTCCTTCACTTTGGCAGCGGGGTATTCGCCGGCCACCACGTGGTAGGTCAGCACCTTCACCAGCTTTTCTTTGTTTTCGGGCTTCAGGAGCATGTCCAGGGTGCCCGCGGGCAGGTCAGCGAATGCCTTGTTGGTGGGTGCGAAGATGGTAAAGGGGCCTTTGCCTTTCAGGGTCTCCACCAAACCGGCGGCTTTCACTGCCGTGACCAGCGTGGAAAGATCTTCGACCGACACGGCCAGGTCAATCAGGTCCGGTTCGCCGATGGGTGCGATAACACCAGCGTCGGAGCTGGCGGTAGCTTGTCCGAAATCAGCATTTGCCGAGGCAGAAGCCTTGCTGCCGCCGCACTGGGCTGAGGCGATGCTCACCACCGCAGTCAGGGCAGCAGTCATCAGGAGGTTCTTGGTCATCATAGGGATCAATTTTATCAGTTGAGCGGTAATAACACGCCCTTTCCGCAAAAGTTGCGGCCTTCACAGAATTTTAACATTTCGGTCGAAGGGGGATTGCGGCACGGAGCCACTACGCGGTGTACCCACCGTCTGCGGTGTACACGCCACCAGTGCAATACGAAGAAGCCCCTGAGGCGAGAAAAACCGCTAGGCCGGCGATTTCCTCGGGGTCGCCGATGCGGGGCATCGGCAGCTTCTGGGTAACCATCTGGAGCATGGACTCATTCGTCCATAGCGCCTGGCTGAATTTGGTCTTGATGAGGCCCGGACAAATGGCGTTGACGCGAATGTTGGCACTACCCCACTCCTTGGCCATGACTTTGGTCAGGCTGATCAACGCGGCTTTGCTGACGCTGTAAATGCCGAGCATATGCTCCGGACTGATTCCCCCGATGGATGAAATGTTGATGATGGATCCGCCCCCGCGCGCCATCATGATGGGCTGCACGAGTTTGCTCAACTCAAAGGGACCCTTGACGTTGACGTCCATGATTTTGTCGAAGGCCCCGCGATCCGTCATCAGCACCGGGCCGAAGACCGGATTGGTTGCGGCATTGTTGATCAAAATATCCACACCGCCGAATTCTTCGACGGCATGATCCACCAACTGCCGGATGTTCTCCGGCTCGCCCATGTGGGCGGCAATGCCCCTGGCTTCAATGCCGGCGGAGCCCAGCTCCACCGCTACTTCATCCACGGCTTCCTGGTTGCGGCTGGAGACCACCACGCGGGCGCCGTGTGCCCCCAGCGCGTGGGCAATTGCTTTACCGATGCCCTTGCTTGCACCGGTAATGATGGCTACTTTGTCCGTCAGGTCGAATAAATTGGCGTCAGACATACCCCGAAAGTACACCATGGCCCTTCCTTTTTACAGCCGCCGCACCCTGGATTTTCTGTTGCAGGATCTGCACCGGGTTCCGCAATTGCTCGAATTGGACCCGTATTCGGGCCACGACTGGAAAAACCTGGTCCTGATGCTGGACGCCACCGAACAGCTGGCCGCTGCGCGACTCCAACCGCTCTTGCGCGACATGGACCGGCAGGAGCCCCAACTCGTGGACGGACGCATCCGGGTGCACCCGGCCATGCGCGACCTGATGCGGGAGTTTGGCCAAGGCGGCTGGATCGCCGCGATGGCTCCGGCAGAAGCTGGCGGACTGCAATTGCCCATCAGCCTTTCCAACGCCTGCCTCTTCGTTTTTGGCGCAGCCAATTACTCGGCCACGGCCTTTCCCTACCTGAGTGCCGGCGCATCCAACCTGCTCATCAGTTTTGCCAGCCCTGAATTGAAAGCGCAGTACCTGCCCCCGCTGTTTGAGGGCCGCTGGCAGGGCACGATGGCTTTGACCGAACCCGAGGCGGGCTCTTCGCTGGCCGACCTGAAAACTCGAGCCACCCTGCAGCCCGACGGCAGCTACCGGATTCAGGGGCAGAAAATATACATCTCAGCCGGCGACCACGACGCCGTAGAAAATGTTGTGCACCTGCTCTTGGCCCGCATTGACGGCGCGCCCGCTGGCACGCGCGGGATCTCGCTTTTTGCCGTACTGCGCGACCGCCAGGAGAACGGCCAATGGGTCAGCAACGATGTGACCACGGCCGGCGTGTACCACAAAATGGGCTACAAGGGCGCACCCATCGCGCACCTGATGTTTGGCGAAAAGGGCGACTGCCACGCGCACCTGGTTGGCGAGCCGCACCAGGGTTTGTCGTACATGTTCCAGATGATGAACGAGGCCCGAATTGCCGTGGGGCTCAATGCCGTGTCGATCGCCTCTGCAGCCTACTACGCCAGCCGCGACTACACCGCAACCCGGCGCCAGGGGCGCCCGATCCAGGCCAAAGATCCGCTCGCCGAACCGGTAGCCATTCACGAACACGCCGACGTCAAGCGCATGTTGCTGTTCCAGAAGAGCATCGTTGAAGGCTGCCTGTCGCTGCTCATCCAGTGCGGTGTGTGGGCCGACGTGCATCGGGCGGGGAGGGGCGAGGAAGCCGAGCACGCCGGCAGGCTCCTGGACCTGCTCACGCCGGTGGCCAAAACCTACCCGGCCGAAATGGGCATTCAGAGCGTCAGCGCCGGCCTGCAATGCCTGGGGGGGGCGGGCTATTGCGCGGATTATGCGCTGGAGCAGTTCTACCGCGAAGCGCGCATTCACCCGATTCACGAGGGAACAACCGGCATTCACGGCATGGACTTGCTGGGCCGAAAAATTGCCCGCGACCAGGGCAGAAGTTTCGCCGAATTCTGCGCCCTCATTGAGCGCGACCTGGACCGCGCCAGTGCCGCAGAAGGCCTGGCCGAGCCGGTTGCCGCCCTGCGCAAGACCCTGCAAGCCCTGAAACAGACCACCCAAGCGCTGGCCATGCGGGCCATGCAGGACGGTGCCGAAGTCTTTCTGGCGGATGCGGCCCTGTACCTGGAAGCCTTTGGCATCGTGTCGGTGGCCTGGCAGTGGATCAACATCGGCGCGCTGGCCGCCGGCAACGACGATTCCTTCTACCGGGGAAAAACGTCGGCCATGCGCTATTTCATCGGTTACGAACTGCCCAAGTGCCTTGGGCTGCTGGAACGCCTCAACAGCAGCGACGCCGTTACCGTACAGACTCGTCCGGAGTGGCTGGATTAAGCGGTGGCTGGATTAAGCGGCTTCGTCAGGCGTGCCAGATAGGCATCTTCCGAGTCGCGGTACAGGCAATCTGCCTCGAAGCCCTGACGCCGGGCTGCGCCAGCCAGCCGCTCAAAATCGACGAACAACCATCCAAAGGCCTGGCTCCGTAGGTTTTGGTATTTCATCCGATAAACCGCTTCGCCGTAGTAATGCTTGCTCAGGTCGTAATACTGGGCACCCGGTTGATCGGTAAACAAATAGAGTACATCGGCTGAATCCAGGAGGCATTGACCACCCGGCTTTAACCAGCCCCACACGCGCTTTAACAAGAGGGGAAGCCCGGCCAGGTCGCCCGCCAGACCAGCTCCGTTCATGAGCGATAGGACGGTGTCGTACGATCGGCCGCGGTAGGCTACCCAGTCACGGCTGACCACCCGACGCACACCGCGTTTCCGCATGACCTCAACGGCACCAGAAGAGGTATCCAGGGCGGTTACCGAAAATCCCCGTTCCTGCAAGGCCAGGGCATGACTTCCGGCTCCTGCACCGATCTCCAACACCCGGCCAAAGCAATGATCGAGGGCGATGCGCTCCAGTTCTGGCATCTGCCCTACACTTCGAAAAAGGTACGAAGCAGACAAATAATCATAGCCCTCCAGATCAGACCAGGTTAAGACACGGGCGCTCCGTTTTCCTTTCCAGAAATCGAGCAGCGCTTGCCCCAGAGGATCGTTAAGAGGTTGGCTCAAGGGATGAAGGGGGGCATGGATGCATGCCACTTTGTTGGCAACAAGATTTCGCAATAAGAGTACGCAGCAAGAATGCGCAACGGGTATGTAAAGAAAGATGAACAATTCATACTTTAGAAGCAAACCCATCCCGCCATGTTGCTCACTTTTTCCCGAAACCCCTGGCCAACGGCATTTACCGCCATCCTGTGCCTTGCCTTGTTGCCTAACCTCGCAAGCGCACAATGCGGAAACCAGCGTTACCTGGAGCCGGTTTTTGAGGCCCAGCGCACCCAAAGCAACATAACTTATGCTACGGCACCAGCGCTGGCCGGTTTGTGCAACCTGGAGTTTTGGACCTTCAGCGACAATCTTCGCCTGGATATTTATGAGCCTGTCGGAGACAGCCTGAACAAGCGGCCTGCGCTGGTCTTTGCCCACGGCGGGGCTTTTGTCATCGGCGAAAAACGCATGGTTCCTGTAGAAGACTACTGCCTCGCCATGGCGGCAAGGGGTTATGTCGTGGTGTCGCTCGACTACCGCAAATGCTTTAATGTGCTGAGTGTTGAAAGTCCTGTCCGCGCAGTTTACCGGGCCGTGCAGGACATGCGCTCCGCTATCCGCTTTGTGAAGGAATTCGCTCCGACGCTGGGCGTGGACACCAACCTGGTTTTCGCCGGTGGCAACAGCGCCGGTGGGTTCATGGCGCTGCATGCCGCCTATGCCGACGAAGATGAACGCGCTGCTTCGCTCGGGGCAACCTACAGCTTCCCCAACCTGGGATGCCTGGATTGCAGCGGCAACAATTACCTGCGCGGCGGAAAGCCCGCCGCGGTGGTCAACCTCTGGGGTGCTATCCTGGACACGGCCTGGCTGGAGCCCCATGATCCGCCGGTTTTCTCGGTACATGGCGCAGCCGACGTGGTGGTCTTTCCCGGTACCTGGCCACCCTTTTCCTGGCCACTGTTCCCGTCTGTTCAAGGGTCATCGCCCATCAATGCGCGGGCCGACCGCTTGGGCATCCCTTCGGATTTTTGGTCCTTGCCGTTGGAGGGCCATGAGCCCTGGCTGTTGTCCGCCAATGCAGGCGACAATTTTGACTTTATTGTCGAAAAATCCTCAGGCTTTCTGCACCGGGAAATGCTCAAGCCCCCCACCGCCCCGATCAGCGGCCCCCTTCCAGCTTGCAGCGAACAGGTGCAGGAGTACAGCGTGCCCGATATTCCCGGTTCCGCTTATTGCTGGACGGTCAGCGGAGGCACCATACTCAGCAGCTCGGGAGCTTCGGTCCAGGTTCGCTGGGGCGCACCCGGTACAGGAAGGCTGAGTGTGGTAGAAACCAACCGTCTTGGGGCGAGCAGCGATACCGTCCAACTGGATGTGGTCATCAGCGACCTGTGTTGCCCCGTTCCCCTGGCTACCACCGAAATCATCAACGGACCTACGAGCGCCACGCTGCAATGGGCAGATGTTCCAACGGCGTCGGGGTATGAACTGGAAGGCGGCCTCCTGGGAAGGGGGACACGGCGGCTGGCCACGGCGGGCAACTCCCGAACGCTTTCCATCCTGGAGCCGGGCCAGGCCTACCGCTGGCGGGTTCGGGCGCTATGCAGCGGCGGGCTCTCCGGTTTCAGCGATTGGCGCGTGTTCAGCACACCACTGGAGCGCATCACCGGAATGGCTGGAGTCTCGGTTCAACTCTACCCGAATCCCAGCAACGGGCTGGTGTGGCTTAGTGGCCTGGACGCCCTGGCACCCAGTCCGACAACGGATAACGAGCAAGCCACTGTTCGCCTGCGCCTGTTTGACCAAAACGGCAAAACGCTCCTGAACATCGCGCTCGCAGACGCCTCCCATCCTCTCCAACTCCCGGAATCGCTCCCGGAGGGGCTGTACCTGCTGGCCTGGTCGGCCGGGGCGCAAAGCGGCATGCTGCCCCTGGTGTTAACCAGACCCTAGGGCAGCGCTTAAAACCCCGTAATGCTTGTTGTGGTTTTGCCTGAAAACCGCTAGGTGTACATGCCCTCGATCAGGTTCTGGTAGCGATCGTTGATGATGCGGCGCTTCGGCTTCATGGTCGGGGTCAATTCGCCGCTCTCCGGCGACCACTCGCGGGTCAGCAACGTGAACTTTTTGATCTGCTCCACTTTGGCGAAATGCTCGTTGTAGCGATCAATCTCGCGCTGAAACTCGGCCAAAACCTGCGGATGGGCCAACAGCTCTTCGCGGCTGCCTGCCTTGATGCCTTGCTGCTTAGCCCAATCCTCGAGCGCCACAAAAGACGGGACGATCAGCGCGGAGACAAAGCGCCGGTCATTGCCTATCGCGGCGATCTGTTCAATGAGGTAGGATTCCTTGAACTTGTTCTCCAGCGCTTGCGGGGCCACGTATTTTCCCCCGGAAGTTTTGAACAACTCCTTGATCCGATCGGTGATTTTGAGGAATTTACCATCCACCCATTCGCCCTGGTCGCCGGTGTGGAACCAACCCTCGGCATCAATGACTTCTGCTGTTGCCTGAGGCAGGTGGTAATAGCCCATCATGATGTTCGGACCGCGGGCCAGAATTTCGTTGGTCTGCGGGTCAAGCCTGACCTCGACACCCGGCAGTGGAATGCCCACGGTGCCGATTTGCCGGTTCTCCAGCTCCATGCGGTTGCATGTAATGACCGGTGAGGTCTCCGTGAGCCCATAGCCTTCCAGGACATCAATGCCCGCCGCCGTGAACAGCGTAGCCAGCCTCGGTTGAATGGCCGCGGCGCCCGTCACCACCGCCTTGATTTCGCCGCCCAGTGCTGCCTGCCACTTGGAGAAAATGAGCTTCCTGGCCACGGCCAGCTGAAGCTTGTACACCAACCCCTGGTCTCGATGCAGCTCATAGCGCGAACCCACTTCGACCGCCCAAAAAAACAGTTTGCGCTTAGCGCCCGTCAACTGCATGCCGGCGGCCATAATTTTCTCGTACACTTTCTCCAGCAAGCGGGGCACGGTGGAGAAGAACTGCGGATGCACCTCGCGCAGGTTGTCGCCCAGCGTCTCCACGCTTTCCGCGTAGTAAATGGAAATGCCGTTGGCCAGGTACACGTTGGAAACCGTGCGCTCAAAACTGTGGCACAGCGGCAAAAAGCTCAAGGCGCGGTCGCCCAGGCTGATAGGAATGACTTTAGAAACCGCCTCCACATTGCTCACCAGGTTGCGGTGGCTGAGCATGACTCCTTTGGGATTGCCTGTGGTGCCGGAAGTGTAAATGATGGTGGCCAGGTCGGTATCGCGCACGGCATCCATCCGGTCGAATATCATGCGCTTTTCGTGCTCTTCCACCGGCTGCAAAAGATCAGACAGCTGCGTCAGGCCGGGCAGCGGATCCAACGCAAAAACATCCTGGAGGCTGGGCACTTCTGCCCGAATTTCATGGATGCGCTCG
>Ga0172372_10011536_pt1 | contig 11216 bp, 6 predicted proteins | sample LakKiv5m_2_FD_114544 | JGI IMG/M metagenome (GOLD analysis project Ga0172372, IMG submission 114544) | Freshwater microbial communities from Kabuno Bay, South-Kivu, Congo - kab_092012_9.5m | ecosystem: Environmental > Aquatic > Freshwater > Lake | place: Democratic Republic of the Congo... | reverse complement strand
TCGCGATCGACTCCGAGGCCAGGCGCCAGACGCTCGCGTGGGCCGGGCTCGCCGCGATGTGTGCGACGATGACGGTCGTCAGCCTGTCGCGCGGGGCCGTGGCCGCGCTCGTGGTGGGCGGGCCGCTGCTCGCCTTCGCGCTCGGCGCTTGGCGTCGTAGGCGACGCGATCCCCGGCCGCGTCTCGACGGTCGCGTACTGCTCATCGCGCCAGGACTCGTCGTCGCCGCCGTGGTGGCTGCCGACGCGACCCACGGGGTCTTCGGCGAAGAACTCGGGAGCCGCGACCTGAGCAAGGTCGCGCTGATCGGACGTGCCGCACGTTTAGTCCTCGGCGTTCCATGGACCGGGGTCGGTCGCGGGGCGTTTGGCGTCGCCTTCGCGCGGGAGGAGGGGACGCTGCAGCGCTTCGAACACGCCGAGAGCTTTCCGATTGAATGGGCCGCCGAGTGGGGACTGGTCGTCGCGTCGGCCGCCCTGTTCGTCCTCGGGCGTGACGTCCTTGGCGCGCTTCGCCGCGCGAAGAAGCCCGCTGCGCGTGGCGCCCTCGTCGCACTCGTCGTCTACGGCTGTCACAACCTCGCCGAGCTCGGCACGGAGATCTACGGCAGCGTCCTCGTCGCGACGGCGCTCGCAGGCGTCGGGCTCGCACGCCATGCAGACGCCTCGGACGCGCGGGCGACGTGGTCGGCGCGCGGCTTCGGGGGGGTCGGCGCAGTCCTCGCCGTGCTGACGGTCTTCGGCGTCGCGCTCTCGGCGCCGGCCATCCTGCGGAGTCAGACGTCTGCGGCGCGCGCTGAACTCGAGCAACTCCTCCGGAATCGAGATCGCGACGCGTTTCGTCAGTCGCTTCGCGAGGCGACGAGGCCCCATCCGAGTGAGCCCGCGCTCGCCGTGCTGGCCGCTGCGGAGGCCATGGATCGAGACGGGTCGGATGCCGTTCGCTGGTTGACGCGCGCGATGCAACTCGCGCCGCGTTGGTACTCGCCGCACGAACTGGCGGCCCGCTGGCTCTTCGCGCGCGGGCATCGCGCGCAGGCCGTGCTCGAACTCCGGGAGGTCGCACGCCTCGATGAAGGGACGGTCGTGCGGGTTCTCTGTCGTCTTCCGGCAGAGATGCGGACCGCTGACACCATGCTCACGGTCGCGCGGGGTTCCCGCCGGGGTGTTGCCATGGCCGAGCGCTTCATCGAATGTCTCGATGTGCGGAGCAACGAAGCCCTTCGACTCGATGAGGTGCTCCTCGGCGTGCGTCCCCTCATGCGTGGACCGCAGCTCCGCTCCGTTCGACGCGCGATCGAGCGGGGGCGACCGGAGGACGGCGTGGCGCGTGCCGAGCGTGTCGTGACGGCGCTGCCCGGAGATCCCGAGGCGGAGGTTCTCCTCGGGGAAGCCCTGACGCGCGCGAGGCAGGGGAGCGCGGCGCTCGCGGCGCTACGGCGCGCGGAACGCGCGGGAGTCCTATCGCAGGCCGGACTCCTCTGGAAGGCGCGCGCGCTCGCTCTGGAAGGCCAGTTCGACGAGATGCGCGTCGTGTTCGAGGAACTGCGTGGCTTGTCCGGCGGCGATGCGCGCGCGATCGCTGGTCTCGAGTTGCAGCTCGCCGCGCTCGAGGAGTCTGCGCAGCACCACGGCAAGGCCCTGCGTGCCTACGAGCAGGCTGCTCGCCTCCACCCGAGTGCCGAGGCGCTGCGCGGTGTGATGCGGGCTGCGGAGCGTCTCTCGTTCACCGATCGCGTGCGCACGGCGCGTCGTGCGCTCTGCGAACTCGTTCCGAGCGAACCGGGCTGCGGGTCGCCCTGAATGACTGTCGTTGGGGGCGCAACCCATGGAGAACGCCCGTGATTTCAGTCGTCGAACGGTGCTCCGCGAGCCTTGACGATGGGCGTTCCGGCCGATAAGGAGCGCGCGTGACGGAGCGAGCAGAAGGCCCGACGGATTCCGCAGCGGATGCGAGGCGCCCGCGGACGGGAAGCGCGGACGCCTTCGACGTGCGGCTCCAATTGCGCATCGTCTACGCCTACAAGTGGCTGGTCCTCGCGGCTCTCGCGCTCGTCGGCGGTGGAGTTGCGCTGTGGACGCTGCGTCAACCTCGCATCTACGAGGCCACCTGCACGGTCGAGTACGACCCGAATCCACCGCGACCTCTCGGTCAGCAGGTGGAGGATGTTGCTCAGCCGATGGGCAACTTCTGGCAGACGCGGGAGTTCTTCGAGACGCAGAACCGAATCATCGCGAGTCGCGCCGTCGCGGAACGCGTCGTGCGCCAGTTGGGATTGCACCGGGACGCCGCGTTCGTCGGTGTCGCGCCGGAGCAGCGTGCGAGCTGGCGGGGCGTCGACGTCACGACCGCCGCCGAGATGCTCCGTCGAAGGGTCAACGTCGAGCAGGTGCGTGACACCCGTCTTGTGAACATCCGGGTGCAGGACACGGACCCCGCAAAGGCGCAGGTGCTCGCGAACGCCGTGGCCGACGCCTACGTGGACAAGACGATGGAGGACCGCATGGGCTCCACGTCTCGGGCGCTCGAGTGGCTCGGCCAGCAGGTCGACACGCTGCGCGGGCGGCTCGAAGCCTCGGAGACCGCCCTTCACGATTTCAAGCGAGAACACGGCGTCCTTTCCGTTTCCGTGGAGGACCGCCAAAGCCTCGTCGCGAACGAGATTCAGAAGTTGAGCGAGGCGCTCACCGACAGCAGCATTCGCCGCATCGCCCTGCAATCTCGCGTCGCGGAACTCCGACGCGCAGCCACGCGGGATCCGCTGGAGTGGAGTCCGGTGGAGGCGTTGCCCACCGTGCAGAGCCTCCGCGAGCGCCTGCGCGCCAAGCTCGTCGAGCGCGATGCGGCTGCGCAGCGATACGGCGATGCTCACCCGAAAATGCAGGCTTTCGACTCCGAGATTCGTGCGCTCCGGACGGACCTGACCGAGGAGGTCGGGGCTGCCGTGGCCGGGGCGGAGAGTGAACTCTCCGAGATTCGTCGCACGGAGACCGGCATTCGGGCTGCACTCGCGGATGCGAACGAGCGCGGACTCGAGCTGAACCTCTGGGAAATCGAGTACGGGCGACTCAGTCGGGAGCGCGAGAGCGGCTCGAAGGTGTACGATCTGGTGCTGAAGCGCTCTGCGGAGACGGACCTCACGCGCATGCTCCGTGTGACGCACGTCCGTATCGTCGATCGCGCTCTCCTGCCGACGTCCTCCGTGAGCCCGAAGGTGCGGTTCAACATCTCGATGGGCGTTCTCGGCGGGCTGGTCCTCGGTATCCTGCTCGCGCTCGGCATCGAGCGGATGGATCGACGCATTCGCAGCGTCGAAGACATCGAGCAGCTCGACGTCGCCGTGCTCGGTCTCGTGCCGCGCATGGAGGACGAATCTTCGCCGCGCCCGCGTCGCCGCGTCCGCGCCGCCGCCAAGGTCTCTGGCTCCCGCGATTTGCTCGCACACGAGCAGCCCATGTCGACCGTGTCCGAGAGCCTGCGCTCGGTGCGTACGAACCTCGCGTTCATGGGAATGCGCGGCGGGCTGCGGTCCTTCGTCGTGACGAGCGCGGCCCCGCGCGAGGGGAAGTCGACGGTCGTCATCAACCTCGCAACGAGCATCGCGCAGAGCGGCAAGAAGGTCCTGCTGATCGATACCGACCTCCGGCGCCCGCGACTTCACCGGACCTTCTCCGTCGCCCCGGCGCTCGGCGTCACGAGTGTGCTCATTGGCGACGCGCCCCTCGATGAGGCCATCAAGGCAACACAGGTGCCCAGACTCGACGTGCTTCCATGCGGTCCCATCCCGCCGAATCCCTCCGAACTCCTGCACACCGAACAGTTCCGTCAGTTGCTCGCGACGGCGCTCGCCAAGTACGACCACGTCATCTTCGACAGTCCGCCTCTCGGCGCCGTGACGGACGCTGCGATCATCGCCCCACAGCTCGACGGCGTACTGATCGTCGTGAAGTCCCAGTCGACGACCCGTGAAGCCGTTCGCGGCGCGGTTCGCCAGTTGCGCGACGTCAGCGCCAACATCCTCGGTGCGGTGCTCAACGACGTCGACCTGAACTCCGGACGCTACGGTGAGTCGTATTACTATTATCGGTCCGGCTACTACACGGCAGATTCGCCGAATGACGCCAGCCGCGGCGGCGGCGGGGATGGCGGTGCCGCCCCGAAACTCCGGGAGAGCCCTGAATGACTGAGCCGCTCTACGTCCTCGGGATCAACGCATTTCACGCCGACGCAGCGGCCGTGCTGCTTCGTGACGGCGAGGTCGTGTGCGCCATCGCGGAAGAACGGATCAATCGGGTCAAGCACTTTGCAGGCTTCCCCGCACTCGCAATCCGACGTTGTCTCGAGGTCGCGGGCATCGACGTCACGCGTGTCGATCACGTGGCGGTCGGTCGTGACGGCACGGCCAATCTCATGCAGAAACTCGCCTTCGCGGCGCGCAATCTCCCGAACATCGGGCAGCTCGCGAAACAGCGTCTCGAGAACCGCGCGAAGGTCCGCGACACGCTGGCGTTGCTCGCCGACGCCTGCGGTGTCGAACGGAGTTCCGTGCGTGCGACGTTCCACGGAGTCGAACACCATCTCTGCCACGCGGCGAGCGCGTTCTTCGCATCGGACTTCGACGAGTCCGCCATCCTGTCGATCGACGGATTCGGAGATTTTGCGTCCACGATGATCGCGCACGGTCAGAAGGACCGCATCGAGGTGCTCGACCGCGTGTTCTTCCCGCATTCGCTGGGTATTCTCTACTCGGCGGTCTGCCAGTACATCGGTTACGGAAGCTACGGCGACGAGGGCAAGGTCATGGGGCTCGCCCCCTATGGCGAACCGCGCTTCATGGAGGTGATGCGCGATCTCGTCCGCGAGAAGGAGCGCGGGAAGTTCGAGTTGGGACTCGACTACTTCGTACATCACACGGAGGGCGTCGACTACAGCTTCGACGAACAGGGGAATCCGACGGTCGCGCCTCTCTTCTCGCGCGCTCTCGTCGAGCGGCTCGGCCCCGCGCGCAAGAAGGGTGAGCCGGTCGAGCAGCGCCACATGGACCTCGCGCGCTCTCTCCAGGCTCGCCTCGAAGAACTCTACTTCCACGTACTGCGAGACCTGCATCACCGCGTGGGATGTGACGCCGTGTCGATCGCGGGTGGCGTGGGGCTCAACTCCGTGGCGAACGGCAAGTTGTTCGCCCAGACGCCCTTCCGGCGGCTCGCGACGCACCCCGCGTCGACGGACGACGGGACGGCGTATGGGGCCGCGCTCTACGTCCATACGGTCACGCTCGGCCAGGGCCGCCCGGCACCCCTGCGGACGGCTTACCTCGGCGACTCGTATACCGATGACGAGATCGGCGCGGCGCTCGCGAAGGCAGGGATCGACGGTGCGCGCCGCGTGTCCGATGACGAGCTGTACGCGCTGACGGCGAAACGCATCGCAGCGGGGCTGGTGGTGGGATGGTTCCAGGGACGGATGGAGTGGGGCCCACGTGCGCTCGGCGCACGCTCCATCCTCGCGCATCCCGGCCACCCCGACATGAAGGACATCCTCAACTCGCGCATCAAGCACCGCGAGTGGTTCCGGCCGTTCGCTCCCTCGATCCTCGAGGAGCGCACGGGGGATTACTTCACCGAGACCTGGCCTTCGCCGCACATGATGCAGGTCTACGACACGCGCCCCGAGAAACGCGCGCATCTCGTGGCCGTCGACCACGTCGACCACACGGGGCGTCTCCAGACGGTCAGTGAGCGTGACGCACCTCGTTATTACCAACTCATCCGCGCATTCGAGCGGGAGACGGGGATTCCCGTCGTCTTGAACACCTCCTTCAACGAGAACGAGCCGATCGTTCACACGCCCGCACAGGCCATTGACTGTTATGCGCGGACGCGGATGGATGTGTTGGTGATCGGCAACTGGGTCGCTGAGAAGGCGCCGTTCGTGTCGTGATCGCCGGAGGCGGCACGCACGTGGAACCAACACCCCAATCGATGGTTGAGGATTTCGCAAGGGCGCAGGCGGCGCTCGAGGCCGAGCTCGTGGCCGGCGACGCGCAGCGCGCGATCGTCTTCTATCGATTGCGCGACGTGGCGCTCGCTGCCCAGTCCTTCACGGCGCACGTCCTCGATCGTTCGGGGGTGAGCATCGCCCCGCAGAGCGAGCTCGAGGGCGCTCTGGCGGAGCTCACTCCGCTCGTGAACAGCCATGTCCTCGCGTTTCTCCATGCACCCCCGACGCGCGTGATCGCGCGGGGAAGGGCGGCTGCTGCGCTCGTATCCGCGTTGCTCGATGCCATGGTCGGTGATGGATTCGCCGCGCGGGGGGCGCCGTGAAGGTCGCCCTGCTTCATCAACATTACTGGCCGGAAATCGCGGCCACGGCGCAGCTGGTGACGGACCTCTGCGAGGACTTGTGCGCGGACGGCCACGCCGTGAGCGTGTATTGCGGACAACCTTCGTACCGAGAGACCGTCCGGCGAACGCTCCCGGGGCGGGAGCGCCATCGCGATGTCGACATCCACAGGGTCTGGTCGTACCGCCCTGAACACCGCACGATCGCGGCGCGACTCGCGCAGTACGCATCGTATTTCGCGGCGTCGCTCGGAGCGATTGCCGCGGAGCACGAACCGCCCGACGTCGTGCTCGTGGTCTCGACGCCCCCACTGTTGCTGGGGGTGAGCGGTGCGATGCTGCGGGCCGTACGCGGTGTTCCGTTCGTCTATTCGGTCCAGGACCTCTATCCCGACGTGGCGGTGGACCTCGGGGTCCTCCGTCCGGGCCTGCTCGCCAGCACCATCGACGGCGTCTCGCTTGGACTCTACCGCGCCGCAACCCGCCTCGTGGCCGTCTCGGAATCGATGGCAATCCGGCTGGTCAAGAAGGGTGTCCCGCCCGATCGCATCGATGTGATTCACAACTGGGCTGATACCGACGCGGTGACGCCGTTGCCCCGCGACAATCCCTTCGCGCGGGCGCACGGACTTGCCGAAGGCTTCGTCGTGCAATACGCGGGCAACGTCGGACGCAGCCAGGGGCTTGAGCATCTCCCGGCAGCGGCTGAGACGCTCCGCGAACTCCCCATCACGTTCGTGGTGGTCGGCGATGGGGATGCCCGTGCCCCGCTCGAACGCGAGGCTGCGCGCAGGCATCTGACGAACGTGCGCTTTCTTCCGCCACAGCCTCGCGATTCGCTGGCTGAGTTGCTCGCATCGAGCGACGTCGGGCTCGTGCCCATGCGGCGCGGGATCGGCGGCGACCTGATGCCGAGCAAGCTGTATGGGATCATGGCAGCGGCGCGGCCCGTACTCGCCTCGGTGGAAGACGAGTCCGAGGTGGCGACCGTCGTGCGCCAGAGTGAGTGCGGCTTCGTCGTACCGGCGGAAGATCCCGCCGCGCTCGCGGCAACCGTGCGTCAGGCTTGGAACGCCCGCACGGAACTACCCGCGTTCGGCGCACGCGGTCGCGAGGCGTGTATACGGCTTTTCGGCCGTCGTGCGGCTACGCGTCGATATGCAGGCGTCCTCGCACGGGCGGTCGAGATGCACAGAACGGGGCGCGCATGAAATCTGCGCTTGCGGCCTTCCTCATCTCCTCTGCCGTCGCGGCGGCGCTCACGCCCATCGTGCGCGTGATGGCCTCACATCTCGGAGTCGTCGATCAACCGGGAGGGCGGCGCGTCCATACCCGCGTCATTCCCCGACTCGGTGGCATCGCCGTGGTGATGGCCTTCTTCTCCGCGTTGCTGGTGCTGTTCGCGCTCGAGACGTCCCTCGCACAGCTGTTCTTCCAGCAGCCTCAGCGCGTCGTGGGATTGACGGTCGGCGGTCTGCTCGTGGCGGGCCTCGGCGCGGTCGACGACGTCGTCGGCGTGCGTGCATGGAAGAAACTTGCAGTGCAGTGCGTCGCGGCCACGGTCGCCTGGAGCGTGGGTTTCCGAATGGAGGCAGTCGGTCTGCCGTTCTTCGGGAACGTGCAACTCGGGTGGATGGGTGCGCCCATCACACTGCTGTGGATCGTGGGCGTCATCAACGCGCTCAATCTCATCGACGGGCTCGATGGATTGGCGGCGGGGATCGCGTTCTTCGCGTGCGTGACCAACTTCGTCGTCGGCGCGCTCAACGATCTTCCGCTCGTGATGTTGCTGTCGGCCGCGCTCGGCGGCGCCGTGCTCGGCTTCCTGCTCTACAACTTCAACCCGGCCACCATCTTCATGGGTGATTCGGGAAGCATGTTCCTCGGGTTCACCCTCGCGACGACTTCGATGATGGGCTCATCCATTCAGGGGTCGACGACGGTCGCACTTCTCGTTCCCGTGCTTTCGCTCGGCGTCCCGGTGATGGACACGTTGTTCGCGATGGTGCGACGCATCCTCGAGCGAAGGCCCATTTTCTCGCCGGATCGGGGGCACATCCACCATCGACTGCTCGATCTCGGGCTGACGCATCGCCGTGCGGTACTCATCCTCTACGCCGTGTCGGTTCTGCTCACGGCAGGGGCGATCACGGTCGCGCTCGGCCGCAACTGGGAAGTGGGCGCCGCGCTTCTCGTCGTGACCATCGCGATGGTCGGGCTCGTTCGTTTCGTGGGTTATTTCGAGTACGTGCAGATACGGCGAAAGCAGCGCGAGCGCATCAGTGCTGCGGACGTCGTGAAGCTGCGAGATGGCGTGCCCACGGTCATCACACGGGTGCAGAATGCCGCAGACGTCGAAGGAGTCCTGAGGGAACTGGGTACGTTCTCGATCGCGACTGCGATGCACTCGGCGATGCTCTCGGCGCCCGCTGATGCGAAGGTAGCGGCCGTGACGTTCATCCCCGCGCCGCCGGGGGAGGACGGAACGATGCCGCTCACCGGACACGTTCGGGCGAGTTTCCCGCTTCGGTCCCTCGGGCCGGGCGTCGTGCTCAAGTTCGCGTGGAACTCCGAGGACGCTGAGGTCTCGCCGCAGGCGGACATCCTCCTCCAGCTCGTGGCCGATGCCGTCGAGAAGCGACTCGCCGACCTGACTCCTGGCAATCGCCAGTCGGGGGCGCCGATCGCGGACCTCGCGGGTCACCGCGAACGCGTCAGACGCCGCAACGAAGTCGGTTGACCTGGGCCGGTCGCTGCGCCTGAGTCGGGGCCAGCGTCGTCACCAGTTCAGGTCGCCCCAGCGACGTCGCGGGTCTCGGGATTCGGCTCAGAGCGCCCAGTAGACCCGCCCTTCGGGAAGGGCGCTTGCATCGAAGAACGATTTCACGTCGCCGACTACGCCACCTTCGCGGACGAGCTCCGCCATGCGATCTCCGGCGAGTTCGCGGTACTCGCGATGTGCGACGGCGAGTACCAAGCCGTCCAGTGCTGCGAAGCGCTCGAGCGGTACCAGCGAGAGCCCGTATTCGTGCATTGCCTCGTCTGCATCGGCCCGTGGGTCATGCACGAGAGGTTCGACTCCGAAACTCCTCAACTCCGCGACGATGTCGGGAACCCGGCTACTGCGCAGGTCCGGCACGTTTTCCTTGAAGGTCAGCCCGAGGATGCCGACCTTCGCCCCCTTGACGACGGCGCCGGCGGCGATCATCTCGCGAATCATTCGCCTCGCCACGTAGGCGCCCATGCCGTCGTTGACGCGACGTCCTGCGAGGATGATGGCGGGGTGATAGCCGAGGTTCTCGGCTTTGGATGTGAGGTAGTAGGGATCGACACCGATGCAGTGTCCGCCCACGAGCCCGGGCGAGAAGCGCAGGAAATTCCACTTCGTTCCGGCGGCATCGAGGACATCGCGGGTGCGAATCCCCATGCGATCGAAGATCATCGCGAGTTCGTTCATGAGCGCGATGTTGAGGTCGCGTTGGGTATTCTCGATGACCTTCGCCGCCTCGGCGACCTTGATCGTCGGTGCACGATGCACGCCCGGCTTCACGATGCTCTCGTAGACGCGAGCGACGCGCTCGAGCGTCTCGTTGTCTTCGCCGGCGACGATTTTCACGGTCGTTTCGAGCGTGTGCTCGCGGTCGCCCGGGTTGATGCGTTCTGGCGAATATCCGAGCCGGAACTGGTCACGTGAGAGCCCGGACGCCTTCTCGAGGAGCGGAGCACAGACCTCTTCGGTGACCCCCGGATAGACCGTCGACTCGTAGACGACGACGGACCCTGGCTGGAGGAGTTTCGCGACAGTCTCGGTGCCGCGCACGATCGGCCCGAGATCGGGCTGACGGTTCGCGTCGATGGGCGTGGGAACGGTGACGATGAAGAAGGTGCCGGCCCCCACTTCGCTCAGATCCGACGTGAAGCGAAGGCGAGTGTCACGCAGCTCGGCCGGATCGGTCTCGTTCGTACGGTCGAGGCCCGCCCGGAGTTCATCGACGCGCCGCGCAGAAATGTCGAAGCCGACCACGCGCTCGTAGTGGCGTGCGAGCGCGACGGCGAGCGGGAGCCCGACGTAACCGAGTCCGATGACGACGATCTTCTCTTCCTGATTCATGGGGTGTCGTATCCGTGGTGTCCGGTGGCGTCCGCATTCGACGCGTGGCCGGCAAAGTACGCGACGGTGCGCGCAAGCCCCTCGCGAAGTGGCACGCGTGGCGCAAAGCCGAGTGCCTCGCGTGCGCGCGCGATGTCCGGGCGACGTTGACGCGGGTCGTCTTGCGGGAGGGGTTTGTGCACGATGTCGACGGGACGACCGAGCACCTCGCCGATCAGCGTCGCGAGCTCGACCATGGTGAACTCGACGGGGTTGCCGAGGTTCACGGGCCCCACCTCGCTCGGATGCTCCATCAGGCGGACGAAGCCGTCCACGAGGTCATCGACGTAGCAGAAACTGCGGGTCTGATTGCCGTCGCCGTAGAGCGTGAGCGCTTCGCCGCGCAGCGCCTGAACGATGAAGTTCGAGACCACGCGTCCGTCGCCCTCCTGCATGCGGGGGCCGTACGTGTTGAAGATCCGCGCGACACGGACCTCGACGCGGTGCTGGCGGTGGAAGTCGAAGCAGAGCGTCTCCGCCGCACGCTTGCCCTCGTCGTAGCAGGCCCGAGGACCCACCGGGTTCACGTGCCCCCAGTACGCCTCGGGCTGCGGGTGAACGGTCGGGTCGCCGTACACTTCGCTCGTCGATGCCTGAAAGAAACGCGCGCCCACCTCTTGCGCGAGGCGCAGCCCGTGCAGCGTGCCGAGGACGCTCGTGAGCATCGTGTGGACGGGATCGCGTTGGTAGTGCACGGGGCTCGCGGGGCAGGCGAGGTTGTAGAT
>Ga0172372_10011535_pt1 | contig 11216 bp, 7 predicted proteins | sample LakKiv5m_2_FD_114544 | JGI IMG/M metagenome (GOLD analysis project Ga0172372, IMG submission 114544) | Freshwater microbial communities from Kabuno Bay, South-Kivu, Congo - kab_092012_9.5m | ecosystem: Environmental > Aquatic > Freshwater > Lake | place: Democratic Republic of the Congo... | reverse complement strand
CCGGTCGCTCTGCTCGACGGACGATTCACGGCGAGCTTTCCCGACCCGCATTTTTCGGTCGAGCTGGCCAATCGCCGCAGCGGCCCCCTGGACCGCCAGACCGTGCCGATCCGTTCGGTGAGGCTGGCAGGACGCCTGGACGAGGCAGCGATCCGGCTCCAGCAACTGGAACTCACTCTGGCCTCGTCGCGGCCGACGAATTCGCCGACGGCGACCGGTGCAGTGCCCCAATCGGGTCCCGCTCGCTTGACCGGGCGGGTCGATATCGATCGTCGGGTCTCGATTCCGGTACCGGGGGGCATGTTGCCCCGACTGAGCGGCTCGTTCAGCCTGAGCGATGTCGAGCTTCAATCGATCGATGGTCGATTGCCCGCCTGGCAGATGTCGGGAACGAGCACGATCGAGGGCGCTGATCTGTTCGCCGCGCTTACTCTCCACGGACTGAGCGATGAGCCGGTCGCCCTCGAAGCGCGCGCGACGGCCTTGGCCGACGGTTTCAGGATCGATCAGGCGGCTTTTCGCGGGGACGCGATGCGTGGGTCGGGACATGGGTGGATCGGCGTCGGCGCGACGCCGACTGTCGACCTGTCGGGTCGCTTCGAGCGGATTGATCCCGGCCGGTGGATCAAGGGCGATGGCCCGGTCTCGACGGCGCTGTCCGGTGATCTGTCCGGGCGCTGGCAGGTGTCGCGTGCCCGGCAGTCTTCGGCGGATTTCGAATTTGAGGTCGAGCTGGATCGTGCAAGCCGTCTTGGTCAGCGCCCAATCGTCGGATCGACACGAGGGCGCTGGCAGCCGGGCCGCTTGCGCGATTTCGAGCTGCGCCTGGTTCAGGATGGGGACCGGGTCAGCCTGAAGGGCAACCTGGGAGCCGAGGAGGATCGGCTCATCCTGGATGCGCGCGTCGCCGATCTGGCGCGTTTCGAACCTCGAATCAGTGGGCCACTGACGCTCAGTGGACACGGGTCGGGTGCGTTCGATCGCCCCCTCGTGTCGCTGTCGCTTGCGGCGCCCCGGCTGTCGGGTGCCTCGTGGCCCAAGCCCTTTCAGCAATCCTCGGCGCTCAATCTGACGATCGAAGGCTACCCGGACCGTCATGCACTCTCCCTTGATCTCCGCGCGGCCACGGTGCGGACTGGCATTCGGGGCGAGGGCAGCTGGCAAGCGGGTTCGAGTCAATGGCGAGGCCGGATCGACTCATGGCAGATCGAGGGCGTGCTACCCGCCTCGAGCGTTCGACCCTTTGAACTGACGGTCGGTGGCGGAGCCGTCAGCCTTCGTGGATTGAGTCTTGCCCTGGCCGATGGACACGTCGATCTTGATACGCTCGCCCTGTCGGCCGATTCGCTCCAATCGCGGGGTCGGCTGCGAGGGGTATCGCTGAGTCCGGTTGCGGACTGGCTCGACGTCGGGGGCGCCGATGCGGTTCGAACCGAGCCCCCTGTGCGCGAAGCCATCGATCGTTTGCGGGCGATGCGTGTCGAGGCGTCCTGGCAGGCCGATGGGCCGGACTGGCGGTGCTTGACGGGTCAGATCGACCTCGAACTGAAGACGGAGTCCGTTCTGGGTCGATCGTCCGATCGCGAGCGCGTGTTCAGTGAGAGCCGGGCTCAGATCGAACTGTCCGAGGGACGGTTGAGCGGGGGGGCGAGCATGAAGCTGCCGTCACTCGCCTTCGCCCGGAAGCTGACTGCGCCGGATTGGCAGATCGAAGGCGCCCTGGTCTTCGATGGTCGGGTGGGCGGTTCGATCGAACACCCTGAGCTTGACGGCAGGCTGACCGGCGAGCGACTGACGCTGGTCAATCGAAGCCTGGGTTGGCGACTCCGCGACGGGCAGCTCGCGGCGCGTTTTGATGGTCGACAGTTGCGCGTCGAGGGCTTGCGCTTTGCCAGCGGGGACCAGGGGTCACTCGAGCTATCGGGTGACATCGCGCCGGCCGCGGCTGTGAGCGAGTCGGCGGCGGGGGGCCGTATGCCCGCCGCTCGAACCCGCGCGCCCTTCGATGCCGATGTCACCCTCCGGCTGGATCGTTTTGTCATGCCGCTCGGTCCGGGGCAGCGATTGCTCCTGTCCGGGCAGACCCGGCTGATCGCCCAGCGGGGCGCAGTACGTTGGTCGGGGTCAGTCCGGGCCGATGAGGGTTTCCTTGAATTCGGCAGCGCCGGTGTACCGGATTTGCCGAGCGACCTGGTGATTGTTGATACCCGGGTAAGCCCCGCTGCGCCGAAGGTGCAATCGCCTATGGCATCGGATACAGCATCGTCCGAGGGCTGGACACCGGTCGTTGATGCCGAGATTCAGATGGCGCTGGGTGATCGCCTGCGGGTCCAGGGCGGTGGTCTGGACGCGCGCGTGACGGGCGAACTTGTCTTGAGCGGGCGTCTGCCTGCCGATCCACGGCTGACCGGTCGGGTGCAGCTGCGCGAGGGCAGCTACGTGGCCTATGGTCGCAAGCTCGAGCTCAGTCGGGGCGAGCTGCGCTTCACGGGCGAGATCGATAATCCCCTACTGGACATCCTGGCTCTGCGCAAAAACGCAGAAGTCGAGGCGGGGGTCTCGGTCTCGGGTCCTGCGCGAACCCCCCGCATCCGCCTGGTGTCTCAGCCAGATCTGCCCGATGCCCAAAAGTTGTCGTGGCTGGTGCTTGGAACAGGACTTGAGGATGCCGCAGCGGCTGGCCAGGCCCTCGCGCTCCGCGAGGCGGCCTTGACGCTTCTTGGGAATGACGACGGCGGACTGGTCGGGGGGCTCTCTCAGGCATTGGGTCTTGACTCGATCGGTTTTGGTCGCTCGGTCGGCGCCGCGCGCGATACGCTTGAGCGGTCCCGACTCGGGCCACCCGGTCTGCCCCCGCCCAACACAGGGGCCGCCGGGTCGACGACCGTACGCCAGGAGGTTGTATCGGTCAGCAAGCGCCTGAACTCGCGGCTTACCGTCAGCTACGAGCGCGGTCTTCAGGGGCTCTGGAACCTGGTGCGCTTGCAGTACGAGATCTCCAACCGCCTGTCGCTCAGGGCACAGAGCGGCAGCGAAAACGCGCTGGATCTGCTCTACTTCTGGTGGTTTGACTGACTGTAGGCCTGGGTCACCCAGCGTTCGACCTGAGCCAGGCAATCGGGTGCAAAGCAGTCGACGCTTTGCCGGCCGACCATGCTGCGCAGCCAGGTCAGTTGCCGTTTGGCCAGCTGTCGTGTCGCTGCGATTCCGGATTCGATCATGCGCGCGACCGGTTGAGGGCTGCCTTCGTCCAGCCATTGCCAGACCTGCCGATAGCCCACGCTTCGCATCGCTGGAGAATCGGCCCGGAGATCTCCGCGTTGTCTCAAGCTCTTGACCTCATCAATGAGGCCGTGGTCGATCATCGCCTCGAAACGCTGGGCGATCCGTTGATGCAGCGCGGCGCGCTCGACGGGCTCGAGCGCGATCACTGTGTGCCCGGCACCCTGCGCGTCACGCCCTCCGGGGCTTTGCCGCGAGGCTTCGGCCAGCCAGGCTGACAGCGGTTTACCAGTCGTCTGGAACACTTCGAGCGCGCGCTGAATTCTTTGGGCATCGCGGGGGGCGAGTCGGGCCGCCGTGATCGGGTCGCAGACCGCGAGCCGAGCGTGCAGGGCGGGCCAGCCTGTCACCCGCGCCTCGTCTTCGATTGCCGCGCGGACGGCCGGGTCAGCCCCCGGCAGATCGTGCAAGCCCTCGAGCAGTGCCTTCGCGTAGAGGAGTGTTCCCCCGACCAGCAGCGGCAGCTGCCCGCGAGCCTCGATCGCCCCAAGCACGCGCGTCGCGTCCGCCGCAAATCGAGCGGCGGAATACGCCTCGACGGGGTCGATGAGGTCGATCAGATGATGGGGCACACGCGCTCGTTCCTCGGCCGAGGGTTTTGCCGTGCCGATGTCCAGCCCCCGGTAAACCTGGGCCGAGTCCACGCTGATGATCTCGACAGGCAAACGTTCGGCGAGCGCCATCGCCAGGGCACTCTTGCCCGATGCGGTGGGTCCGAGCAACAGGATCACGATTCGTGCAACGGGACGGGGGTGGAGTGCGTGCGCACCGGCGGCCCCTGCTCAGCGGCCGCGCATGAAGCGCGCGTCCAGTTCAGCCATTCCGATTTCGAACCAGGTGGGTCGACCATGGTTACACTGATCCGAGCCGGGCGTGCGCTCCATCTCCCGCAGGAGCGCGTCCATCTCGGGCAGGCTCAGTCGGCGCTGGGCACGGACCGCCGCATGGCAGGCCATCCCGGCCAGAACCCGCTCGCAGCGCTCTTCGATGACCCGGCTGGCGCCAAATTCGACCACTTCGCTGATGACATCCCTGGCCAGACCGGCTACGTCCCCTTGGGCAAGCAGCGCGGGTGCGCCTCGAACGGCAATGGCAGTGGGCGAGAGAATGGAGAGCTCGAGACCGAGGCGCTCAAAGAGCGCGGCCTCGGCCTCGACGGTGCTGACCTCGATCGCCTCGGCCCGAAAAGTGGCCGGGATCAGAAGCGGTTGCTGCGTCAGTCCGTCGCGGTAAAACTGCGTCTTGAGCCGTTCGTAGACAATCCGTTCATGCGCGGCGTGCATGTCGACGATGATGAGCCCACGATTCGTCTGGGCGAGGATGTAGATGCCGTGCAACTGGGCCAGTGCGTGCCCCAGAGGATGATTGTCCTCGGCTTGCGTGGCTGGGGGGGGCGCGCCAACACCCGGCTGCTGCGGTTCGGGCGCCTGGGACCGATAAGCAGGCGGCGTGCCGAAACCGACCCGAGGCGTGTCTTCGGTCGACAGAAAACCCAGCGAGCGCGACAGTGCGCCCGGGTCGGCGACACGAGGGGAGCGACCAAAGGGCAGGGGCTGTGTGACGGGCGCTACCCCAGGGCGAGCGCCTGCTCCGCCAGGCAACCCGTTCTCCGGAAGGTTCCGGATCCATTGAGTCTGCGCAGGCGGATCGTCGCGGGCGGGCCCGTCCATGCCGGGCACGAGCGCCGACGGCTGGACCAGACCGCCGCGCAGTATCTGCTCGACGGCGTGGTAGACAAAAGAGCGGATGCCGCTTGCGTCGCGGAATCGGACTTCGGTCTTGGCCGGGTGAACGTTGACGTCCACTGTAGCCGGGTCGATTTCCAGAAAGAGCGCCCAGGCCGCATGCCGATCACCGTGCATCATGTCCGAGTACGCTTGGCGGATCGCAAATCCAAGCAGCCGATCGCGGACGAAGCGACGATTTACATACAGAAATTGCCGGTCGGCCCGGGAACGGTTTACGGTAGGCAGTCCGAGCAGGCCGTACAGGCGAAGCCCGCCCGCTTCGACGTTCAGGGTACGGATAGCGTCCCGGTAATCATCGCCGAGTCCGGCGAGTGCCCGCTCGGCGACCGATCCGGGAGCGAAGTCGATCACTTTCCGACCGTCGACCCAGGCATTGAAAGCGGTTGCAGGGTGGGCCAGGGCAACCCGTCTGACCGCGTCCATGCACTGCGTGGCTTCCACATTGGCACTTTTCAGGAATTTCCGGCGAGCGGGCGTGTTGCCATACAGGTCGATTACTTCAACCGTCGTCCCGCGTGCACCCGCAGCCGGATGGACTTCGCCCGTGCTGGAGTCGAGCACCTTGGCCTCACTCATCTCGGCCGTGCGACTGGTCAGGCGTACGCGCGCCACCGAGGCAATCGAGGCCAGGGCCTCGCCACGAAAACCGAGGCTGGCGACCTGCTCGAGATCGGCCAGGCTGGCGATCTTGCTGGTCGCGTGACGGGTGAGTGCAATGCCGAGTTGATCCGGAGCGATCCCGCAGCCATCGTCGCTGATTGCGATCCGCGCGCTACCGCCCTGTTCGATCCGGATGTCGATGCGTTGCGCGCCCGCATCGAGTGCGTTCTCCAGAAGCTCCTTGACCACCGAGGCCGGCCGCTCCACGACCTCACCGGCCGCGATCTGGCTGATCAAGGTATCCGGCAATAGCGCGATCGGCCGCGGTGACACGGGCGCAGGCCCATTCAGTGACGCTTCATTCATGCTGCCATTCTATCGGTGGGGCGGGGTCTGAATGCGCTTCGGTATCATCGGGCCATGGATTTCGCGTACTTCATCGATGTCTTCCTCAACCTGGACAAACACCTTGCCGAGCAGGTGGCGGTCTGGGGGCCCTGGATTTACGCGCTGCTTTTCCTGATCATCTTTGTCGAGACCGGTGTCGTCGTCATGCCCTTCCTGCCGGGCGATTCCCTGCTCTTCGTGTGCGGGGCGATTGCCGCAGTGGGCGGAATGGATCTGAGTGTGCTGATGGCCCTGCTGGCGACGGCGGCCATCCTGGGCGACGGGCTCAACTATGCGATCGGCCGACGTATCGGGCCGAGCGTTTTTGGCTGGGAACGATCCCGCTGGTTCAACCGCGATGCGTTCGACCGCACGCATGCGTTTTATGAGCGTCACGGACCGATGACCCTCATCATTGCCCGTTTCCTGCCCTTTGTTCGTACTTTTGCGCCTTTTGTGGCGGGCGTTGCGCAAATGAACCGCGCGCGGTTCACGGTCTACAATGTGGTGGGCGGCGTGCTGTGGGTGGTCAGCCTGACCGCACTGGGCTACCTGGTGGGCAATACCGAGTGGGTGCAACGCCATTTCAGCTGGGTGGCGCTTGCGATGATCGTGATTCCCGGGTTGCCCGCCGTGTTTGAGGTCTTGCGGCACATGATTCGCGCGCGTCGCGCCCGTCGGGATCGTCAGCCCGTGACCGGGCGCTGACCGGCTGTCAGGGACTGTTCCTGGTAGGCCAGGATGCCCTCCAGAATCGCCTGGGCCAGGCGTTTCTGATGCTCGGGATCAATCAGTCGGCGCTCTTCGGCCGGGTTGCTGATGAAAGCGGTTTCGACCAGCACCGAGGGCATGTCCGGCGAACGCAGCACTGCAAACGAAGCGCCTTCGACCCGCGGCTTGTGCAGGTGTCCGACGCGGCCCAGTCCCTGCAGCATGTGGCGGCCCAGCAGGCTGGATTCGCGGATCTGCGCGTGGGTGGTCAGATCGAGCAGAACCTTTCGGACCTCACGGTCGCGGCTGGAGAGGTTGACGCCGCCCACCTCGTCCGCGCCGTTTTCCCGCTGGGCCAGCCATCGGGCGGTCGTACTCGATGCCCCGCGCTCGGACAGGACGTAGACCGACGCGCCGCGGGGGCGCGGCTCGGGATAGGCGTCGGCATGGATCGACACGAAGATGTCGGCACGAACCCGGCGGGCCCGCTGGACCCGAGTGGCCAGGGGCACGAAATAGTCGCCCGTGCGGGTCATGAAGGCGCGCATGCCCGGCTCGGCGTTGACCAGCGAACGCAGTTCGCGTGCGATCGCAAGCACCACATCCTTTTCGTAGGTGCCACCCGGCCCGATTGCACCGGGGTCTTCGCCCCCATGGCCCGCGTCGATGGCGACCACGAAGCGTGGTCGTTGTGGGGATGGGGCCCGACCTTTTCGTCCCGATCCGCTTGGGCTGTCCAATTGCCTTTCGGAGGCCTCACCTGGCCGGCTGCGTGCCGAGGGTCGAGCGGCGGGTTGCTGATCAGCGTACTCGCGGAGCAGGGCCTGCAGCGGATCAACCCGCTGACCGGGATACAGATCAATCACAAGACGATGCCGGTATTGCCGGGACGGGGGCAGGGTGAAAACCTGGGGCGCAGTGCCCGGGGCCAGGGCCAGACGCAGGCGGATCGATCGCCCGCCTCGAGACTGTATCCAGACCGACTGGAGCAGCGGGTCCGGCCGCAGCACCCGCGACAGGAGGGCTTGCAGTCTGGAGAGGGTATCGACTGCTTCGATGTCGACCACCAGTTCGGGCGGGTCGTTGTGGCGCTTTTCGGTTGCGCGAATGGGCCCATCGAGTTCGATGGCAAGCCTCGAGTACTCCGGCCCGGGCCAGAATCGGACGGCGAGCAGGCCAGCCGCCTGCGCGAATCTCAGATCGAGGCTTAGCTGGACGCCCGCGACCCAGGCTGCGCGCAGCCCAAAGCCTGCGACGGCGCCGCTGCGCAGCAGCCTTCGTCGATGAGCGCCGTCAGGCATCTGCGACCTCGGTCGGAGCAGGCATCCAGTTCTGCCCAACGGGATTCTTCGATCGGTTTGGCCTGCGCGGTGGCATGGGCCTGAGCGCCCGGCGGGCCGCCCAGACGCAAGCCGATCCAGAGATCTGGCACAGGAAGGGTGTCGCCGGCCTTCTCGGGCCACTCGACGACGACCACGGTCTGCGAGTCGAATGAGGACTCGAACCCTGCATCGCGCCAGGCGTCAGCATAATCCAGCCGATAAAAATCATAGTGATGGAGCTCGAAGCTCGGCAGATTATAAGGTTCGAGCAAGGCAAAGGTCGGACTTTTGATTCGCCCTTGCACGCCGAGCGCACGCAGCAGCGCGCGCGTGAGCGTCGTCTTGCCCGCACCCAGTCCACCCGACAGGTAGAGCCTGAATCCGGGCGTCAGTTGCTGGGCGAGGTGGGTGGCCAGAGCCTGCGTCGCCGTCTCGCCCTCGAGCAGGCAGTCGAGATGCTGAAGGGTCATGTGGGCGGTTTTCACCATGACGGTGGGTCATCCGGACGCTGGAAGACAGTCATCGTTTATCGTATCCGGCAAGCTTACCCGGTCCGCACCCGATTGTTCTCGCCCGGGATTGATCCATGCCTGCCAGACCGGTTTCCTGAATGTCCGATTTACCGATGCGTGCCGATCCGTCTCCACCTTCGCTCGACACCGTGCGGCAGTGGGCGGCGGCGCTTGGATTTGCCAGCGCCGGGGTGGCCCGGCTCGAAATTGCGGATGCGGAGCCGGGCCTGCGAGCCTGGCTCGAGGCCGGTTGGCACGGCACGATGGACTACATGGCTCGCCACGCCGACTTGCGCGTGCACCCGACCCGTCTCGTGCCGGGGGCCGTGTCAGCGTTGATGGTTCGCATGGATTACACGCCCGAAGATCCGGCCTGGGTCGACCATGCCTGGGCGACGCTGGCGGAAAGCGAGCGGGCTTACGTCGCCCGCTACGCGCTGGGGCGTGATTATCACAAGGTGGTCCGCGCTCGCCTGCAGCGCCTGGCCGACCAGATTGCGCAGGCGATGGGCCCCTACGGCTATCGTGTGTTCTGCGATTCCGCACCGGTGATGGAGGTCGAACTCGCGCGCCGGGCGGGTCTGGGCTGGCGCGGCAAGCACACACTTCTGATCGACCGTTCCCACGGATCGAGTTTCTTTCTGGGCACCCTCTACACCGATCTTGACTGGCCGGAGACGGGTGAGTCCTCGGCGCACTGCGGGCGCTGCACGCGTTGCATTACGGTCTGCCCGACCGGTGCGATCGTCGAACCCTATCGGCTCGATGCCCGCCGCTGCATCGCCTACCTGACGATCGAGTCCGCCGAGCCGATTCCGCGCGAGCTACGCCCTGCTCTGGGCAATCGAATTTTTGGCTGCGACGACTGCCAGCTGGTCTGTCCCTGGAATGGTTTTGCCCAGCCCTCTGTGGTCCAGGATTTCGCGCCCCGTCAGGGTCTCGACCACGCAACGCTGGTCGAGCTGTTTGGCTGGGACCAGACGACCTTCGAGGCGCGCACCGCCGGTTCATCGATCCGGCGGATCGGTCATCTGCGGTGGTTGCGCAATATTGCCGTCGCGTTGGGCAACCTGTCGTCTGATACCGGGCCGGATGTCATCGAGGCTGCCCGAGCGGCCCTGAGGGCTCGGCTCGACCACCCCTCCCCACTGGTGCGCGAACATGTCGAGTGGGCGCTCGAGCGGCTCGATTCCGGTGGTCTCGCGGGGCTAGATCCCAACCCAACTGAGCCAGAAGGGTAGGGCAATCGCCGAGCCAATCAGGGACAGGCTCACCAGGGCCGCCACGAACGGGCCGTCTCCGCCCATCCGGCTGGCCAGAATGTAGGCGGCTGGCGCAGTGGGCATCGAGGTGTAGAGGACGACGATGGCTTGCGGCATCCCCTCAAGCCCGAAGAGCGCGCTCAGCCCGAAGCCCACGGCGGGCATCACGCAAAGCTTGATCGTCGTGAACCACGCGGTCAGGCGAATGGCGCTGAGCCGCCGCTCGGCCTGAGCCACCCGCGCGTGATCCAGGCGCAATCCCGCGCCAGCGGCGAGCAAGCCCAGCGCGAGCGAGGCTGCGCCCAGACGTTCGACGGTTGCCACCGCAACCGATGGCAGCGTGAAGCCGCTCAGATTGACGGCGAGCCCACTGATTGTGCCGATGATCAGCGGGTTTCGGGCCAGTTCCCTGAGCACGCCGGCTCCCGCGTTTCGCGCCAGCGGATACACCGCCGCGACGTTCAGGATCGGAACCGAAAAGCCCATGATCAGCGCAGCCAGCGCGAGCCCCTCCGCGCCTCCAATGCGCTGCGACAAGGCCAGCAGAACGTAGGAGTTGAAGCGGAACGCACACTGAACGCCCGAGGCAAATTGCGCGGCATCGACAACAAACAGATGGCGTGCCGCATAGCCCAGTGCAATGCCTGCGATCGCAGCCCCCACTGCCGAACTGAGCACCGGACCCGCGCGCCCGAAATCAAGCGGCTGAGTGGCAATGGTGATGAACAGGAGGGCCGGGAACAGAACGAAGTAGACCAGTCGCTCCAGACTGGTCCAGAATGAGGCTTCGCCGAAAAAACTTCGACGCAAGGCGAAGCCCAGCGCGATCAGGGCGATGTCGGGAGCGAGAAGCCAGGCAGGTTGCATGATGGAGACTTGGGGCGAGAGTGTAACGGACGGCGACCAGCGCGTGATCGAGGCGTTTTGCGACGCCTTGTGGCTGCAGGATGGTCTTTCGGCCAACACGCGTCAGGCCTACCGCCTGGATCTGCTGGCCTTTGCCGACTGGATGCGTCGCGAATGGGCGCTCGCCCTGACCGAAGCCCGAAGCGAGCATCTTCAGGCGTATGTCGCCGCGCGCTTTGCCGGATCTCGGGCGAGCAGCAGCAATCGTCGCCTGTCGGTCATGCGACGCTTTTTCGGGTACCTCATGAGAGAGCGGGTCCGAACCGACGACCCGAGCGAGCGCTTGCGCTCCGCGAGGCAGCCGCCGCGGTTTCCGTCCACGCTTTCCGAGGCGCAGGTGGAGTCCCTGATCGCGAGCCCCGATCTGGACAAAGCGCTCGGTGTTCGCGACCGCGCGATGCTGGAAACCCTCTATGCCACCGGGTTGCGAGTGAGTGAACTCGTCAACCTGCCGATTCTTGGCGTGTCGCTCGAGCAGGGCGTGGT
>Ga0172372_10011532_pt1 | contig 11218 bp, 4 predicted proteins | sample LakKiv5m_2_FD_114544 | JGI IMG/M metagenome (GOLD analysis project Ga0172372, IMG submission 114544) | Freshwater microbial communities from Kabuno Bay, South-Kivu, Congo - kab_092012_9.5m | ecosystem: Environmental > Aquatic > Freshwater > Lake | place: Democratic Republic of the Congo... | reverse complement strand
TCGCCGGACGGGTCGTACCACGCGAGCACGGCGCCACGCAGCAGGATCGGACGCAGCATGCGTCGCGACGAACCATCGGGGTCGATCCAGCGCACCGTGAAGAGCTCGCGCCGGCTCTCGGTGATCCGGTCGCCACGTCGCAGCCGGATCTCCTCGTTGAAACCCGTCGTCGCGCCAGGTCCTCGGCCACCTGTTCCGCTGATGTCGGCGAAGCGTGGGAAGAGGATGAAGACGCCGATGCCGACGCCGAGAACGGCAAGCACCGATGCGGCGACGAGACCGCGGAACTGCGGCACGGCGCGCCGTCCGACGACGATCTCGAGCGGTGGCGCAAACGCCTCGCCGCCCTTCGCGGCATCCGCCGGCTCGCGCGAACGACGCGCTTCCTCCGCGCTGCGCGCAAGACGCCACAACATCGCGGACCAGATCGAGACGCACGCGAACACGATGATGAGGACACCGAACGCGAACTGCACGCTCTGCAGGCATCCCGCGATCACCAGCATCGTCGAGAGCGCGAAGCGCTGCCGCTCTTCGCTCGCGGTGCGTCGCGCGAACAACTTCGCGAGGAGGATCCACACCATCGTGCGGCCGAGGGCACCCATCGCATCGGCGAGTTCGCCCGTCGCGAGGAAGCGGAATGCCTCCCAGCCGATCGCTGCGATCACGAGGAGGTTGGCGGCCCAGTCTGGGAGCGTGCGGCCGCGGGGACCCTCGGTCACGTACCAGCTCAGCATCGCGAGCACCACGCTCGTGAAGAGCATGCCGAAATCGAGCTCGGCGATCGAGAACGCCACCATCGCGACCAGCGCCTGGAGGAGGCTCGCAAGCCGGTACTGGCGCAGGAGCGTCATGCGGCCGCACCTTCCCCGGTGGTGGCGACGGCAGCCGGCTGCGCGCCCTCGGACGCGTCGCCCGAAGGCCGGCCAGCGCGATCGGTCAGCTGCGCCAGCTGCCGCGCGGTGAAGTGCCAGGCGTTCTGCGGCGCGATCGAGGTCTCCGCGCGATCGGCATGAATGACGATGACGGTCGAGCGCTCGTCGCTCGCCGCGAGGCCGTTGCTCGCGGTGCGTGGACGCTCGAGGTCGATCGCGGCGAGAAGCGACATGAGCTTCTCGCGATGGAAGTGGCCGCGCCGCAGCGCGACCGGTGGCGACGGAAGCCCGGCGATCGAGAGCGCGTACTCGTAACCGAGGCGATCCGCGAGCGCAATGAAGCTCGCGGCGAGCACGATCGCCTCCTCCTCGAGGGTCCGCGCATCCTCTCCCTCACCGACGCGAAGCGCCGCGGTGGCACGGGAAAGATCGAGCAGCACGCGCACGCGCGGCGGAACGCTACGACTGCGCTCGATGCTCGCGAGCTTGCCGGTTCCCGCGAGGCGCTTCCACGCGATCTGTCGCACGCTGTCGCCGGGCCGATACTCGCGCACGCCGAAGAAGTCGTCGCTTCCGCCCGCCTGGCCCGAGATCCGCTGCCCGCCGATGCCACCCGCGGTGACGCGCCGGAGGATCTCCTCGCGCAGCACGCGGATCTCGGGGTGAATCAGCACGTCGGCCGGCTGCGAGAAGACGAGCGTCTTCTGCAGGAGATCGAACGGGAACGTAGAGCGCACCTCGAAGCGCGACAGCCGCGCGGTGCCGCGGCGCGTCGGACGGAAGACGGCCTCTGCGTGCACGCGGTCGCTCGGCCCCACGTGCAAGATCCACGCCTCACCTGCCGGCACAAGCCCCGAACCCGCGGCAACTCCTCGCTCGGCGCGTGCGCTTGGTTCAATCTCGACCACGTGGAGATCGAACGCAGGAAAGAGCCGCGAGGTGTTGCGGATCTCGTAGCGGACGAGCAGCGGTTCGCCCACGCGTCCACGACGCGGCTCGACGCGGATCGCGCGCAACGGCATCAGCATCCAGCCGCTGACGATGCCCGACGCAACAAGCGCGGCGAGCAAACACGCAAACACCCAGACGAGCAGGTTGTTCGGCCGTGATCCCGCGGCGATGCCGATCGCAAGCACCACCGTCGCGTAGATGAGCCCCGCCCGCACGACGCGGGTCCGGCGCTTCGGGATGTCGTTGACAACGGGCACCTGCGCATTGTGGCCGGGATCCCGCAGGAAGTCGATGGAAGCGCCGGAGAATCCGGGCTGCGCAGCGATGCGAGTCGAACGACATGCGCCCGAGATGGATCCGGGGTGGTGACCGATCGAGCCGGCTCGCGACGGATTCGCGGACGGCGTAGGGGCGGCACGGATGCGAGCGCTACCGCAGAATCGACGCGCTCTCGGGAGTCGCATCGACCGGCGTCGGGTAGCCAGGCACGATCACCCCGCGTACGAGCCAGTCGCCCACCCGATCAATCGGGCACGCGATTTGGCTTGCGACTCGGGACGCGCTCTGGCGCCCGTCGGGGGCGTCCGTTGCCACGCGATCCGCGACTCCACACACGCCGCTCGCATCGGCCGACTCGACCTCGATCCACACGTGTTCGACACCATCTCCGCTGGGCGCGTCGGACTTTGCCACCGCGACCTTGGCATAGTGCGCGCGCGTACGACCAGCACCGTGCTCTGCGAACGACGCGACGAAGGCGCCCCACTCGGCCCGCGCGCGACGCTCGCGCACCTCGACGACGCGTGGCGCAAGAAAGAGCGCGCGCTCGCCGCGGGCGATCGCCTGAAGCTCGTCGTGCGGCGGCATCCAGACGGCTCGGAAACTGCCCCGCTTTCCCGCCGCGCACACCGCGGCACGCGGTCCGCGCGCCAGCCGCTTGCGATCCTCGAGCGAACCCGGCATTCCGGCGTCGAGCGTCTCCGCAGCTTCCGCCGCCGGAACGAGCGCGACACGGAGATCGACACCGGCCTCGAGGGGGACGCCGGCTCCCGGCAACGGCTCGGTCGCCAGTCGCGAGGCGAGCGCATCGAGCAGCTCGAGCGCGGAACGCAGTTCATCCGCGGGAATCTCGAGCATCTCGAGTTCGGGTCGACCGATCCGCCAGAAACCGACCGTCGAGAGCCAGTAGGGCCCGTTCGCGCGGTCCTTCGCCACCACCTCGATCCGGTAGAGATGCCGCTCGTCGAGGAGCTGCCCGGGCGGCGAGGCGAGGAAGAGCCGGCGCACGTCCTCGGCGCTGAAGATGAGCGCGAGATCGGGCGTGAAGACGAGGCGCGTGCGTGCGCCACCCGCACGCGCGACGGTGGCCGCGAGCGCGACCGCATCGTCCACGGGCCGCGACGGATCAAGCACCGACTCGATGAAGATCGCCCAGCGCGCGTCGGTGACCTGTCGGTCGGGCGTCTGCCCCTCTTCAACGCGCTCGCACCAGAGCAGGACGCGTTCGCCCCGCGACGGAACGCGAAACTCAAACGCCCATGCGACAACCTCGGCCTCCACGGGCATCGGCGCGACGTCCTGCGGCGCCACGCCAAAAGTCTCCCCAGCAGCGATGAAGGCATCGCCCGGATCGGGCATCTCGTCACCGGCGACAAACGCGATGTACTGCGTGGTCGCAGGCTGCGCCATCTCCCACGCCGCTTCGGGTGGAAGACCGATCTGGATGGGCATGTGCTCGCGTGCCATGGGCGCGAGTCTACGCGATCACTCGCCGGGGAAGTAGGGAGCGAGCCGCACGGGAAGTTCGAGCGGTGCGCGCCGCACCGCCGCCAGCGCCTCGGTTGCCGACGTCGAGCGGGAAGTCGCGGCATCGGTCGCGAGCAGCGCCTCACAGCGGGCGATCGCGCGCTCGTCGACGTCGCGCACGCGGCTCCGAAGCAGGCTGCCCATCGCGGCAAAACGCGCGCTCGATTCCCAGTTCGCCGCTTCGCGCATGTCGCCGAGACCCTTGACGCTGGTGCGCCACTCGTGAAGCGTGCGCAACGCGCGCTCGCGGTGATCCACCGCAAGCAGAAGCACGGCATCGACCTCGGTGCGGAGCATCGCCGTGCGCTTGCGCTCGGCCATCTCCACGTGCGCGCCCTGCGCAAACCGTTCAAGCGGGACGAGATGCCCTGCCCGTGGCGGCGTCATTCCGGGCTGCGCGAACTCGCGCCAACGCTCGTGAAAGGCACGCTCGACCTCCGCGCCCAGTACGCGACCGATGTCGGCCGCGATCGCGCGGCGAACCTCAACCGCGCGCCCTGCGCACGGCGTCGGATACCACGCGTCCTCCGGGCGCGACTGCTCGATTTGCTGCGTGAAAATCCGCACCAACATCGCCTCGACGTTGCGCTGCATGCGATCCGCAGTTTCGCCGTGCGCTGCGCGCAGTTCGTCGGCGAATCCAAACGCAATCGCAAGCGCTGCTTCACGATCCTCCGGCGCGACACGCATCCTGCGGATGATCTCGAACGGACTCACGAGGCCGTCCGCAACGACGCCCGCGATCGACTCGCCAGCATTCGACTGCCCGGACGCGCCGATCTGTGAGAAGAGCTCGAGCTCAAGCGCGGCGCGTGCGATGCGCGGGTCCTCAAGATCCACGCGCGCGATCGTCGCGATCGCCGAGAGCGCGCGCGCATTCGCCGCCGAGTCAAGTGCGCGCATCGCGTCGAACATGCGACGCTCCTCGCGCATGATGCCGCGGGCGCGCGCTCCCGCATCGAGCGACATGTCTCGCGCGATCGAGTCGGTCGTCTCACGGAGCTCACTCATCAACACGCCCGAGCGTTCGGCAAGCCGCTGGACCTCCTCGCCGCGCAGGCGACCGAGGAACTCGCCCTGTTCCGCGTTCAGCGAGAGTTCGGAAGTCAGCGCGGCAAAAACCCGCGGCGAAAGCGCCATGCCGCCGAGAAGCGCTAGTTCGCGCGAGCGGGCCGAGACCAGCGCGTCGTCTTTAAAAAAGGGCTCGGGCTTGGGTTCTTCCCGCGTGGTCGCCTCGACCGCTGCCTGCGCCGCATCGCCAGCCGAGTCGCGACCGGCCGAGACGCCGATCGATATGAGATCAAGCATCTCCGCCCGCATGTCGGTCGATTGCGAAAGCGCTGCGTAGAGCGGTCGAACCAGCTCGACGAGCGCCCGATACGCCTTCGCACGCTCCTTCGCGGATCCGCTCGCAAGCCCCACGCGCAGCGGCTTCTCCGCGACGAAGTAGTCTTCGAACGCCTTCTCGACCTGCTCCTTCCGAACCTCGACGCTCTTCGCGTTGTGCTGCGCGACATTGATCTCAAGCACTCGCAAGGCCACGCTGCGCATCGCGCGCAGCGACTGGTGGCTGCGCACGCCGATGTGGAGGAACGCGTCCACGCGATCAAGGAAATCAAGTTGTCGTTCCGGACTCGCAATCGCCGCTGCAAATGCGCGATTCTCACGAAGCAGCGCGAGGCGGAACTTCTCGTCGGCCTCGCGACGCGTGACGGAGTTGAGACGCTGCTCGATCGCCTTAGCCGCGTCTTCCGCAGCGACGAGCGCCTGCTCCGCCTCCTCTCGCGCCCGGATCTTCTCTGCCGAATCGCCGATGGCGCTCTCCGGCGGCAGCGCGGCACGCAGCCTTGCGATTTCCTTCGATGCCGCGTCGAGGTCCTCGCAATACTCGATGTATGCCTCGAAGCGTTCCTCGGCGGCCCGCATGGCAATAGCCGCAAGACGCGAATACGCATCGGTTGCCGCGCGCGCGACCTCCGCATCCGCCGAAGGCAGGCCCGTGAGCGTGAGCACCTCAAGTGGACCTGGAACTCGCTTGCCATGATCCGCCCAAACCGCGCTCGCGCGCCAGAACGCGGCGCGCGCGCGCAGGAGTTCGACGAACCGATCGGCCTCAGGCGGCAGCGTCTCATCGAGTGCCCTGAAAAACGTCGCTTCGGCATCGGAGAGCTCGCGACGAACGCGCACGTGCGTTGTCCACATCGCGCGTGCGGCGCGAGACTCCTTCGGAAACCCCGTTTGCTCCGCCGCACGCAGTGATGCAACGAATGGGTCCCAACCCCGTCGCGTCACCAACTCAACCTCCGCGTCGTACGCCTCGTACGCACGATCGACGGCGCCCCACCACGATGGTTCGAAACCGGGCGTCCACGCTGCAGTGTCTCGAAGATCAGCGAAGCGAACAGGCGGACCGATTCGATCAAGTTCGCACGTATCGGTGCGGCAGGCGGTCAGCAGCACGGTCAACACAATGCCAACGAACGCCCGCACACAGACGCAGAAGTGCGCCGTAACCCATCCAAACCTCGTGCAGCATCGGTCGAAGTCAGAGGCCATGCGGTCAGCGTACCGCGCACCTTTCGCCAAGATGCAGAACACAACCTCAGACCACGATATTGACCATTCGGCCGGGCACCACGACCACCTTCTTGACCGGTCGACCCGCGATTGCGGCCACGACGTCGGCGTGCGCGAGGGCGAGCGCCTCGATCGCAGCGGCCTCGGCCTTCACCGGCACCATCAGGCGCGCCTTGATCTTGCCCTGGATCTGGACGGGCATCTCGATCTCGTCGTCGACGAGCATCGCTGGATCGTGGCTCGGCCATGCGGCATCGAAGAAACCGAGGCCCCCCGCGGCGTGGAGCCCGAGCCGCGCACCGAGTTCGTCGGCGAAGTGCGGCGCAAACGGCCACAGGATGCGCGCAAAGCGCGCGAGTTGGTCGCGCGTCATGCCGCCCTGCGTCGGGTCGGCCATGCCGGTCGGCCGCGTCGCGGCGTTGACAAGCTCGATCATCGCCGCGATTGCGGTGTTGAACGCGAGCTTCTCGATGTCCTCGCCGACCTTGTGAATCGTGCGGTGGAGCAGGCGCTCGATCTTCGGATCGGCGTTGGCCGCGGCGAGCACCGCGCCCGACTTCTCGTCGACTGCGAGGCGCCACGCGCGCTGGAGGAAGCGGAATACACCGACGATGTCGCGCGTGTTCCACGGCTTCGACGCCTCGAGCGGGCCCATGTACATCTCGTACAGCCGGAACGTGTCGGCACCGTAGTCGGCGATCACGTCGTCGGGGTTGATGACATTCTTCAGCGACTTCGACATCTTGGCGACGATCTGCGTCACCTTCTGTCCGGTCGCGGTCTCGACGAACTCACCTTCCGAGACCTCCGTCACCTGGTCGGTGGGCACGAGCGACTTGTCGGCGCGCTGGAACGCGTAGCTCGTGATCATGCCTTGGTGGAACAGCTTGCCGAACGGCTCGGGCGTCGAGACATGGCCGAGATCGAAGAGGATCTTGTGCCAGAAGCGCGCGTAGAGGCAGTGCAGCACCGCGTGCTCGCTGCCGCCGACGTAGAGATCGACACCGCCCGCATGGCAGGTCGCGGCGTCGTACGTGGTCGGTGCCGGCGCGCCCGCTGCCGCAGCCGACTTCTTCCGCGAGAGCATCCAGTAGCGCTCGGCCTCGGGCGAGACGAAGTGCGACGCGTCCTTCGGCGAGCAGTAGCGCAGGTAGTACCAGCAACTGCCGGCCCAGCCGGGCATCGTGTTCGTCTCGCGGACGACGGGCGTGTCGGGTGCGAGCACCGATGCATCGACGCCCGCGGCGCCAGCGGTTGTATGCGTCCACTCGCGCGCCTTCGCAAGCGGCGGCTGCGGCGTGTCGCTCTCGACGGGCGAGTAGTCGGCGAGCGGCGGCAGGACCAGCGGCAGGTGCGACGGCGACACCGGGTAGTGGTTGCCTTCGGCGTCGTAGACGATTGGGAACGGCTCGCCCCAGTAGCGCTGGCGGCTGAACAGCCAGTCGCGCAGGCGGTAGTTGACGCGCAGCGCGCCGATCCCCTGCTTCTCAAGCCACGCGATGACGGCCTTCTTCGCCGCGGCCGTCGCGAGGCCGTCGATCGAGAGATGCGCGCTCGCGCTCTGGACCGCGCGGCCCTCGCCCGCGGTCGCGGCCTCGCCGGTGAAGGGCACACCGTCGATCTCGACAACCTGTTGGATCGGCAGCGCGAACGCCTTCGCGAACTCGAAGTCGCGTTCATCGTGCGCGGGCACGGCCATGATCGCGCCGGTGCCGTAGCCCATGAGCACGTAGTCGGCGGTCCACACCGGGATGCGCGCGCCCGTTGCGGGATTGATCGCGAAGAGGCCAGTCGCGCAGCCGGTCTTCTCCTTCGAGGTCTGGCGGTCGATGTCGCTGCGGTTCTTCGCCCACGCGACATATTCCGCGAGCTTCGTGTTCGATGGGTCGCGCGCGATCGCCTGCGCGACAAGCGCGTGCTCGGGCGCGACGACCATGTAAGTCGCGCCGAAGATCGTGTCGGGGCGCGTGGTGAAGACGGTAAGCGGTTCATCATCGCCGTCAACCGTGAAGCGGATCTCGGCGCCTTCGCTGCGGCCGATCCACTCGGTCTGCAGCGTGCGCGTCATCTCGGGCCAGTCGACGAACGCGAGGTCCTCGAGCAGTCGGTCCGCGTACGCGGTGATGCGGAACATCCACTGCTTGAGCGGCATGCGCAGCACCGGGTGGCCGCCGCGCTCACTGCGGCCGTCGATGACTTCTTCGTTTGCGAGCACGGTGCCGAGCTTCGGGCACCAGTTCACCGTTTGCGTGCCGAGGTAGGCGAGGCGGAAGGTGTCGAGATGCGCTTGCCGTTCGCGCTTCGTGCACGCGGACCACTTCTTCGTGGCTTTCGCTGCCTTCGCTACCTTCGTGTCCTTCGTGTCGCCGCCGTCGACCGCGATCTCTGCGTCCTCGCGCGCAAACTTCGCCTCAAGTTCCGCGATCGGACGCGCATCCTTCACCGATGGATCGAACCACGACGAGTACGCCTGCAGCCAGATCCACTGCGTCCAGCGGTAGTAGTCGGGGTCGATGGTCGCAAACTCGCGCGACCAGTCGTACATGAAGCCGAAGCGCCGGAGCTGGCGGCGGAAGTTGTGAATCGCCTTCTTCGTCGTCACTTCAGGGTGAACACCGGTTGCGATCGCGTACTGCTCGGCGGGGAGGCCGAAGGCGTCCCAACCCATCGGATGGAGGACGTTGAAGCCCTTCAGTTTGCGGTAGCGGCAGATGATGTCGGTGGCGGTGTAGCCTTCGGGATGGCCGACGTGGAGGCCGGCGCCCGACGGATACGGGAACATGTCGAGGCAGTAGAACTTTGGCTTGGAGGCGTCGAAGCCAGGCTCACCGGGGTTCGGCTGGCGGTAGCCGTACGAACCGTCCGTGTGCGCAAGCGACGACTGCCAGCGCTCCTCGAGCGCGTTGGCGAAGGCGGCGGTGTAGCGATGCGGGAGTTCGTTCGATTCTGCGGAGTTCGACGCGGACATGGGGGCGCGATTGTACGGGCGTCGGCCGGAGGGACGCACGGACCGGCGACGTCGGCCGGAACCCGACATCCAACGGCCAACGGCCGTTGGGTGCCACGAGCCCTGACGTCGCGCAGCGACGGAAGGGTCGTGGTCATCTCGTGTCACAAGCGTCGAGGGACGGCGCGCCGGTCGCTTCGTCACGCCGAAGGTGAAACTCAGTCCTCCGGAATCTGCGCCGGGATCTTGCCGCCCTTCGAGCGGTCGAAGTGCTGGAGATGCTTCAGCGTCTCGCCGACGAGGTAGAACGAGCCCGTCACGCAGACGAGGTCCTCGCGGCTCACCGCGCGCGTCGCCATCTCGAGCGCCTCGGGCAGCGACTTCGCCACCTGGCTCATCTTGCCCGAGCGCTCGTTGAAGAGCTTCTGCAGATCCTCGGGGTCGGCCGAACGCGGATTGCTCGCGGCGCGGGTGAAGATCACCTTGTCGGCGCCGAGATTCACCTTGTCGATGAGACCCGGCACGTCCTTGTCGCTGCAACAGCCGAAGACGCAGATCATCGAGTCGTACGGCACGTGCGCGCCCGCGCAGCGCATCAGCGCGCCGACGGCCGCGGGATTGTGCGCGCCGTCGACGAGCACGCGCGGGCGATCCCACACGAGCTGCATGCGGCCCGGAACACGCGTCGCCGCGAGGCCCGACGTGATCTTGTCTTCGGGGCAGTCGAATCCGACGGTCTTGAGGTGATCGACCACCGCGAGCGCGAGGCCGCAGTTCGCGGCCTGATGCTCACCCTGCAGCGGCACCGGCAGGTGCTCGAGCCGCGAGTTCTTCGTGTAGAGGCAGACGCGCGTGTGCGGCCCGAGATCCTCGGTCACGCAGAAGCGCGCCGAGTAGTCGATGTCCTTGTTCACGATCTTGAGCTGCGCGCCCGCCTTTTCGGCGACCTCCGCGATCGCCTTCTCGACCGCAGGCTCGCTCTCGAAGATGAACGCGGGCACGTCCTTCTTGAAAATGCCTGCCTTCTCGCGCGCAATCTCCTCGAGCGTGTTGCCGAGGAGCTTCGTGTGATCGAAGTCGATCGAGGTGATGACGCACGCCTCGGGACGGATCACGTTGGTCGAGTCGAGTCGCCCACCAAGGCCAACTTCGACGACCGCGATGTCGACGGCCTGCTCTGCGAAGTGCTTGAAGCACGCGGCGGTCACGGCCTCGAAGAACGTCGGCTCGATACCGGCCTTCTCCGCCGCCTTCGCGACCTGCTTCATCGTCTCGGCGAAGATCGCCTTGTCGATCATCTGCCCGTTGATCTGGATGCGCTCGCGCAGATCGACGAGGTGCGGGCTCGTGTAGAGACCGACCGTGTAGCCGCAGGCTTGCAGCATCGACGCAATCATCGAGACCGTCGAGCCCTTGCCGTTGGTGCCGGCGACGTGCACGGTGCGGATCTGCTGGTGCGGATTACCGAGCTTCGCAAGGAGTTGGTACATCCGATCAAGCTTGAACGTCGTCTCGTTGTACTTGACCGAGCGCATGCGCTCGAAGTCGGTCCGCTCGAGCAGGTAGCGCACCGCGGCGGAGTAGCCGTTGATGTCGGCGGAACCTTTGGGCGGGCGGCCCTCGGTCGGGCGCGACGACTTCATCTCAAGCGGCCGTACGCTCGCGACCTCCTCGGGGCGCGTGGCGCGCAGGCCGAGCTGTCGCGCGGGTGGCTGATCCACGTGCTGGCGCGGGGTCGCCGCGGCGATGGCACGTCGGGTCGACTCGGTCATGCCGCGCGCGTCGACCGCCGTCGCTCTTCCTTCCGCGGCGAGCTTCGCCTCGATGGCCGCCTCGGTCCTCGAGGCACCCGACTTCGACGCGGGCTTCGGTTCAGCTTTCGATGCGGTCTTGGCGGCGGTCTTCGAAGTGGTCTTCGAAGTGGTCTTCGGTTCGGGCTTCGGTTCGGGCTTCGGCTCAGGCTTCGCGCCCGACTTTGCCGCGACCTCGGCGCGCGTCGGCACCTTCGGCAGGCGCGACGACGTGCGCGCGGCAACCTCGCGGACAACCGTGTCGTCCGTGC
>Ga0172372_10011528_pt1 | contig 11220 bp, 8 predicted proteins | sample LakKiv5m_2_FD_114544 | JGI IMG/M metagenome (GOLD analysis project Ga0172372, IMG submission 114544) | Freshwater microbial communities from Kabuno Bay, South-Kivu, Congo - kab_092012_9.5m | ecosystem: Environmental > Aquatic > Freshwater > Lake | place: Democratic Republic of the Congo... | reverse complement strand
TAGTTCGATCTCTGCCCAAAACGCAATCAAGCTTTACCAGGGTGATCTAGGTAATTCAATAAAACTTATGCGCATTGAATTGCTAAATATTTTAGGTGAAGTAACGGCTAGTATAGACTTTCCAGATGAAGTCGGTAATTATGATCCCAGTCTTTTTCAGGCGCGTTTACAAAAAATTATTCTAGAAATCGATAATTTGTTAGCTGGTGAAAAAGAAGGTCATATCCTGCGAAATGGTTACAAGGTAGCTATCGTAGGCAAGCCTAACGCAGGAAAATCAACTCTTCTAAATACCTTGCTAAAAAAAGAAAGAGCTATAGTTACTAATATTGCTGGTACGACCCGAGACATTATTGAGGAGAGTTATAGTTTGCGTGGTCTGTCCGTCGTTTTATTAGATACCGCAGGTATTCGTCATAGTGATGATCTTGTGGAGCAAATTGGCATTCAGAGAAGCTTCTCGGCTTTAGCTGAAGCTGATTTGGTGATGAATTTGGTGGATCTAAGTGTCGAAACTGAGAATAATAATATTGATCTGGATAATGTCAATATCCTGACGGTGGGAACCAAGCTGGATAGTGCTTTTAGAAAGGGCTTGACTACTGATATAAATATTTCCGCCAAAAATAATATTAATATTGATGAGCTAAAAAATATATTATTTGAGAGAATTTCTAGCTTATCGAAAAACAAGGATCTAATAAAAATCAATCATAGGCAAGCAGATTTGCTACGTAAAGCAAAAAATTCTCTTGAAGACTCTTTATCTGCAACGTCTTTAAGTGAAGATTTTTGGACTATAGATTTACGATCTGCGATTCATAGCTTAGGAGAGATCACAGGAGAGACCCTGACTGAAGAAATTCTTGATAATATATTTAGTAGGTTTTGTATAGGTAAATGAGAGAATCTAAGCCAGAGTTTACAATAAATAATTCACGCAAGTGGCGTGTTGCAATAATTAGTTGTAATTGGAATAATCAATTTAATGATGAGATGAAATATTCGGCGATCGAAACGCTTAAAGAACATTCTATCCCAGAAAAAAATATTACTGAATTCCAGTGCCCAGGTGCTTTTGAGCTTCCTATTCTTAGCTTGAAATTAGCAAAAAGTAGAAAGTTTGATGCGATTATTTGCTTTGGAACTATTATTCGCGGTGATACTTATCATTTTGAAATTGTTGCAAATGAGTCAGCAAGAGGGATTATGGATGTTTCTCTCTCGACTTCGGTTCCTGTTTTTAATGGAATACTCACCTGCAATAATACCGAGCAAGCTGAAATTCGCGCCAGTAAATCCAAGGAAAACAAAGGGCGCGAAGTGGCTCTTTCGGCTTTAGCTTTATTGGCTGAATTAGAGAGAGTTTCGTAAAATTAATTTTGATTTTGTTTCATTAAACTAGCGAACTCTTCAAAAAGATAATCACTATCATGCGGTCCAGGACTGGATTCCGGATGATATTGTACCGAAAAAACATTTGGTCTGTTTTTTAGGCGAATACCAGCAACGGTATCATCATTTATATTCAAGTGAGTAATTAATATATTAGAAGGTAAGTTATTTTTTGAGACAGCAAAACCATGATTATGAGCGGCTATTTCGATTTTACTTGTTTCTAAGTTTTTGACTGGTTGGTTAGAGCCTCTATGTCCGAATTTTAGTTTATAGGTCTGAGCGTCGCTTGCAAGAGCTAATAACTGATGTCCTAAACAAATACCAAAAATTGGTTTTTGAAAATTTTCAATAAGAGTTTTTATTGTCTTGATAGCGTAGGTAACAGCAGAAGGATCACCAGGTCCATTACTTAGAAAAATTCCATCGGGATCTTGCTCTAAAACGTAATCAGCGCTTGTGTTTGCTGGTACTATGGTAACTTGGCAATTATTCTCAATTAACTTGTTGATAATGTTTTGCTTAATACCAAAATCAAAAGCAATAACTTTGTATTTTGCTGTTTTTAAATTAGCAGTAAATAATCCTGTAGGTGATTTATAAACTCCAGGATGAACTTCTTTAGTTGAAACAAGGCTAGCTAGGTCCTGTCCTTGCATAGAAGGCTGGCTGGTTAGTACATCAAGAAGCTCTTCTTTAGAGGCTTTGAGTCCATCTGGAGCGATTACTGCTTTCATGGCGCCCTTATCTCGTATATGTTTAGTAATAGCTCTTGTGTCTAAATCATAAATCCCGCAAATATCCAAGGATTCTAAAAACTCTCCTAGACTTTGTTTGGCTCTAAAATTACTAAAATCTTGATTGTAGTTTTTTACCACAACACCTTTTGTGTGATTGGAATTAGACTCGTTGTCCCAAGGATTAGTTCCGTAATTGCCGATCTCAGGATAAGTAAAAGTGATAATTTGACCGGCGTAACTGGGATCTGTAATTATTTCTTGGTAGCCAGTCATTCCGGTATTAAAAACCAGTTCTCCAAAACCAAGCTTCTTAGCTCCAAAACTCTTCCCTTTAAACTCTCTTCCGTCTTCTAAAACTAATAAAGCCATTAAAAATCTAATGATATCATATTTTGGCTCGTTCTAAAACCTTATTAATCATGGCGGTGTCTATATTTGAGACAATATCAACCCAGCCAATATAGGATTTAGGGATTATGAATTTTGGCATACCGCCTTCATTTTTTTTATCGTATTTAAAGGCCTTAATTATTGCTGAATTATCTAAATGTGCAGGGATTTGATACTGCAGTCCCAGGGACTTAAGTAGATCGATGACTTCTTCTGTTTGCTCTGCATCCCAGGTCCCTAGATACTCTGAAAGATAGCAAGAGCAAGCTATTCCAATTGCAACCGCCTCGCCATGAGAAAAAACTTGATATTTAGTGACTTCTTCAAGCGCATGCGCAAAGGTGTGGCCTAGATTCAGATGGGCACGGATATTTTTTTCGGTTTCATCCTCAGATACTATTCCAGCCTTGATTTTTAAACAGTGGTCAATTACTTGCAACATCACATCAGAATTACGATCTACGATATCTTCAGCATTAGCTTTTATAAAATCAAAAAAATCGTCCCCGAGTAAAACATCCCAGCGCGCCCCTAAAAGAGCATATTTCACAAGCTCACCAAGACCGCATCGGTACTCTTTTTCACTGAGAGTTTTTAGATTATTAACGTCTATATGAACCATGTGCGGTTGATAAAAAGTTCCAATTAGATTCTTACCTTCAGGCACATTTATTGCAGTTTTACCGCCTACTGAAGAGTCGATCATAGATAGTAAAGTCGTTGGAACTTGAATATAGTTAATGCCACGATAATAAGTGCTCGCTGCAAAACCCACTAGATCTCCTACTACACCACCACCCAGGGCGACGAGTGTGTCTTTTCTTTCGAAGTTAAGACTCAGTAATCTCTGCATAACTAATTGATAGCTAAAGAAATTTTTGGCTTTTTCACCATCTTCCACAATCATGGTATGTACTTCGTAATCTTGCTCTAGCTTCTCTTCTAATATACTTAAATAGTGCTTAGCGACTGGCTCTTGCGATACCATAAGAATTTTTTTACTGGTATTTAGAGATGATAAATTAATTCGGTTTAGATCTTTAAAATAAACTTTATAAGCAAAATTTTCTCTTGGGATTACCACTGCTTGCTCTTGGACTTTTGGTTTTTTGATGCCTAGAGCTTTCATGATTTCGGTACTGACGATGTTTACAGATTTTCCAGTCGTATCGATTTGGTGATGGCTATCCATGTAAGCAGATTCTCTTAGCTCCCAGAGATCTTCTAGTTTCTGAAGAGGGTTCTCTTCGTTGTTTATAAGTGGGCGATTTTTTCTTCTGCGAATCCTATTGTAAAGGTCTGTGGGACTAGCTACAAGAGCAATTAAAGATGAATTCTTTTTTATGGTTTCTCGATTTTCTTCATCAATAATAGCTCCGCCACCCAAAGATACTACTTGATTTTTTTCTTGTAAAATAGTTTTTATAATTTCTTTTTCAATTAGACGAAAATGTTTTTCGCCATGATCTGCAAAAATTTCGTTAATGCTTTTGCCAGCTTGAGCTTCGATAAGCGTGTCGGTGTCCACGAATTTTTTTTGGAGTTGTTGAGCAAGATACTTGCCAATAGTGGACTTCCCAGAGCCCATTAATCCGGTTAAAGATATATTTTGATCATCATTTGCAATATCTTTTGTAAACTTAATTGTGGTTTTTTTGCGCATTTAATTCTTCTAGGTTTTAAGTACTAATTCTATCAAATTAGCATCGGTTTTTTCCTAGGTCATACACCTTATTTTTAAGAAAATAATTGCAGTCTTCTCTTTCTTTTCCGATAGAACTAATTGAATACTAAGTTAAGAATCCGCTGTTAAAGATGTTTTGAGGCGGAATGAGCCCGAAATATTTGAAAGTGAGGAGTTGAAATGGAATTAAAAACACAAAAAGCATTATTTACATTAGGCGTGAATGCCTTTGGGAAAATTGGTGAGATCATAAAGAATACAGACTATCTTCCTCAAAAGCCTCTAAACTATTTAAAACTTCTAAAACTTATTTTAGAAACAGATCAGATTTCTAATTTCCCCAATTTGATTAATGAAATCAATAAAGATCGCGATCTACTCAAAAACATTGTTAGTGTGCTTTCCAGCCAAGAAAAACAAAACCTAATGAGCGCTGATAATTTACAAAAAGTTTTGATGGATTTTGAAAAAACTTTTTTAGAAAATCTTATTGAGTCAAGTATTGCTCAAAAATATTCTCAATGCTTGAAGCTTTCATCTAGCCCAAAAATGCATCAGGACTGGAAAATTTCTATAAAATCTGCAGTGATAGCCGTTTCTATTGCTAAATGGGCGGGCTTACAAGAGCCAGAAATGGCATTTATGGGAGCCTTATTAAGCGAAATTCCTACAATGGTTCTTGGTATTAACGAGCCTCAAATGATTCATTTCATAGAAGAAAAAATTTCTAATGGTATGCCTGTGAGAAATGCTGAAGTTTTGGCGTTGGGTTTTGATCATACAGAGCTCGGAGCGAAGCTCTTTAAGTATTATGGTATGCCGGCTGATTTAATTGAGCTTGTTCAGCATGATTACGATGCTTATAGGGTCAGACCAAAAACAAAAATGCTTTGCGATGTTATCAATTTTTCTAAATTTATTGCTAAGTGCTTCTCTGATAAAACCCAAAGCCCAAGCTCAATGTGGAATGGTTCACAGAGCTATATTCAAGCTTTAGGACTGCAAATTAATCCTGAGGATTGGGGAAATAAGATAAGTCTTCTTTTCGTTAAATCTCTTGAATTCGAAATGTCAGTTATGAGCTAAAATAGTTTCATGAGCACATTTACAAAAGAATCTGTTTTGCACGATATTAATTTTGGTACTGATGGTTGGCGAGCATTAATCGCTAAGGAATTCACATACAAAAATCTCGAGATCTTCGCAAGAGGTCTTAGCGCTTATATCCTAGAGACTTATGGTCTTGGTAAGCCTCTAATGATCGGGCATGATGCCAGATTCTTGGCTGATAAATTTGCACGGTTCACATCAGATATTGTGCGCAGTTATGGTATCGAGGTGCATTTCATCAAATCACCCGTCCCCACACCTGTAATTGCCTACGAAGCTTATAAAAAGCCGACTTGCGGAGCGATCACATTTACTGCTAGCCATAACCCTCCAGAATATATGGGCATAAAATATATCCCTGAATACGGCGGACCAGCTAGTAAAGCGATAACCGAAAACCTACTCGCTAAAATCAATGAAGCGGCAGTTAATGCTCTAAAACCCAATCTAGAATTAGCTCCGTGCCTTGAGGTGGATCCGCGTGAAGATTATTTTTCCAAGTTGCGCTCCTTGATTGATTTCCAGGCTATAAAAAACGCTAACCAAAAAAAAGCTACCAAACTAATTTATGATCCACTTTTTGGATGCGGATTAGATTATACTAATGTGCTTTTGCAAGAGGCTGGTTTTGATCTTACTTGCTTGCATGATTGGCGCGATCCGACCTTCGGAGGTTCGCTTCCAGACCCAAGCGAGAAGAGGCTTACAGAGCTTCGCTCTACTATCGCTGAATCTCGTGCTGATCTAGGAGCAGCTAATGATGGCGATGCAGATAGATTTGCTTTTATTGATGATAATGGTGAATTTTATCCAGCAAATAAATCCCTTCCGATTATCGCTAAATATCTTATTGAAGTTAGAGGTTTAAGGGGCACTATCGCCAGAACCCTGGCCACGACTCATTTGCTAGATGATATCGCCGCAAAAGCCGGTCTTAAGCACGTGGAGACACCAGTGGGCTTTAAGTGGCTTTGTGAAGTTATGCGTAAAGAAGATACTCTAATTTGCGCTGAGGAGTCAGGCGGGATGAGCATCCTCGGTCATATTCCAGAAAAAGATGGAATTCTAGCTATCTTGCTGATGTCTGAAGTGCTTGCGGTTACCGGAAAAAAATTATCTACACTCTGGAAAGAAGTCCAAGACTGGGCTGGCAAAGAATATTTTTATGATCGCCTGGATTTGCATATAGAAGATAAGCAAGGGTTTATGGCTAAATTCCAGGATGGAAGCCTGGATAATATAGCAGGGCTCAAGGTAAGCCATATAGACCGCACAGAAGGGGCTAAGGTATATCTCGACGGGGGAGCCTGGTTTTTGGCGCGTCCTAGCGGCACAGAAGCCATGTGTAGGGTGTATTTCGAGGGTAATGACCAAAACCAACTAACAAAAATCGTAAATGCCGTAAGTGCTATGATTTAGTTATGTTGCTAACAGCTAATTCTATTCTTAATAAAGCTCTTGAGGGTATAAGAATCACTGAGGATGAGGCTTTGAACTTGTTTTATTCAGCAAGTTCTCTAGATTTGGCTTTTACGGCTAATGAAATTCGCCGCCGTCATCATCCTGATGAAAGCCCGACTACATACGTAATTCAGCGCAATATCAATTATTCTAATGTCTGTACGGCGCACTGTTCTTTTTGTGCTTTTTACACTCCGCCCGGTAAAACCCACTCAGGAAGCGAGCTAGAGAGTTCTAGGTTTCCGCAAGCCTATGTATTGGATTACGAAACCCAGATCAAGCCTAAGATTCAAGAGCTAGCAGATATAAATGGGACCGAAATTTTACTCCAAGGTGGTCACAATCCCAGTCTAGGACTGGATTATTACCAGGACTTATTTAGGCAGATCAAAAAAGATTTTCCTGGCATGACTCTACACGCGCTGAGTCCTGCTGAAATAGTGCATATCGCAGAAAAATTAATAACTCCACCTGCTCAATACGGGGATGGTACTATTAGATCCAAAATCCTAAAACCCAATTCTGATCAAATTGCTGAGGTTATTCTCGCTTTAAAATCAGCTGGTATGGATTCTTTACCGGGAGCAGGAGCAGAGATCCTAACTGAAAGAGTTCGCAAGATTATTGCTCCTCTAAAAATTACTACTCAAATATGGCTAGATGTGATGAAAATCGCCCACCAACAGGGTTTGAGATCATCAGCTACTATGATGTACGGGCATGTGGAGACTTATGAAGATAGAGTAGAGCATTTTAGAGTATTGCGCGATCTGCAAGATCAGACTGGTGGCTTTACTGCTTTTGTTTCTTGGAATTTTCAAAAAGGCGATACCCCTCTTAGTAAGATTATGTCTGCTATGCAAAACCAAGGCACTCTTCCTAATTACAATCTAGAATCCTCTGGGGATGAGTATTAGAGGACTACTGCTATCGCTAGAATTTATCTCGATAATTTTAAAAACTTCCAATCCAGCTGGGTGACTCAAGGTCATCAGCTTGGGCAAGTATCTCTAGCTTTTGGGGCTAATGATTTGGGCGGTAATATGATGGAAGAGAATGTCGTCTCTGCCGCAGGAACCACTCATAGAGCGGGAGTCAACGAGATGAGATTTTATATCCAGTCAGCTGGCAAGGAACCGCGCCAAAGAAATACAGCCTACGAGCTGATTGACTGAGTGTGCTCCTTAACCAAAAAAAGTATTTTTGACCTCTTTTTAATTCATCAAGCCTTAGTTAATATTTGAAACATGCACAACCGCAATAACGATAGTGCAAGACTAATGCTCAACACTTCATATTCATTCAGTCCGGTATGGCATTAGCACCTAAACCTGAACCCAGAGACAGCCATAAAGCTACCCTCTAAACCAACCCGCAAAGCCCTGCTTTTGGTTGTCTCTGAGATTTTCAGGTTTTTTACAATTAAAAGGAGCCTCATGTTAAAAATAGAAATCTCAAAACTCGACAAGCCAAAACCCAGTGATAGTCTGATCTTCCCGACTATCAAGTTTAAAGGTCACTCTCTGACTGAAAAACAGATCAGAATTCTAGAACTCATTGGTGAAGGTCATAGTAATACCGAAATCGGGCGTATATTAGAAGTCTCTGATCGCAGTGTGGACGGATATATTTATGACATTCGTAACTTAATCTCAAAAGAGCTTGGCTACAGGCTAGGAGAGCGTCAGTTAGTTCTTTTTGCAAAAGAGATGCTAGATGGCTATGTGACTTTTGTTCAGCTAAAAGCTCAGCATGATCTACTAGATAACCCAAAATCTAAGCACATGATCCGTTTAGGGCACGCTAATTTGATCGAAGACTGGGATTGCTCTCCAGAGGACGATGATGAGTTTAGTGATGAGGATCTTGATGCTATCTTCCCCAAGGACGGCTCCTATCGCAATCATAGTGAGGAACTCGAGATTGCGGATTTTAAAATCGAAAAGATGGTTTATCCAGAGTCAGAAAATAAATACTATATGGTTTATTAGCGAATCACATTTTCTCAGGAGCGCTAATCGCTAGTATTTTAAGAGCATTTGAGATAGTTATTTTACACGCAAGTACTATCGCTAACCTAGCTTGCATAAGGGTCTTATCCTCACAAATAACACGGTTATGGCTATAAAACTGATGAAATAAACTAGCTATATTTTTTAGATAGTTTGCTATTTTATAAGGTGCATAAACAAGAGCTGAATCTTTTATTTCTTCTGGGAAGTTTGCAAGAGCCAGTATTAAAGCTTTTGCTGAAGCTCGCTCGTCTGCGCTACATGCTTCAAGCGCTGTGGAAAGCAATCTGTGATTGGTTTTAAACCCCTCGATCCATTGATTAAGTTCTTCTGGTGAAATTAATGCAGGAATTTCTTGTCCTGTTTCTTGATCGATACGACTATTGCAAATATTGCGAAGAATACTTGCACAGCGCGCGTGAGCGTATTGGATGTAGTAAACAGGATTGTCTTTATCTTGCTTGCAGGCTAGCTCTAGATCAAAAACCATGCGATTATTGGCTTGGCTCTCGACTAGGAAGTATCTAAAAGCATCTACTCCGACTTCTTGGACAAGATCCCGTACGAGGACTATATCTCCCTTGCGCTTGGACATTTTTACTTCTTGTCCGTTTTTGGTTAGGGACACTAGCTGAACTAGAATAATTTCTAGGCGATCTGGATCCATGCCAAGAGCTTTGAGACCGCCCTTAATCCCTGGAATTTGTCCGTGGTGATCAGCTCCCCAAACATTTATCAAGAGATCATGACCGCGAGATAGTTTATCCAAGTGGTAAGCAAAATCAGCCGCGAGGTAAGTATAATTACCATCAGCTTTTTTAAGTACGCGATCGCGCTCGTCGCCGAAGTCTTTAGCCTTAAACCAGAGTGCGCCATCTTGAGTATAGCTAGCACCATTATGATCAAGTACCTGACAGGTTTTGGAGACTAGATCTTTTTCATGAAGATTAGATTTTTCTGAATACCAGCGATCAAAAATCACATGAATACTTTCTAGTAGCTGTCTTTGAGTCTCCAAAAAAATCTTTTTGGAGACCTCACCAAAACTCTCCAAGCTTAGATTCTCTAGCTCAGCATCCTTACAGCCACTGCGTTCTAAAAATGTTTTTAGACTGATAAATTCCTGAATGGATTCAAGTGGGTAATTATTTTCGCTGTCGTATTGCTCTTTTGGTAATTTACCTGTTTCTATTAAAAGTGCTTGGCGAGTGGAATTAGCGAGTTTCTCGATCTGCACGCCAGCATCATTTATATAAAATTCAGTTTCTACTTCATAACCAGCCCACTTAAGTAAATTAGCTATCGAACTTCCCAAAACCGCTTGTCTACCGTGCCCCAGATGAAGATCACCAGTGGGATTAGCTGAAACATACTCTAGAAGAATTTTACTGAATATCTTATTAGGGCGCTGATTAGACTGGAGCTGACCATAACTTGGACCTTGCTTGATGATCTGGCAGATTGATTCATTAAGCAAGTCCCAATCTAAAGTGAGATTGATAAAACCAGGTCCTGCAATTTCAATTTTTTGGAATTTTCCAGTGATTTGAGTTAGTTGATCTTTTAACGATTCGGCAATTTTGCGAGGAGGTAAATTAGCTTCTTTAGTAAGTTTCATGGCGATACTGATAGCTCGGTCGCCGTGCTCAGGGTTCTTGGTCATCTCTATGCCGACATGCTCAGGGATACTGGTCAAGCTACCAAGATTGCCAGAATCAAGAGCTTTTTGAAGTGATTGTTTGATGATGGTTTCGAGAGTTTCTTTGAGCATAGATTAGCTAATTTTAGCTTATTAAGAGCTTCTCAGTTAGTCATTTTTTGGTCTAGTAAGGCTATGCCGATCTTAAATTCTGCGATATCTTTGCCCAGCGCGCCAGCAAGAGGGTAATAATAGTCACTTAAGTAATTGCAAGATATTTGATCTTTGAATTTTTTCTTGCAAATAAAACTCATCAAACCTGCACAGATAGACCTAATGAAGGTTTCTGCTTCTCCTTCGTTGATTTTCTTTTTGGCGTAAGCATAGATTTGATTAAAGCCCTCATCTTTAAGAAGTAGATAGGAAAAATTTGGTGTGCTTGGCTGTGATAAATCACAAGCAAATATCGGCATATCAGTGTCCACGACCGGAATTAAGCCGAGTGCATCTAGATCATTAACCAAAACCACAAAATTAGCTTCTTGTATATTAGACTCTAAAATACCCAAGTGGGTCAGAATATTTCTTAGGATATAAAGATGATGGGGGCTGAGATTTTTTGAAGTGGATACGATATGCGCTTTGAGACTAAGTTTTTTTAAGGTGAGGAATTTTTTAACGAGTGCAAGCAAGGTAGAATCCAGTCCGTGACTGACTCGCCTGCAGATCAAGCTGGCTTTATTCTCTTTTATGAGCTTTTCGAGGTATTGTTCTTCTGCGATATCAAGC
>Ga0172372_10011524_pt1 | contig 11222 bp, 9 predicted proteins | sample LakKiv5m_2_FD_114544 | JGI IMG/M metagenome (GOLD analysis project Ga0172372, IMG submission 114544) | Freshwater microbial communities from Kabuno Bay, South-Kivu, Congo - kab_092012_9.5m | ecosystem: Environmental > Aquatic > Freshwater > Lake | place: Democratic Republic of the Congo... | reverse complement strand
TACAACAATTACTGTAGATTCCACAGCCTCGTTTCCCGCCTCTGGTCGAATAGATATTGATACAGAATTAATTACCTATTCTGGTAAAACTGCAACTACCTTTACAGGTTGTGTTAGAGGTGTAAATGGATCTACCGCTGCATCTCATTCCGATAATGCAACAGTTACCAATGCAACATCATGGGTTGATTGGGGTGAAGAATCAAATACTGTAGGTGTAACTCTTGCACCTGGATCCTGGTCGCTCGATAACTTTGGACAGATTCTTGTTGCAACAGTCAAGAACGGAGGAACTTATACTTGGGATCCATCAGTTGCAGGCGCACTACAAACAAGAGCAACCATTGTATCTGGAGCACCAACAACTTCTATTATGAGCATTGTTTCAGATAGAGATAGACATTTATTTTTAATGGGAACAGAAACCACTATTGGAACATCAACAACACAAGATCCAATGTTTATAAGATTTTCAAATCAAGAAGATATTAATACTTGGAATCCAACGGTTACAAATACTGCAGGAACTTTTAGATTAGATACGGGAAACGAGATTATTGGAGCAGTACAAGGTAAAGATTATATATTAGTTTTAACGGATGCTGCAGCATATACCATTCAATTTGTTGGTCCTCCATTTACATTTTCTGTTAGACAGGTTGGAACAAACTGTGGATGTGTTGGTCAACATGCAATGGTGTTTGCACAAGGAGCTGTATTTTGGATAGGATTTGGAGGTGGATTCTTTGTCTATGATGGAACGGTAAAACAATTACCATCATTAGTTGAAGACTTTGTATTTAACGATATTGGAGATAATTTAGGATTTAATTTTGATGCAGGTCAAATAACGTATGCCTATCACAACTCTTTATATAATGAAGTAGGTTGGAATTATGCAAAAGCAGGGTCAACACAAGTTGATAGAAATGTAGTCTATAACTATTTAGAAAATACTTGGGCAACAGGTTCTCTTGCAAGGACAACGTATGTAGATTCAGAATCTTTTGAATTACCTTATGCAACACAATATACTTCAAATGCAATACCTACGTTTCCAACCATTAATGGTGTAACAAATACTTATGGTTCATCTAAATACTGGGAACATGAAACGGGTGTTAATGAAGTAGATGCGAGCGGCAATGAAACTGCAATAGCTGCTTTTATAGAATCAGGAGACTATGATATATCCGAACAAGGACTTGCTGGGGATGGTCAATTGATTATGCGTGTTAAACGATTTATTCCAGACTTTAAAGATCTAGAAGGAAATGCAAAAATAACTTTATTTTTTAGAGATTACCCAGCCAATTCAAATTCAACACCTTCTACATCACCACCATTAATTACTGGACCCTTTACAATTACATCTTCAACTGATAAGGTAGATACTAGAGTTAGAGGAAGACAAGTGAGTTTAAAAATAGAAAATGATGCATTAGATGAAACGTGGAGATATGGAACTTTACGTTTAGACATTGAAGCAGGAGGAAGACGATAATGGCAAAAATTACATCCTATATACCAGAACCAACAGAAAGTTATGATGTTGGTAATCAAAGACAAATAATAGAATCCATTAACACAATTAAGGATCAATTAAATTTTTCTTTTCAAAAAGATTTAAAAGATGAGCTACAAGCTTTTAGTTGGTTTATATTTAGCGGACCTACAGAATAATGGCAATCTTTTATAAAAATCAAGGTTATGATTTAACCACATCTAATTTAACGACTGTATTAAATATTAATACATCTAGCGTTGCTATTATAAAAGAAATATCGGTAGCTAATGATGACAACTCAGCTAAAATAGTAGATTATTTTTTTTATGATGCATCTGCATCAGTTTCTTATAAATTTTATCATACAAATGTTCCTGCGAACTCACATGATAATGCAGTACATAATGCTTTAGTATTAGAAGAAGGAGATTATTTACAATTTCAAGCAGCTGCTGCAAACGTTATATCTGGACAAATTTCATACGCACTACTTACTAGAGCAGGAGAAAATGGATAATCTACCGAAGATAGAATGTATTACAGAAGAAATAATTAAGAATAAAAAAACTGGATACATTTATAAAGATGAAGATGAATTAAAAATGGATATTACTGTTAAGCCAGAAGATATTCAACGAGACATTTCTGTTAAAGTTACAAACAAAGGATTAAATTTAATGCAAAAAATTATGAATAAAAAATGAATCCAAGAGGTGGTACAGAACTACAGGTAGAATTATTAGAAAGATTTGTAGATAAAAATCTTTTAGATAAGGTACAGATTACAACATCGGTGCCAGAAAAAATACCCTTACATCCAACAAAACCTAATATTCTTTGGCAACAAAACTCCTATGATCAACCTAATTTACATCCATGGTTTAAAGATAAAAATAACCATACAAAATATGATTGGTATGTATTTAACTCTCATTGGTGTTATGAAAAGTTTAGAGTTCATTTTGATATACCAACAAGTAAGTGTGTAGTTATTAAAAATGCAATAGATACTATTGAACCAAGAAAATTAGATCATACTGATGGTGATCCTGTTAAATTAATTTATACCTCAACTCCATGGAGAGGCTTAAATGTATTACTAGCTGCTATGCAACTAGTTAAAAATAAAAATGTACATTTAGATGTTTATTCTTCTACTCAAGTTTATGGAGATCAATTTAAATCTAGTAATGATGATAAATTCAGAGGACTCTATGATCAAGCAGCTGCATTAAAAAATGTAAATTATATTGGATATAAACCTAATGAATTTATAAAAGATAATTTAAAAAACTATCATATGTTTGTTTATCCTAATGTTTGGGAAGAAACATCTTGTATTGCTTTAATTGAAGCTATGGCTGCCGGTCTTTATTGTGTTACCACTGATTATGGTGCATTGTATGAAACAGGTTCTGAATATGTAACTTACATTCCTTATGAATCTAACTATGTAAAATTAGCTAGTACCACTGCATCTGTAATTGATGCTGCTGCAAATAGTTTAGGAGGACAAGGTGTGAAAGATCATTTAAAAATGCAAATAGATTTTACAAACAAATTTTATTCCTGGGAGTTAAGAAAAGGTGTTTGGAATAGATTTTTACAAGGAGTGATAAATGCAAGATCCAAGTAAACCTATTTGGTTTAAAACAGAAACGAGTGACTTTACTGCAAAGTTAAAAGATCCAGAAACTAAAATATATGTAGCAACACCAGTTCATAGTGAATGTTCTATTCATTACACACAAGCATTATTAAAATTTCAACAAGCATGTATGATGAATGGAATACTAGCTTCCTTTTCATTACTTAAATCATCTTTAGTTACACAAGGTAGAAATTTATGTGTTGCTAATTTTTTAAATGATCCAATTAAATATACTCATCTATTGTTTATAGATTCAGATATTGATTTTAAATATAACACTATCATGAAGATGTTACAGTTTGATAAAGAAGTTATATCGTGTGTTTATCCTATGAAACATATTCACTGGGAACAAATATGGGATAGATTACAACAAGGTAAAATAAAAACTAAAGAACAGTTAATGCAATCTGGGTTTATATTTCCAGTTAAAATGGAAAACATAAATCAATCAGGGAACACTGAAATAACTGTGGTAAATGGATTGATTGAAGTATCTCATGTTCCTGCAGGTTGTCTATTAATCAAGAGACAAGTATTTGATAAAATGATTACTGCTTATCCAGAAGATTTAATAGATCAAGAAACTATTGTTAATGGAGAATCTAAAAAAACTCCAAATATGTATAATTTTTTTGACACTATCCATGCACCAGAAACTAAAAAATACTATGGAGAAGACTTTGGATTTTGTAGGAAATGGGTTAAAATAGGTGGCAAATGTTTTTGTTATATAGATGATGATATAACTCATGTTGGTGAATATCAATATAGAGGTAAATTAAAAGATAATTTGGAATTTAAAGGCGTTGACGATACACAAAAAAACAAGTAAAGTGTAAGATTTTCAGGACTATAAACCCTGCTAAGATGGATGATTTAAAGACAATAGTATCTTTATATAAGAGATTTGATAGATACTCTAAATGTAAAGATATAGATATATTGCTTCATATCCTTCCTTCTTTTATTTTAAAACAATATAAAATACATAAACAAGGAGATGAAGTGGTTGCTTTTACAAATTGGGCTTTCTTAGACGATGCATCAGAAAAACTCTTTATTTCCACAGGAAGAATAGCCATTGATAAATGGAATAGTGGTAAAAACGTATGGCACGTTGATACTCTTTGTGTTAAAAATTTAAAAAAAGTTATGTCTTGGTCAAAAGATTATTTTACAAAATTATTAGGATTAAACAAACCAGTTCATTGGTTGAGAGTAAATTCTAATGATAAAATATATAGAAAAGCAACTAGATATACAAAGGAACATTGGAAATGGGATCGTCAGTAAGTAAATTAATTGATAAAGCTACAGATATAATAGATCCAGTAGCTCAAGTAGCTTCTTTTATACCTAGTCCAGTACAACCTTATGCTGCTACTTATACTGGATTAAGAGGTGCTGGAGTGGGTGGAGATGATTACGGTGGACTTCAAATAGGAGGTTTTACTCCATCAGGAAGTATGTTTAATTTTGGTGGAGATGGTGGATTTGGATTTGGAGATACAGGAACTTATGGTGGTATGTCTGATTTTGGTTTAGGTAGTTATGGTCCATTATTTGATTATGGTCTTCAAGATACTAGAACTACAGGTGATATATTTTCTGACATTGGAGAAAGAGTACTCAGAACTGGAATTGATTATGGTTTAGGATATTTACAAAATCAATTTATGCCACCTCCAGCTCCGGCTCCAAGACCTACAGGTGGAGTTTCATCTTCATTTAGAGATATGTTGTTCAATTCTCCAATATATGGATCTCAATTTTCTAGACCAGAGGATGAACTTTTTGGACTTGGATCAATGGAATCAAATTTTTATGATCCAAGTGTAGATAAAGATATTGGAAAAAAAAGTGGTAAAGATATTACTGGTGGTGGTAATGTAATTGATAATATTATTGATAGACTTACAAAAGTTGCTTTAGATCGTGAAACTATAGCAAATGTACTAAGTGCATTTGGTGCTTATTTTAGTTACAAAGATAGACAAAAATTACAAAAAAAATTAGAAAATGAATATAACAAACAACAAGGACAAATAGCTGCTAAAGCACAACAATATAGAACACCAGAGGGAAGAGCATCTTTAGCTGGATTCAAAACAACTCCAGCTAGAACTAAAAGTCAAATAGTGTCTAGACCAGGTCAAATGGGTGGTGGCATTTTAAATTCAAGAGTGGGTTATCAAATGGGAGGAATAGATGCACTACCAATGAATTATGGTCAACCATTACAAGTTAATCAACAACAGCAACCTATGTTTACTACAACAGGTAATGCTGCATCTAGTGATTTATTAAATTACGGTCAAACACCTTTAACAATGACTGGTGGTGGAATATCTAGACTTGGTATGCAAGAAGGTGGATATCAAATGGGAACACCAATGAATTCTTTAAATCCATTAGAACCACTTACGACTACAGGTATTAATAGTGGTCTTGGGGGATTTAGATATGGTTACGCTAAAGGAACTAAAGGAACTAAAAGAATTCCTAAAAGAATTCCTATAAGAAGAAACAAAGCAGGAATCAAAGAATTAGATTTTAGGCCATCTGGTGGATTTGTTCCTCCAATTGGTATAAAAGAAAAAGCAGATGACATACCTGCAATGTTATCTAATAATGAATTTGTATTTACTGCTGATGCTGTAAGAGGAGCAGGAAAAGGCGATGTAAAAAAGGGAGCTAAAAGAATGTATGCTTTAATGAAACAATTAGAAGCTGGAGGGATAGTTTAATGTATTCGGTTGAACGAAAAAAATATCAATCAGGAACGCAAGGTTATAAAGCACCTTTTTTATATCCTTTATCAGAAAATATTGGAGATATTTTAGCTGGTTACTTACCAACACCAGGGCAAGAATTACCACAAGGAATTTTTCCTCAAGTAGCAGCTGTAAATCCTTTTATTCAAGCAGCTCAACAAAGAACTGCAGAACAAGCCGGTTTAGGTGCAATACAATTTGATCCTAACACTGGAGAAGTAGTTTCTATAGGACCAGGAACTGGTATAGCAGCTTATGAACCTTATTTAGCTTTAGCAGAACAATTATTAGAACCAGGATCTCAATATCAACAATACATGTCTCCATATCAACAAGAAGTTATTGATGCCACAGAAAGATTATTACAAGAACAAAGAGCATCTGGAAGATCGCAGCTAGCAGCTAATGCTATTCAACAAGGAGCTTATGGTGGTGGTAGACAAGGTGTAGCAGAAGCTGAATATGAAAGACAACGTGATATTTATGATGCAAACTTACTTGCTGGATTAAGACAACAAGGTTTACAACAAGCTTTAAATTTACAACAAACAGCTCTTGGTAATTTAAGTGCTTTTCCTACACTGCAGTCTCAACTACAAAGAGGTGTGACTTCAGAACTTGGAACAAGTGGAGCAGGAGCACAACAATTTTCACAAAATGTTCTTGATATTGGACAACAAGGAGAGTTTTTTAAATTAAATTATCCTTTCCAACAACTTCAACAAGCAACTAATATATTTGGAGGTTTAGCTGGATCCTCTCCAGGTGTTATAACACAACCAATGGTTACAAGTCCTGGTTTAACTGCAGCTCAAACTTTTGCAGGAATATATGGAGGAATGACTCCAAGACAAGATACATCAAGAAATTTATTTTCTCCTCTTGCTAATTTATATACAAATAGACCAGCCGAAGCTGCTAATGGTGGTTTAATGAGTTTATTAAAAAGATAACATGTCTATTATTTTAAAAAGACCTATGTTTAGAACTGGTGGAACAGTTAATAGACAAAATTTTCAAACAGGGACAAATAGTTTACTTAATTTTTTAATGAGTAATGCTGTTGATAGTGATGAAAATAGTACTACAGGAGAAAAAAAAGATACTAGACCAATAGATATGACTAGGCAAGCTGCAGCAAAAGCTTATTCAGATCAAATATATAAACAATCTGCACCAACATACAGGGAACAAGTTTTAGATTTTTTGACTGCATTTGGAGCTTCTGGAGCACCACCTACAGAATATCAAGACATTGGAAGTGCCATTGCAAAAACTTCAAAATTGTTTGGTGAAACATTTAATCCAAAGGAACAAGCAGCTAGGAAATTATCTACACAAGCATATATTGCTGGATTAAAAGGAGTTTCTCCTGAAAAACTTTTAGAATATCAAAAAATGGCAAACGATTTAGTTAAATCTGGACAATTTAAAAATTATGAAGAAGCTGTGAATTATGTAATTAAAAGACAACTTGAAGGTAAATTACCAGATCCAATTATTGAAATTAGAAAATCAGTCAGAGATAAAAACAAAACATATAATGAAATAGAAGTAGAATCAGAATCTAAATTTTATGTAGCTGCGAATAAAAATCCTAAATTAAGGTTAGAAGTTGGTTCTTTATATCAAGGAGTTATACCTGTAGATGAATTCGATGCAATTGATAATAATTCTTTTCAATTAAAACCTGGTAAACAGCCTAAATATAAACCAGGTCAAATATTTTTAAATCCTTATAATGATGGTTTATATTATGTTACAAAAGATCCAACAACACAAAAAACAATATTAAAATTTAGTCAAAAATTTACTGATTATAAATAGGAGGATTGTATGGATGAATTCCTTCTAGAAGAAACTCAACCAGAAAAAGTAAAAATAGAAGAAAAGAAAAAAGAACCAAAATCTTTTGATGAGTTTGGTAACACTGTAGAAACAATAACACCAGAATCTGATGAGTATACTTATATACAACCAGATCCTGTTTTACCAAAACCAGAAAAAAAAATATTAAAAATACCTTCTGGCGAAGTAAAAATACAAGCAGATGGTTTTTACAGATTAGGTAAACTTGGTGAACGCATTTATAAAAAAGCCACAGATCAACCAGTACCAGAAATAGAACCTGAAAATTCTTTTACTATTTTTGAAACAGGGGTAGCAGGAATTATTGATGGTACTTTAAAAACATTAAGGGGAGGTTACACACTTACTGGAGAATTAGTTGACGCTTTAAGGGATGAAGGTTTACCAGTTGATAAGGGATTAGCTGCTAGATTAGAAAAACAATTCAATGATAGTGTTTTAGGTAAAGTTCAAAAAGGGGCAGAGGAAGTTGCATTTACAGATGGAGTCGGTAAAATAATGTCTGGTTTTACACAACTGTATACAGCAGGACGTGCTTTCGGAGGACTAAGTTTAAAACTAACTCAAAAAGCAAAAGATATTACTAATAATTATATAACAGCTGCAAAAAGCAATAGACTCATTGTTCCAAATAAAAATATAACCAGAGCTATTGAAAAAGCAAAAAGTCTTAATGAATTAACAACAACACAAAAATTTATTGCAGTTGGTGTAGGTGGAGGATTAGGAGCTGGTTTAGTTGTTGACGCAGAAGATATAGGAGTATTAGGTGAAGTTCCAATACTTCAAGAATTATTTGGCAATAGATTACCTGTATTAGATAGAATTCCAAGAGAAGACGCTCAAGATGATGCAACAAGAAAATTATTAAATAGATTTAAAGTAGGAACAGAACAAGGATTAATTTCAATTCCATTTGCATATGGACTTGGAGTTCTTTCAAAGAAACTAGCAACTCAAGGTGATTCATTAGCAACTAGTGATAGTCAATTAGACAGATGGATTGATAAATACATAAGAGCTCCTTTTCAACCTAGAGGAAAAAAACCAGAAGTTATGTTTGAAGCTATGAAACGAACTGAAGGAGAAATAGAATCTGCTGCAATAACTGCAAAAGATTTAATTACAGATATTGATAAAAGTTTATATAGAATTGTAAAAGAAACTGGTTTATCTGCTAAAAGTCCTGAAATAAAAAAAGTTATTGGCAAAATGGATGAAATTTTAATGACTCAGGATGACGTCGTTAGAAATGGAAAACTTCAATTTAAAGGATTTACTGCTAACACAATAAGTCAATTTAAAAATTATGTAGATGAATTAGGTTTAACTGGTGCGCAAGCGGATGATTTATTATCTAATATTATAAATATTAGAAATCAATTTAATGTTTTTAAAAATGGATTACTAAACAGTGATAATCTTTTAATTGGATCTAAAGAATTTAATCAAATTATGACAGACAGAATGAGAAGATTATTTAATTCTGAATACAGAATACTTACAGAAAAAGGTATTCTTCCGTGGAATAATTATAAACCAACTAAAGATAATATTGAAGCAGTAAAACAAGTTATAGATAGATACGCAAAATCAAATAATACCAAGTTAACAGAATCTGAGTTAGAAGACGTTGTTGGAGATATTCTTAAAAATGTAAGAATGAATGAAATAACAAAAACTCCAGAATTTTTTTTAACAAAAACAAGTTTATTAGATGATGCACAGACTCAATTAATAAATATTGCTGATAATATGGTTGGACAAAAATTTAAACCAACAGATTTAGTTAAAACAAAAGCAGATTTAAAATCTTTTGAAAGATTGTTTGGACTAAAAAGAGATATTAGAAATAGTATAATTAATGTTACTAATGATTTAGCAACATTAGTTGCTAAAGATAAATTTTATTCTAACATTTTAAAAATAAATGATGATTTAATAAAAGAAGGTAAAACAGGAATAATATATCCAACAAGGTTACAAGCTGTTAACAGTGGTTTAAAGTATGATGATATAATTACTAACAAAAATGGTTTACAAATTAAATCTCCACTAGGAGATATGATTTATTCAAATCCATTAAATGGAAAATTTACATCTAAAACTTTACAAGATGCTCTTAATTTTAATGAATATATATTGTTTGATGAGTTTATAAAAAAAGCTTGGTATTCACATTTTATGTTAATGCCAAAAGGTTTAACACAAATAGCTAAAACAATTTTATCACCAATAACTCATGCTAGAAATTTTACTGCTAACACTGTTTTTACTGCAGGATTAGGTAATGCCTTCAAAGATCCTAGAAAAGTTTTTTCCAATTTTATTCAATCTTTTAATACAATACAACCACAACTTTTGTACAAAAACGCTCCTAAAGATCAAGCTTTGTACAAATTTTTAAGAGAAAGAAATGTGGTTTCATCAAGTGTAACACAACAAGAATTAAAAGGACTTTTAGATGACATAAGTAAAGGAGGAGACGTTTATCAAAAATTTTTTTCAAAATTTGGTAAAATACCACAAAAAATTTATGATGTTATGGGTGACATGTATTTAGCTGAAGACGACATCTGGAAAGTATACAATTTTTTATCTGAAGTAGATAACTATAAAGGTGCTTATCAAACAGCTTTAAAAGCAGGAAAAATTAAATCAATGCCTTCAGATTTAGAAATAGCAAATAAAGCTGCTGAAATTATAAATAAAGTTATTCCAAACTATAACTATGTTGGAGATTTTTTTAAATCATTAAGAAGAATTCCTTTTATTGGAAATTTTATAGCTTGGCCTATTTCTGTAATTAGAAGCGGATATAACACAGCAGAATTAGTCTTAAGAGAAATGTCTAACCCAGTTCTTAAGAATTTAGGTGTAAAAAGAGCAATTACTTTTGGAGGAACAACTGCTGTTGCAGTGCCTACAATAACTGAAATATTAAGAAATTTATATGGTATAACAAAAGATCAAGTTGCTGCCATAAGACAATTTGTTCCTGAATATTCAAAAGACAATATTATTTTTGCTTACAGAGATAAAGAAGGAAACTTAAAATATGCAGACGCTAGCAATGCTTTTGTTTATGATACTTTTACTCAACCATTTACATCAATAGTTGCAAATGTAGAAAATCAAAGAGTTTTTAATCCTAACGATCCATTAATGGTTGGATTATTTAATGGAGCAGTAAAAAGTGTTGGTAAATTTTTATCTCCATTTATTGATAATGCAATATTTTATGAAACTGTAATTTCATTATGGTTAAGAGATGGAGTAACAAAAGAAGGAACAAGAATTTGGAATCCAGAAGATTCACTAGGAGACAAAGTTTCTAAAGGTGCAATTTGGGGAATAGAACAAGTAGCTCCTTTTAGTTACGCAGGTTTAAATAGATTACAAAAAGCAGTTAGAGAAG
>Ga0172372_10011523_pt1:0-7500 | contig 11223 bp, 4 predicted proteins | sample LakKiv5m_2_FD_114544 | JGI IMG/M metagenome (GOLD analysis project Ga0172372, IMG submission 114544) | Freshwater microbial communities from Kabuno Bay, South-Kivu, Congo - kab_092012_9.5m | ecosystem: Environmental > Aquatic > Freshwater > Lake | place: Democratic Republic of the Congo... | reverse complement strand
ACAGACTGACGCCTGCCCAATGCTGGAAGGTCAAGAGGAGGGGTTAGCGCAAGCGAAGCTCCGAGTTGAAGCCCCAGTGAATGGCGGCCGTAACTATGACGGTCCTAAGGTAGCGAAATTCCTTGTCGGGTAAGTTCCGACCCGCACGAAAGGCGTAATGATATGGGCACTGTCTCAACAGCATGCTCGGCGAATTTGTAGCTGTGGTGAAGATGCCACGTTCCCGCATCAAGACGGAAAGACCCCGTGAACCTTTACTATAGCCTGATATTGAGGCTTGTTCTGTAGTGCGTAGCATAGGTGGGAGACGTCGATGCCCGGCTTTCGGGTCGGGTGGAGTCATCAGTGAAATACCACTCTCTGCTGGATAGGTCTCTAACACGACGCAGTAATCCTGGTCGTAGACAGTGTCAGGTGGGTAGTTTGGCTGGGGCGGTCTCCTCCAAAAAGGTAACGGAGGAGCACGATGGTGCACTCAGTGCGGTTAGCAATCGCACGTAGAGCGTAAGGGTATAAGTGCGCCTGACTGCAAGTGATATAGCACAAGCAGGTACGAAAGTAGGTCCTAGTGATCCGGCGGATTCCGAGTGGAAGGGCCGTCGCTCATCAGATAAAAGGTACTCCGGGGATAACAGGCTGATCTCCCCCAAGAGTTCATATCGACGGGGAGGTTTGGCACCTCGATGTCGGCTCATCGCATCCTGGGGCTGAAGGAGGTCCCAAGGGTATGGCTGTTCGCCATTTAAAGCGGTACGCGAGCTGGGTTTAGACCGTCGTGAGACAGGTCGGTCCCTATCTGATGTGGGTGTAGGATGATTGCGGAGGTTTGCCCCTAGTACGAGAGGATTGGGGTGGACGGTCCTCTGGTGTTCCAGTTGTAACGCTAGTTGCAGCGCTGGGTAGCTAAGACCGGAACGGATAAGCGCTGAATGCATCTAAGCGCGAAGCCTTCTCCAAAACTAGTCATCCCAACGAGTCCCCTGGTAGACCACCAGGTTGATAGGCCGGCGGTGTAAGCGTGGTAACACGTTTAGCTTACCGGTACTAATCGGACCATCGGCTTGATCACCTTCCTCCAATCGGCGGTCGCATTCGTGCGACGCGACGATCGGGAGAGGGTTCTCCTGATCACAGCCTCGTTCTCGAGCCATTCACCTGTGCCTCACTCGCCGACGCGGCCCCGCGTCGGCGAGTACCGCACACTCGCAAGCGTCAAGTCGCAGGCGAGAATCGAACTCCGGGTGATCATAGATTTCTGGCCATACCCGTTCCCATTCCGAACACGGTCGTCAAGCAGGAATCGCCGATGATATTGCTATGCGAGAAAGTAGGTCATCGCCCGGGCCTCACAAGCAGCCCGCGCCAATCTGGCGCGGGCTGCTGTCTTTCCCAGCCATGCTTTGTCTGGCGTGGCACACATGACGGGACACAGCGCACGTTCGCTTGGCTGCAGCCCTTGCTCAGTCGCCGAGTTTGGCGGGCTTGCACCCGGAGCTGCGTAAGTCCTTCTCAGTTCGCCGGTCCTACGCGGTCCCCCAGACTCGCACGGCGCCCGGCTTGAGCCGGCCCGGATCGAAGGTCGCGCACCAAATCGAGCCCCAAGTCAGGTCAATGGCCAGACCAGTGGTCAGTTCAGTTGTCAGGCTCGATGCGGACGGGTCGATGTCCGCCGGCTTGGATTCCACGACAGCTGGCAGTCCCTATGGTGCTCCTACTTGCTGCTTGGGCGCCAGCAACGACTGGCCACACACGACTGGCCACACACGACTGGCCACTGTGCCTAGGCTCAACCCGTCTCTCGCAACGCCTCTACGGCAAGTCCTCATCGCCGTCGGGGCGCTCGATAGCGAGTTGCCTTGAAACGAATTCTCATCGTATTCCTGGCTGCGACCTTGGATCCATGTGGCTCTAGCGAAACGGCCAGATCGAGGGTCGCGCTTGGCCACCTTGGTCGCGGCTCACGTGCGCATGGCGATGATCACAAAGGTTGGGGTTCCGGCTCCCATCGGCACCGCGGCAATCATCGGTCTCCAAGTGCCTCCACGGGCCCCGGTACATCCTCTCCCGTCCTCGGGCGGGTGCCCAACCACGAGACCAAAGCCAGGCGTTCGTCTTGATCCGCCAAATGCAAGGCCGAACCTGCGTGCTGCTCAGTAGCGCCGGACTACTCCGACGACGACGCCTCTGATCTCGAGCGAGTCGGGGTAGATCGGTTGCATGCTGGCATTGGCGGGTTGCAGGCGTACGCGTCCGCCCTCTTGGTAGTAGCGCTTGAGGGTGGCTTCTTCGTCGGGCAGCACGGCCACGACCGTTTCGCCGTTGCGCGCGGTGTCGCGGCGCTCGACCAAGACGATATCGCCGTCCCTAATGCCATCCTCGATCATGGACAGGCCTTTCACGCGCAAGGCGTAGCAGTCGCGTCCCGGCGGCACCAAGTCGGCCAGATCGATTTCCTCCGGAGTCTCGAGCGCCTCGATGGGGTTGCCGGCGGCGATGCGTCCAAGCAGCGGCAAGCGCGTGGAGCCCGCCATGGCCGAGGCGCGGATCTGCATGCCACGACTCTTGTTCTTGGCGAAGCGCTCCATGACGCCCTTCTTGCGCAGTTCCTCGATGTGGCCGAAAACGGTCACCTTGTTGATGCCGAAGTGCGAGGCCACTTCCTCGAGCGTGGGGGAGACCTTGTGGGTCTTCGAGTACTGCTCGTAGAAGTCGAGGATGTCCCTTTGGCGGCGCGTGAGCGGTGCGTTGGTCATGCTGCGTACAGGATCGGCTGTGGGGGTCGTGTGCGTGCACGCGACCCGGGTCTTGAGGGTCCCTGAGAGGGCGATGGATTGAGGTGTTGCGATCGAGGCCGTTGCTGCTTGCCGCTGCGCGGAGCTTGGATCATGCCAAGCAGCGTCCTTCGATTGCAGTGGCTGGAATTCGACTTGGGGTTGGAATTCCCGCTGGTTCTCTGGCTGCTTGCTTGGCGAGTGGATCGCCGATCCCGGCCTAATGTACTTCCCTGCTTGGATTGCAGAGGTGTCGGCCGGGTTTGGCTGTCCATCCCCTGCGAGGCTCTGACTCCGAGAGGCTTGGAGCCGCGCAGCTTGATACGAGCGGCCGCCAGCCGGAGGGCAGCTTGTCGCGTGACAATGCGCCTCATGTCGGTGGGCTGCTGTGATGGCCCTCTCGACTCTCCACTCAAAAGAGAAAGGTGGACACCACCGCGAGCGTGGCGGCGAACACGGCGAGGAAGTCGGTACGAAGGGTGTCGATGATGCGGGTCATGGTGGGCTCCTTTTCCGGTTTGGCTTGAAGGTCGTTGCGGTGGTCTCGCTGCTGCTAGTCGTCGGCGCCTGCGCCTGCTGTCTCGTCGTCGTATCTGTCTCGTCGTCGTAGCCGTCTCGTCGCAGGTGTCTCGTCGCAGGTGTCTCGTCGTCGCAGGTGTCTTTCGTGTCGAGCGCCACTGCCGGTCCCAGCCCGCGGGGTTCAGTCCACCCGGGTTCAGTCCACCCGGGTTCAGTCCACCCGTGGGTTGTGCCGGCTGTTGCTAGATCCAGGTGATGTCGGCCTGTGGCGCTCGACCCGAACGACACGCGAACTATAGCCGCGTGTCGCTGGGCTAACAAGTGGCGAAAGCTGTTGGGATGGGGTATGCCGTAAAGTACTATCTAGTTTGAAGATAGCGTGTTCTGCGACGACCGGGGCCCGTCCATTGAGGGTTGCACGGTTAGGGTTCGGGTCTGGTCTGCACCCTGCGCCTCACTTGCGACGCCGGCCCACCCTCGCAGGTTTGATCGAGTGCACCTGATTCCGTCGTGCAGCTCGTGCGAGTCTCCTCTTCGTTCTCTCCGGCATCGTCTACACTCGTCCCTTGTTGCACGGCGCCGTCGACACGCTTGACCTGCATCGCCACCAGTTGCCCTTCGGCCTGCGGCAGGTGCCCTTCTTCCGCTTCGATGTGGTCGTCGTCGGCGGGGGAGTTGCAGGCGGAGCAGCTGCCTTGGCGGCTGCCAATGCCGGGGCGACTGTGGCTGTCGTCCTGAAGGGCGAGGCCAAGGACAGCAACACGCACTGGGCCGCCGGTGGCATCGCCAGCGTGCTGGAGGCTCCCGATACCTTCCAAGCGCACATCGCCGACACCTTGGCCGTCGGCTGCGGCTTGTCCGATCGCGAGGCGGTCGAGCGGGTCGTGCGTGGCGGTCCGGCAGCCATCGACTGGCTGCTCGCCCTAGGTGCGCAGTTCGATCGTCGCGCCGATGGTGCGCTGGCGGTTTCGCTCGAGGGCGGCCACAGCCATGCCCGCGTGGCGCACGCCAACGGCGACGCGACCGGCATGGAGATCCAGCGCACGCTGGCCGCCGCGTTGGCTTCGCACCCCTTGGTCGAGGTCTTCCCGCACACCTTCGCCGTCGATGTCCTCACCGAGCGCGATGGACGCGCCGGCGGGATCTTGGCCCTTGACGCTCGTGGACGGCGCATCGCCTTCTGCGCCGCCCAAGTCGTGCTCGCCACGGGCGGCGCCGGCCAGCTCTACCGCGAGACGACCAACCCCGACATCGCCACGGGCGATGGTGTCGCCATGGCGCTGCGCGCGGGCGCCGCTCTGCGCGACATGGAGTTCGTGCAGTTCCATCCGACCTGCCTCTACATCGCTGGCGCGGCGCGCGCCCTGGTCAGCGAGGTGGTGCGCGGTCATGGCGGGGTGCTGGTCGATCGGCACGGCGTGCGCTTCATGCACGAGTCCCATCCCGACGCTGAACTGGCGCCGCGCGATGTCGTGTCGCGCGCGGTGGCCGCTCGCATGGCGCAGACCGGCGACACCAGCGTCTACCTCGACTTGTCGCAGGTCGATGGAGACGCCCACGAGCTGTTCCCGGGCGTCTCGCGGATCTGTCGTTTCTTCGGGATCGACATCGCCAAGGACCCGGTGCCCGTCCGACCGGGTTGCCACTACCTCGTCGGTGGCGTCGCCACGGACTTGGACGGCCGCACCGGCGTGCGCGGGTTGTGGGCGGTGGGCGAATGCGCCAGCACCGGGCTGCACGGGGCGAATCGCATGGGCAGCAACTCGCTGCTCGAAGGGCTCGTGCTCGGCCTGCACGCTGGACGCGCGGCCGCCAGCGAGTCTTCTCGCGATGTCGACCCGCGCGCGCTCGTCTCCAGCGGCCCGGAGCGCGACTTCCGCGTCCCGCCGGGTGTGCAGTTCAACACCCAAGACGTGGTCTATGCGCTCAAGTCGTTGATGTGGCGCCAAGTCGGCGTCGAACGCGACGGCGCGGAGCTCTCCGATGCGCTCGCGAAGGTCCACTTCTGGGCACAGGCCGCCTCGCGCGCCGGCGACGGCGGAGCGCGCGCGTTGGAACTGGTCAACATGCTGACGGTCGCGCGGGCCATCGTGTTGTCGGCGCTGCACAGGCGCGAATCGCGCGGCACGCACCATCGGCGCGACCACCTCCAGCGCGCGGAGCCTTGCCACACGCTGCTGCGGCCCGCCATCGAGCAGGGCATGCTCGCGCGGTTGTACTTGACCCACGAGCCCGTGCGCCTCGCCGCCGGCGCTCCTTCCGCGTGAAGTCGTTCGTCGCTCTGCGAACGGCCTTCGGCTTGCAGCGCATGGACTCGCGCGCTCGCACGCAGCAACCTGCGCTCCCACATCCCTTGGCCCTTCGTTCGATCATGATCCACGCCACCGCATGAGCCGTCCGCCCAGTCCCACCGCCCGTCCGCGCGAACGCATCTTGTGCGTTGGCGTGCGCCATCCCGAAGCCGGCGACATGGACGAGGACTTGTCGGAGGCCGAAGGCCTGGTGGCGGCTGCGGACGCCGATGTCGTGGGCGAGGGCATCCTGCAGAAGAAGCAGCGCCCCGATCCGGCCACGCTCTTCGGCAGCGGCAAGGTCGCCGAGATCAAGCACGAGCTCGAGCGTTTGTCCCCCGACGCGGTGGTGGTCGACAACGACTTGACGCCGGCGCAGGGCCGCAACCTGGAGAAGGCCTGGGGCGTGCGCATCATCGACCGCAGCGAGCTGATCCTCGATATCTTCGCGCGTCGCGCGCGCACGCGGCAGGCGCGCCTGCAGGTCGAGCTGGCGCAGAACCAGTACCTCGCGCCGCGCTTGCGGCGCATGTGGACGCACTTGGAGCGCATGGAGGGCGCGATCGGCGCGCGCGGCCCGGGCGAGACCCAGCTCGAGAGCGACAAGCGCCTCGTCAAGCGCCGCATCCAAGACCTGCGCGAGGAACTGGCCGAGATCGAGCGCCGCAAGCAACGCGAGGTGCGCACGCGCAGCGACATCTACACGGTGGGGCTCGTGGGGTACACCAACGCGGGCAAGTCGACCCTGCTCAACGCGTTGACCGGCTCCGACGAGCTGGTGGCCGACATGTTGTTCGCCACGCTGGACACGCGCACGCGCCAGTGGCGCCTGAAGGACGGTCGCACGGTGCTCTTGTCGGACACCGTCGGGTTCCTGCGGCGACTGCCGCACCATCTGGTCGCGTCCTTCCACGCCACTCTCGAGGAGACGCTCGAGGCGGACCTGTTGCTGCATGTCGTCGACGCCTCGCATCCCGAGGCGAGCGTGCAGATGCAGGCGGTCGACACGGTGCTGGGGCAGTTGTCGGCCTCCACGCGCGCCGAGATCTTGGTCTTGAACAAGATCGACCGCGTGTCCGATCCGCTGCAGCTGCACTGGCTGGTCGCCGAGCGCAAGGAGGACTCCGTCTGGGTCAGCGCCCACACCGGCGCCGGGCTCGAGCGCCTCGATGCCATGGTCGCCAACCGCCTCGATCGCCGCAGTGTGCTGGTCGAGATCAGCATGCCCGCCGGGGACGGCCGCCTCGACGCCGCCATCCGCAAGCTGTGCCGCCCGCTCGAAGAGCGCTACGACGAGCTCGACGGCGTGCGCACGCTGCGCGTGATGCTGACCGACGGAGCGCTGGGCAACCTGCGCCGCGGCGCCGGCCCCGAGGTGCGCTTCGAAATCCTCAACGCCGCGCGCGAAAGCCTCGCGCCCTAGGCGCAACCACTCAGATGTGCGGGCGCTTGCCAAGCGCGAACCACAGCAGTGGTCTGCGACGCATCCTGCTTTGGCGCGCATGAACCGAGAGCAGGCCAAGCCTTCTCCGCCTCCATGTCGCCACCCGGCGACGTACATGTGCCGGCTGAGCGGCGCCGATTACCGCCAGGCAATGCCCGGCGGAGCCTGTGCTGGTGCGCCCGTCGCGGGAACGAACAGAACCTGCGCCGAACCCTGACTGCCGCTCGCTAGCATCTAGGCACAAGGCCTCCCAACCCGCCATTCGGGCCAGCGTTGGGCGCACCACAGCTGAGTCGAGCCATGCCCTCCCCTACACCTGATACGAGCGCGGACGAGCTTTACGCGCGCTACTTGACGCTGCAGGACCATGCCGCGGCTCCGTCCTTCGAGTCGTGGTGCGCGCAGCACGCGGCCCAGGCCACGCAGTTGCGCGCGCTGCATGCGCAGTACGGTCAGTGGAAGTCGATTTTCGAGC
>Ga0172372_10011522_pt1 | contig 11224 bp, 8 predicted proteins | sample LakKiv5m_2_FD_114544 | JGI IMG/M metagenome (GOLD analysis project Ga0172372, IMG submission 114544) | Freshwater microbial communities from Kabuno Bay, South-Kivu, Congo - kab_092012_9.5m | ecosystem: Environmental > Aquatic > Freshwater > Lake | place: Democratic Republic of the Congo... | reverse complement strand
TAGGCCGAACTCTGCACGAAGTGTTCGCCGACCTCGGCGGCCGCGACCAGCACGCACGCCAGCAGGGCTACCACCAACCCCAGCCACACTCCGGGGTCGGTGCCGTCGACGAGCCGCACCACGGCGAGTCCGGCCATGGCGGGCAACAGCAGTCGGACGGCGGTGAGCGAGGTCGCCGACGGAACCAGCACCGCCAGCAGCACGATGCCCCACGCCCCCCACAGCGCCGAGATGGCGACGATGCGCAGCGAATCCGGCCAAACATCGAGCGAGCCGACGACCGTCAGCACCGTCACCAACGTGGACGCCGCGACGACGCGCGCGACGATCGCGAGGGTTGACCGGGCGACACGGTCGGTGACCGGCGCATCGGTTGCCCGGTTCGGGTCGGACTCTTCGTTCATCCGCCCCACACAGTTGTTCATCTCGGGCGAGTTCTCCAATTGTGCCGACCGCGAATCCTCCTGCTACGAAAGAAACGTCACGACGTGACCGAGCGGGAAGGAGAGGGGTGATGAGTCGAATGTTCGTTGGCACGTTGCGGTACGCCGAGTTCGGCTCGTGGGCATGAGCGCATCCCTCGCCTCGTCGGTTCTGGTGGGTGGCATGTCGTGTGGCATCGGAAGCCTGCCCCATCGCGACGCCCGCGAGGCCGCGATCGATTCGCTGGCCCACACGCCGGGACTCGCCACGATTCCGTCGTTGCCCCGTCGCTCACCCGCCGAGGACATGATCGCCCAGGCCGTGGTGGGCATCCGCGGAATCAGCCTCGGTCAGTACGGATCATCGATGATCGACGTGGCCAGCATCGATCCGTTCGCGCCGGTGGTCACCGATCTCGAGCACGACGCCTACGTCGGTCTGCGCACCTTCCTCGACGTCGCCGAGGGTCGCACCACCCCGGTGAAGTGGCAGTTCACCGGGCCGGTCACGTTGGGACGGGCGCTCATGCGGGCCGGTGTCCCGATGCACGACGCGTTCGACGTGGCGGTGCGCGCCGTTCGTCACCACATGCGTTCCATCACCGACGAGGTGCACCGCCGTCTGCCCGATGCGCCCCAGGTGGTGTTCGTCGACGAACCCGATCTCGACGATCTCGACGACGACACCTTTCCGATCGCTCCCGACACGGCGATCGATCTGATGTCCGGGGCGCTGGCGGCGATCGAGCGCGACGTGGTCGTCGGACTGCATTCGTGCTCGTCGGTTTCGTTGCGGTCGCTCGTCGCGGCCGGTCCCGAGGTCCTGAGCGTTCCGGTGGCGATGGTCGACGGCAGTGCCGCCAACGCCGCGGTGTTGTCGGGCTTCATGGAATCCGGCGGATTCGTGGCGTGGGGTGTCGTGCCCACCGATGGCCCGATGATGGCCGGTGCCGATCGTTGGTGGAGGAAACTCGCCGATCTTTGGTGCGAGTTGGTGCAACACGGTTGCGACGCCAAGTTGTTGCGCGAGCGAGCGTTGGTCACCCCGGCCTGTGGTCTGGCCGTGCACGACGTGGCCGCCGCCGGAGCGATCTTCGAGCAGGTGCGCGACATCGCCGAGCGGGTACGCACCCAGGCTCTCGCCACTCGGTTCACGCTCGGCGCCTGACGACGCGGACGACGCGCGACGTCGCGGTACGTCGCGGACGAAGCGGGACGTCGCGGGTTACCGTTGGGGCCGGGCTCCGACGCACTCCCGGCATCTACGATTCGTGACGTGAGCGACGACGACGCCGAGCGGATCCAGCACCTGCGGGCGCTCATCGATCGTCATCGCCGCCTCTACTTCACCCTCGCCGAACCCGAGATCGCCGACGCCGAGTACGACCTGTTGGTGCGCGAACTCGAGGCTCTCGAAGCCGCGCGTCCCGACCTCGCCAGTCCCGACTCACCCACCCTCGCCGTGGGAGGCGAGATCGGCGACGCGTTCGCTCCGGTCGAACATCGCGTCCCCATGACCAGTCTCGACAACGCCATGGATCGCGACGAACTGCTGGCGTGGGGCGAACGCGTGACCAAGGGACTGGACGACGGCGAGACGGTGCGATTCACCTGCGAACTGAAGATCGACGGCCTCGCCGTGAGCCTCCGCTACGAGAAGGGCCGCCTCGTGCAGGCCGCCACCCGTGGCGACGGACGCGTGGGAGAAGACGTCACCGCCAACGTGGCCACCATCGCCGCGGTGCCGAAGGCGTTGCCGGCATCGTCTCCCGAAGTGCTCGAAGTGAGGGGCGAGGTGTACCTGCCCATCGAGGCCTTCGAGCGTCTGCGCGCGGCCAAGGAGGCCGAGAATCTCGAACGCGTGGCCGCCGGACGCAAGCCCGATCCGGTGCCGGTGAACCCGCGCAACGCCGGAGCGGGAAGTCTGCGGCAGAAGGATTCGACGGTCACCGCGTCGCGTGGCCTGTCGTTCTGGTCGTACCAACTGGGCGAAGTGGTCGGCGGTCCCGACTTCACCTCGCACCACGACACCCTCGCGTACCTGCGCGACGCCGGGTTTCCCGTCAATCCCGCCACGTCCATCGTCGACTCGCTCGACGAAGTGACGACGTTCTGCGAGCGATGGCAGGCCGATCGCCACACCATCGGTTACGAGATCGACGGCGTGGTGGTGAAGGTCGACGATCTCGCCCAGCGCGAGCGACTCGGCTTCACCGCGCGAGCACCGCGGTGGGCCATCGCCTTCAAGTTCCCGCCCGAGGAACGCACGACGGTGCTCCGCGACATCCAGGTGTCGATCGGTCGCACCGGACGCGCCACGCCGTTCGCCGTGCTCGAGCCGGTGTTCGTCGGCGGATCCACCGTCGGCATGGCCACGCTGCACAACGAGGATCAGGTGCAGGTGAAGGACGTGCGCCCCGGCGACACGGTGGTGGTGCGCAAGGCCGGCGACGTGATCCCCGAAGTGGTCGGACCAGTGCTCTCCATGCGGCCGAAGGGCTCGAAGCCCTGGAAGTTCCCCGTCACCTGCCCGTGCCCGCTGAAGAGCACCCTCGTGCGAGCCGAGGGCGAATCCGACACGCGTTGCGTGGAGTCCGCGTGTCCGCACCAGCGCGACCAGCGGATCATCTACTTCGCGTCGCGTGGCGCGATGGACATCGAGGGTCTCGGCGAGCGCACGGTCTTCCAGTTGTCCGACGCCGGGTTGGTGCAGGATCCCGGCGACATCTATTCGCTCGACGTCGAGAAGCTGCTCACGCTCGAGGGCTTCGGACAGTTGAGCGCCGAGAAGTTGCTGGCGGCCATCGACGGATCGAAGACGCGACCGTTGCCGAGAATCCTCACCGCCCTCGGCGTGAAGCATCTCGGTCCGTCGGCCTCCGAGGCGCTGGCATCGGCGTTCGGCTCGCTCGACGGCGTGATGAACGCGTCCGAGGACGACCTCTCGTCGGTCGACGGGGTGGGCGGCGTCATCGCCGCGTCGATTCGTCGTTGGTTCGACGATCCCGAGAATCGGGCGTTCATCGAGAAGTTGCGCGCCGCCGGAGTCGAGTTCGGGAAAGTCGAAACCTCCGATCTCCCGCAGGTTCTGGCCGGCAAGGCGGTGGTCGTCACCGGCACTCTCGACGGTTTCGATCGCGACGGCGCCGAGCGCGCCATCAAGCAACGGGGCGGCAAGAGTCCCGGCTCGGTGTCGAAGAAGACCTTTTGCGTGGTGCTCGGTCGCGAGCCCGGCGCGAGCAAGGTGTCGAAGGCCGAGGAACTGGGCGTGCCGACGATCGACGAAGACGGTTTTCGGCACCTGCTCGAGACCGGCGAACTGCCGCCTGGTTGATTTCGCGCCGCGCTTCCGACGACTCAGCGCACTCGACGCGGCGGTCCCACGCGAACCGTCACTCCGTCGGAGAACCGCACGTGGGGCTCCCCGGTGGGAGCGGGCAGACCGGCCGCGCGCACGAGATGGTCGTCGAGTTCGATCAGGTTCGCTTCGCGCAACGGCCACGGTTCGTGATCGACCGGGGCGTAGCGAACCCCGCCCCGGCGCGGCGAGTACAGGCCCCAGCGGGCGGTCAGGAACACGTCGAGGGCATCGGGTTCGATCGGCCGACCGGCCCGCACGACGATCCTCGTCGGTTCCGTGTGCTCCGGCCATCGTCGTTCGACGTGGGTGATCGTGGTGTCGTCCTCGCGACGATGGGACGTGCGACCCCAGCAGTACGGAAGGCGATAGGTGAGTCGGGCCACGACCGCGGGTAGCAGACGGTCGACGTCGAGTGAGAAGAACCACACGCCCGGCACGCCGTCGCGCTTCACGTACGTGCGCACGTTCACCTCGGAGAACGAGCCGAGATACGGAACACCCGGACCGCGTCCGAGCCCGATTCCTCTCATCGAGAACGGGATGAGGCCCACCCACGCGTCACCGTCGAAGGTGTCGATCTCGAGTTCGCGTGGCACGAGCGGACGCACCGTGTCGACGTCGAACCGCCAGTGCACGTAGGCGAGGTCGAGCCATTTCTGGCGCATCACCGCGAACCGAACGGGCGCGGGGCACGAGGTCGCGGGGATGCTCAGAGCACCTCGAACGACCACGAGAAGCTGCGCGACGCACCTCGTCCGTCCTCGATCTTCCAGAAGATCACCTGGACGTCGTGGACACCCTGCGAGTAGCGCTCGATCGGTGCGCCCTCCTGCGGTTCGAAGCGGATCAGCGAGTTGCCCTGGTCGTAGATCGCGGTCGGCGGGAAATCGAGTTGCTGGCCGGGCTCGGGCATGCCGCCCGCCACATCCTCCAGGCGCGTGGTGGGGATCTCGATTCCGTCGAGCACCAACACGGCCTCGTAGCCGTCGGCGAGATCGACGGAGATCTCGGTCTGCGACAGCACCTGACGGTCGTTCGGTGCCGGCGACACCGACACGATGGAATCGGGCAGGCCGAGAGCATCGCGACCCGTCGTGCCACCCATGAAGCCCAGCACGATCAGCAACAGTCCGATTCCGGCCACCAGGCTGACGACGAAAAGTTCTCTGTTCAGCGGTCGACGGGCTCGGATACGGCGAGGCACAGGCTCAGTCTTGCCCCTCGGAAAGACATTCACCCAGTGCGGGGCGCTGGTCACTCCGGGCGACTGTCACACGATCGCAACACACCGCTAGTTTCGCCTCCATGTCTCCGGGGGCCGACGACGATTCGAATCAGCCGACCCCCGACGTCGGCGACGGTGCATCGGTACCCCCGCCGCCTCCGCGGGTGGCCAACGACGACGAGTTGATCGACACCTCGGTCGACGGTCGCTTCCGGATCGAGCGGATCCTGTCGCCCTCCACCGCGTCCACGTTGTTCGCGGCCACCGACGGCCGCGACGGTTCCGAGGTGCTGTTGCGGGTGCACACTCCGCGCGTCTCGGTCGAGGCGGGCGATGAACTGCTGCAGCAGATCGGTGTCGTGTCCGAGATGCAACACCGTCACATCGCGCGGGTGCTCGGATTCGGTCGTTCGCGCATCGGCAACGCCCAGCGGGTCTGGGTGGCGACGGCCAAGCCGACGGCCGGCACCTTGCAGGACATGATCGACCGCGGGCGGCTACTCAGCCCGTCGCAGGCGCTCATGTTCGCCGTCGACGTGTGCAAGGCACTCGATCATGCTCATCGCCGTGGAGTCGCCCACCACGATCTGCGACCATCGGCGATCGGATTCGGCGACGATCAGCGCGCGGTGCTCACCGAACTCGGTGCCGCCTCGGTGGTGGCCGAGCGCGCGTGGGCCGATCCGTCCCGGGTCTCGCTCGAACGCGCCAGGTACTGCGCTCCCGAGCAGGCCCGCGGGGAAGCCTTCGACGAGAAGGCCGACGTGTTCGCTCTCGCTCTCGTCGTCAGCGAGGCCATCACCGGCGCGGTGCCCTTCCTCTCCGACTCGGCGGTCACCACGTTGTCGTCGCGCCTCGACAAGTTGTTCCCGGTGTCGGCCGATCTCGGTGCCTTGGCCTCGGTGCTCGAGAAGGCCGGTCGCAGCGATCCGGCCGAACGATCGAGCGCCGGAGAGATGGGTCGCGGGCTCGTGCAGGCGGCGTCGTCGATGCCACGACCGACTCCGCTGAATCTCGTCGCCGACCCGTCGGGATCCACGCTGCGACCCGAGGTTGCTCCGGTCGAGGCGTCGCCGGTCGTCGAGTCGGACGACCCCACCGGTGAGATCGCGATCCCCGGCGAGTTCACCGATCTTCGTCGCGGCAACACCGGTTCGATCCCCACGTCCGGGCTCACGATTCGCGACGGTGACGCACCGTCGAGATCGTCGACCACGGGTGGTGAGGCGCAACCACTCGTCGCGCGTTGGATCCTGGTCGCGGTGGCCGTGCTGGCTCTCGTCGTCGGTGGCTTCTTCGCGTACCGCGTGCTCACCGACGATGCTCATCAGGTTCCGGTACTCGCCGGCCTCGACGAGGGCACCGCCACCAACGCGGTCACCCAGTTCGACTGGGTGGTGCAGGTCACCGAGGAGGCGAGCAACGAGTATCCGCTCGGTCAGGTGATCCGCACCGAGCCGCCGGCGGGCGACGATCTCGACTCGGGCGGAACCATCACGTTCGTCATCTCCAGTGGGCCGCCGCCGGTACCGCTCGTCGACGTCACCGGCACCGATGCCGCATCGGCGGTGGCGCAGATCTCCGACGGCGGTCTGGTGGCCAACCAGATCCTCGAGTACAACGAGGACGTCGCGGTGGGCATCGTCACCCGCTGGGTGGTTCCGGCGCAGCCCAATCTGGTGGCCGGCGACGACGTGGTGGGCGGCACCACGGTCGACGTGTACGTGTCGCAGGGTCCCGAACCCCGTACGGTTCCGTTGCTGGTGGGTCTCTCGCTCGCCGACGCCCAGACTCAACTCGATGGACTGAAGCTCGTTCTCAACAAGGCCGACGACGTGTTCTCGATCGACATTCCGGCTGAATCGGTGGCGACGCAGATCCCCAATCCGGGCGACCTGCTCGAGCGTGGACTCGGCGTCACCGTGGCTCTGTCGAAGGGCCCCGACGTGGTGGCCGTGCCGGTCACGCAACGTCTCACCTTCGATCAGGTGAAGCAGGCGGTGCTGGACGCCGGACTCGCGGTGGGCAACGTCACGGGCAACACCCGAGGCGTGCTGATCTCGCTGTTCGCCAACGGTCAGCCGGTGGCCGCCGGACAGTTGATCCCGCGCGGCACCGCCGTCGACCTCGTGTATTTCGGCTGATCACGGCCTCGGAGCACCCGTCGCCGGCTTTCGCCCCTCGCGAAGCGTTGGCGTAGGGTCTCATCGGCTCGGATCCGAGGATCGCGGGCCGAACCCCCCGAATCCCTCGCCGCGTTGCGGCGACCGTGCAAAGGCAGGACATCACATGGGTGCACTCGACGGACGCGTTGCCATCATCACCGGAGCCGGTCGCGGACTCGGGCGCGAGCACGCGCTCCTCTTCGCCGCCGAAGGCGCCAAGGTCGTCGTGAACGACCTCGGTGGCGCCAACGACGGATCGGGCACCGATCAGACCCCGGCCGAGCAGACCGTCGCCGACATTCGCGCGATGGGCGCCGAAGCGATCGTCAACACCGACAACGTGGCCGATTGGGCCGGCGCCAAGCGGATGATCGATCAGGCCGTCGAACACTTCGGCGACGTCGACATCCTGGTGAACAACGCGGGCATCCTGCGCGACCGCGTGTTGGTGAACATGAGCGAGGCCGAGTGGGACGCGGTGATCGCGGTGCACCTGAAGGGTCACTTCGCGCCCACGCACCACGCGGCGGCCTACTGGCGCGAGCAGTCGAAGAACGGCGTCACCAAGCCGCGCAATCTCGTGCACACCTCCAGCACCTCCGGGTTGTTCTCGAACCCCGGTCAGGCCAACTACGGCGCCGCGAAGTCGGGCATCGCCACCTTCAGCCAGATCTGCGCCAAGGAACTCTCGCGCTACAACGTGAAGAGCAACGCCATCGCGCCGGCCGCCCGCACGCGTCTCACGCTGGCGACCCCGGGTCTCGAGGACGTGATGGCGGCCAAGGACGGGCAATTCGACATGTGGGATCCCGCCAACGTGAGCCCGCTGGTGTGCTACTTGTCGTCGGCGGCCTGCGAGTTCAGCGGCGAGACCTTCTTCGTCCAGGGGGGCCAGGTGACCCGCGTGCAGTCGTGGACCATGGCCGAGGAGATCAACCAGAACGATCGCTGGTCGGTCTCCGGACTCACCGAGGCGATGAAGAAGCTCGCCCCCAAGTCCTGAATCGTCCCGGTTCCGCAACGCGATGACACAGGAGTCGCGGCGCACCCTCAACCTCGATTCGGCGGGCGTCGACGAGGTCGCGGTCGTCCCGTGGCCCATCCTCCTGAAGCGGTGGTTGGGTCGGCGGGTGCCGATCGAACGTCACTGGGCCTTGCTGGTCGTCGTCCTGACGGCGCTCTTCACCGTCGGCTTCACGATCACCATCCTCGTGGTGTCGTTGCAAGAGATCGCCGACGAGTTCGGCTCGTCGGTGTCGGTGGTGTCGTGGAGCCTCACCGGTCCGATGCTCGCGTTCGGCGTGGTGGGTCCGGCCTACGGCAAGGCCGGCGACCTGTGGGGCCACAAGCGCGTCTTCGTGCTCGGCCTGCTCGGAGCGGGAATCTTCGCCGCGCTCACCGCCGTGGCGTGGAACGCCGCCTCGATGGTGGCCTTCCGGATCCTGTCGGCCACCGCGGGCGCGGCCACCGGTCCGGCCACCATGGCCTACATCAACCGCCTCTTCGCTCCCGAGGATCGCGTGCGACCGCTCAGCTACTGGAGTTTCGTGAACGCCGGAGCACCGGTTCTGGGCGTGGTGGCCGGCGCCCCCTTGGTCGAGGCCTTCGGCTGGCGGGCGATCTTCGCCGTTCAGGCGCCGCTCTGCGTGGTGGGAGTGGTGATCGCGCTGTGGTTGCTTCCCGACACCGAGCGCCTGCGCGACGTGCACTTCGACGTGGCCGGCACCGTGGCCCTCGGACTGGGTGCCACCAGCCTCCTGGCCGGCGTCAACCAAGGGCCGAAGTGGGGATGGAGCGATCCGCTCACGATCGCTCTGTTGGCGGGTGGAGTGGCGGCATTGGTGGCATTCGTGCAGATCGAGCGTCGGGTGCGCGACCCGCTGATGCCGATGCGCTGGGTGCGCACCCGGAACGTGGCCGTTCCGGTGATGTCGCAGACGCTCACCAACTTCGCGTACATGGGCGGCTTCCTCATGGCCCCGCTGATCCTGCACGACGTGCTCGGCTACGACTCCGGGCGCATCTCGTTGGTGGTGATCACGCGGCCGCTGGTGTTCGCCATCGTCGCTCCGCTCGCCGGATTCGTCACCATGAGAATCGGCGAACGCATCAGCGGATTCGCCGGAGCTTGTTTCGTGGTGACCTCCATGCTGTTGTTCGCGCTCATCGACGTCGACAGCGGACTGACCATCGTGCTGTTCGCGCTCGGACTGGCCGGAGCGGGAATCGGAGTCGCGAATCCGGCCCTCACCGCCCTCGTGGCCAACGCCGTCGACGAGCGCGATCTCGGAGTGGCCGGCGCGATGCAGCAGTTGATGAACCAGATGGGTGCGGTACTCGGCTCGGTGGTGATGACCACCGTGCAACAGGCCACCGAGGACTCGGGCGTGGCCGCCTCCTACCATCTGGCGTTCCGGGTGGCGACCGGAGTCGCCGTTGCCGCCGCCGTGCTGGCCCTGTTCGTGCGCCCGACTCCGCGCGACGCGTGACCCGTCCGGGTGAACCCACCCGGAACCGGAATCAGTTGGTGATGCCCTTGATCTCCTCGGCGATCTTCAGCGTGATGTCGGACTGCGGAACGGCGGTCTGCATCGACATGATCTTCATCATGTCGCCGGCCACCTTGATCTTTCCGCCCATGAAGGCCTGCATCGCGGCGGCTTGATCGTTCAGTGCGAACATCGCCCGGGCGGTCGCCCAATCGGTGGTGACGGTGGCATCGGGGCTCTCGAGTTCGCCGAGGTCCATCTGCATGTCACCGGACGAGGTGTCGATGAAACTCTTGATGGTGCCCTCGCCGAACGGGACGTCGGTGATCACCTGATTGATGCGGATCACCGCGGAGATCTTCGGGGTCTGGCCCTCGTACTTGGCTCGGATGGCGCGGGCGGCGTCCATCCATTCGTCGGAAAGGAATTCGTGGCTCATGTGGGGGACGCTAGTCCCGGTGCGACCCGGTCGCGCACCCGGAACGACGACCAGAGTCGGACGCCCGCCGGTCAGGAGGACCGCAGGACCGTGTTGCCCGTGGTGACCGAGTCGAGGAACGCGCGGTCGACCACGAAACCCCCGCCGGACGGCACGGCCACCTGGCCGTCGACGATGCGGATCGGATCGGCGACCACGTCGCGGGCCCAGAATCGTTCGGACGCCGACACGTCGCCGGTGAGGGTGAAGTTCGGCAACGCCGCGAGGGCGACGTTCATGGCGCGACCGATACCGGTTTCCAGCATGCCGCCGCACCACACCGGGACGCCGCGTTCGGCGCAGACGTCGTGCACGTCGAGGGCCTCGAGGTAGCCGCCCACGCGACCGGCCTTGATGTTGACGATGCTGCAGGCACCGCGCTCGATGGCGTCGATGGCGGCCTTGGCCGACACGATCGATTCGTCGAGGCAGATCGGCGTGCCCACCTGACGGGCGATGATGGCGTGACCGGTGACGTCGTCCTCGGGCAACGGCTGCTCGATGAGCAGCAGATCGAACTCGTCGAGTCGGGCGAGGTGCGGACCGTCGTCGCGCGTGTAGGCGGTGTTGGCGTCGACCTGCAACGGCACGTGATCACCGAAGGTGCGTCGGATGGTGCCCACCGGTTCGATGTCCCAGCCGGGTTCGATCTTCAGCTTGATGCGGGCGTATCCGTCGTCGAGATAGCCACTGACCACCTTCACCAACTGGTCGATCGAATCCATGATTCCCACCGACACGCCCGAAGGCACGCGTTCGCGAGCCGAACCGAAGAACTCGGCCAACGAAACGTCGTTGGCGGCCAGTTGCGCGTTGAGCACGGCGGCCTCCAGCGCGCCCTTCGACATGCGGTGATCCTTCACCTGTTCGAGGACGACCGACACGTCTCCGCCGGCGATCGGGCCGCCGGCGATCGGACCGCCAGCGAGGAGTCGTGGCGCGAGGTGATGTTCGATGACGTGCTGGCAGCCGGCCACGTACTCGCTGGAATACAACGGATCGTTGCCGGCGGTGCATTCGCCCCAACCCTCGACGAGCCCCGTGGGTCCGTCGGCCTCCACCCGAACCAGCAGGATGTCGCGCG
>Ga0172372_10011521_pt1 | contig 11225 bp, 8 predicted proteins | sample LakKiv5m_2_FD_114544 | JGI IMG/M metagenome (GOLD analysis project Ga0172372, IMG submission 114544) | Freshwater microbial communities from Kabuno Bay, South-Kivu, Congo - kab_092012_9.5m | ecosystem: Environmental > Aquatic > Freshwater > Lake | place: Democratic Republic of the Congo... | reverse complement strand
CTCCGGCGGGGCCGGCCAGGTTTACAAAAGCACCACCAACCCCACCATAGCAACCGGCGACGGCATCGCCATGGTATACCGGGCCAAAGGCCAGATTGCCAACATGGAATTCGTGCAGTTCCACCCGACCAGCCTGTACGATCCCGAAGCCAGCCCTTCTTTCCTGATTTCGGAAGCTGTACGGGGCGCCGGCGCGGAATTGAAGACTCAATCGGGCGAAGCGTTCATGGCCCGCTACGACTCCCGGGGATCCCTCGCGCCGCGCGACATCGTGGCCAGAGCGATCGACAGCGAGATGAAGCGTCGCGGAGAGGAGTTCGTTTACCTGGATGCCCGCCACATTTACCGCGACGAGCTGACCAATCATTTTCCCTCGATTTACCAGACCTGCGCCACCAAAGGCTGGGACATGACCCGCGACATGATTCCGGTGGTGCCTGCCGCCCACTACCTCTGCGGCGGTGTGGAAGTGGACGTCATGGGCCGCACCACCATTGACCGGCTCTACGCCTGCGGGGAATGCACCTGCACGGGGCTGCACGGAGCCAACCGGCTGGCGTCCAATTCGCTCCTGGAGGCCATGGTGTACGCGCACCGCATCTACGAAGACATCCTTGCCCTGGAGAAACTGCCCGATCTGGCCAGCGGCATCCCGGACTGGAATGCGGAGGGCACCACGGAGCCCAAAGAAATGGTGCTGATTACCCAAAGCCTGAAAGAGCTGAAAGAGATCATGACCAGCTATGTGGGTATTGTACGCTCCAATGTACGCCTGGAACGCGCGTTGAGCCGCCTTCGGCTGCTTTCGGCAGAAACCGAAAAACTTTACCACAGCACCACCATTTCTCCCCAACTTTGCGAATTGCGCAATCTGATTACCATCGGGTACCTCGTGACCAAAAGCGCGTCACTGCGCCACGAATCCCGGGGATTGCATTGCACCACTGATTACCCCGAACATGCTTCCTGGGCTGACGATACCATCTTATAGCAAGGCACAAGGGCAGCCAAACGCATGAAAACAGGAGCTGCGTTCAACGAAGGCAGATTTTCGCTCCTGCGGCGGGTTCCCCTGTTGGCAAGCGCGCTTGGATTGATCATCCTGATCTATGAATACGGGTTTGGGGCCAGCATCGCTTTTCATGGCGCATCGGAATTTTTGTATGTGATTATTTTGTTTTTGGGGATGGCGTCGCTCATTGCGCAATACGCCATTCCCTCGTGGAGACCCCAACGCCATGCCTGGTGGGTAGATGCGCTCTTTTTTGTCGGCCTGCTTCTTCTTTTGCTGCATTTAGCCGGGGGTGCTTTGCTGACCTGGATCCTGCCCGATTTTCTCGTTTACCTGGCCCTTTTTTGGGTATTTATTCGGGAGTTTTCCGATTGGAAACTGCCGTCGAAAAGCAGCTACCTCAATCCGGCCCGGTTGTTCATTGGCAGCTACCTGCTGTTGATTTTGCTGGGTTCGCTGATGCTGATGTTGCCTCGCGCAACGCGAGAGCCCATTTCGTACCTGGACGCCATGTTCATGTCCACCAGCGCGGTATGCGTGACCGGACTTTTGGTCGCAGACACCGCCACCCAATTCACCAAATTCGGTCAGGTCATCATGCTGCTGTTGTTTCAGTTAGGCGGGTTGGGCATCATGACGTTTACCAGTTACTTCAGTTATTTTTTCCGCGGCGAGAGCTCGTTTCAGCAGCAGTTGGCGCTGAGCAGCATGACCAATTCGGACAAGATTGCCGAAGTTTTTCATTCGCTGCGCAAAATTCTGATCCTGACCCTGACCATAGAGGGCATTGGTATCGCTTTGGTCTACTTCAGTCTTGACCACAACGTGTTCCGCAGCCAAACAGAGGCGTTGTTCTTTTCTGTCTTCCATGCGGTTTCCGGGTTCTGCAACGCAGGGTTTTCTACGGTCCCGGATGGACTGAACAATGAAGTCCTCCGATACAATTACCCGCTCCATCTGGTCATTGCAAGTTTGTTTATCATCGGGGGAATTGGGTTTCCGATCGCTTTCAACTTCATTCGTTACCTGCGGCATCTGGTTGTCGATCGACTGATCCCGGCAGGTACGCGAAAAGGCGCTGTACACCTTCCCTGGGTCATTAACCTCAATACTCGGATTGTGTTGATCACAACAGCTGTTTTACTCTTGGGGGGTAGCATCCTGATCGGGTTACTGGAATGGAACAATACACTGGGACATCACCCCTTTCACGGCAAAATCATTCAGGCATTTGTGATGAGTGCCATCCCGCGATCAGCAGGCTTTAATACGTTTGATGTCGCCTCGCTTTACTTTCCCACGATCATGCTGGTTTTGTTTTTAATGTGGGTGGGTTCATCGCCCGCATCAACCGGGGGGGGAATAAAAACCAGCACCCTGGCCCTGGCTACCATGAACTATTTCAGCATAGCCCGTGGCAAAACAAAAACTGAGCTCTACGGACGGGAAATCTCTGACAACTCTATCCGAAGAGCCTTTGCTTTGATTTCGCTCTCGCTTGTAACCATAGGATTTTCTATCTTTTTTCTATCCATGACCGAAAAGGACCAGGGGTTGTTGCCTTTGGCCTTTGAAAGCATTTCGGCCTACAGCACCGTTGGGCTCAGCCTCAATGTGACCCCAACCCTAAGCCAGCCGGGAAAAATGATCATTATCCTGACCATGTTTGTGGGCAGGGTAAGTCTGCTGAGCATCCTGATTTCGGTGCTTCCCCAGCACAAATCGCGCAATTTCCATTATCCCAAAGACGAAATCCTCATCAACTAAGGCGCCATGAAATTCATCATCATCGGGCTGGGAAACTTTGGCTCCTCCCTGGCCGTGCAACTCACGCAAATGGGGCATGAAGTCATTGGCGTGGACAACAAAATGGACAAGGTCGAGAACTTCAAAGACTCCATCTCGCACACCATTTGCATGAACACGACTGAAATGGCCGCGGTGCAAAGCCTGCCATTCCGCAACACGGATGTGGTGGTGGTGGCTATCGGCGAGGACGAAGGGGCCAACATCCTGACCACAGCCATGATGAAGCAGCTTAAGGTTAAGCGCCTCATCAGCCGGGCGGTGTCCTCCCTCCATCAGACGGTTCTGGAAGCCATGCAGGTGGACGAAATCGTGCACCCCGAAGAGGAAACCGCCAACCGCTGGGCATGGAAACTCAACACGGAAGGCGTGCTGGATTCCATCCCCCTTTCGCCCGAATACCACATTGTGGAAGCCTACGTGCCCGAGCGCTACATCGGCAAAACGCTGGGCGAAACGGGTTTTGTGAACCAGTACAACGTCGTGGTCCTGACCACGATGACCACCACGCGCGAGCAGAACGAGATCGGCAGCCTGATCATGAAAAACAAGGTGCAGGGCGTGGCCAGTGCCAAAACCGTGCTGAGCGAAGGGGATGTGCTGGTGCTCTACGGCCACATCCGCGACATCGAGCGGTTGTTGAAGTGAGGGTTGCCCCTACTTAGCCCGCATCTTGTTGTTCTTGGCCTCATGCGTCACTTCGGCCAGGCCCAACGCCTCCATCAGCGGCGGTATGTACATGCCAAAGCGCCCGCGAAAACCCTTCTTCAGGCCGTACCAGCCGCCCACCGGGTTGCTTTCCGAACGGCCCCAGGCTTCCACCGTTCCCTCCTTGGTCGGCTTTTGCTCGTCGGCACTGCCCAGCTCCATCCAATCACCGTGCTTTTTCAGCATGGCGTGCAAGTGGTCCAGGCAGCGGATGTCATAGTGCAGCACCGTTTTGCCCACCGTACACACCAAAATCTCCACGCCGTCTTTGACGTCGGTGTGCATCGTGTAATCGGAGCTCAGCGGGGGTGTTTTGAGCGCTAAAGGCTTCTCTTTGGTACCAATGGAATAGGGCATGGGGGGAGGAGTTTTGCCGTAAATTTATAGGTAAAGTGCAGTTTAGTGCTCCGTTGGCTTGACTTTAACGTTTTGCAACTGCAGAATCGGTGAAAAGTGCACTACTACGCACTTTTTGTAGATAATTCTTTAAATTCTCGTAAATTCGCTAATTAAAGAGCATTATAGTGCACTATCACTCTCTTCTTTCCTCCATCAAGGTCAGGCGCGAAATGCTCCAGGTTAATCAAGAAACGCTGGCAAAGTTGGCTGGTGTAAGCCTCCGAACCCTAAAGCAATTCGAAAGCGGTAAAGGCAACCCCACCCTGAGCACCCTGATTAAACTCGCCGATGCCCTTGGGCTTGAACTCAGCTTCCAGGTAAAACGCCTGGCCCCAAGCCCGAAAGCGAACTCCCAAAATCGGACATAGGTTGAGACAAGCGATCATCCGATACAAAGGCCAAGACGCGGCCATCCTTAGTCAGGATGATGCCGGCCGCTTTCACTTACGCTACACCGATGCGTGGTATACGGCTGCCCATTCCCCCGCCATCAGCCTCACTTTGCCTAAGAGTCAACAGGAGTATGAAAGCGAGCACCTCTTTGCCTGCTTCTTCAACATGCTGCCCGAGGGCAGCAACAAAGAAGTGGTTTGTTTCGAAATGCGCATAGACCCCGAAGACCATTTTAGTCTGCTCATGCATACCGCCCGGCACGACAGTATAGGCGCAATCACCGCACATGCAATGGACGCCCATGCTTGAGATCACTCATTGCCCCGGCACACTCAAAGCAGGCTGCGACACCTATAGTAGCACTGCGCTGCGACGGGTCTTCGAAGGACGTTCGGTCAACCATATTTTACCTTATGATTCACCGGCCAGCAATGCCAAAACGGATGTGATCTTTACCCGCAACCGCAGTCGCCTCTCTATTTCGGGTGTGCAGGAGAAATTTTCTGTGGTACTGGACAAAAACAAACTGCGACTGACTGAGGAAGGCGAACGCGGCACTTACATTCTCAAGCCCATTCCGAGTGCAGGAATCCGAGCCGATCAGATGCCCGCCAATGAGCACCTCAGTATGCAGCTAGCCAGGCAAGTATTCGGAATAGAGACCGCGGAGAATGCGCTAATCTTCTTCCACAATGGGGCACCTGCTTACCTTACCAAGCGTTTCGATGTACGGGACGACGGCAGCAAGTGGGCACAGGAGGATTTTGCCACCCTGGCCGGTCGCACACCGCAGACCCATGGAAAAGACTTTAAGTACCTGGGCAGTTATCTGGACTTGTTCCGGCTCATGCAAACCCATGTACCCGCCTATGCGGTAGAGGCGCTCAAACTCTTCAGACTCATCCTTTTCAACTATTTGATTTCAAATGGCGATGCCCACCTCAAGAATTTCTCGCTCATAGAAACCCCCTTAGGAGACTTCAAATTGAGCCCGGCATACGACTTGCTCAACAGTCGAATTCATATTGAAGATAGCCCGTTTGCCCTGAGTGAAGGACTGCTTCCCAAATCGGAAGAAAAGGGAAAAGTGGCTCAGCGATTTCGGATTTTGGGCGAAAGGGCTGGGATCGCTAAGCAGCAAGTGGATGCAATCTTCGAAGGCCTGCCTTCAAAAGAGGAGGGGGTTGTTGCGTTGATAGAAGCATCGTATCTAAATGCAAAGACGAAAAGGAATTACTTGCAAGCTTATCAGCGACGGCTGAAAAAACTGCTACGGACCTGAGGGTGCAACTGTCTAAGCTGGGAACATGAAGAATGAAGTACTAGATTGTATGAATGCCTTGCTGCAGCGAATTCACGGTACCCAAACCTTTCGTATGATCCTACCTGCTGGACTTTGGTAGATGACGAAGTATGCCCCTGATGACCAGCTTGTCGTTGGCAAAGACTGCTGCATTTCAGTGAAAGGGGTTTCTATCATCTTGCGGCCTTCTGCGTTCAAAATCACCAGACGAGCATCATCGTTCAATAAGGATGCTTCTGTCAAGTTGATGCTGATGTTGCCTCCGCTGTACCAAGCCTTAAATGCGTCTAAGTCTTCTACAGGAAGCCCCTCAATTCCGCTGACTAGCCATGGATAGCAACTCGCTGAGTCACAAGTGCCATCTTCGTTCAGGGCCAGGAGCCAAGCATCATCGCTGAAACTGGTGTCTACAATACCACCATGACCCGAAACAAACAATTGACCACCATCAAGTTCTGCACGAATCATTATCTGAACTTTGCCGTCTGCTTGGATACCTGACGGAGTATACCAATAAAGGGCCTCGGCAAGTAGGTTGAACCGGTTTATCCGCAAAACAAACGCGTTATCGTAGTTGTCAAAACGATCCACGTCTGCACCATGGCCTGTTAAAATGAACTTATCATCTGAAGTCTGTACCAGTGCTCTACCTAACCCTCGGTCACCGGTCGAATACAACCTGGAGGATTTCACATTAAAGCCACGATCTAACTTAATTATAGCCGCATTAGCAATGCCAATGTCAGATTGGTAGCCAGCTAACAAGATTTCAGATGAATCAATTGAAATTTCCATATCCGATACCAGCATATTCTCGATTTCGTCAATCTTCACATGAGCAAGTAGATTCCCCAGAGTATCTAACTTTAGAAGATGGTTGACTCGTGTCAGAGACGGAGATGTTTCATTAAATACTACATACAATGTGTCTTGCACTGACAAACACCTGGTAGACGAAGTCCACAAGGTGTCCAAAGGCACTAAGTTCCAATGAGCGCGTCCATCAAATCCAATATAACTTAAGTAAGTTTTCTGTCTACCATTGGAATAAAAATAATTGTTGCCCGCCATCAAAACGCCCGATGTAGTTTTGCAAGCATCCCACAAACTTAGACTGTATGGAACCTGCGGATAAACCACATACTTAAGTGTTTGTCCCATACTGTCTACGAAATGGACAAAAAAACTGCTCACACCGCCAACATAGGGTACAATAGCACCACAAATCATCCACTTGTTAGTATCCATCCTCAAAATCCGATAAGATTGTGCGATGGAATCCATTTTATAGTAGGGCACAGAACGCAATAACTCCCCGTTGCTTCGATCTATAAATGCAATGATATAGCCACCAGTATCTGCATTTAGATGCCTCGAAACAGCCAGAACGAAATTTTCTGATACATGCAGCCCTGTAATGTCATCTGAAGAAAAATGGCCGAGATCATATAGCTTATTGAAGAACTGGCCTAACAAGGGTATTTGTATCACCAAGAACAGGAATGTTACTAATGCTTTCATGACTCCTATCTAGCGTGCTATAATCAACCGGTGCTTCTCGGTGTATCCCTCTTCTAACTCTACAGCTAAAAGATACATCCCTGTAGAATATGTCAAGTGCACAACCGATTGCTCAGCATTTGGTCTCCATTGATCTACTATCCTACCGAAAAGATCATAGAGGACTAGTCTAGTAATATCACTGGTTGCTGTAACAGTGATTTGACTTGTTGTCGGGTTAGGAAAAAGTTTAACTCGTGGACTTTGTTCTGGTTGGAAGCTTACACGAGGTTGCGGCGAAGGGCTCGAATCTGGTATCCTGTAAAATCGCTTCCCCATGTTATGCGCCTGTATAGCCTGGGCTGCATAAGCCACGCCGTAGGGAGTTTGTGCTACTTCATTCACCTTGTTCCGCTGCGTAGCGTTCATTTCTTGAAGTGTCTTTCCAGACGTATATGTCGTATAGATTGCACCGTAAAGTTTGTAATACTGCTGGTTCTCGGCTTCATCATAGGGATGACCCTGGTAGTTATATAGATCAGTTAATATTTGTGCTGCTTCAGTATACTGGCCTGTTTCCAAGTAGTGGGGAAGCAATAGGCGTTTGGCCCAGATGGACCCTTCTGTTTCCAAGATAGCCTCAGCCAACTCAAGGCTGTCTAACTCGTCCAAGGCATAACTTAACAGTTCCTGGTAGGCATGCATCCGCAGAGGCGCGTAGATCAACGTATCTTCATGTTCAATAAATGTGTCCATAGGAACTGTGGCCATGCTTTCGCAATCGACGAGCCAACAGTCCATGAGACTTGGGCAGGATAGTAGATCTTCCTCACCCATCCCACATTCCACAAGATCACTTCCTAAATTGTGCTTTGAGCTACCAGGATATGTAGTTGACGGATCACCACTCGCATAATAAACCGGATTTACCACCTCCTTGAATAAGTTGTGGATACTCCCCAGAAAAATGTTGTTGGCCGTTCCACCTTGTAAACAAGCGGTTCCAAAATCCGCCAATGAATCCAACAATAACGTCACCTCATGCGAAGGGTTAAGCCTATAATCGGTATTGCGCTGACTCTCCAAAGTATCGCAGCGCAATAAGACATGCCGGTTGTCCCCTTCGGTTTGAATGCCAATGGCATAGCCCTCCATACGATTCAAGAAACTCGAACCGCCTCCGAGACCACTGTTCCGCATGGCCAGCGCATATGGATAATTGTCTGAGCTCATGGAGTCACTCTGGAACTTGTTCGCTGCCACCCGAAACATTTCGCTCCCTAAAAGATACACCGCATAGTTGGTAACCACTACGGGCGCTCCCACAGGTCCGGAACCTACATCCTCGATGTAAAACAGGGTGGGTACATTTATTCGGTTAGCCAAAATTCTGTCTAAGCGACCTCCACGGACTGTAACCGGAAAATAGGTTTCGCTCACAGCATTATTCGTAAAACTCAACCGTCTGTTCAAGCCTGAATAAGTATAAACATCGGTTGTCCTGGTCAAACCGGTAAAATGGCAACTGTCTGCAGTGACCGTTGAGTTTATAGACGTGATTCCAGTGCCACGACGGTAATCCGGATACTGCTCGTACAACTCATTAATGAACGTGCATTGCGAAACCCGAATACCAGAGCGATTATCCAACAGTATGTGCTCTATTTGAACATCCTCCTCAATCAGGTACTTCTCTTTGATGGTCGTGGCAAACGTCGCATTTCTGATGTAGCCTAAGTGCGGTCCGCTGTAGGGGGCAAACTTGATGTCTATGCGGTTGTTCAGGAAACGCGCAGAGTCAATCTCTAAAAAGCCGCCTGCGTAGGTAAAATCTTCCGGGCAAAGCATGCCATCCGGGCAAAAGCCACCTGCGTAAAGGCCAACCCGCGAACGGGATATGGTAGCACCATTGATCATCCGTACCCCACCCTGGTTATCCGTTGTGGCCAATGGCGAAACAATGTCCGGATCGCCTTGTACTTCAACACCATCCCACAGGCGGTCGCAATCCAACGAGGTCAGTACCGCATTGTCCAGCAGAAGCTTCCCTCCCGGCTCCACGATAATGCCCGATCGCTTGCCTGCCCGATCTGAATCCGAAAAGCGCACGGTGCAATTTCGAATGTTCAGAACATTGCCTGGCTTTACGCGGATCAGGCCATTGACTGTAGCATCGTAGTTCACGGTGGTATTGTCCGTTATGTTGTAGTTATTGGACAGTGTGTATTCTTGCACACAACGGCAGTTGTTGCACAAACCACCGAAACTAAGCGAGTCAATCGTGCCTCCGTTGGCGATCAGCGTGTAATTCCCATAGGTGCCTTCGGGGTAAAACGAAAACACCGCGCCGGAGTCAACCCGAATGGTCATGTCATACAAGAAAACACAGGATTGGGCGTAAACGTGGCTGCCGGACCGCAAAATGTACTGCGAAGGCTCCAAATCTGTTGGTACGATGACATATTGTGCCGGAACTCCTTCCGGTTCGCACCAGGAGGATGTATCGACTTCGGCTTCAGTTGGGTAAACACCACGGACGGTTTGGAAAGTATAGCCCGAGGGGAAGACAAGACTGTCTGCTTCAACCAATACTTGGGAAGGGTTGTAGATGATTTTTTCTGAAGGGTTAATGATCTTCAGGTCTACGCTGTTATCAACTATATAATATTGCTTGACTCCTTCGAATGGGATAATGGTATCTCCACCTGTGATAACCCTATAGCCGACAGGTAAATGACCAACCGCATCCAAAGTTCTTACTTGATTGAAGGAATAGGGCGCAGGATGGGCAAACAAGACCGACTCATTGGTTGCACCAGTTGGGCAAGATACATTAGGTACATTGCAGCATTCAGTTGTCCCATTGTCAAGCAATACAAAGTCTACCTCCGGTGGAAAGTAGTTCGCCGAGTTGATGGCATTAAACGAAGCGTCCAATGAATCGGATAGCGTAAACTTTTGCTGTATTGTCACATCATGGGTTGTAGCGCTGCTGTTTAAACTATCCCGATTTGCTGGCTCGAATGGGTAGTAACGCATCCTCCCCCGGGTGAGATCAAGCACGAAGGATACAGAATCTACTTTACGTGAAGTGTCCAAGTTCGACTGATGAATGTACAAGGTATGCCTAAGGATACTGTGCGGTAAAAAGTCTCTCGGTCCGCTAGGAGCGCCAGTTCTTGTGAAGTAGATACTGGATAAGGTACTGTTCCTGTTTATTCCAAACGGTTTGTTCACTCCAACATTCATAGGCTCTTTTGAGAGTGAAGTATCCCCACTTACTCTACGAACACTGTAATCGCTCCAGGAATTTGATGTAGGTTCATACCCCGATGCTAACCCTAGAATTCGTGTCAGACTATCCGAACTAAGCGTCCGATCAATATCTGGAACAAAAGGAAAGGATACTAATTCAATTTTCCAACTGTAGTAAAGATCATCAAATGGTGCTACGTCGAACCAATATAAACCTGTTCCGGGTTTATAAAACCATTCGTATTCTCCATCAAACTCATCTAAAAACACTGAGTAGAACGTGCTTGTGTCCCCCGTAAAATCCTGATACAGGTTCACATCATTCTGTGCCAAGGCCCCTAGAGGACACACACAACATATTAAACATTAGTGAAACCACAATGCGTAAATTAGTAGTTTTCATAACACAAGATGTTTTTCAACCCATATCAATCAAATTTAACCTAAAAGTCCAAAAAACCAAAAGAATCGCATAAATTCTGACAATTCAATGTTCAACAGCCGGCAACACCGCAAAAGTTACCTTGCCACTCCTGTGCAAATCCACTAAAAAACTCTGCGCGGGTTTAAAGTCAAGCGTTAACGTGACCTGTTTGCCAAATGCTTCAAGCGTAACATTTTCTTTCCGGGGAAGGGCTTCCGCAGCCTGACCCAACTCCATATGATACTTAATGGTATGGGCGTCCGGATGAGGGATGAACACGCGCAGGCGGTCGTCCAGTTCGCGGGCCCAGAACAGGTCCACCCCCCGCACAAACGGCGGTGGCAACTTCAAGGCCTCCAGTTCCCGCAACACCGACGGCCGCGCCAGCAGCCGCGCTAAATCCAAACCATACTCCGTGGGCGGTG